>Ga0105240_10007210_pt1 | contig 16190 bp, 16 predicted proteins | sample KBSC54metaG_FD_80426 | JGI IMG/M metagenome (GOLD analysis project Ga0105240, IMG submission 80426) | Corn rhizosphere microbial communities from Kellogg Biological Station, Michigan, USA - KBS C5-4 metaG | ecosystem: Host-associated > Plants > Roots > Rhizosphere > Soil | place: Michigan, USA... | reverse complement strand
TGTTGCACTCCCCGTCGAGCATGAGCAGCGGCACGTTCAATGATGAGAGCAGGGCCTGAGCCAGACCACGCGACGTGGCCGGCTCGACCGGGATCGGAGTTTTCATGGCGGTGTCCCCTCTCAGGGGACCGAAGGCTCGCGAAGCGAAAGCCATCCTCGGTAGTCGGGGCTCGGCATCCTGCCGAGACTCGTCCGGCGGCAACTTAGCACAGATTGTTGCGCTGCCCTAACGGTCATCGCCGAGCGATTGGCAGCCGGCAAACACCGGAAAGCGATTAATCTTACGCAAACCGAAAGCGCTGTCGGTACGGCTCGCCCCCTTACAGCCACCATGGCCTGCTGCTATCCTTCCGACCGGGAGAAGGAAGAATGAACGCTCTGCTCATCGACAAGCCGATCATTTCCGCGGACTCGCATGTCGTCGAGCCGGTCAGCATGTACGACGGCCGGCTGCCGAAGAAGTTCACCGCGCCCTATATGGTCCGCCAGGGCGAGGGCGACGTCATCATCATTGACGGGATGGACGATCCCTATCCGGTCGGCATGGCTTCGGCCGCCGGCAAGCGCGGGCCGGCGCTGATCGACTATCTGAGGAAGGCGGCGCTCGGCGAGGGCCATACCGGCGGCCATGACCCCAAGCAGCGGCTGCTCGACCAGGACACGGATGGGGTTGCGGCCGAGCTGCTCTATCCGAGCCTCGGCATGCACATCTGCAATCACACGGATCCCGAATACAAGGACGCGCTGTTCGCCGCCTATAACGAATGGATGGCCGAGTTCTGCGCGCACGCGCCCGAGCGGCTGATCGGCATGGGCCAGACCGGGATGAGCTCGCCGCAGCAGGGCATCAAGGATCTCGAGCAGATCAAGCGGCTCGGCCTGCGTGGCGTGATGATGCCGGGCACGCCGCTGATGGAGGATTACGACAGCCGGATCTACGACGATTTCTTCGCCGCCGCGGTCGATCTCGAAATCCCGATCAGCTTCCACATCTTCACCTATCGCAACGATCTGGCGAAGCCGCGCGGGCCGAAGATCAATATCCACATCAGCGTCATTCGCGGCAATCAGGATTTGATCGGCACGATGATCTTCGGCGGCGTGTTCGAGCGCCACCCCAAGCTCAAGCTGGTCTGCGTCGAGGCGGATGCCGGCTGGGCGCCGCATTTCGCCTACAAGATGGATCACGCCTTCGAGATCACGCCGCACTGGTTGGGCGATGTGACGCTGTCAAAGCTGCCGAGCGAATATTTCTGGGAGAATGTCTACGTCACCTTTCAGGAGGACAAGACCGCGCTGCCGATGCGCCATCTGCTCAACATGGATCGGCTGCTCTGGGCGAATGATTTCCCGCATGTCGATTCGACCTGGCCGAATTCGAAGAGCCTGCTCGCCGAGTTCACCGAGGATCTGACCGTCGAAGAGAAGAACAAGCTGCTGCACGACAATGTCGCGGGACTCTACGGGCTGACGATTTGAACGGTCGCGGGGAGCGGTGCGCATCGAGGTCAAAGAGGGCGCGTCAAGTCGGGACGAGATCGCACCGCTGACGGCGCTGGTATACCCGCCGGAGATATTGCGCGAGAAGGTCTGGCGGGACGTGCAGTCCGCGCGGGCATCGCAGCGGGTTATCGTCTACGACGATGACGATGCCGTGGTCTCCACCGCCGGCATCCACCTCCGCAGGGCAAAGGCGAATGGCGTTGTCCTCGCGATCGCCGGTATTGGCGGCGTCATGACCCATCCATCTCATCGCAAGTCGGGGCTCGGCCGATCGGCAATGCACGCTGCCCATGATGTGATTGCCAACACGGATGCGCGATTTGGCGTGTTGTTCTGCGAATCCTTCAATGAGGCCTTTTACGGGCACCTCGGCTGGCGGCGTTATGCGGGCAGCATCACGGTCGAGCAGAAGGGCGTTTCTGTTCGCTATGACCTCATGACCGCCATGGTGAGGGGGTTTGCCCTGCGTGCGCCGATCGACGGCGAAATCGACCTTTGCGGGCTGCCCTGGTAGGCCCCTGCAGACTCCGCAGCCCTGCAGATGACGACCGTAACCCCTGCAGCTGCTGCAGGTGAATCATCATGAATCACCAGACTCTCTCGACTCACCCGCTACCCACCGCCAATGCGGAAATGGGGCCGCTGGTGCTGGCCCCCTTACCCCGCCGCCAAGCCGCCGCTATCCTTCCGTGATGGATCAGCGGCGGAACCAGCTTTCGCCAGAGCTGGCGGGGATGGAAGGAGAGCAGGTGTCGGAGATGCAGCCCAAGGCGGTCGACCGCATTTCGATGGACGGCATCCGCCCGGCCGGCCCGGCGCCGGCGGGGCTGACGGTCGAAGGCGTGCTGGAGGGGGTGCGCGCGGCGCGGCCGCTGATCGCCGCCCATGCCGCCGAAAGCGAGCGGCTGCGCTACGTCGCCGAGCCGGTATGGCGGGCGCTGTGGGAAAGCGGCATGTTCTGGCTGACTGCGGCGAAGGATCAGGGCGGGCTCGACGTCGATGCGCTCGATCCGGTGATCGAAGCGGTCGCGCTGATCGGCGAGGGCTGCGTCTCGACTGCCTGGTGCGCCGCCCAGGTGCTCCAGCAGCAGTGGATGCTGCGCAATCTCACCGAGCAATTCCAGAAGGAGGTCCAGGCCAAGCATCCGGTGATCTGCGCGGCGGGCAACGGTACCGCCTTCGGCACCGCCAGGCGGGTCGAGGGCGGGCTCAGGGTCAATGGGCGCTATCGTTACGGCTCGAATGCGGTCTACGCCGAATGGCTGTTCGGCTTTGCCCATGTCGAGGAGGCGGACGGCAGCAAGAATCTTCACTGCACGCTGGTGCCGGCGGCCGAAGTGACGGTGCTCGACACCTGGCAGGTTGACGGCGTGGTTGGCAGCGGCAGCCATGACTTCATCTTCGACGATGTGTTCGTTCCGGCGCATCGCGTGCAGACGCCGGCGGTGCTGCTCGCGCCGAGGCCGGAGCATCCCAACCGGCTGCTGCGCGGACCGCTGCTGCAATATCCCCATTTCTTCTCGGCGGCGCCGATCCTCGGCGCCGCGCGGGGTGCCGTGGCAAACCTGCGGGCCAAGCTGGCGAGCGGTGGCCCGGATGGCGGCCCGGTCGATCGCGGGACGATGCACGAACTGCTCGGCCGTTGCGACACGACGATGCGCATCGCCGAGCTGGCGATCCTCGATTCCGGCCGCAAGATGGTCGACCTCCATGCCGAGACCGGCGAGGCCGCGCAGGAGGATCAGCTGGCGCTGAGGATGCAGGCGTCGCAGGCGATCGAGATGTCCCGCGAGGTGCTGCGCATGATCAGCGACGCCAGCGGATCGAGCGCGCATCTGCTCGCCAACCCGCTGCAGCGCGCGGTGCGCGATGCGACGATGCTGTCGACCCATGCGACGATCAACCCGCATGGGCTGACCGAGGCCTATGGCCGGATCATGCTCGGCCTGCCGGCGGTGGTGCCGGGCCCGCGGCCGATGTGAATCGGCCCGCGGCGGCGCGCGATGATGTAACGCATTGGGGGCTGATTTCTACGTATAGAAATTCCCCGTAGCACCCTGCTAGCTTGCAGGCTGTCTAACGCGGGCTGGCTCCGGCCTTGCCGGCTGAACAGGGGAAGAATCATGCGCAAGTCACTGCTCGCCGCGGCAGGTCTGACGGCGATCGCAGCAGCCGGGGCGGCGCTGGCCCAGATCCCGCCAAGCTCGGGTGCGGTTTCGGGCGCCTTCTCGGTCGCGGGCGCGGGGAGCAGCGCCGTCTCGGGCGGCAGCGGCGGCGCGCGGGCCTCGTCGAGCGCGGGCAACGTCTCGTTCGGTGGCGCCTCGGCCAACAGCGGCCAGAGCTCGGCCAATCCGAGCCTGAACGTGCACAGCGTGAACACCTATAGCGGCTCGATCGGCGGCACGACGGGCAGCTGCCAGTCGAACGGCACGGCCGCTTGCGGCGCCGGCGGTGTCCAGGGCGGCGCCGGCGGTGGCCTCGGTTGGTCGTTCGACCCGGTGCTGCGGCAGGTGAACTGATCCCCGGTTATTCGCGATCGCAAGCTCCGCGATTGCGGATCGTCGCGGATTCCCTGCAGCGGCATGGACGACCCTGTTCAGGCCGGTTTATCGCCCCGGTGACCGCGAGCTGAGTCCGGCCAGGCATCCCTGCCGGCGTATTCGGCCGCGCTGGGAGGATGCCGCATGACCGCGCGCCCGGTGCCTGTGCCCGACGAGACATCCGCGGAATATTGGGCGGCCTGCGCCGAGCATGTGCTGACGCTGGCGCGCTGTTCGAATTGCGGGCAATTCTCGCATCCGCCCGACATCATCTGCCCGCTATGCCACAGCCCCGATCCGGCGTTCAGCTTCGAGACGGTCGACGGGGGCGGCAAGGTGCGCGCCTGGGTCACCATCCACCAGTCCTTCCTCAACGGCTTCGACACGCCGTTCATGCTGGTCGACGTCCAGCTCGACGATCAGCCGACGGTCAGGATGATCGGGCGGCTGCTCGATGGGCCCGACGCCCCAGTCAGCATGGGCGCGGCGGTGACGCTCGGCTTCGAGGATATCGCGCCCGGCGTATCGATCCCGGCGTTCCGGCTCGGCGGCGCGGCATGAGCGGCCTCAAGGCGCTGCGCAACAAGGTTGCGATCATCGGCCATGCGCAGAGCGCGACGATCCGCCGGCCGACCGAAACGCTCGGCGTGACCGCGTTCAGAACCGCGCGCGAGGCGATCGCCGACGCCGGCATGACGCCGCAGCAGATCGACGGCTTCATCGCCGCGACGATGCTGCCGTCCTCGGGCGCGCATGAGCTGGAGGACGGGATCAGCCTGGTCTCGGCGGAATGGATGGCGGCGCATCTCGGCGCCGACCCGCATCTCGTCGCCGGCTTCCAGGGCTTCGGCCAGATCACCGGCTCGCTCAATATCGCGATCAATGCGCTGGCGAGCGGTGCGGTCGATTACGTGCTGCTGCACCGCGCGCTCTACAATCCGCCCGGCCGCTACAACAACAATCCGATGACGCATGTCGCTGGCTGGCAGCAATGGAATGCGCCGCAAGGCTTCTTCGGGGCGCTGCCGGGCATCGCGCTGGCCTATAACGAATATATGCAGCGCTATGGCTGCACGCGCGAGACGACCGCGCGGATCGCGGTCGAGGCGCGCAAGCACGGGTCGCGCAATCCCTTGTCCTACTGGTACGGCAAGCCGCTGACGATCGAAGACTATCTCGCCGAGCCGGTGCTGGTCGATCCGATGAGCCGGCTCGATTGCGACATTCCGGTGCAGGGCGTCGCCGCTTTCGTCCTGACCACGGCGGAGCGGGCGAAGGATCATCCGCACAAGCCGGTCTACATCGCCGGCTATGCGAACAGTTACGGTTCCGACCGCCGCCTTCACCTCAACTGGACGCTCGACGAGATGGAGCGCGAGGGCCAGGCGCTGGCCGCGCGGCTATGGGAGGGCACCGGCTATACGGCGAGGGACGTGCAGCTTCCCCAGCTCTACGACGGCTTCTCGCCGTTCATCTACGTCTGGCTGGAGGCGCTCGGTTATCTGCCGCGCGGTGAGGCGCATCAGTTCGTCGCCGAAGGCGGGATCGACAGCGACAAGCCCGGCGCGATCCCGGTGCTGACCGGTGGCGGCGCGCTCGGCTGCGGCCGGCTCCACGGCCTGCCTCAGCTGCTCGAATGCTATCGCCAGCTGGCCGGCCGCGCCGGCGAGCGGCAGCGCGACGTCAGCGTTGCCCTGATGACCTATTCCGCGCCCCATATCGGCGGCGCGGTGGTCTATACCAACGACCCGGCGTAGGCCGGTTCGCGCCGCTCTCATTCCGTCACCCTGGCCCTGAGCCGGGTCGCGCTTCTTGTGACAGCTCGCCGACAGAAAAAGGCAGCGGGATGCCGGCTCAAGGCCGGCATGACGAGAAGGGGTTATTCGCGATAGCGGAGATTTGGGCGGCGTGATTGAGGGTGCGCCGGCTTTGCCGTAGGTTCGGCAAGCTAGCGGAATCCGCGAAGGATCGCTCCGATGACCCAGGAAAAGCTGACCATCATCTCGTCCGACTGCCATGCCGGGCCGGCCGACATGCGTGACTATCGGCCGTTCGTCGATCCCGACGTCCTCGATGATTTCGATGATTATGTTGCGCGGATCGACGCCTATGAGGCGGGCTATGACGACGGCAAAATGACCGCCGGCGGCGCCGGCGCGGTCGCGGGCGAGGACGGGCTGTGGGACATGGCCGTTCGCGAGCGCTTCCTCGATGCCGACGGCATCGCCGCCGAGCTGATCTTCGCCCAGGGCGGCTATCCCTTCGGCACGCATCCGGCGGTGCCGACGCGCAACCGCAACATGGACTGGCAGCCGACGCCGCAGCTCGATGTTGCCGGCTGCCGTGCGTATAATCGCTGGCTCGCCGATTTCTGTGCGGGCGACACCAGTCGTCATCTCGGCATTGCACGGGTGCCGCTGCCCGATGTCCCGGCGTCGATCGCCGAGGTGGAATGGGCGGCCAAGCACGGCCTGCGCGGCGGCGTCGCGCTGCCGGCGCTGTCGCGCGTCGATCTGCCGCCGTTCAACCATCCGATGTACGAGCCGCTGTGGGCCGCTTGCGAGGCGAACGGCATGGTGCTCAACATGCATGGCGGCGGCCAGCTGACCTATGGCGATGGACCCGATCATCTTGCCATCGTGCTCGCCGAGACCGACTTCTTCAGCCATCGCGGCCTGGCCCATCTGATCTTCGGCGGGGTGTTCGAGCGCCATCCCAATCTGCATCTGGCGATCACCGAGCAGCGCAACCACTGGCTCCATCCGCTGATGAAGGAGCTGGACTCGATCTATCACTGGAAGAATTGCGCGCCGCTCCGGCAGGTGCTGCCGCGGCTGCCGAGCGATTATTTCCGGACCAATTGCTTCATCGGCGCGAGCTTCATGTCGCGGCTGGAATGCGAGGCGCGCGGCGAGATCGGCGCGCAATGCTTCATGTGGGGATCGGACTATCCGCATATGGAGGGTGCCTGGCCCTATACCGAGACCTCGCTGCGCTGGACCTTCGGCTGCGGCGTCGGCTCCGATGAGCTGCGCGCGATGCTCGGCGGCAACGCCGCGCGCTGCTATGGCATCGATCTCGCCGCGCTCGCGCCGATCGCCGCGCGCATCGGCCCGACCGAGGCGCAGCTGCGGGTGCCGGTCGAGCCGCCGCTTGCAGAGATCGAGGCGGCGGGGCGCTGGACCTGGGCGTTCCGGCAAGAAGGGCCGTGGCACTAGACCGACAAGCGATTTGCGAGAGGATGACGCGATGCTCGATCTGAAGATTGTCGGCGGCACGATCGTCGACGGCAGCGGTGCGGAGCGTTTTCGTGGCGATGTCGGGCTGAAGGACGGCCGCATCGTCGCGGTCGGCGAGATCGCCGAGGATGCACGCGAGACGATCGACGCGAGCGGGCGGATCGTCTCGCCCGGCTTCATCGACGTCCACACCCATTATGACGCGCAGGTGTTCTGGGACCCGCGGCTGAGCCCGAGCTGCTATCACGGCGTGACGACGATCATGGGCGGCTTCTGCGGTTTTTCGATCGCGCCGCTGTCGCCCGAGGCGGCGGGCTATCTCGCGCCGATGCTGGCGCGGGTCGAGGGGATGCCGCTGGAATCGCTCGAGGCGGGGGTGCCGTGGAACTGGCGCAGCTTCGGCGAATATCTTGCCAGCATCGAAGGCAGGGTGGGGCTCAACGCCGGCTTCTTCGCCGGCCATTCGGCGATCCGCCGGGTGGTGATGGGCGAGCGCGCGGTCGGCGAGAAATGCACGCCCGACGAGCTCGAGCAGATGAAGGCGCTGCTCGGCAAATCGCTGGCCGAAGGTGCGATGGGCTTTTCGACGACGATCTCGGCGTCGCATACCGACGGCGACGGCAATCCGGTCCCGTCGCGCTGGGCCGAGTATAGCGAGATCATCGAGCTCGGCCGCATCGTCAGCCAGCATGAGGGGACCGGGCTCGAGCTCTTGCCCGACGTCGACTTCCCGGCCGGCGTGCCGGAGCTGCTCGCCGATCTGTCGCTCGCCGGCAATCGCCCGGTCAACTGGAACGTGCTGGTGGTGATCGGCCATAGCGGCAATCGCGAGCGCGCCGTGCGCCAGCTGGCGGTGACCGACTATGCCCGGTCGCGCGGCGCCGAGGTGATCGCGCTGACCATGCCGATGACGCCGGAAGCCTCGGCGAATTTCGCCACCGGCGGCGCGTTCGAGGGCAATCCCGGGCAATGGCGCGAGCTGTTCAAGATGCCGCTCGACGAGCGCCGCGCGGCGCTGCGCGATCCCGCCTTCCGCCAGCTTCTGCGTGACGATCTCGCGGCGGTCGATAAGACCACGATCATGTCCTACACCGCCAAGATCGATGAGTTCTTCGTGCGCGGGGCGGCCGCCGAGAAGAACAAGAAATATGTCGACCGGTTGATCGGCGACATCGCCCGCGAGGAAGGGCGCGACCCGCTCGACGTGATGCTCGACATCGCGCTCGACGATGATCTGCTGGCGGCCTTCGCGCCCAATTTCGGCGGCTATGACCAGGACGCGTTCGAGCTGCGCGGCGAACTGTGGCGCGACGATCGCACGCTGATCGGCGCGTCGGATGCCGGCGCGCATGTCGATCGGCTCGACGCCTTCGCGATCACGACGACGGTGCTGCAGAAAGGCGTGCGCGAGCACGGCGTGGTGACGCTGGAGGAGGCGGTCTACCAGATGACCGGCCGGGCGGCGCGCTATTATGGGTTGATCGACCGTGGGCTGATCCAGACCGGCTATCACGGCGATATCGTGGTGTTCGACGAGGCGACCGTCGGCCGCGGCCCGACCTATGCGCGCCACGACCTGCCGTGCGACCAGATGCGGCTCTATGCCGACGCGATCGGCATCGATCATGTGCTGGTCAACGGTGTCGAGATCGTTCGTCATGGCGAGCATACCGGCAAGCTGCCGGGCAAGGTGCTGCGCTCGGGCAAGGACAGCCGCACCGTGCCGCTGGATGCGATGCGCGAGGCACGCGTCTCGACGCTGGAGACCGCCTGAAGGAGAGATCGGGTATGGCGAGCGCCGTTGACTACGGCAGCCATGAAGCGGCGATGCAGCGCTATTTCCGCGACGGGTACGCGCGAGCGATGGCGCTCGGCAATCGCGGGCCGATCCGCTTCGCCGCCGATGGCAGCCTGGATAGCGCGATCGTCGAGGCCTATGAGCGCTGCGGCTTCTACATTTTCGAACGGGTGATCGCGCCGGCTGAGCTGGCCGAGCTGGAAGCGGCTTATATCGAACTGCTCGAGCGGGTGCCGGCAACGCCCGACAGCAAGCTCGACCGCCATGGCCGACCGGCGCTTGGCGCCGATCTCGACACGCCGATCGCCTATTGGGCCAAGCCGCTGGGCGATCCGTTCGGCGGCACCGACCGCGCGCAGGGACGGCACACGACCAAGATGTTCGAGCCCGAGGCGGCCGCCGGCATGCCCGAGCAGGTGGTGTTCAGCATCGTCGCGCCGCTGCAATTCTCCGATGCCTATCTGCGGATGTGCGGGCATCCCGATCTGCTTCGCGTTGCCGCGGCGATTGCCGGCGAGGATTTCGTGCCGTTCCAGGAAGGCATTGTGATCAAGCGGCCGGGCGAGGGCGCGAGTTTCTCATGGCACCAGGACGGCGCGACCCATTGGGACAGCCCGGACTGGAACCAGCATAGCCACGGCTTCAACTATATGCCGCAGCTCTACGGCTCGACCCCGGCGAATGGCGTCTGGTACATCCCGGGCAGCCAGAGCTGGGGCAAGGTCGATATTGCCGCGATGGTCGAGGAAGCGGGCAGCGAGCGGCTGCTCGATGCGGTACCGCTGGTCTGCGGGCCGGGCGATGTGGCGATCAGCAATCGCCAAGTGATCCACGGCTCCTTCGCCAACACCAGTCCCGATGCGCGGGTGACGATGGGCTTCGGCTTTCATCCGCGCGCATCGGTGGTCGGCGCGACCGGCTATGACTTCGATACAAATCAGCCGAAAACCTACGACGCCGATTGGGTGGAGCGGCGCGCGCAGCTGATCGGCTATGCGATCGATGCGCGCCGTCAGCATTATCCGGAAGAGGAGGCCTTCACCTATCGGCCGCATGCCGAGGCGGGCGTGATCCACCGCTGGAACGATGTGGCCCGCGCGGCGATCCGCGGCTACAGCCGATACGACCTGCGCATCTGACGCGGGCAGGGGAGGCGGCGATGGCGGGTGCTCAAGTCTGGCCCGAGGGCGCCGCGAAGGCGGAATGGGCGGCGCATTGGAAGCTGCCGTTCGTCGCCATGATGGGCTTCGCGCTCGGCACGATCGGGCCGGTGCTGGTCGGCCCGTTCATGGTGCCGCTGGAGCAGGCGTTCGGCTGGTCGCGCGCCGAGATCAGCGCCGGGATCATGATCTATTCGCTCTCTTCGGTATTCTGTCAGTGGTATGTCGGGCGGCTGATCGATCGCTGGGGGCCGCGCCGCATCGGGCTTGCCGGCATATTGCTGAGCGGCTGCGCGTTCAGCGCCTTCGGCACCGCCGACGGCTCGGCGTTCGGCTGGATCATGCTCTGGCTCGCCTATTCGCTCGCAACCCAGTTCGCCCTCGCGCCGGTGTGGTCGGCGGCGGTCGCCAGCGAGTTCGACGCCAGCCGCGGCCTTGCGCTGGCGGTGACCCTGTCGGGCAGCTCGGTGGTCAATATTTTCGGACCGATCGTCGCGACCTTGCTGATCGCATCCTATGGCTGGCGCAGCGCCTATCTGATCATCGGCGGGGCGCCGACGATCGTCACGCTGCTGCTCGCCTGGTTCTTCTTCTATAGCAAGCGCGACCGGCTGGTGCGCAGCGGGGTGGCGCCGGAGCATCATCGCGAAGCCGGCCTGCTCGCCAGCGAGGGCTTTCGCTCGCCGGTGTTCTACAAGCTGACCATCGCGACCTTCACCGGTTTCTGCGTGGCGACAGCGATCGGCATCCACATGATCCCGATCCTCACCGGCAGCGGGCTCAGCCGCGAGCAGGCGGCGATCGTCATGGGGGCCTATGGCGTGTTTTCGATCGTCGGCAAGCTGATCTGCGGCGTGCTGGTCAACCGCATGCCCGGCCAGTTCATCACGGCGGGGTTGACGGTATTGCCGATCGGGACCTGCGTGATGCTGATGGCGCCGAGCGAGTCCGTGCTGATGCGGATCCTCGCCGTGATCCCGATCGCGCTGACCTCGGGCGGGCAGGTCAAGATGCTGGCCTATATGACCTCGCGCCATTTCGGGCTGCGCGCCTTCGGCTCGATCTATGGCGTCTCCAGCCTCGCGATCAGCCTGTCGGCCGGTGTCGGGCCGCTGCTTGCCGGCTTCCTGTATGATCTGAGCAAGAGCTATTACACGCTGCTGCTCTTCTCGATTCCGGTGTGCCTGGTCTCAGCGCTGGTGATGCTGTGGATCGGTGGCTATCCGAAATTCGCCGAGGCGCCTGACGCCGAGCTGGCGACGGCCTGAGCATGGCCTTTGCGATACGGCTGCAGGTCACCGAGGCCTGAACGCGGCCTGCGCTCGCTCGTGGCCCGATCGGCTGCGCCGCTTGACAGCTGGACAGAGCTGCAAGACGTTCCCGTGCAAGGGAGAGCCATGTCGCCGAGGACGATTGCGATCGCCGCGTCGATCTTGCCGCTGGTCGCAGATTCGATAGCAGTTGCCGCGCCAGCTCAAGCTGGTGTGGCCGAGGCGTCGGCGTGCGAGCTGCATCTCTGGCCAGCAAGGCGGATGAACTCGATCAGTCGAAGCATGGTCGATGGGCCGAGCATCAACAATTGGTGGGTCGTTCCCAAGGACCTGCAGAATCGCGCGCAAATGACCGCGTGGCTCGATCCCGAGGTCCAGCTCGACGCTCTGGTCAGTCTCAATATTCCGGTTCTCATGAACCAAGCGCCGGCGAACATCATTCGCCATGACGAGCCGCTCGATCTGCCGGCGGCCGACGAGGCGAAGACGCGCTGGTCAAATTCGACCGCCCCCTGCTACGCCGAGCTTGCCGTTGCCAATGTCGCCTATCAGAAGGCCCACCTCCAGGGCTCGAACTTGATGACCAGCTTCATCTATCGACGCTTCGATGGGTCATCGCCGACGCCGGTCAAAGTCTATCATGGGGTGGAGAGCCGTTCCCTGCACGCATTCCCGCCCAAGACAGATGCCGACCTGGCGGCGGCTGCGCGGGATCTGGTGCTCGCCTTCAAGTCCACCGCGCGATCGTTCGTCTCGCAACGTGCCACGCCGGCCGCGCAGCCATGACATGCCGCAACAGCCTTGCCCGCGTCGCGAAACGTGTGTCGGCGGCGGCACTGGCCGCAGTTCTGCCGATGGGCGTGGCCCTCAGTCAGAACCTCGCTCAGACGATCGGCCAGGACCTCAATACAATGACCGCGATCTCGCACCAGAATTGTCTGGCCGGCGTGCCACGGCCAAGGAACGAGATTGATCAGGCGCGGATAGCGATCGGCGCAGCTATGCAGGCCTATCTCGGCGTTGCCGGCGCGGCAGCGCCGGCCGACATCACGACGGCCTTCGCTGCCAAGGCGGAGCGAAACAGCTGGATGAAGGATGGCGCCGCGCAGCCGTTGACCAGCGTCGACGATCCGCTGGCTCGGGGCCTCGCCGCCAGCGGCCGCGCCGCGGAGATCCTCAAGCCGACGTCCTTCGTTCTGGCCGGCAATGAAAAGCTTGCCCGAGGTACATGGCACGCCGCCTGGACGTCATCCGACGGGACGAATTTCGAAGGTTCGTATCTGGCAGATTTTCAGCGCGAACGCGGCGGCGATCAGCCCATCTGGAAAATCAAACGGATCGAATTGACGACCGGCGCGACCGGTCCCGGCCCGGCAACACAATTCTGTCGCGAGCCGGGCGACATCGAGCCTTTCAACAAGGCGGTGCAGGCTGCCAAGGTTGCGCATAGCGCTGCCAAGCAAGCAGCGCAGGCTCCGCCAGAATAAGAGGACAACGCGCCGTCTGCAGACCTGGGGCGGTTGCCCCTAGGCTTTGCGCAGGCTCTCCGCGGCTTTCCAGAAAGCCACCGCCTGGCGATCGAAATCGGCGAAGGTCGGCGGGATGTTGCTGTAGTCGAAGAAGGATACCGCTGCCTGCTCGCAGCCCATTTCGGCGAAGCGGTGGAGGTGGTCGACGACCTTCTGCGGATCGCCATTGCCGCCGGTGCGCAAGGTCCGCGGGATCTTGTGGCCGGCCATCTCGTTGAGCATCTCGCCGGCGTCGCGATATTGCTCGGGCGTGATGCGGCCGCCGTGGACGTCGCCCTCGCTCGGATGCCAGACGTCGGCATATTTGGCGGCGCGCTCCATCGGCTTGCCGGCGACGAGATTGGTGCCGACCCAGATCGGCACGCGGCCATCCAGCTGCACCGGGCGCGGCTCGAAGATCACCTCGGGCACGTCGAAGTACTTGCCCTTGAAGCTGATGGTGCCGCCCTTCCAGCAGGTCTGGATGACGTCGAGCATCTCGTTGCACCAGGCGCCGCGCTCGTCGAAGGCACGACCATAGCCGACCGCCTGATATTCCCGCCGCAGCCAGCCGACGCCGACTCCGAAATCGATGCGGCCGTTCGACAGCTGATCGAGGCTCGCGACCATTCGCGCGAGCAGCACCGGATCGCGATAGGGCAGGACGATGACGCCCGAGCCGATGCGGATCGTCTTGGTCTGCGCGGCGAGATGGGCCATGGCGATGAGGATGTCGGCCCAGCTGTCGGTGTGGATATGGTCTTCCTCGATGCCGAGCAGATGATCTGAGAGCCAGATGCCTTCCCAGCCCATCGCTTCGTAGTAGGGCCCGGCGTTCATCGCCTCGATCATGTAGGTGTGCTCGTTGGGCAGAACGATATCGAGACGCACTGTGACTTCTCCCTGGGCTTGGCCGTCTTCAGCTAGGCTTTCCGCAAGCTGTCCGCCTTCTTCCAGAAAGCTTCCGCCTGGCGGTCGAAATCTGCGAAGGTCGGCGGGATGTTGGTGTAGTCGAAGAACGACACCGCCGCCTGGGTGCAGCCCATTTCGGCGTATTTGTGGATATGGTCGACCCGCTCCTGTGGATCGCCATTGCCGCCGATGCGGATGGTGCGCGGGATCTTGCGGCCCGACATCTCCTCGACCCGCTCGCCGATTTCCTTGAACTGCTCGAAGGTGAGCTTGTTGCCGTATGGATCGCCTTCGCTGGGGTGCCAGACATCGGCATATTTGGCGACGCGTTCGATCACCGGACCCTTGGTCGAGGTCGTGCCGATCCAGATCGGCACGCGTTTGCCGGGCTGCACGGGCGGCGGCTCGAAGGTGACTTCGGGCACGTCGAACCATTTGCCCTTGAAGCTGATCTTGCCGCCCTTCCAGCAAGTCAGAATCACGTCGAGCATCTCATTGGTATAGGGACCGCGGACATCGAAGGCGTCGCCGTAGCCGACCGCCTGATATTCGCGCCGCAGCCAGCCGACGCCGACGCCGAAATCGATGCGACCGCCGGAAAGCTGATCGAGGCTGGCGACCATGCGCGCGGTCAGCACGGGATCACGATAGGGCAGGACGACGATGCCCGAGCCGATGCGGATCGTCTTGGTCTGGGCGGCGAGGTGGGCCATGGCGATCAGGATATCGAGCCAGGCATCGGTGTGGATATGGTCTTCCTCGATGCCGAGGAGATGGTCGGAGAGCCAGATACCTTCCCAGCCCATCGCCTCGTAATAGGGCCCGGCGTTCATCGCCTCGATCATGTAGTCGTGTTCGTTGGGTAGAACGATATCGAGACGCACTGGAAACCTCCCCTGGGCGATGACCTGTTGGACCTCGGGAAAGCAGTAGGTCGACCGTCCCAAGGCCGCCAGATTCTCGATTGGCAGAAAACGGACATGGGTTCAGAATTCCGCCAGGGAATTCGCCCAGCCGGGCTAGAGTGAGACATGCGGGCCGCTTAGGCAGCTGCCCGGGAGAGGAGAGGGGCCATGCGGTTTCGGCCATTGCATCCGGGCTTCGGCGTGGAGGTGCTCGATCTCGACCTCGGGGACAAGCCGGGCGACGAGACGCTCGCGGCGCTGCGCGGGGCCTATGACGAGCATCAGCTGCTGCTGTTTCGCGGCGGCGGGCGGCTGAGTCCGGAGCGGCAGGTCGAGATCACCGGCTGGTTCGGCGAGGTCGCGACCCATTTCGACGGCAAGATGCATACCGTGCTGAGCAACGAGAATGCCTATGGCCGCGACCGGCTGCCGTTCCATTCCGACTATACCTTCACCGAAACGCCCTTCCTCGGCATCTCGCTGCACGCCGCCGCATTGCCGGATGGCGGAACCGACACGTCGTTCATCAGCGCGGTCCACGGCTGGGCGACCCTGCCGGCCGAGCGGCAGGCCGCGCTCGCCGATCTGACGCTGCGCCATCGCGAGGTGCCGCTGTCGAGCGACAGCGACCGCGGCTATGGCTATGATCATCCGCTGCGCCTGATCCATCCCAAGACCGGCAAGCCGATCCTGTTCGTGACCGAGCATCATGCCTTCCGGATCCATCAGCTGTCCCAGGCGGAGAGCGACCGGGCGATCGCCGAGATCTTCGACCATCTCTACCGCAACGAGGCGGTCTATGTGCATCGCTGGCAGCCCCATGACCTGATGGTCTGGGACAATCTCGCGATCCAGCATGCGCGCACCGAGCAAGTCGAACCCGCCGAGGGCAAGCGCGACATGCAGCGCGTGACGATGCACCACATCGGCCTCGCCGAGGTCAACGCGCGGGCGAAGGCTTATCGGCTGCCGCCGCTCGCGGCCTGAGGGCATGCGCACATCGCCGATTTGCCACGGTGCGTCGCGCTGGCGCGGATTCCGCGGCGTGGCGCTCCTATCCTGGCGGCATGTACATCCCGGCGCGGCTGGTCATCATCACCTGCTGGGTCATCTTCCTTGGTTTCTGGGCGGTCACCGCCGCCGCGACCAAGGATGTCGCCGAGCGCGAGGGCAGGGCTAGCCGGCTGGGCTATACGCTGCCGCTGGTGGCGGGCGCGCTGCTGCTGTTCCGCGGCTTTGGCCATAATCCCTATCCATCGGGCGCGGCGCATGTGCTGTCCGCGCTGACGGCGCTGGCGTGGATCGGGGCGATGCTGACCATCCTCGGGCTGATGCTGGCGATCTGGGCGTGGGT
>Ga0105240_10007209_pt1 | contig 16191 bp, 20 predicted proteins | sample KBSC54metaG_FD_80426 | JGI IMG/M metagenome (GOLD analysis project Ga0105240, IMG submission 80426) | Corn rhizosphere microbial communities from Kellogg Biological Station, Michigan, USA - KBS C5-4 metaG | ecosystem: Host-associated > Plants > Roots > Rhizosphere > Soil | place: Michigan, USA... | reverse complement strand
CGCTCTGGCCTCATTATGCATGTGTGACATCTCCATACCTCTTGTTGGCCTGTCTTGAAGGTATAGGTAATGCCTCTTGTGGGGCGGGTGGGTCTGGCGACTGCGTCGCCGGGGCTTCCTTCGACCCACCGGGCTGCCACTGAGCTCCACACGCGTTCCGCCGAGAAGATCCGTTGCGACTCTGGCGAGGGTCCGCGAAGAGCAGCCAGTTCGCCTAAATCGTCTTCGCGGGCTTAAGACAAGACCGGGCGCGTTTAACACACCCCGAGAATTGTTTATCCAATCCCTGTGATCCTGCGCCGCAAGGATTGGGATGTCTTGCTCACAATGCTTTCCCGTTTGGTTGACCCTGCCGTGCACCGCGCCGACTCGGCATTGGGGGCCGGGTAGCTATACACCCATGTATCGATCTTAGGCCATTACCCCTTTTATCCAGGAGAACCCACCATGCAGAAGCAGATCGCGACCACGGCTCCCACCTACGTCAGCACCAGTCGATTTGCGGCCAGAAGGTTTCAGGCCGAAGCCTGGGGTGCCGGCGAGCATGTCTTGCAGCAGAGCGGTGGTCCGAACTTCGAGGCTTTCGAGGAACACGACCGTGATGATGCGAACTTGCTGGCGGAGCGGATGGACGATCCGGCGTGCTAAGTCAGGTTCGACTCGAAACCAATTCTATTCACAGGGATTGAATTCAAAGACCTCACTCCTTCCCGGGGTGGGGTCTTGCGTTTTGTAGGGGCAAGTCAACCCGGTGAGTCGCTGAAAACTTCCGTCCGCGACCACGTGATTTCCCCATGCCTATACAGGCTCGAGGACACACATCAACACCCTGGAGAGTGAGGGAACTATGCCTATCTACTCAATCCTGCAAGATGGCGGTCATTACGACGATATGAACGACCTGAACAACGCCATCGATCTCGCCGAAATCCTGCTGGGCGGCGTGCCGGACGGCGAGAAATCGACTTTCACAGTGGAAAACGAGGAAGGTCACCTAATGGCCGCTGTGACCAACCGGCGCATCGTCGGCCATTTCCTCAAGCAGCAGTGGGATAGCGGTGACAATGCCATTTCGATGGGCGAGGAAGACTTCGATGCAACGGACTACATTCTGCTCATGAAGCCGGATGACGTTCGCGCGCTAGAGGACAATAGAGAAACCACCGACCGGATCGGCCAGGCTCACGTTTCGTGGGATGGCCCGCACCAGGTGACCGTCCAGGACTCCATTTGCGAGTTTTTCGGTGTCTCGAGCGTCAAAGAGATCACCGATGAGGCGATGGCGTATGCGAAGAACCGGTTGGATCCTCGCCCGGCCACCGAACAGACAGTTAAGCTGTCCGTGAAAGTTACGGTTCGCGTCGTACACGGCGCAAGCGTCTCCGAGTTCGTCAACAACCTTGACTGCTCGGTTATCAGCAACACAACTGGCATCACAGTTCAGTCTACTGAAATCGTTGCTTCCGACTGACTCGGCAATTCTCGGCCCCGCCCTCCCTTCCGGAGCGTGCGGGGTATCTTAATTGTCAGCCCCGGCAAGGCGCTGGCGGGCCGCCGCCACCAACTATTTTGGCGTTATCGCTCGCGCAGGAAACTCCGAGAGCTATACGCGACAGGTCACATCAATTTCGTGGAGTTACTGCATGACTGTCTCTCATAGCTACGATGGAAATCGCTTGCCGGTTCCTGCGATCGTCGGTTCCGCGCACTTCTGCTACCTGACCGATGCCCCGACCCTTGATCCCACCGATGTCAAGACAGTGGTTGAGACGGCGAAGGCAAGCAAGACCCTGACTCCCTGGGGTATCGAGGTGCTTGATCACCAGAGCCAGCTCTTCAAGGAAGACCCTCAGGCGCTTGAAGCACTGCAGCGGCTGGTTCGCAAGGTTCGGTGTTTTCTTGGCGGTCGGCGTCGGAAGGCGGAGCTGGTCGTGTGCCAGTGGACGCAACTACACGTGGATCACGAGTTTCTCGGCAGGGCTTTCTATTCAATCGTGCTGCACACCGGCCCGGAGCCCTACTTGTTGTACCTGCTGCACACCGCTCCCGATAAGGACGGTGGCTCATCCGTGACCCACGGGGGGGCTCTTGTGCTCGATGCGGAGAAGGCGTTCGTGTTCGATCCGACCACGCCACATCAGGCACTGCCGATGCGGCCGCATCAGGATAATCTGCTGATCCTGCTGCAGTTCCAGCTGGTTGACGAGACAGTGGAGGATCGAGAGGCGCTCCTGAGGCGGTTGGTTCCGGATCACGCAAAGCGGTCCGAGTTTGTTGAGGACGATGACATACCCTTCTGAGAAGGGAGTGCCCGTATTCGTGTTCGAGCCCACCGATCCCGGTGGGCTTCCTTTTTTAAGTGCTTTCGCGGCGGTACGCGCCAAGCATCCCGCAGGAAATCAGTGTTGCCGACGAAAACCTCGTCATCCCGCTTACCGGGGCAATGACCACTCATTTGCTTTTCTCCTCCGATGCCAGATCTTCATTCTTAGGCATGTCCATTCCTCTTCGTGCTTGACCTTCCGCTGTATAACTCAGAACCCCAGCGAGGCAAGCCGGGACGGCCCTCGCGTCTCGGAGATACCACAGGTGCGAGACCTTCGGAGGGATCAAACCTGGCAGCGCACCCCGAAACGCCTTCCACGCGGGCAGGATCCATGTGACCAAGCGGCGGGTACCCGAGCGGTGTCCATACCAGCGCGGACCTGACCTTTTTTATCCGCTTCCTATACTCGAGAGGCCATGTTTCAGCCTGCATGCTCTCACGAGCCCTTGGGGCTCGATGGCAAATGAAACAACCGTTGAGGTTTTCGGAACTACCTTGCAACCCCTGCAGGAGTATCGCCGGCAACGAGAGCATCCCTAGCAACATTACTCCTGCTTCATGTCAAGGAGTTCATTGTGGACATTCGTTTACCGAAACCGTCAGAGGCGGCCCGCATCCTCTCGGAGGCACTGGCCAGACACGGTGTTGAGTTGAAATTGACCCAAGTCATGGAAATCCTCGCGCATCTGCAGGGCTACCGAAATAGCCATGCCATGCGCGCGGCGGACCGTCAAATGAGAGGAAGGCCGCAGGCTCTGTCGGCGACCTCCCCTGATACGTTCATTCTGGCACTTAAGCATGAGATACACCTGCAGGTCGATCAGATCACGGTGGGGATCAAGCGCCAGAGCCGATCGCTGTACGTGTGGCTCGAGTCGCCTGCGCCCTCAGCCCCGGAGCTCACCTCCTGGGATACACCACTGATACGGGCCGCCGACGGCGGCGATCCTTGGGTCCGGTGCGAAAACTGCGGCTGGATCGGACACGAGTCCGCCACCAACCCGGTTCGTGACCTCTTCGAACGCGCAAGTCCCGGGGAGATCTGCCCGGTGGGTGAGTGCCCGCGCGATGGGGCAGTGACACACTATTATCCGGAAGGGCCGTCTGAGGAAGAGGCCGCCGAAATGGCCCAGGACGGGTATAACGATCCAGAAAAAGAGGAGGAAAGGGACGAACCCACTTCATCGGATTGCGATTCGCCTCGGCGATATGTCTTTGGTCATTGGACGCATATCTTTCTTGAGGGAACCGAGACGTTGACTCGCCTGTGTTATGACCGGCGGTCTAACAAACTCGTGGCGCTAGAGCTCAAAGGTAGTTTGAAGTGGCACGCGGCTAGCCCCGCGCAGATTACCGATGTTGAGGAGAGCTTACAGGACGCCAATCCTGAGGCTCTTGAGCACCCGGAGGACTACGGTTTGCAAGAAGGGGATGATCTGCCCGACTGGGCAGCCTCCCGATAGCTTTTGACTTGTGACCCTTCACGACAGCGCCGCTTGCGGCGCTGTCTTTCGAACAAACCGGGACGCCGCGCGTCCCGGGAAAGAGCTCAGCTGTATCACGTTGCGAAGTGTATCCATTTCAATGTTCATCCCTGCACAATCGCGCCAGTAAGTACGTAGGCGTCATTCGTAGCGATAACCTCGCTGCCATCAGATCGCAACAGTCGCCACCCGCAAGTATCAGCTTTAATCCGCCAGCACGTGCCATCGCGCATTTCGATGATCGTCCCGTCGTGGACATGTCCTCTCATCGGATGAAAGGCATCTTGAGTGGTGTGGGAAGCGCCATCAGGTATTCTCAGTCCAGTGGATTGACTTGTCATAACTTCGCCTTTTAGTCTGTTGACCTGACAAAGTGTAGGTACGGCCATCGACCGGCGATTGAGGGCTCGGGGAGCAAGCGAGCATCATAAGAAAACCCGGGGCGTCACAGCCGCTCCCCGTACTCAGGAAAAGTTAGCGCGAGTAAGCGTCTTTCCGAAGGCTTCCGATTATGATCCCGATGTCAGGCCAACGGCCTCGGTCCAGGCAAGGCGACTCCGGCGGCCGACGCCTGGGTGCGAATATGTGCAGCCGCTGCGTCGTACGCGGCCTCGTTGGGTAAATGCTCGAGGAGAAGGGTGATGTCCCTCCCGAGGGAATCTAACGCCTTCAAATACGCACCGAAGTCCACGTGCCCTTTGCCTGGCGGCACCTCGCTGATTGTCATTTCGTAACCAGTCTGGATCTGAAGATCCTTACAATGCGCGGCTACGATCCACGGGCCCAGTTCCGAAACGATCTCGTCAATGACTGCGTGCTGGTCCCGGCAGCGCCGAGGTGACACCATGAGCCAGTTCACCAAGTCCACATGTACCGCGAGTTCCGGACGGTCCGCCCATGCTCGGCAGCGATCGAGCGGGCGGTCATGCGCTGAGCTTGTCGCCGGGCTTTCTTCTAAAAAAACCGACGGGCCTCTGGCCCGCCGGGGGTTGAATCGACCGTTTAAATTTTGAAAACGACTCCCGCGCGAGGTGCCGTGGGTTGTGTCACCCTGTGGACAGTTCGCTGCTAATGGCGTTGGGTGTGTCGTTGACGCCGCAGGTGGTGAGAAATGCCGCCCGATCAAAGCGCGGATCGTGGGCGCCGATCGAGCGCGCGACATACTCGCAGCCCTTGGCCCAAGACTCCTGCAGCCGGCGCAGCTCGTCCGCACCGCCGGATGCCTGGATCGGCTTCGCATCTGCCAAGCCCTCAGCGACATAGTGGTAATCACCATTATCGGTGGGCAGTGGAATCGGTCGGGGTTGCTCCGGATCGCTTGCTTTGTCGCGACAGACTTGTAGCGCTACGGCGTAGGGAGTCGCGCCAAACGAATTTGACATGTCATATGCTATGTCAGCGAAAATTACATTGACGGGATGAGTTCGCACCCAAGCGGCGTCATGCTCCGCTTGCCGCGCTTCGGCTAGGATCGCGCGCAGACATGCCAGCCAGTGGGGCACAAGGATGTTGATGTTTGTTAATTTCTTTGCATCAAGCGCTCGTTGGTAGATGTTTCCCATGATTTTCAGTGTCCTATTCCGTTTCCTATGCACCTGGTGTGTTTAGGAGAAAAGCGTTTATACCAGCTGCGCTTGGACCGATGCGGCTCAGGCCGTATCGGGGCTCTCCTAGAGGAAGCCTAATGCCTAAAGCAACCCTGTAGAAAGCAGACATGCGATATTCGACGTCTGCGGATCGTGCAGCGATTGCGTCCGACTACGCGACCAAGGGAAGTCCAATTCCACGCAAGTTTTAATCGAGCGCTATCACCACAGGCGCCCCACGGGCGCTGGAAGCACGAGCGGCATCCGCAAGCTTGAGTGCCCGCCGACCGCTTTCAAAATCGGGCTCCATCGGTGCGCCGGCTTTGACAGCCGCGATAAAGGCATCCAACTCCAAAGCGTAGGTCGGTAAATAGCGCGCCATGAAATCTGGCAGAAGCGTATCCCGCGCCTGTGTCATTGTGGCGGAGTAGCGCTCGATGCCGCTGGGTCTGAGGTTCGTTGAAGACACCATGCCCTTGGAGCCAAACACTTCGACCCGTTGGTCATAACCGTACACCGAGCGCCGACTGCAATCGATCCGACAGAAGCTGCCGTTCTCGAAACGAATGAGGACTTGCGCGGTGTCGGAATCTCCCAACTCGCCGATTTTCGGATCGACGAGTGCGCTGGCCATGGCGAACACTTCCACTCGACCTTGAGCCCCTGTCAACCACAGCGCCATATCGAAGTCATGAATCATCTGATCGTGAAACTGCCCGCCGGAGGCGGCAATGTAGGAAGCCGGGGGCGGAAAGGGATCGCGGCTGATCAAGCTCAACACTTCGATACTGCCGACCTCACCGGCGTCCACGGCTTGCTTGACAGCGCGGTGTGTAGGATCGAAACGCCGTTGGAATCCGATCATGATGGGCACATTGCAGCCCGCGATGGCCTTGGCACAGCTCTCCACTCGTGCCATATCGAGATCGATGGGCTTTTCACAAAGAACGGCTTTCCCGGCTTGGGCGGCGGCGATGATCAACTCCACGTGAGTATCCGTAGCCGAAGCGATAATGACCGCATCGATCGTTGCATCCGCAAGTGCTTGCCTTGGATCCGAAGTGGCCTGGGCGCCATACCGAGTGGCGAGCGCCGCGGCCCGCGCCTCATCCGGATCCACTACATAAGCCAATCGCGCTTGCGGATGCTCTGCCAGATTCGCGCTGTGACGCTGGCCCATACGGCCGGCGCCGAATACACAGAATTTCATATCGACCTCGGAACATCGCAAAAGGCGTTCATGAGCGAGTAGCAGGCACGGTGATCCAAGCCCCCTGCTCTTCATTGGACTTCACGGCCGCATCAATGAGTGCCATGACAGCAACCCCGTCGCCGACTCCGGGTATCCGTGCTGAGAAAGGCTCATGCGGCAGGCCCAGACGTTTCGACATTACCGCTTGCGCAAAATCGGCATAAAGGTTGGCAAAGGCCAGCGCGTACCCTTCCGGATGGCCGGGTCGCAGGCGCGTCGCGGCCGCCGCCGCAGGCGAGAGACAGTCATAGCCGCGCGCGAGACGAATGGCAGGTGCCCCGATGGGTTTGAACCAGAGTACTTCCGGTTCCTCCTGCACCCAAGTAAGCCCCCCTTTCTGGCCGAAGATACGGAACGAAAGCCCATGATCGTTGCCCGCGGCCACATAGCTCCCCCAAATCCTGCCGCGAGCGCCATTTTCAAAACGTGCCGTGACATAGGCGTTGTCATAAACCTCGCGCCGTTCGACAAAAGTCGACAGCTCCGCAGAGACCTCGGTGACGGCAAGGCCGGTGACATACGACACGAGATGATGCGCATGCGATGAGACCTCCCCAAGGAGCGCGCCCTTGCCCATCACTGCAGCCCGAAAGCGCCAGTGACGTTGGGCCGGGTCTTCGGGCTCGAAGCTCACACCGGGGTCGCCCGCACAGAGCTCGCCTTCAATCAGCCGAATGCGACCGAGTTCGCCACTCGCCACCATCTCACGTGCGTGCCTGACGAGCGGATAACCAGTGTAACAATGAGTCAAACAGAACAATCGATCGTGCTTTCGCACGATCTCTTGTAAGCGGAGCGCCTCTGCATGGTCGCGACATAGCGGCTTCTCGCAGATGACGTCGATCCCGCGTTCGAGAAACTCCTTGGCCACGGCAAAATGCAGCTGCGGAGGCGTCGCGATGGCCACTGCGTCGATGCCGTCCGCGCGGGCAGCTTCGCGTTGCGCCATATCGCGATAATCCGTGTAGGCCCGATCGGGCGCGATCAACTCAGCGCGCGCGGAAGCTTGCGCGATTTCCGGATCGACAGACATCGCGCCAGCAACAAGGTCATAGTAGCCATCCGTTCTCAGGGCGAGCAGATGCGTCCGGCCGATCACGGAATCTCGGCCGCCACCGACCAAACCGATACGTAAGCGCCGGCCGAATTGAGTGAGCAGCGTGTCAGACATGCGTTTACCTATGCGATGAAGAGGTTAGAAATCGAACTGGTCGATATTGTCTTTGGTGAAAATCAAGGGAGGGCCGAGCAAGACCGTATCGTTTGAAATGAACTTGAGCTTGCCGAGCCGGCCGGCCTCCACAGAGCCGGACTGCGGGTCGAGTGTGTTTTTCAACTCAGCGTTGACGATATAGATGGCGGCATAGCCGATGTCCACGGGGTTCCATAACGCCGCTTCCTTGAGCGATCCATCCTTAAGATATGGTTTGATCAAGCTCGGAACGCCTAAGCCTGTGACGGCTACCTTGCCGACCAGACCGAGTTGCTTCACGGCTTCGATGACCCCCGGTGTAGCGATTCCGGTAACCGAGAACACTCCGCGAGTGGCAGGATGCCCTTGTAGGTAGTTGAGCGTAACGCTCTTGCTTTTCTCGATATCATCATCACCGGTCAGAACCGCCGCAAACTTCATGTCCGGATAGTCTTGCGCGGCATATTTCTTGATTTCCTCGATCCAGCGATTCTGGTTGGGTGCAGTGAGCGTCGCGGTGAGGATCAGGAAATCGCCCTGGGATGTGCCCGCCGAGCTAACCATCATGTCGACCATGGTCTTGCCGATGCCTGCAAAACTCACCTGGTTGAGGAAGACGGGCCTTGCATCCGGCGCCACATCCGCATCCCAAGTCATAGTCTTTATGCCCGCCGCTGCCGCGCGCTTAAGCGCGGGCGCCAAAGCATTGGGATCATTAGCGGATACCGCAATGGCCGCCACGCGGCGCCTAACCCAGCGATCGATAATGTCGGCCTGCGCGGCCACATTGGTATCGACCGGTCCGTTGAACTCGACGGTGAGGCCCAGCTCCTTGGCGGCCTCTTGCGCACCCTTGTTCGCCGCGACGAAATAAGGGTCGCTCGTGAATTTGGGCAGCAGGCCGACAACAACGCTCTTTGAAGATCTAGGGCTCTGATCACAGCTGCTCAGCAACACGAGCGCGCCACAGAGCGCGGCAATGAATGTCCGTTTCCATACCGATGCGCTCACCCCATGCGTCGAATAGGACATGTTTGTCTCCAACCTGGTCGTAAGCCCTCTCGCCATTCAAACGCTCATCTCAGCGCGGCTCTTTTCTAAAGCGTTCATTCAACAGAACGGCCACGATGAGAAAAGCACCGGTAACAATAAGGCCCGAGTCACTCCTCACCCCTGCGAACGCCAGGCCGTCCTGCAGGTAGGACAGAATCAGCACGCCCAAAACGGTGCCCAAGATGGTCCCCGAACCACCCGTGATTTTCGTTCCACCTAACACCACCATGGCGATCACGGTCAATTCAAGACCAAAGCCCGCGTTCGCGCGGGCACTCGAAATCCGCGAGGTATAGATGACTCCGGCCAGGCCGACGAGGCAGCCTGTCAGGGTATAAACCGCAATCTTGACGGCCGCTGTATTGACACCCGAGAAGCGCGCCGTTAGCTCATTATGACCGATCGCATAAAGGCGCCGGCCAAAAGCGGTGCGTCCGAGGACGATGGAGAAGCCGACCGCCAGTAAGACGAAACAGACTAGCTGCACCGGAACAAGATGGGCGATGGTTTTCTCTCCAAAGAAAGCAAACCAAGGCGGGAAATTGGAGACCGCATTGGCTTTTGAAACGGCAAACGCGATGCCTCGATAGAGCGCGAAAGTGGCAAGAGTAACGACAAGCGGATGAAGCCCTAACGCTGTCACCATCACGCCATTGAAAAAACCACCGAGAGCGCCCACAGCAACACCTGCCAGGATCGCAGTCGCGAGCGACAGGCCGGCCTGATAGCTGAATCCAATCGTGACAGAGACCAACGCGAGTAGCGAACCTACTGAAAGATCCACCCCTCCCGTGATAATAATCAGCGTCATCCCGAGCGCGATGAGTCCTGCTTCGGCAAACTGACGCGAAGCGTCAAACAGACCACCCAACGAAAAATACCCGGGCACGAGCGCGCTGATGATCACGAGCTCGACGATCAGGACGAGCGCAAGCCCAACATTGCGGTCAAGTCGCGGCAGACGACGAGACAGGATAACCGCCGGCATCCTCATCGTCCTCGCCCCAACAGACGTTGCCTGCAGCCGTCGAACGCCACGGCCCCCAAAATCAGGGCACCGAGCACCAGCAGCTCATAAGAGCCGGGTACACGATTGAGCGTTAGAGCGTTCAAAATAACACCGACGAGAACCGCGCCGATGACCGGAGAAGCATTCGAGCCACGGCCACCGGTGATGCGCGTCCCGCCGAGCACGATAGCCGCGATCACCTTCAACTCAAAGCCGGTGGCCGCCGTGGCCTGCAGCTGCCCGATCTGGCCAAGCAACACCGCCGCCGCAAGTCCGCAGCTCAATCCAGAAAGCACAAATGTGAGCCAGCGCACCCGATAAATCGGCAAACCCACCGTACGCGCGGCACGAGGATTGCCTCCGATCGCGTAGACATCACGCCCGAATGCCGAATGCTCGCTCAGCGCATACATTGCAATGAACATCGTCGCAAGCACAATGAGTGAAGTTGGGATACCGAAGTTCGTGCCGGCCCCAAACAATCTTGAATCGGCAGAAAGATTGATGACCTGTGCGCCTGCCGTGAGCAGGACGATACCTCGCAGAATGAATAACATGCCGATGGTCGCAATGATTGACGGCACGCGGCCGTAGGTCGCAAGAGCACCATTGATGGAACCCACGACCGCGCCAGTCATCAATGCGGCGAGAAGCGCAAGCCACGCCTCGCCATGAGCGGTCGCCACATCGCCGTAAATGAAGGAGCAAACCGCTACGAGCGAACCCGTCGAGACGTCGATCTCGCCAGCGAGTACCACTTGGTTGACCGCGAGCGCCACAATCGAAACGACGGCCACCTGCTCCAGCACACCGCGAAGGTTGGCGACAGTGGCAAATTCTGGCGTCGACGCGCTTAGAGCAACGATGAGTAGAGCGAGGAAAATGAGAGACGGCGCTTCCGGCCGCGCGGTGAATCGGCTTACGGAGAAGTGGATTGCGCGAGATTTTCGAGCCGATGCCCTCGCCGCCATCGCTCTCATCGGCTCAACAGACATGATGCGCCCGCTGGCCCGCAGCGGCGGCACCAATCGCTGGAGCCGAGAAGTCCGACCGCGAAAACATTCCCGTGACCTCGCCTTGGCAAAGGACCATGATACGGTCGGCGATACTGAGCACTTCATTCATTTCAGAAGAAATCAGGACGATCGCTTTGCCCTGCCGGGCAAGCTCATCGATGATCGCGTAAATCTCAGACTTGGCGCCGATGTCCACGCCACGCGTCGGCTCATCGAACACGACGATCTTCGGCTCAAGCGCTAAGATTTTCGCGATGAGTACCTTTTGCTGATTGCCTCCGGAGAGCACTTCCACGGGCGCATCAATCCCCGCGCCCTTGATCCCGAAACGACGCAGGGCATCGCTTGCGAAAGCGCCTTCGCGTCTGCGATCAACGAGGCCCCAACCGGTGAAATGCTCCAGGGCAGCAAAGCTAATGTTCTCTCGAATCGAGAACGGCAATACGAGGCCTTGCGAACGCCGCTCCTCAGGTAGATAGGCAATACCATGGGCGATCGCGTCAGCCACCGAGCCGATTCGAAGCGGCTGCCCACCAATCCATATCGTCCCGCTGTCTGCCGGGGCGATACCGAAAATCGCTTGCGCAAGCTCGCTGCGGCCCGCGCCAACGAGACCTGCCAGACCAAGTACCTCACCAGCACGGAGCTGCAGATCAATGCGCTCGAATGAACCGCGGCGCCCGAGCTGACGCAGCTCGAGGACGATCTCGCCCGGCGGATGTGGATGGCGCGCGAAGAACTGCTCGAGCGGCCGGCCGACCATGGCATGAATCAACTTCGGGATATCAAAGTTCGCTGTGAGACCGGAAGCCACTAAGGCGCCATCACGCAAAACGATGATCCTGTCGCTGATCCGGAAGAGCTCCTCGAGGCGATGCGTGATGTAAATCACCGCGATGCCCTGTGCTTTGAGCTCCCCGATCACTGCAAACAAACGTTCCGCTTCGCGCTCGGTGAGCGCCGCCGTCGGCTCATCCATGATGATGAGACGTGCGTCGCGATTCAAAGCTCGGGCGATCTCGACCAGCTTGCCGTTGGCGGCGGATAGGGCTTTGACTGGAAGAGACACGTCGAGATCAACTCCGAGGCTTCCCAATATCTCCTTGGCGCGCCGCTGCATGCCGCGTCGATCGAATCCACCCCAGCGGGTGCGTGGCCGATGTTGGCCGACAAAGAGATTCTCGAAAACCGAGAGCTCGGCAAACAGATCGAGCTCCTGCGGAATCATCGAAATCCCGGCGGCTTCGGCATCGCGCGGTGAGTTGAATTTCACCGCAGCGCCGTCCACTTCGATACAACCTTCGCTCGGTGCATGAAAGCCATGCAGGCATTTCATCAAAGTGCTCTTGCCCGCCCCGTTTTCGCCGACGACCGCTAACACTTCGCCGGCGGCGACCGCCAGATCGATGTGCCGACAGGCGAAGATTCCGGCAAAACTCTTGCCAAGATCGCGCAAAGCAAAAGGCGGTGCGCTCATTCGCTTGTACCGATCAGCTCGGACCCATTGGGTTGTCGTCGACGGTGCCGATCACCCGTTGATCGAAGTCGACGATGGATCCGGTCATGAGGCCGGATTCATCAGAAATCAAAAACGCGAGCCCGCGAGCCACATCCAAAGGCGACAGCAGGCGGCCGAAGGGTTGGTGCGCTGATACCCGCTCGAGCCAATCCTCACCGAGGCCGTGAACTTTAGTTTGCACCTCGTGCTCGGTGGGTGTGTCAGTCCAACCAATGTTGAGCGTGTTGACACGAATGCGATCCCAGCGCAACGAATGGGCCAAATTCTTGGTCAGGGTGAGCAAGGCTGCCTTAGCCGCGCAGTGCGCGGTGATATAGGGCTGGCCGCCGTGCGCGGCGATCGAGCCAATATTGGCAATGGTTCCGCCCCGTCCGCCCTTACGCATTACCGGTATTGCGCGTTGGATGAGGAAAAAGGGGGCACGTACGTTGATCGCAAAAATATAGTCCCAGAGCTCGGGCGTCGTGCTCTCGAGCGTGCCGCGTTCAGTGCATCCGCAACAGTTGATGAGGCTGTCGATCTTGCCGAACCTTTGCTCCGCACGGTCCACGACATTGAAACAGTCATCGGGGCGCGCCAAGTCGGCTTGCACAAACAAAGCACGCGTACCGAGCTCTTCCAAATCCGTCACGACCGCTCGTCCAGTGGCTTCATTGCGTCCGCAAATCGTGATGGCTTCAGCACCACGCTCGGCTAGCAGACGTGCCGTGGCCAGCCCCACGCCATGCGTTGCGCCAGTGATGACGATCGATTTGCCTTTACAGGACGCTAACATGATGGATGACCTTCATTCATAACGAACACAAACGCTGTCGCACGACAGGTACGCTGAGTTGCACCTCGAACAAACAATCCGCCTGCGGCGATGTTGCCAACTCCTGGTCGCTGTAGCGCAGTTTCAACATGATGGCAAACAACCGGTCGTAGTCGCGGCGGCCGATCGCCATGCAAGGAGGACCTTTGACTGGCCGCTCGACGCACCCGGACCGCAGACCATCGGCGCGATGCGAACCAAACGGCCGTCCCAGATGCGGGTGCTCCAGCAATGTCCTTCCTGGTCCACGGACCGCCTCATCACGTTTGCCAGGCGCAATATCCGCGCCTGCGAGCGGCTCGGCTTCTTCGAGTCGCGAAAATTCTCCATGGATTCGGAATCGACGGATCACGCCCACCGGCGTATCGGCGGCGCGCAGGTGACGACACGCTTTACGCCTGCGACTTTCGCCGTCACGACCGACACGTGCGCGGAGGCGAGCGCGGCTTCGACGATCTTGCCGATTTGGGAATCGATCTGGCGACGTTGCACGTCATCCAACCCTCGCTTCAGCCATTGTGCCACTGGGTTCCCCCGCATCAAATCGCTATGCCGATGGGAATTATCGGCAACTTGGAGCGAGTGTCAATATAACGTTCATATGTACGTATATCGTACACATCACGCTGGGCAACGTTGCAGCCGTCGCGGCGCGGTCTTTCGGACCCCCTGGCCACTGATCCCCATTCATCGCCTCCAAACACATCCGAGGCGCTCGCGCGCCTCGGGGACTTGAACATCAACTACACTTTAGCTCGTGGCCCTGCGACTCGCGGCCGCCGCCATCTGCCGCCGCCGCCGCGCCATCTCCTGGGTGCCTTGAAACGGCTTGGGTCGAGCGGAGGGGCACTTGCCTTCCAGCGGGATAATCCGAGCCGGCTCGCGGTGGGACTCAATGGGAACCAGCCGAGCGGGCTCGCGCTGGGGTTCCGGCGACACCTGCCGAACAGGCTCGTGCTTGGGTTCAAACGCGATGAGCAGCGGGGCCGCGGCGGCCCGTACGCGGAGCCGCCGCCGTGACATGACAACCAACAGCACGATCAAAAGCAAGTACACGCCGAGGCTCAACATTTTAGTCATGAACATACGGAAATTCCTCTTTTGTGATGTGACCTGCCTGTGTGTAGTGAATGCCTGTCGCGCAAGCGAGGGCGCCCCTTGCGATCGATGCGCGCCCGGGTCTGCGCCCGTCCCGCCAAAACGCATCAGCCGTGTTGACTAGACTGCCTAGGTCAGTCAACCCTAGGGATTGCATATGTCTCTTCACCTACAGGATCGCCGCCCGCGAACCCCCGAGGGCGTGTTGCGGAACATCCCCTGCTCGTGTCAGTCCCTTCATCCCACACGCGCGCAAGCCGAGGACCTTTGCTCAGGAAGGCATGACGGTCGCTGACTTCCAAGTGGAGTGCGGCTTTCTCACGACCGTGATGACGGCCTGCGGCAATTTTTACCGCTACGACGGCAGTCACGGCATGGGACAGGTTTTCACCCATCAGGGGCGTGTTTAAATCCCGCACCACGCCTGCATCATCCGGGCCCCCGTCGTGGCGCACGGCGGGGATAACACCATTCAACAGCTCCTGTCGCGGGAGCTGGTCTTTTAGAGGCACTGCGAGTGCGGCCAGGGCTTACGGATTCGCCCGGAGGCTGATACGCCTGACACCCGGTGCCTGACATCCAACGCTGCAATGCTCCAGAAGGCTAAAACCCGCTCGTGCGCCCGATGCGCGGGCCGCTGCCTCGCTCGCTACATAAGGGAGGTCACCCCATTGGAGCCTGCCATGCCCCACTCGCCTCGCGAACTGCCGCGCCTGATCGAAGATCTCAATCGCACTGACTTAAACGCCGATACGTGGCTCCTCTGCGAGCCCAACGCAACAGTTGTACGATATTCGTTCATTTGAACGATATATTGACGATGGCCACACTCCTGCCGATAATTTTGATATGAGTACAGTCGGTACGGAGCAGACAAAGATGGGGCAGAGGCAGATAAGGGGTTTGACGCTTGTGCCGCCGGCTAGGCGTAATTTCACTGGGGAGTGAAGAGTGGCCACGACGCGTTGGAAAGACTACTCCCTCAAAGGCGAGACGAGTGTGCCTGTCGCGCCCACTCAACACTCATTTGAGCGCACCGTCCCCGTCGCACAGGAGTGGTTCACTCCGCAGATCGATCGGAAAGCGCTGAAGCTATTGATGAAGCGATCCGATGGCCCGGCGTTGAGACAGTTCTCGCTATGGCTCGCCCTCTTGGTCGCATTCGGTGCGGGCGCCTTCGCCATGTGGGGCACCGCCTGGTGCGTGCCACTCTTCGCGATCTATGGCGTGCTGTATTCCGCGGCTGACCACAGACATCATGAGTTGTCGCACGGGACACCCTTCAAGACCCGGTGGGTTAACGAGTTCTTTTTCCATCTCTGCGCGTTCATGACGCTGCGGGAGGGCTACTATTATCGTTGGAGTCACACCCGCCACCACACGCACACCTTAGTCGTCGGCAAAGATCCCGAGATCGCGGTACCTCGGCCGCCCGCACTGCTGGAAATCGCCTCCGATCTCTTCTTTATTAAGGATGGTCTGACCCAAGTCTCCCGACTCTTCCGCAACGCGAGCGGCGACCTGACGGAGGATGGAAAGCATTTTGTGCCAGGTCCCGAAGTCTCTAAGGTGGTTTGGGCATCCCGCCTTTATCTCTTCGCCTTCACCGCAGTGATCGGAACGTGCTGGTGGGCAGATAGCCTCGTGCCAGCCCTGTTTGTCGTCCTGCCGCGCTTTTATGGCGGAGCGTTGAGTCAAATTTTTAACCTCACACAGCATGCCGGAATGGCAGAGGACCTACGTGATCACCGGGCGAGTACGCGCACCGTCTACCTCAATCCTGTATTTCAATTCCTCTACTTCAACATGAACTACCACTTGGAACACCACATGTTTCCGATG
>Ga0105240_10007207_pt1 | contig 16192 bp, 12 predicted proteins | sample KBSC54metaG_FD_80426 | JGI IMG/M metagenome (GOLD analysis project Ga0105240, IMG submission 80426) | Corn rhizosphere microbial communities from Kellogg Biological Station, Michigan, USA - KBS C5-4 metaG | ecosystem: Host-associated > Plants > Roots > Rhizosphere > Soil | place: Michigan, USA... | reverse complement strand
CAGGGCATCATCCACATCGCCTTCGGTCAAAATGCCTTTGCCGCCGAGTTTGCGGAAAACGTTGGAGAGATTTTTGGAAAGATCGTTAAACATGGGAGGCCACAAAAATCCGAACCAGCCACATGCCAAACATCAGAGCGGCTAAAGAAATTCCTACGGAGGCAAGGATATAAACGCCTGCCTGAATATATTCGCCGCGCTCCACCAGCGTCATGGTATCCAATGAAAAGCTAGAGAAAGTCGTAAAGCCGCCCAAAACGCCGACGATTAGAAATGCACGCGCGCTTTGCGGCGTATCCCAAACATTGGCAAAGAGGCCCACCAAAGCACCCATTAAAAACGAACCGAAAATGTTAATTAGCAAAATGCCCAGTGGGAAATCATGGTGCCACAGGTTCATAATCCAGGTGTTCAGGTAATGGCGCGCCGCCGCGCCTAACCCGCCCCCTAGAAAAACCGCAATCACTGTTTCCATTTTATTCCTTTAGACAACAATGTTTAGGCCCCAGCGCGCCCAAGCGCGAATAGGCCAGTGAGCGCAACGCGCCGACTGACCTAGATCCTTGGATCACGCGACATATGCCGCCCGTCCAGCTGGACCCCCATAAGCAAAAACCTGTGGGATAAGGGTGTTCATAGTCAGCTGCCACCCCTGAGTCAAGGATTTTATCCTATACGCCTTATTTTGACTGGGATTGTTGGTCGCTATACTTCTCATGTGGCTGCTTTACTCAGCGGGGTTTTCCTTTTTTGGGATCATGGCATAATGCTAAGATGAATCTATCCGAAGCTACTTCCGAAAATCACCCGATGCCGCCTAAGCCGGAGCGCATGCCGATGATTGATGTGGTGCGGATTATCGCGGCGCTGATGGTTTTATGCTTTCATTATCTATTCCGGGGCCATGCCAGTATAGAGGGTTATAGCCCGCTCGCCTTTCCGGATATCGCGCCCATCGCCCAATATGGTTATTTGGGAGTACCCTGGTTTTTTATGATTTCCGGTCTGGTGATCGCCTATTCATCGGCCAATCGCACGCCGAGCCAGTTTGTGATTGCGCGGATCAGTCGTTTATTGCCGAGTGCTTGGGCCGCCATAATCTTGCTGTTTTTGCTTTTTATCTTTGTGCCCTTGCCGCTTTTTCGGGCGAACCTTTATTCATTGCTGGCAAATTTTACTTTTCTACCACAAGCTTTTCAGCAGCCGCTTGAAATCGGCTCTTTTTGGACAATTCAGATTGAGGTGATATTTTACATTTGGGTTGCGGTCTTAATCAGATTCGGTGTCTGGCATCGCAGCTTATATTTTGTAGCGGTATGGTTGACCATTTGTTTATTGAACAACGCTTTTTTACATAATCAAATCCTGCATTATCTTTTTATTACGCGGGAAGGACCATTCTTTTGTCTGGGGATTTTGCTTTATCGTTGGCGGCAAAAAGGTATGGATTGGCCGACACTGTTGCTGATGGAAATTGCCTTTGTTTTGGGTGCCGTGAATTTAATGAGAGAAGGCATCAAGATTGGAGTAGTATATCACACCAATTATAATATATGGATTTTAGTTGGCGCATTGTTTGTCATGACGGCGATCTTGGCAGCCTTTTTGCATCTTCGTTTGCCAGAACGTTGGCAACGGTTTTGCTATATCATGGGTGGTATGACCTATCCACTTTATCTTATTCATGAAGCCTTGGGCTATCGTTTGTTTTGGTTGTGGCAAGGCAGCGGCCTCTCTGCCAGTTTGCAATTTATTTTGGCCGCCTCGATCGCGATGGCAGTGGCCTTTGTGATTTGGGTCGGTGTGGAAAAGCCACTCCTTCCTCGTTTGCGCAAGGGGCTTTTGGATAGCAATTAAGATTGCGTGAAATAGCGTGGTGACAGCCCCCCACAAAATTATCTCTATCGCACGGCAATAAAAATGGCGCAAAAATCTCTGCGCGATAAGGTTGCTTCAGCCCCTTGGCCTTATCGTTTCCTATTGGCGTCCCGTGAAGCTGGACAGTTGATTTTTCATAACTAGTTGTTGTGGCTGGATATTGTGATTTTATTGAAAACCTTGCCGGTGCTGCTGCCGGTTGGATGCACGAAAATTCTTCCAAAGACCTTAATTTCCGTTGAGTTGTGGCATTTTATCACTTGTCAAAGGCCGTAAATGGCGGAATCACTAGAGTTAATTGGATTATAGAGTCGCAATGCGGCCTGTAACCCAGGAATCCTGCGGCTTTGTGGCATGGTTATCCCGCTGCAAAAATGCATTTTTAAAACCTATCTCTGGGAGATTTCCGATGAACAAGAACGATCTCGTCGCCTACATTGCCGAGGAAACTGAAATGACAAAGACGGATGCAACGCGCGCGTTGGATGCTGTGATTGATGGCATCACTGTCGGCTTGCAACAAAATGGCGAAGTTCGCTTGGTTGGGTTTGGCACATTTATGGTCAGCCAACGCGCCGCATCAACCGGCCGTAACCCACGTACAGGGGAATCCATCAAAATTAAAGCAACAAAACAAGCGAAATTCAAAGCGGGTAAGCAGCTGAAAGATAGCGTTAACGATAACAAAACTTCTGGGACAAGAAAAACTAGTTAGTCATAATTGATTGGTATCCCTCCCGTCGCGGCTCTGCCCGGCGGGAGTTTTTATTTGTTTATAATACGGCGACAACCGCATCTGCCATTTCATCGCATTTCACGAGGCGGCAGTTCGGCGTATGAATATCTTTGGTGCGCAGGCCTTGGCCCAAGACATGAATGACAGCGCGTTCAACCGCCTCAGCGCCTTTAACGTTATCACAGGTATAACGCAGCATCATCGCGATGGATAAAATGGTTGCCAATGGATTGGCGATATTCTGCCCGGCGATATCAGGCGCAGAGCCGTGAATGGGTTCGTACATCGCATTGCGGCGGCCATCAGGGCGCACATCGCCAAGCGCGCATGAGGGCAACATGCCGAGTGAACCCGTTAACATGCCAGCTTCATCCGATAAAATATCACCAAATAGATTGTCTGTGAAAATAACATCGAATTGACGGGGCGCGCGCACCAATTGCATGGCGCAATTGTCCGCATACATGTGCGTCAACTGAATATTTGGAAATTCGCGCTGGTGCAGTTCTGTGACTTCTTCACGCCACAATTTGCCGGCTTCCATGACGTTCGCTTTATCCACCGAACAGACTTTGCCGCTGCGTTGTGTCGCAATTTCAAAGGCCATACGCGCGACGCGTTGAATTTGGTGTGACGTATAACTATGTGTATTTACGCCGATGCGCGAACCGTCTTCTTGGGTGCGGATGCCGCGCGGCTCACCGAAATACATACCGCCGGTTAATTCGCGCACAAATAAAATATCTAGCCCTTCAACGATCTCGCGTTTCAGTGATGATGCATCTGTCAGCGGCATATAGGTAATCGCGGGGCGCAAATTGGCATATAAATCCAACTCATGCCGCAGACCCAGCAATGCTTGCTCCGGTCGTAATAAATAGGGGATTTTTTCCCATTTCGGTCCACCCACGGCACCGAGGATAAATGCGTCAGCCTCGCGTGCTGCCGCCAAGGTTTCATCCGTCAGCGGTACGCCATGCGCGTCGATCGATGCGCCGCCAACCAGGCTGTGCGTGATTTCAAATTTTGCAAAGCCTTTGGCCTCGACCGCCCGCAAGACCTTTTCGCCTTGCGCCATCACTTCTGGCCCAATGCCGTCGCCGGGTAAGAGGAGGATTTTATAGGTTTGCATCAGTTCTTCATATCAGAATTGTGAAGATAAGAAAGGGCTGCCTTAAGCAAAAAGCCATGGCCGTTGGGCGCGAAGATTATCTTCGTACGCATCAATTTCTTTGGCGTGTTGCAATGTGACGCCGATATCGTCCAGGCCACCCAGCAATAATTCTTTGCGTAATGGGTCTATATCAAACGGAATGGTGGGCCGGTTGCTGCGGTTGATAGTTTGTTTTCCCAGATCAACGGTGATGTTCCACAATTCATCTTTTTGCAGATCGCCAAGCAGCGCATCCACATCGGCTTGCGGCAGGCGGATCGGCAGAATGCCGTTCTTGAAACAGTTATTGTAAAAGATATCGGCGAAGGACGGCGCGATGACGCAGCGGATGCCGAAGTCGAGCAGCGCCCAGGGCGCATGCTCACGCGAAGAACCGCAGCCGAAATTTTCGCCCGTCACCAGAATTTGCGCGTGGCGGAAGGGTTCGCGGTTGAGAATAAAATCTTTTTTATCGCTGCCGTCGGCATGATAACGACGATCGAAAAACAGCGACTTGCCCAGGCCCGCGCGCGTGATGGTGCGCAAAAACTGTTTGGGGATAATAATATCCGTATCAATATTATTTTCCGGGAATGGCGCGGCAACGGCGGTAAGGGTGGTGAAGGGGTTCATGATAATTCTCTCACATCCGCCAACTTCCCGATCACCGCTGCCGCTGCCGCCATGGTGGGGGAGAGCAGGTGGGTGCGGCCGCCGCGGCCCTGGCGGCCTTCGAAGTTGCGGTTGGAGGTTGAGGCGCAGCGCTCGCCGGGCAATAACTGATCTTCATTCATGCCCAGGCACATGGAACAGCCTGCATCGCGCCATTCAAATCCGGCGGCGAGGAATATTTTATCGAGGCCTTCATGTTCCGCTTGCGCCTTCACGAGGCCGGAACCGGGCACGATCATCGCTTGAACGTTCGCCGCGATTTTGCGTCCGTTCACCACGCCTGCCGCCGCGCGCAAATCTTCGATGCGTGCATTGGTGCAGGAGCCGATAAAGACCTTATCAATCACCACATCTTGCATTTTCATGCCCGCACGCAGGCCCATGTATTCCAGCGCGCGTTCCATGCCCGCACGTTTTTTCTCATCGGGTTCGGCGGCGGGATCGGGCACCACGCCTGTGATCGGCACAACCGTATCAGGTGAAGTGCCCCATGTAACAAATGGCGCCAATTCATTCGCGGGCAGTTCGATGTTTTCATCGTAAGTCGCGCCTACGTCACTCGGCAGTGTGCGCCAATAATTGACGGCGGCATTCCATTGATCAGCCTTGGGCGCATAGGGGCGTCCCTTCATATAATTATAGGTCGTGTCATCGGGCGCGATCAGGCCGGCGCGTGCGCCGCCTTCAATCGACATGTTGCACATCGTCATTCGGCCCGCCATATCAAGGTTGCGTACGACCGAACCCGTATATTCCAAAACATAACCCGTCCCGCCCGCTGTGCCGATTTTACCGATGATGCCGAGGATGACATCCTTTGCCGTCACACCGTTGCCGAGCGTGCCGTCTACATTAATCCGCATCGTCTTGGCAGGTTGCATCAACAGCGTTTGCGTGGCGAGGACGTGTTCCACTTCGCTGGTGCCGATACCGAATGCAAGCGCGCCGAATGCGCCATGTGTTGACGTATGGCTGTCGCCGCAAACAATCGTCATGCCGGGTTGCGTCAGGCCTTGTTCCGGACCGATGATATGGACGATACCCTGGCGCACATCGTTCAGGTCGAAGAGCGTGATGCCGAACTCGGCGCAGTTGCGCGACAGGGTTTCAATTTGAATGCGGCTTTCATTGTTCGCCACACGCGCGGAGCGATTGATTGTTGGCACATTATGATCTGCCACGGCCAGCGTCGCGTGCGGGTGGCGGACGTGGCGGCCTGACAGACGCAGGCCCTCGAATGCCTGGGGCGAGGTGACTTCATGCACCAAATGGCGGTCGATGTACAACACGCACGTGCCGTCATCGAGGCGCGTGACAACGTGCTGGTTCCAGATTTTTTGGTAAAGGGTGAGGGGTTGAGCCATATTTCTATCTAGCCCAACCCCTCACGCAAATGCAACTTCTCGTGCAGTTTATTTATCCTAGAAGTTATATGGCGCGGTACATCAAAGTTTTATTGAGGATTTGGATGTGCTTTTTTCCATATCATATCCACTGCTTTTTGGGTCTGTTGGCGTTGCGCAAGTATCTGTTGGAAAAATGGAGAATTTTCCATTTGAGGCGTCAAGGCAAATGCAGTTGCATCCGCTGGCTTACCGCTCTTGATGGCCGCGGCCATTTTTTGTACTAACGCGCCATAAGCTGCAGGTTTTTGGGATTTAAGCCCAATCAAATCATCCGTGTTTGCTGTAACATAGGCGGCCACTGTTATTGAATTTTGATTAGGGCTTTTACCCAAATTTTTCAATTCTGCTTCTGTTAGCCATTTCTGCACATCTTTACTGACCCTATTTGCATTATTAAGATTTCTCTCAAATTCGAGTTCTTGGGCATTTTCGCGGTTGGATGTACCAGCTCGCGCAGATGCAGATGCAGATGGAGTGGGTGCGGTTTGGCGGCAACCCGCGAGAAAGAGCATGGCGGATAAGGTCGATAAAAGATTGGCAGCGTTGCGCGTATTCATTATAAAATCTTTCTGGTTAGATTTAGGCCATTAATATACGGTAACGCCAAATCAAATACCAATTATTTTTTACTTTTATGGTGAGCGAAGGTGCCGTCAAATCTCCTTTTGCGCAAATTGTAAAGCATGATATCTATTAATAGTTGCGAATCGATGGGTTCCATTCAGGGGGAAATATGGCTGCCGATAGTTCTGTTGCGGAAAAGTTAGATTTGGATATGGTTTCGCGTAAAGCGTCCAGTGTGGCGGGTGCCTTTGATCCCAATAAACCCTCTGTTGGAAAATCCTATGAAGAAATTGAGGAGAGGATTAAACGCCTTCAGCTAACCGTTAGCGAAATTCAAAATGCCGCGCGCGAAATTACGCAGCCGCAAACAAAGCCTGAATTAAAATCAGCCGCCGCCACGACGCCGTCCATCCCACCCATCGCGCCGCCGCGTGGTACGCCCGCGAATACAACTTCGCCATGGGAAGCTCGAAAAGTTATGCAAAATGCGCCGATTACCCCCAGGTCTGTCATGCCAAGGCCTGCTGCGCCAACCAATATTCGTCCGCGCGAAGTGCCGCCTAAGACAAGCGTGCCAATCAGCGCGCCTGTGCGTAAAATTAATAGGGAGGCCAAAAATTCGACGGCCTCCGTAAAGCATGCTCAGCCAGTCATCCAGCCGGTAAACGCTCAGACGCCTGCAAAGGCATCCGTGCCAGTCGCGATGGCCGATGTTCGCAAGTGGAAAAAGACAGCGAAGATGAGTAAGAAAAATCTATATAAGGCGCTGCCCGACATCGGTATATGGGCAACTGGAGCCTGGTTGGCGGGTGCAGTCCTATATTTAGGCGGCGAGGTTGGGTGGGCAAACGTCGTCAATATGCCCGCGCACCAGTTGGGTTCAGTCATCGCCGGTATCGCCGCGCCGATTGCCTTAATATGGATGGGCATTAATTACTTGCGCCGCCACCAGGATATCAAAGAGCAGATCGCGCCGTTGATGGCACAGATTGATCAGCTGATTAATCCGAATAAAGCGGTTGAAGCGCGTGTTGAGGCTGTGGCCGATGGCCTGCGCCGCCAGGCGAATGAATTGATTGCCGCGACCCAGCAAGTTGAAAAGACGTTGAACCATGTGCGTGACGGTCTGCGCGGTGACATGGAAAAAATGCTGGAGTATTCAGGACTTGCGGGCAAGAATTTAGAGCAAGCTTCAACGACGATGGCGAACCGCACGACGCAACTTGCGCGCATGACTGAGCAAATGCATGGCCGTCTGGCAAGTTTTGAAGAGCATGCAAAAAGTGGTTCAGAGCGTCTGGATGAATCTGTCAACAGCATGATGTCTAAGGCGCATGGCGTGACAGATAAATTAGAGCGTCAAAGCAACAATGTGATCGCAGCACTGCATGCCGCGAATATGCGTATGCAGCGCACGGCGGATGATTTGGATAGCCGCATCGGCCAGATCGCCAATTTCGCGGATGAAACCGCCGCGCGTTTCGGCGATGTGGCGGCAGAGTTCGCGCGCCATGGCGCCGTGGTGGATGGCGCCAGCAATGTCATGCGCGAACAGTTGGGCCGGGCGCAAGAGCAATTTGCCCGTCAATTGATGGAAATGGGCGATTCCATTCGCACTTTTGCCGGTTTGGGTACCGATTTGACTGGCGCCGTCACAGGTTTCCGCGATGCTGCAGAGCATGTGGTGATTGAAGCATCGCAGCAAATCAATAAATATACTGAAACCATGCAGGCCCGCTTGGAATCCACGGTGCGGTTAATGGCTGAGGCAATGGATGAACGTTTGCATCATTCACAGGCGTCATTGGATCGTTCCATCGGCGCGACAGTCAGCAAAGTTGGTACAATTGACCGCCTGATGTCTGCACGACTTACTGAGTTGCAAGAAGTTTTAACGGATGCAGCGGAAGAAACGCCGCGTATGGTGCAATCGATTTTGGATGACACCACGCGCCGCCTTTTGGATATGGATATGCGCTTTGGAAATTCTGGCGCGCACGTTGCGGATAAGCTGAAGGATCTAGAACGCAATATTGACACGCGTTTGCAGGCTATGGGTATTTTGGCGGAGCGCATGGGCGAAGATACAGCCGGCAATATGAAACAGGCGATGGTGACGATTTTTAATGAATTGCATGAAATCCAAACGCAATTTACGGGCAGTGCGCGTGAAACCAACAGTGATTTAAAAGCGTTTCATAATGATCTGGCACAAACCATTGAGGCCTTGGGTCATGTGGCCCGCCGCGCGGCCGACCGTACGGTTGAGCGTATTTTGACGCTTAACGCAGGTATCAGCCAGCGCATTATGGATTTGCGCGATACGGCCGAAGTCGCCCAAATTCAGGGGCAAAAAACGGAAGTCAGCCTGGCACAACACATTGGGATGGCGCGTGAGGCGAATGACCAAATGATGTTAACCGCGGTGCGTATGACGGAAAGCGGCACGCGCACGGCATCTGATTTGCGTGATGCGACGGGCCAGGCAATGGCGCAGGCAGAAATTGTTAGCCATATCATCGGGCGTGAAGCGGATGCGATGCGTTCAGCCGCTGCGGCTGCAGCTGCTAGCCTAAATGATACGGGCGCCACACTTGGTGCGGCAAGCAGTGAATTATATGAATCCGTTGCGAAGACCGCGCATCAGATCGGCATTATTGTTCAGGATTTGCAGGCACAGCAAAATACCTTTGACCAGACGCATCAGACCAGTGCGAGTGCGCATGCGGCCATGTATCACGAAATCATGCGATTGCGGGATGCGACACAAGCGCTGAATGGTCAATTAACAAATACCCTTTTGACCACGGACGAGCGGGCACAGGATTTGCGCGGTCTCACGACACGTTTAGGCGAAGTGACGATGGGTATGAAAGCCGCCATGGAGAATGGCCAGAAAAATCTGAATAGTACTGTGGATCACATTGAATCCGTAAATAATAACACGCGCGATGTTCTGATTTCACAAAGCACAAAGCTGGCTGAAGTTTCCGATCAGATTAGGGTGAATGCCAACCAAATCGCCATATCTCTGGATGCCCAGCAAGACGCCATTGAATATAATGTTACGCAGGGCGTGCGTGCGATTGATGTCATGGTGGAAAAATTACACAGCGGGGCCGCAGCGATTGGCATTTCGGCGGAAATGTCGGCGCGCGATTTGGACTGGTTATGCAGCCATATTTTGAGCGCAGGCGAAGCGGTGGATCAAATGGGCATGCGCACGCAAGACGCTATGATGCGTGCACGCGAAGCCTTAGTGGTGAGTGAGGCATCGTTGCAGCGCAGTGCGTCCAGCGCGCGGGTAAATCTGTCTGAACTGTCGGAGCGCTATAATGCCGAAGGGGTTCGCTTAAACGGTATCAGTGATGATCTAAGGCAATCTTATGATGGTGCCATCAAAAGATTGGAAGGGTTGGGTCATCAGCTTGCCGGTCAAAGCTTTTTAACATTTGATACGATGACCGAACTTGGGACGTTGTTCGATGCGCGTATTTCGCAGTTACGGGAGGGCGGCGATTTGGCCAGTGGCCAATTGAGCGTTGTCGCGCAAGCCATGCAGAATAATTATCAAACTCTGACCACGACAACTGAGGCAGCGGTTCAACAACTTTCGCAGCTTCAAAACAGCTTGAGCAAAACGCATAGCGATACGGATCTTTCGACGGAGCATGCGCGTTCGCGCGTGGAAGTCGTGCGGCGTGAGCTCAGTGCCTATGCCCAGGATTTAATGATGATGGTATCACAGGCGAGCGGTCAGATTGATGCCGCTGCTGCCGGTTTTGGCGCCAAGGCTGAGGCAATGCGCGCCGCTGCGAATGAAAACGTGAATCAGTTAGGTGAAGCGGGGACGCGCGTGCGCCAAGAAATTGATTTACTGGTCAAGACCGTGAAAGAGGCGATGCAACCGCAAGGCGGCTCTCTGAGCGCGGCGATTGAACGGTTGCGGCAACAGGCAGAGCAGCTGGCGCACCAAACACAAAAATCCTTCCAGGAAATGGAGCAATCGAGCGTCCGTACCGTGCACAATGTGCAAGCCATGGAGCAGGGCGCGGGACGTGCGGCACAACAGATTCAGGCTGCTTCCACCCAATTCTTGCAGCGCGGCGAACAAATGGCGTCGGTTGGCCAGGAATCTGCAAAACGGATCGCTATGGCTGCACAAGCTGTCCAGGCGCAAACGCAAAATCTGAAATCTACATCAGAAAATATGGTCACTGCGATGCTGGATTCCGGACAACAGACCCGTCAAATCGTAGCAGCGCTGTCAGTGCAACTAATACAAATCGAACAGATGAACACTAAGGCTGGTGATACCGTGCAGCGCCTTTCGCAATCCGAAAACCATGCGCGGCGCGATATGTTCTTAAATACAGCGAAATTTGTGATCGAAAGTTTGAATTCTTTGGCCATAGACTTGACGCGCGTATTGGATACGCGCGAGGCCGAACGTACCTGGCAAGAATTTAACAAGGGCGATTCTTCAGCCTTTACGCGCCGTTTTGTGCAGATGCGAGACGAACTGCCGATACAGCGCCTCCGGGAAAAATACGAAACGGATAATGAATTCCGCACCTATGCCGGGCGTTACTTCCGCCAGTTTGAGGAGTTATTCGAGCATGCGATCGCCAATGATCATAATGATCTGTTGGCGACGATCCTGACGACTTCGGACGTGGGCAAGCTTTATACCTACCTGGCAGGCGCGCTGGGGCATAACAAGCTGAAGGCGCGCGCGGCGGCGTAGGGTTTTAGGCACGACAAACTTTCCTGACCTGCCGGCGTACCGGGATTGCAAGGTTAGGAGGGTTGATCGCCCTGTATTTCGCGCATATCTGCGGCCAGAAATAATTAACTGGCTGCAATCTTCGGGGCATTTTAGGGTCATGCAGAAAAGGGGGCTTTCGCCCTTTTCTGAAGCAGCCGAGTTTCGTGCGCGTGTCTCGAAGGACTTGCCATCATCCCGCCTGCCGCACGGCTCAAAGTCGTGATATGAATATATGCCCATTCGACAAGTCTATAAAGGATTATTTTCCTTGATTAAATTTTTGCTTTTTGGCTCGATTTGTGATACCCTACAGAAATGTTAAGTGGAAATTTAGGATTTATCCATAATTGTAACCAACCGTCACAGAACTGTCATAATTCATAGGCTATACTGAAAGAGAGATAAGAGGTGATTCCATGCGTAGATCAGAAAACATGACCAATACCGGATTAGCAGCTTTAGGGTTAAACCCGGGAGAAAGTGCAAGTCAGACTGAGCGCGTTATTCGCGCATCAGATTTCCCAGAAATAAAAGAGAACGCTCATTACTCCACCCTATTTTTTACCCCCGGTTTGCTGGCCTCCGCCCTTACGCGTGGAATTGGCTGGCTGGTTAACGCATTTCAACGCGGGGCTGACAATATAATTTCCCGTGTTGGCGGCAATAAAGGACCTGCCTTCAGCTTGTCCCCAACGATTTAAATCGTCCTCTAGTATAATAAAAAAACAGCCTGGGTTTCGCCAGGCTGTTTTGATTAAGGCCAAACTTATTGGTCGTTTTGGTCTTTGATGTCTTGGTTTTCAATTTTGTTATCGATGCTTTTTTCTATTTTCTTTTCACCAACGGCGATATGGTTCGCACCTAATTTTGCGCTGTCCGCAGCTTGTGATGCAACGTCACCATTGGCTTTGTGGCGTGCTTTATTGGCGCGATTTGCGGCCATATTATGATGTTGATGGTGAATGGCGGCTTTATCTTTGTTAACCGCCGCTTGATCGGATGCGATATCAGAAGAATCCGCTGCATAAACGGCGCCAGCCAGGGCCAAAGTTGCCGCTGCGACAAGAATTGTAACTTTTTTCATGGAAATCTCCAAGAGAGGGTTTAGGGGGAATTCGACTATATAGACCAAAAATAAAAAAACCATAGGTTCGTTATTATTTCCCGCCTAATGCGGCGCGTAAGGCAGATATATCTGGTGGCAGGTCGGAATGAAATGTCATGGCTTTGCGGGTTATGGGATGAATGAAATGCATTTCCGTGGCGTGGAGGGCCTGGCGGGGCAGGGGGATGGGCGGCGCCCGGCCACGGCCATACACCGGATCGCCGATCAGCGGATGCCCCATATGTGCCAGGTGAACGCGGATCTGATGCGTGCGTCCGGTTTCCAATTTGCAGCGCACTAGGCTCGCACCGTTCAATACTTCCAGAACTTCATAATGTGTTACCGCAGCGCGGCCGGATTTCACCACCGCCATTTTTTGCCGGGCGGTGTGGTGCCGCCCGATGGGCGCGTCAATCTTGCCTGCGTGCGGCACTGGCACGCCCCAGACAAATGCCAAATAAGTGCGGCCCAATGACCTATCGAGCAGTTGTTCCGAAAGGCCGTGGTGCGCGCGATCGTTTTTCGCCACCACGATCAGGCCCGATGTGTCCTTATCCAGGCGATGCACGATTCCGGGGCGCTTAACGCCACCCACACCGGACAGCGTATCGCCGCAATGGGCGAGTAGGGCATTGACCAGCGTGCCGTCCAGATTCCCGGGTGCCGGATGCACCACCAGCCCCACGGGCTTATCGATCACCAGCAGGTCGGTATCTTCATAAACAATGTTCAGGGCGATATCCTGGGCCGCCGGTTCGGCCGCAACCGCCGCGGGCAAGATTACTTCAATTTTGTTGCCTTCAACCACATCCAAACGGTTACTATCCGCGATTTTGTCGTTTAATTTCACCATGCCCGCTGCAATTAAAGCTTGCACCCGCGCGCGTGACAGCGTAGGAAACATCCCGACTGATACTTTATCCAATCGCCCCGAAACTGTTGCTATGCCTGTCAACTTACCCGCCGTTGCCACTTCGCGCCCATTCATTGCACCGCGCATGTCTGTAGGCATGAAGGTAGCCATTGCTTTTTTAGCTTTGACAGGAGTGTTGATTGTGTCTGGCATGATGATCGCTTTGTCCCAGATCATGCAACGCTTGGACCATGCAGATCAAGTGCAGACTGCCGCCATGCCGCCCGCCCAGCTGCATGAAACCGAGCGGGCGATTACGGCAGTGGCAAACACGACTCCACACGCCTATCCTGTGACGGAGAAAAATCCGACGGCGGCATTGGCTTTGCCCGCCGGCGCAGTGGTACAGCAAATTATGCCTTATGAAGACGGCGTTTATATGCTGGTCAGCGTGCCCAAAGAGGGGCAGCGCATTTTGATTTTGGACGCGCGCTCTGGTACTTTGCGCCAGGATATTCGGTTGCAGAATGGAAAAAAATAAAAGATTGCTTGCAAGCTAGGAAGGCATTCTTTTTGATCGTCAGTTAAATATTCTTTTGCTTATCGGCAGGAGGCAACGTAAAATATAAGTTGCATTATTGAATATATCCCTTATATAGGCAGTCCTTCTTGGGAAATTGCCAAGCAGTCGTTTTAAAGTTTTTAGGTATCGCGGGGTGGAGCAGCCCGGTAGCTCGTCAGGCTCATAACCTGAAGGTCGTCAGTTCAAATCTGGCCCCCGCAACCATAAAAATCAATGACTTAGCGTCATTTTACAAAACCCGCAAAAATCTCATTGCCGCATCATTGCCGCAATACGGCGTTGATTTCTTGCAACCGATTCCCTTTATCCCTTTCATTGCACTTGTAATACCGTTACCTAAAACCATTGGCAGATAACCTTGTGGAGCGGATCAGCTTTATGCAGAAGAATTTCACTGAAGCAGATATAAAAACTAAGTATATCTTGCCCGCCATAATAAACGCAGGATGGGATTTACAGACGCAGGTGCGCGAAGAAGTTTCATTCACAAATGGGCGCATAATAGTACGCGGCAAAATGGCGGCGCGTGGTACTAGCAAGCGTGCAGATTATATCCTGTATTATAAGCCTAATATCCCGCTTGCGATTATCGAGGCCAAAGATGATAGTCACGAGTTGGGTGATGGGATGCAGCAGGCGCTGGAATACGCCGAGATTCTGGATATTCCTTTCGTGTTTACCTCCAATGGTACTGGTTTTAGATTCCATGATAAATCCGGCACTAGCGAACAGATCGAGCGCGACCTGCCTTTAGATTGTCTGCCCAGCCCGCAAGAACTATGGAAACGCTATAAAAAACTGCGAAATATTGAGAACCCCTCCGCTGAAGCTGTGGTTACGCAGGATTATTATTCCGACGGCAGTGGGAAGTCACCACGTTACTACCAGCTCAATGCCATTAACCGTACGATGGAAGCGATTGCCAAAGGCCAGAACCGCATATTGCTGGTGATGGCGACAGGCACTGGAAAAACCTATACGGCGTTTCAGATCATCTGGCGGCTGTGGAAGTCCAAGACCAAGAAGCGCATCCTGTTCCTTGCTGACCGTAATATCCTCGTCGATCAAACGCGCCAGAATGACTTCAAGCCATTCGGTCAGGCGATGACAAAAATTTCTAAGCGCCAGATAGACAAATCTTACGAAATTTATCTCTCGCTCTATCAAGCTGTCACTGGTAATGAGGAAGAGCAAAACATTTATAAACAATTCTCTCCCGATTTCTTTGACCTCATCATCATCGATGAGTGCCACCGTAGCAGCGCCGCTGAGGACTCTGCATGGCGTGCGATACTAGAATATTTCTCTAGTGCCACGCAAATCGGCCTTACCGCTACGCCAAAAGAAACGACGGATGTTTCTAACATCAATTATTTCGGCGAACCAGTTTATACCTATTCCCTAAAACAGGGCATTGAGGACGGCTTCCTTGCTCCTTACAAAGTTATCCGCATTGATATTGACCGAGATTTAATTGGCTTCCGCCCAGAAAAGGGACAGGCTGATAAATACGGCAACCTAATTGAAGACCGTATCTATAATCAGAAAGATTTCAATCGCTCGCTGGTGATAGAGGAACGCGACTGGCTAGTGGCGCAAAAAATCACTGCCTATCTTAAAGCCACCAACCGCTTCGATAAGACCATAGTATTCTGCGAGGATATTGACCACGCCGAGCGTATGCGCCACGCGCTGGCCAACCTCAACAGTGACCTTGTCCTTAAAAACCACCGCTATGTGATGAAAATTACAGGCGATGATCAGCAGGGGAAAGCTGAGCTGGATAACTTCATTGACCCTGAAAGCCCACACCCCGTCATTGCTACCACATCCAAGCTGCTCACCACGGGCGTGGACGCTAAAACCTGTAAGCTGGTGGTGCTCGATCAGCGTATACAATCGATGACGGAATTTAAGCAGATCATTGGCCGTGGCACACGCATCGATGAGGAGCACGGCAAACTATATTTCACCATCATGGATTTTAAGAAGGCCACCGAGCTCTTCGCCGATCCTAACTTTGATGGCGAGCCGGTGCAAATTTACCAGCCTATAGGTGATGACGATATTGTTCCGCCAGATGATGAATCCAATGTTGATCTGAGTGAAGGAACGCCACTAAAGACAGATATTTCCTTTGACCCCACTGCCGAGCCGGGAGAAAGGCGCGTGAAATACTACGTCAATAACATAGAGGTAAATGTTATATCCGAGCGAGTGCAATATTACGATAAAGACGGCAAGCTGGTCACAGAGTCTCTGAAAGACTACACTAAGAAGACAGTTCGAAAACAGTATAGCACGCTGGATGATTTTCTGCGCAGATGGACGGAAACAGCAAAGAAAGAGGCTATTATCAAGGAGCTTGAGAGTCAGGGCTTGCTGCTCAGCGCCCTGCGGGAGGAGGTCAAAAACGGTGAGCAATACGGTACTTTCGACCTGATCTGCCACATTGTCTTTAGTCAGCCACCATT
>Ga0105240_10007206_pt1 | contig 16193 bp, 10 predicted proteins | sample KBSC54metaG_FD_80426 | JGI IMG/M metagenome (GOLD analysis project Ga0105240, IMG submission 80426) | Corn rhizosphere microbial communities from Kellogg Biological Station, Michigan, USA - KBS C5-4 metaG | ecosystem: Host-associated > Plants > Roots > Rhizosphere > Soil | place: Michigan, USA... | reverse complement strand
TCTTTGGCGTGCCCGCCTTCCTCGCCGGGCGTCTGGCGTTCAGATCGAACACAACTCCGCCGTTGTAGGTGAAATACAGCTTGTTCTGGCTGTAGGCGACGTAGATGTGATGTGCCAGGAAGAAATCCGAGCCGAGCAGCATGTCGACGCCAAGATCAGGGAGACCTATGCCACCCATCAGGACGCGGGTGCGCTCGATCGTCTCGCCGCCGATCTCGAAGCTGGCAACCGGGGCGACCCAGACTTCGACGGTGTCCTTACCGAGTCCGCTGGTGACGCCCGCCTCGACCACGCCGGGGCTGTCGGATGTGATGCCGGCTCGCCTTGCCGCATCCAGCGACAGAATCGTCCGTGGCGACCCGGTATCGAAGAGGACTTGGATCGCGTGCCCGTTCACGACGGCCTTGCCGGTCAGGTATGGACGCTCGTTTGAGGTCCGGTGCAGATCCACGACACCGACGGGCTGAGTCTTGGTCCAGTAGACCAGCTCATCTTCCTTGCCGCAGTGCTGCGGCTCGACGAAACGCAGCACCCCGTCGGCGAAATCGTAGTCGACGTCGGCGATGCGGAATATGTTCTGGCCCAGGATGCCGATCTGGCCACCCAGGAAGTCATTGTTGCCCACGAGAAAGCGCGCGTCATGGGAGGTAATGCCCGCCACCGTGAATGTCTTGGCGGTGGCAATCCTGGGGACGACTGCGCCACCGACACCGTTGACGTAAAAAAAGGGCGGCGCGTAGCTCAGCGGCAGGTTGAATTGCGCCGCGGCGGCCGGCGAGAGGAAGTCCCAGAAGCTGCCGGTATCGACGATGAACCGCGCATCGACGCCGTTGATGCTCGCGGTGATGACCGGCCGCAGGTCGTCCATCTTGACCGGGATCCGCGGGTACATGATGAGCTTGCAGGGATCGGTCGCGCCGGCGGCTGCCGTCAGGTGCGAGGCGGCCAGCAGAACCGCGATCCAACCGAATCTGCGCACGGGCATGAGCGTAGCCTACACCCGCGGGGTCAGATACCGGAACGGCGTACCGTATGCTCTCGGCTTTCGACCTCAGGGTTCATGCCGAAGCTCGCGAAGCGTTTGGCAGTCCCGGGCTCCTCCGCCTCCGCAGCCGCCAGGTCGGCGTGCCCTTCACTGCTCATGCCATTCTTCAGCTCCGCGAGCCCCGTCCGTAGCGCGCCCAAGCCATCTTGGGCACCCGGCCGAGCGCAGAATTGAAGTCCGCGCGGGCGCTGTCGAGCTGTCCCTGGAGCAGGTACAGCAGTGCACGGTTATCGAGGGTTGCCGGCGGCCGAGATACACTCGCGGTATGTCGGATGTGCCCGGTGCCATCGGTGATCCCCAGCTCTATGCGCTGGCAGAAGCGGTTGGGCGCGGGCTGCAGGCCGCAGGCTGGCGCATTGTAACGGCAGAGTCCTGCACGGGCGGTTGGATCGCCAAGGCATTGACGGACGTTCCCGGAAGCTCCCAATGGGTACATTCCGGATACGTTACTTATTCCAACACCGCCAAGACGCGTGACGTCGGGGTGTCGCCGCTCACGCTGCAGGAGCACGGCGCGGTCAGCGAGGAGACGGTGCGCGAGATGGCCAACGGTGCGCTGCGCGTCACCGGCACCGAGGTGGCAATAGCGGTCAGCGGGATCGCAGGTCCCGATGGCGGCACGGTCGAAAAGCCGGTGGGCACCGTCTGGTTCGGCATCGCCACGCCGCAGGCACGTGGACCAGCCGCTGTTTGCGAACTGCAGCACTTTGCGGGCGACAGAAACGAGGTGCGCCGCCAGTCAGTCGACTACGCGCTGCGGCTCGTCCTGCCGCTCGTGCGGTCCGGCCGTGCCTGAAGCACCGCCGGCCGAAGCGGCGCCACGGGAGCCCGCCCACCGGCTCTTTTTCGCACTCTGGCCCGACGAAGCCATGCGCCAGGCCATGGCGCTCGCGACCCGCAAAGCGGCGCGGACGAGCGGCGGCCGGCCGGTACCGGCCGCTAACCTGCACATCACGCTGGCATTTCTGGGCTCAGTTCCGGAGCGGCAGCTGCCGCGGCTCGGCGCAATCGCGCGCCGGGCGGCGAGCCACTACGGTACAGCCCCGCCCCCCGCCGACGAGCCGCGCATCGAGCTGGCCTTCGAGCATCTCGAATACTGGCGGGATGCGCACCTCCTTTGCGCCGTGCCGGCCGAGCCGCCTGCGCGAGTGGCAGGTCTCGCCCGTGGGCTGCAAGGCCTGCTGAACGAGGGCGGATTTGCTCCCGATCTCAAGCCTTTCAGACCGCATGTGACTGTAGCGCGCAAGGTCTCGCGCCCCGGACCGGCAGACCGGATCCATCCGGTCACCTGGAGATTCACGGAGCTGGCGCTCGTCGAGAGTCGCACGCTGCCCCAGGGAGCGCTCTACAGCGTCGTCGAATCGTATGCGCTGGGCTGAGCCCCAAAGTCATCTGCAACTACCTTGAATGGCACGTGACTCGGGCCACCCAGTGCCCTTGCTGTCCTTGCTAGTGCCCTTGCGCCAGTACCCGGGCCCCCGAGAGCACGACGACCCGGTTGCCCGCAACCGCGCCCAGTGAGAGTGATGCCGGATCGCCGCTCCTCCAGAGGACACTCCCGGTGCTGACCGAAAGAATCGAGGCCTTGTTGACGACATAGATGTCGTCGGAAGTGACTGTCTGAAACGCGTCGACTTCCGGCAGTGCGCAGGGGCCCGTGCTCTGACCGGAAGGGGAATATACGGCGCATCCCGCGTAGCCGATGTCCTGAAAGGGATCGATGTAGATGTAGGTCGCGATGAGGAGATGGCCGTCGTCGATCCACCCGAGTGGGTAGCCCGTGATTGCATTGAGCAGGTTGGCATGAACATCCCAGAGATCCGTCCCCGGGTTCGCCCCGGAGAAGGGCACGCCCGGAGTCGTGGCGAACGAGGCGCCGTCGGGCGAAACGAAGATCTCGGGAGGGAATCCGGATCCGGCTGCTCCCTTGATTATCGAGACGGCGAACGCCGGCAAGCCACCGGTCGCCGGGCTGGCCTCCAGCGGCACGGTGTTGCCCGAGGTGGGCAAGAGGACTTGGGTCAGTAGCGCGCCGGATCCGGAGAGTCCGATGCCCGTCGCAACGAAGCCACCGGAAGGGGGGTAAGACCAGGTATAGAGCAAGCTCGCGCCCGGGAATGAGTAGATCCCAATCGATCCGTCATCCTGTAGGGCTGCGAGCACGGATCCGTCAGCCGACAGCGCGAGCTTCGAGGCTGATACGGGGATGACTCCCTGCTGTGCCAGAGTATTTGCATCAAAGTACACGATGCGACCCGAGGCCGTAGCAATCGCAATCAACCCGGCGCTGCCGGCGATGCTCGAGACTGCGCCATAGTCAAAGTATCGCGGTGTGCTGGTCAGGCTGGCCCCATCGAGGAGCACTCCCGACTTATCACCAAACATCCACTGAGAGGTTGAGGCGGCCGCGTAGACGGACAGGTTGTAGTTGTTGTACGCGGTCTCCGACAGCGTCGTACCCGATAGATCGATTACCTCAAATCCCAGGCTGTCACCGGTGGCCACGGCGAGTGTGGTTCCAGAGGGGATCTCGCTCCAGGTGGGATTTACCGTGAGGCTTGCAACGGGCGCCGAGCTGGAGGCGACCGGAAATATCTGCAGGGTTCCGGTAGGCCCGCTATCGGTCCAAATCCAGTTGCCCTGTCCCACGAGCGGCGTCGTGGACGAAAACACCATTGTGGCCTGTAGAGTGCCAGCCTGAGAGTACACGAGCGTGCTGGGTGCCGCGTTTGTGATGAATCGGCTGCCGTCGAGGAACCAGGATCCGAACGACCCAATGAAAGCGGGGCCGGTGGTGCTCGCGCCACCGGGCACAGAGACTGTCTGGATAACATTCTGGTTGGGTTCCCCCAACTGAATCTGACCTGGCGCAGCGAATGCCATCGCTTTCGAGTAATCGCCTGAGAGGGAGGCCACAGAATCCCCCGACGGCAACCAGGCAGACAAACCCTTGGTGCTGCCGACGGCGAGATAACTGCCGTCGCTGGCCAGACTCCACCAGGTCACGGAGGCGGTAATGCTCGAGATTTCCTGGCCGGACGCGGCAGAGAGAAACTCGAATCCGTCCTGGGTCGCGAGCACGACGGTGCCTCCGGCCATGTCCGCCAGATGCGACGGTACATCCGGCTTATCGCAGCCCGGAGCGCAATACAGATCTCCGCTTGCGATCTCTGACGCGGATGCGTAGTCCCAAAGATTCCAGTGACCGGACCGATCGAGGCTGAAGACCGTCGATCCGCTCATCCGCAGCGTCGAAATGGCCGTGTCATGCCCGACATCGAGGACCACGTCCGGATCGACCTCGATAGTCACATTCACCGTCGCCTTGCCGCCGGCATTCTGGGCAGTGACCACGTACCTGGTCGGAGCCGACGCTGCTGTGGGGGTACCGCTGATGGTTCCAGCGATCGTGTCGAAAGTCAGCCCCGCAGGCAACGAAGGGGTGATGCTCCAGCTGGTCGCTGCGCCCCCTCCCGCAGTCGGCGTAAATGTGCGAGCCGCGATATGGGCCGTGAAGGTAATCGCCGAGGCGCCGTAGGTCGGCGAGGACGGCGGCTGCGGGTTCACGGTAATCGACAAACTCGCGCTGGCGCTGGCCCCTCCCCCGGAGGCGCTGATGGTGTACATCGCAGCAGCCGAGACCGCGGTGGGTGTGCCGGCGAGGGTTCCGTTCGAGGAATTGAGGCTCAAGCCGGCCGGAAGAGCCGGTGCGACCGTGAAGCTGGATAATCCCGACGATGCTGCCGGAGAAACGGGCGTGATCGCGGTTCCCACCACGAAGACGAGCGAGGAAGAGGGGTAGCGCAAACTGGCTTGGGGCGTGGGGTTTGCGGAGCCACCGCCCCCGCCGCCGCACCCGGTCAGAAGGATCGCTGTCGCGATCCATGCGATGACCGTCAAGGGGATGTTCCGTACCGGCGCTCCGCCGGTGCTTCCTACGGCCGTCATGACCTTACCTCGCAAAGTGCCTTCGTTTTTTTTAATGCTTTGCGCGCAGGTCTTGCAGAGGCGCTTCCGCGCACAGCGGGCTGAGCCCCGTCCCATCGACCTCCCGGGCAGCGTGTACCTGGGCTCTGCCGCAAGTCACTCTACTCCTGCAGATGCCGCCATTCAAATCCGAGCCCGCCTTTCCCGCTGCAGGCAGGCCTGGGACCGGAGCAGGGTAGCGGCAAAGTAAAATCAGACTCTTCCGCTGCGATGTGACGGTGGTGCGCAAAGTCTTGCGCCCGGCTCGGCGGGGCAGGAGGACAGCGGCATGCGGTGAATCATCGAGCGCAGCGCGTCGCCGGCCGCCCTGCCGTACAGTGTTGTCGAGTCATTGCCACTGTGTGCCGAGAAAGGCGATAAATAACAGCAAATCAGCTCGATTGATGGGCTTCTGGCGGCGCAGCTTTGTGGGATAATTCTGCGGCAGAGAATTCCCCCTCGCCGTGCAACCTCCCTAGGTGTCGAAAGATGGAAGAGAACCGTAAGAAGGCGCTCGCCGCCGCATTGGGCCAGATCGAGAAGCAGTTCGGCAAAGGCTCGGTGATGCGCCTCGGCGATGGCGCGGCGAGCTTTGATGTCGAATCCGTGTCGACCGGCTCCCTCGGTCTGGACATTGCCCTGGGCATCGGGGGCCTGCCACGCGGCCGCGTCGTCGAGATCTATGGGCCCGAGTCCTCCGGCAAGACTACCCTCACGCTGCAGGTCATCGCGGAAGTGCAGCGCAGCGGCGGCACGGCGGCTTTCGTCGATGCCGAGCACGCGCTCGACCCGAGCTATGCGGAGAAGCTCGGCGTGAATATCGGCGATCTCCTGGTCTCGCAGCCGGATACCGGCGAGCAGGCGCTCGAGATCACCGACATGCTGGTGCGCTCGAATGCCGTGGACATCGTCGTGATCGACTCCGTCGCGGCGCTCACGCCGAAGGCGGAGATCGAGGGCGAGATGGGCGAGATGCAGGTCGGTCTGCACGCGCGCCTGATGTCGCAGGCGCTGCGCAAGCTCACCGGCAACATCAAGCGATCCAACACCATCGTCATCTTCATCAACCAGATCCGCATGAAGATCGGCGTGATGTTCGGCAACCCGGAGACGACGACGGGTGGCAACGCGCTGAAGTTCTACTCCTCTGTCCGCCTCGACATCCGCCGCATCGGTGCCATCAAGAACGGCGATGAGGTCGTCGGCAACATGACCCGCGTCAAGGTGGTCAAGAACAAGGTGGCACCGCCGTTCCGCGAGGCGGAGTTCGAGATCATGTACGGGCAGGGGATTTCCCGCGAGGGCGAGATCATCGAGCTCGGCGCCGCGCAGGGCATCATCGAGAAGTCCGGTTCCTGGTACGCGTACAAGGGCAATCGCATCGGGCAGGGCAAGGACAACACGCGCAGCTATCTGCAAGGCAACCGAGAGGTGGCACGCGAGATCGAGGAGCAGATCCGCGCGAAGCTCATGCCCGTCAAGCAGCAGCGCAACGGTGGCGGCGAAGCGGCCAATTCGGCCTGAGGCGGCTGCAGACCCGGAAGCGATCCGTACCGCCGCGCTCGCCCTGCTGGCGCGGCGGGACTGGCTCACCGGGGAGCTGAGCACGCAGCTGCAGTCGAGCGGCTGCGAACCGCAGGCCACGGCCCTGGTGATCGCGGAGCTGGTGCAGGAGCGCCTCCTCAATGACGTCCGCTATGCGGAGCGCCACGTCGCCTCCCGGGCGGAACGCGGCCAAGGGCCGCTGCGGATTGCCGCGGACCTCGCCTCCCTCGGAGCGCCGCGGGAACTGATCGAGGCGGCGATCGAGTCCGGTCCCGACTGGCGTGCGCAGGCCAGCGCCGTCCGGCAGCGAAAATTCGGCGCCGCACCCCCCGATTCACCGGCCGAGCAGGCTCGCCAAGCGCGCTTTTTGCAGTCTCGGGGGTTTTCAGCGGATCATATCCGGGCGGCCACTGGCGCCGACCTCGAACCGGATTGAACAACTTGAAGCAGCCTCCTTATCTGAGCGCGGCGGATACGCGTCGTGCCTTCCTGGAATTTTTCCGTGAGCGCGGCCATGAGATCGTGCCCTCGAGCCCGCTCGTGCCTGGCAACGACCCGACGCTGCTCTTTACCAACGCCGGCATGGTGCAGTTCAAGGACGTCTTCCTCGGCAAGGACCGGCGCGACTATTTGCGCGCCACTTCCAGCCAGCGCTGCGTCCGCGCAGGCGGCAAGCACAACGACCTCGAGAACGTGGGCTATACCGCCCGTCATCACACGTTCTTCGAGATGCTGGGCAATTTCTCTTTCGGCGATTACTTCAAGCGCGAGGCGATCCGCTTCGCCTGGGATTTCCTTACCGGGACGCTGCAGCTCGACCCGGCACGCCTATGGGTCACGGTCTTCCGCGACGACGATGAGGCCGCGGACATCTGGCTGAAGGAGATCGGTGTCCCGGCGTCGCGCTTCGCACGCATGGGCGAGCAATCGAACTTCTGGGCGATGGGCGATACCGGGCCGTGCGGCCCGTGCAGCGAGGTCTTCTACGATCATGGGGAGCGGATTCCCGGCGGACCGCCGGGCTCGCCCGATGAGGACGGCGATCGCTTCGTCGAGATCTGGAATCTGGTCTTCATGCAGTTCGATCGAGGGGCCGACGGCAAGATGACCCGGCTGCCGAAGCCCTCCGTCGATACGGGCATGGGTCTGGAGCGCATGGCCGCCGTGCTGCAGGGCGTGCACTCGAACTACGACATCGATCTCTTCAAAAGCCTCATCCGCGCAGCGGCGGAGCTGGCTCGGACGAAGGATCTGGAGTCGAGCTCCCTGCGCGTCATCGCCGATCACATTCGCGCATGCACGTTCCTGATCGTCGATGGCGTATTGCCGTCGAACGAGGGGCGCGGATACGTTCTGCGGCGCATCATCCGCCGCGCGGTCCGTCACGGGTACAAGCTCGGTATTCAGGAGCCCTTCTTCTATAAGCTCGTACCCGTCCTCGAGCGGGAAATGAGCGCGGCCTATCCCGAGCTCACCCGAGGGCGCGAGCTCGCCGAGCGGGTACTGAAGCAGGAGGAGGAGCGTTTCGCCGAGACGCTGGCCAATGGCATGGAGCTGCTCGAGGATGCGATCGCGAAGATCGTCCGGGCGCGCGGCGCACGGGAAGCGGGAGGCGCGGTCATCCCGGGCGAGACCGTCTTCAAGCTCTATGACACCTACGGCTTTCCAGCGGATCTGACTGCCGACATCGCCCGCGAGCGCGGTCTCACCATCGACCAGGCGGGATTCGATGCGGCGATGGAGGAGCAGCGGCGGCGCTCGCAGGAGGCGAGCAAGTTCGGCGTGGACCTGCGTGGCGGCGCTACTGTCGACGCGCGCACGGCTTTCCAGGGCTACGAGGGGCTCGAGGCAGAAGGCACCGTGGTCACGCTGCTCAAAGGCGGCAGCCCGGCCGCCGAGCTGCGCGCGGGCGAGGAGGGCGAGGTAGTGCTCGATCGCACGCCCTTCTATGCGGAGGCCGGCGGTCAGGTGGGCGACACCGGAGCTCTCATTGGAGCCGGATCACGCTTTGCCGTACATGACACCATCAAGCGCGGCGCGGCGCACTCCCACGGTGGGCGCGTCTCTGAAGGCACGATTCGTGTCGGTGATGTAGTCCGCGCCAATGTCGATGGCGTGCGGCGCCGAGCCATCGCGCTGAATCACACGGCAACGCACTTGCTGCATGCGGCGCTTCGCAAGACTCTGGGCAAACACGTCCAACAGAAGGGCTCGCTGGTTGCGCCCGACCGGCTGCGGTTCGATTTCTCGCATTTCCAACCGGTCACACCGGGGGAGCTGACTGCCATCGAGCGATCGGTGAACGCGCAAATCCGTCTCAATGCGCCTGCGGAGACGCAGCTCATGGGATACGAGAACGCGGTCGCCGCCGGCGCGATGGCGCTCTTCGGTGAGAAATACGACAAGGACGTTCGCGTGTTGCGCATCGGAGATTTCTCGATGGAGCTCTGCGGCGGCACTCACGTGCAGCGGGCCGGAGACATCGGCCTCTTCAAGATCCTCAGTGAAAGCGGTGTTGCCTCGGGCGTACGCCGCATCGAGGCGATCACGGGCGAGGCCGCAATCGAGTACGTGGAGCAGAACGACAGCTTGCTGCGCGACCTCGCCCAGCTCGTGCGCGGCTCGCGCGAAGACGTGAAGGACAAGGTGCAGGATGTGCTCGAGCGCATCCGGCAGATGGAGAAGGAGGTCCGGACTCTCAAGGACCGCCTGGCTTCCGGCCAGGGCGCCGATCTCGCTTCGGGCGCGGTCGATGTCCAAGGTGTGAAGATCGTGGCAACCAAGGTCGAAGGTGCAGATGCCGGTGCGCTGCGCAGTGCCGTGGACCGCTTGAAGGAGCGTCTGAAGTCGGCGGTTGTCGTGCTCGCCTCCGTGGAGTCGCCGGAGAAGATCGTGCTCGTGGCGGGTGTCACGGCGGACCAGACCGCACGCATCAAGGCAGGGGAGCTGGCCGGTGCGATTGCGGCCAAGGTTGGAGGCAGAGGCGGGGGCAGGCCGGACTTCGCGCAGGCCGGTGGCAACAATCCCGCGGCGCTCGATGCAGCACTGGCCTCCGTTCCGGACTTCGTGCGGGCGCGACTCGGCGGCTGAGCGCTCGCGTGCTAGACTCCTTGGGCCGTCGCCGCAAGCGAATGCCCAATAGGCGGTCACAGCCATGCTGATCTTGACTCGAAGAGTGGGCGAAGCGTTGATGATCGGGGATGACGTCAGCATTACCGTGCTCGGCGTCAAAGGCAATCAGGTGCGCCTCGGGATCGATGCTCCGAGAAGCATTGCCGTACACCGCGAGGAGATCTACCGCCGCATCAAGCGTGAGCAGGCCGGGGGCGCCCGGCAAGACGAGGCTGTGACTGAAGAGCCTCGCGAGCACTCCGACCCTTCGGGACGTTACGGTGCATTCTGAGGCTTCGGGCCGCCCCGGCGACCCCCGCCCGTCTCGTTTTTCCAACAGCCCGCCCGGAACAGAATCTCGATCCGGACCGTTGAGCCGGTGAGGCGGGCGCGCAGTTGCCCGGCTCGCAGTACGGCAGCTTCGGGCCGATGAGCTCGAGCCGTTCCAGACGAGGCGGGTGGCTCAACCAGTGTTTCCGATTCGCGTCAGGGTACCTGAAGCTCCAGGCTGCGCTCACAGAGCGTGGAGCCTGCTCATCCTGTTGGTGGGCGCGGTGCTCTGCATCGATTCGGCGCATGCAGCCAATCCTCAGTCCTACAAAGTGGACTGGATCTCGTCCGGCAACAAGGCCATCGACTCGACCATGAAGCTGACTTCGCAGCTCGAGTCGCTGCAAAAGACGGCTCCAGTTGATCCCTTTGGCCTCATTGCACGTGCACGCGGTGACGTGACCCGCCTACAGACTGTCCTTCAGAGCTTCGGGTACTACGACGGATCAGTCACCATCACGATCAACGGCATGGGCCTCGACAGTGCGAGGCTGGCGGACAACCTGTCCGCCCTGCCGAAGGGCAGCGATGCGCACCTCAAAGTCGAGCCCACCCTGGGTCCGCTGTTTCACATAGGCCGTATCGACATAAAAGGGAACCTGCCGCCCGGTATGCGGCAGAAAATGGATCTCTCCCCGGGCGCGCCGGCGGTCGCCGCCGATGTACTTGCCTCGGGCTCCAACCTGCAGGCAGCGCTGCAGGACGCCGGCTATGCGTTCGCCGCGGTTGAGAAGCCCGTTGCCTACGAAGTGCCGGCGCAGCACGTCCTCAACCTGACATTCAGGGTGACGACCGGACCGCGAGTCAGGATTGGAGCGATCAACATCAAAGGTCTCAGCAGCGTCCATGAGTCCCGCCTGAGGCGCCGGCTGCTGGTCCATACGGGCGATCTTTACGATGCGGCGGCTATCGAGAAGGCGCGCCAGGACCTCCTCTCGATTGGGCTGTTTCAGACCGTCAGTGTGAGCCTGGGTGGTGCCAATAGCGCGCAACGTGTTCCGATCACCTTCGTAGTGCGCGAGGCCAAGAAGTACACGGTCGGTGTGACCGCTGCCTACTCGAGTGACCTCGGCGGCAGTCTCGGCGTCAACTGGAGCGACCACAACGTCTTCGGCAATGGAGAGCAGCTCAACGCCTCGGCGACAGCCATCAACCTCGGCGGCTCGGCGACGACCGGTCTTGGTTACGATGCCACTGTCGGTTATCTCATTCCCGATTTCCGTCGCCGCGACCAGACACTCGGCTTCCAGGTCCGCGGCCTGCGGCAGGCGCTGCAAGCCTACACGCAGACGGGGGAGACGCTGGGCGCCTCGCTGACCCGGAAGCTCTCCTCGGTGTGGAGCCTCACGGCCGGAGTGTCCTACGAGCACGAGGTCATCGATCAGGAGAGCATCGCCACCTGTCCGCTGCTCGCGCCCGGAAAGAACCCCACCGCTCAGTGCAACAGGGTCCCCTACAATTACAACCTGGCGCTGCTGCCGATCAGTACCTACTACGACTCGACGGATCTCTCTTCACCGCTGATCGATCCGACGCACGGCTACAGGATCTCGATCAACGTGACGCCGACTTTCTCCTACGGAAGCTCGGGCAAGACCTTTATCGTGACGCAGGGAAGCATCGCCACTTATTTCGACATCCACAAGCTGTTCGCCGGTGATCCGGCCGGCCGCAGCGTGCTCGCCGCCAGAATTCTGAGCGGCGCGGCTCTCGGCGCGACAGAGTTCAGCCTGCCGCCCGATCAGCGCTTTTACGCAGGCGGCAGCGGCACCGTGCGCGGATATCGCTACCAATCGGTGGGCCCGCAGTTCGGCGATGGAAATCCCATCGGTGGCACCAATATGGAAGCACTCAACCTGGAGCTGCGCCAGCGCGTGGGCACGAATTTTGGTTTCGTCGTGTTCGCCGACAGCGGCGGTGTCTCGAGCTCTTCGGGGAGCGTGTATCGTGTCGGCGTGGGAGCCGGCGTGCGTTATTACACCTCCATCGGTCCAATCCGCTTCGATGTCGCGGTACCGGCCCAGAAGCGGCCGAACGATGACAATTTCGAGATCTACATCGGCCTCGGGCAGGCGTTCTGATGCCTAGAGGACTGCGCATTGCAGCCTGGAGCGGGGGCGGGCTGCTGCTGCTGATCCTGCTTCTGATTGCGGCCGTCGTCATCATCGGCAACACCGCCGGGGGGCGCAGGCTCTTGGAGAGCGAGACGGCAAAGCTCACCTCGGGACGCGTACGCATCGCAGGCCTCGGGGGGACCTTCCCGGGAGAGATCGACATTGCGAGCCTCGAGCTGAGCGACCCGAAGGGCGTATGGCTCACCGCGCAGCGCGTTGCGGTCCACTGGTCGCCGCTCGCGCTCCTTGCGTGGGACATGCACATCGAGCGCATCGACATCGGTGCCGCGGATGTCGCCAGGCGACCCGTCAGCAGCCCGTCGACGACCAGCCAATCGAGCAGCAGCTCCAGCTCGCCGGCCATCAACATCGACCGGATGTCCGTGGATACCCTCGTCCTCGAGCCGGCGGCTGCCGGTATGAGCGCGCGCCTCAACATCGAGGGGAACCTGCATTATCGATCGCTGCAGAACGCGCAGGCCCACCTGGTGGCGCGGCGCACGAATGGTATGGGTGATTATGAGGTGGCGCTGGCGCTTTCCCGGTCCAGCATGAATGCGCGCCTCGAGCTGCAGGAGCCCGCGGGTGGTCCTCTCGAGCATCTGCTGAATCTTCCGGGGCTCGGCGCCCTGTCGGTTGCCGCCAGCCTCGATGGGCCGCGGAGTGCCGAGCAGCTGCGACTGAATGCGCATGCCGGGCAGTTGAGCGCCAATGCCAACGGAACCGTGGATCTCGTGCAGCGCGCAGCCAACCTCACCTACGCCGTCGACTCCCCCGCGATGGCACCCAAGCCCGGGCTCGCGTGGCGACGCATTGCTCTCAACGGCCGCTGGATCGGGCCGGTCACTGCGCCCCGTGCCACCGGTGTGTTGGATCTGGAGGGTCTCGAGCTCTCCGACGGCTCGCGGCTCGATTCGCTCACGGCGAACCTCGCCGCCGACACCCGGGTGCTGACGCTGCGCGCCACTGCGTCCGGAATCATGTTGGCCGGATCGCAGCCGCAGCTCCTCTCTGGCTCTCCGCTCACGCTGGGTGCGACCCTGCACCTCAACTCGGCGGGCCGCCCGATGGAAGTGACCCTCAAGCATCGCCTGCTGAGTCTCAGCGCTCACGCCGTAACCTCCGGTGACCGGAGTGTCACGTTCGATCTCGGGCTCCCCGACGTTGCCTCGCTCGCGACGCTCTACCACCAGGACATGCGCGGAACGATGCATCTTTCGGGCAAAGTGGCCGAGCAGCGGGGATCCACGCTCCTCGATGTCAGTGGCAATGGCGATCTGGCCGGCTCCAGTGTCGCCGCGAAGCTGCTCGGCGCTGACACGAAACTGCATCTTGCAGGGACGATGACGACGGCAATGGTCAATCTCGATACGCTGGAGCTCTCAGGGAAAGGCCTGACTGCCTCCGCCTGGGGCAGCGCGGAGCGCTCCGGGCCAGGCGCCTCGACTCCCGGTGTCCAGTCGCTGCGAGTGCACTGGCGTGTCTCCCTGCCGAAACTCGCTTTGATCTCTCCGTCCGTCGCAGGCTCGCTCGATACCTCGGGCACGGCCGACGGTCCCATGCGCTCGCTGACCGCCGACGTGGAAGCGCGGTCGAAGCTGGCGATTCCGGGAGCGCCGCCTGGTACGGTGCAAGCCACTCTGCGGGCCCGCAATCTTCCTTCCGCGCCGAGCGCCGAGGTGCACGCGAATGGCATGTTGGCAGGCGCGCCGCTGCGGCTCGATGGCTCCCTGGAGCAGGTCGCCGCCAATACCTTCCGGGTCATCATTCCGCATTTAACCTGGAAGAGCCTGGCCGTCAATGGTGATCTGACGGCGGGCAAGAGGCTCGCGACGGCACGGGGAACGATGCGCATGCGCCTCGAGCATCTCGCCAATCTGGAGCCCTTCGTCGGCAAGGGACTCGAGGGCAGTATTGCGGGGAACATTGCACTGACGCCAGGCGCCGGCGGCCCACGCACACAGCTCGATGTCCTCGCTCGCAACATCCGGGCAGCCGGCGTCTCGGGCAATGGCCACCTGACCGCCGCGGGGCCGCTCGATGCGCTGCGCATCGAGCTCATCGCCCAGTCACCGGATATTCACGGCTCGCCGGCGAGCCTCGCGGCCGACGCGCGACTCGATGAGACCCGACACGTGCTCGACCTCGATCGATTCGAGGCGCGCTATCACGAGCAGACGGCACATCTGATGTCGCCATCGCGCGTGCTATTCGCCCGCGGGCTCACCGTGCAGAATCTTCGGCTCGGAATGCAGAAGGCCGTGGTGGCCGTCGATGGACAGCTCTCGCCGGCGCTCAATTTCCACGCGTCCATTCAGCACGTCGATGCCGGGTTGGTCAATGCGTTTGTTCCGAACTTGCTGGCGCAGGGTACATTCAACGCCGTCGCTCGCCTCAAGGGTACCCGCTCCGCGCCTGTTGGTCTGGCGTCATTTCGTATCGCGGATCTGAAGCTAGCCAACACTGCCACGCAGGGACTTCCCGCAGTGGGCGCCCGCGGCTCCGCGCGATTCCGTGGGCACACGGCGAACGTCTTCGCGGAGCTCGATGCGGGGGCAGCCTCACAGCTGCGGATGAGCGGTCGCGCGCCGCTCGGCAGCACGGGTTCCGTAGCGCTCCGGGTCGCTGGCAAGTTGGATGCCGCTCTGATGAACTCGATTCTGGAGGCACGTGGTGAGCGCGCCGCCGGAAAGGTCACGATCAATGCCACGGTGGCCGGTACCGCGCACGAACCGCAGATCCACGGAGTGATGCAGCTGGCGAATGGAGACCTGCGGGATTACGCCCAAGGGATACATCTCGGCGATATCAATGCGCGACTCGTCGGCGGGCGTGGGATCCTTCGGATCGCGAGCATGACGGCGCGCGCGGGCCCAGGCCAACTCTCGGCGAAGGGCACGGTGGGCGTGCTGCAGCCCCAGATGCCCATCGATGTCACGCTGTCTGCCAAGAATATCCAGCCTATCACCAACGACATCATGACGGCGAACCTCGATACGAACATGCATGTGGCGGGGACGCTGAGCCATCGTATCGACGTCACCGGCCTCGTTCATGTCAATCGCGCGTCGATCAGCATCCCCAATGGCTTGCCGCCGAGCGTCGCCACCCTCGATGTGATTCGCCCAGGTCAGGCTCCGCAACCCACGGCGGCGGCGAACAAGCTCGTAATTGGTCTCGGCATTAGTCTAGACGCGCCCGATGCCATCTTCGTGCAGGGGCGCGGGCTCGATGCGCAGCTCGGCGGAAGGCTGCAGATCAAGGGCACATCCGACAACCCGCAGGTGAGCGGCGGGTTCAGGATGATTCGGGGAACGTTCGCGCTGGCGGGGACGAGCCTCAGGTTCTCGAGCGGCAAGGTGAGCTTCAACGGCGAGGGGCTCAAGGGCAGGATCGATCCAACTCTGGATTTCATCGCGCAATCGAGCGTGATGTACAACGGCCCAACGACGGTCACACTTCACGTCACCGGCTTCGCGGACTCTCCGAAGATAGCCCTTTCCAGTAATCCTTCTCTGCCGCAGGACGACCTGCTCGGCCTCCTTCTCTTCGGCAAGCCCGCTGCGCAACTCTCTGCCCTGCAGCTCGCGGAGACTGGTGCCGCGCTCGCGAGCCTGAGCGGCATCGGCCCCGGCGGCGGAGGCGGGGGTGGCAGCAAGTGGAATCCGCTCACCTGGATCAAGAAGGGGCTGGGCCTCAATACCCTCTCGGTCGGGAGCGCGGGTTCATCCGGGGGCCCCGGAGGTGGCTCGTCGGGTGGCGGCAGTCAGTCGAGTGGTGCGAGTGTCACGGCCGGAAAGTACATCTCGAAGAGGGTGTACTTGGCTGCAACGCAGACCACGAACGGTACGAGCCAGGTACAGGTCGACGTCGACCTGAGCCAGTATTTGAAGCTGCAGACGCGCCTGGGTAACGGCACGGCGACGGCGCAGGGAACTACGCCGGAGAACGACCCCGGGAGCAGCATCGGGCTCGCTTGGCAGATGCCTTACGACACGAAGCACAGTAAGCATCGGCGCTAATGGGCGGATGTTCCCGGATCGGCTGACCATAGGAATGCGCTGTGGAGCGCATGGCGCGGG
>Ga0105240_10007205_pt1 | contig 16193 bp, 16 predicted proteins | sample KBSC54metaG_FD_80426 | JGI IMG/M metagenome (GOLD analysis project Ga0105240, IMG submission 80426) | Corn rhizosphere microbial communities from Kellogg Biological Station, Michigan, USA - KBS C5-4 metaG | ecosystem: Host-associated > Plants > Roots > Rhizosphere > Soil | place: Michigan, USA... | reverse complement strand
TGCCGACAATGGAATACGACCGCGTGATGGGCGAAGGTCCGCGCCTGTTCAGCGGCGACGTAGAAGTGGCATGGCCTAACGGCTTCGAGAAAGACAACCTGATCTCGTACATGCAAGACGGTCCATATCCGGCAACGTGCGTTGCCATCGTAGCGAAGTTGACGATCAATGATTGAGTTCACCACCAAAGTCCGCCCGAGCATGATCCTCGAAATGGATGTGCAGATCGAGCAGCAGAACCAAGAGCAGCTCACCCCGGAGACGATCTTCCAGTTCGTTATGACTGGCAAGGCGTGGGCTGCGCGACACAACGGGAAGGTCGTGGCGCTGGCTGGCTATGTGCCAGTGTGGGAAGGGCGCTGCGTGCTGTGGGGCTTGCTAGGTAGCGACGCGGGACCGGCCATGGCCGCCCTGATCCAGCGCACCCGGCAGGAGCTGAAACAGGTGCAGGTTGAGTTTCCTAGGGTGGAGGCTTATGCTGCGCGAAATCACGAAGCAGCGCATCGGTTGCTAAAGCTCATGGGCTTCAAGAGCGAGGGGATGATGCGCAAGTTTCACAAAGGCAACGACTACGTTCTTTACGCGAAGGTGAATTGACATGGCATTCCTTGCAGCCCTCGGCGCTGGTGGCGGGCTCGGCGGCATCTTCAGTGCCGTGGGCACCGTGTTCAGCGCCTTCGGTGCGATCTCGCAGGCGCAGGCGCAGGCGAACGCAGCGAACTATAACGCCAAGGTGAATGAGAACAACGCCAAGACGGCGCTCGATCAGGGCGCGGCCGAAGCGACGCAGACCGCCGCGAAGAATAAGCAGCGGCTGGCGATGATCCGTGCGGGCACGTCGGAGAACGGGCTCGATCTGTCCGGCTCGGCGAGTGACGTTGTGCAGGCTGCGCAGAAGCAGGGCACCATGGATGAACTCACCGCGATTTGGGATAGCACCAGTCGAGCGACCGGCTACCGAAACAGCGCGCAGCTAGACAGGATGCAAGCGTCGTCGGCCATGGCGGCGGGAGGCATCAGTGCGTTCTCTTCAATCTTCGACGGTTTCAGTAAGGCATTTGCATAATGGTTAGCTTGGGATTTGATGTATCGGAAGCTGGCGTAGCACGTAAGCTTCCGACTGAAATGCCGCAGCAGCGCATGGCGACTGGCAATGACTTCGGTGCGCAGTCTGGTGAGGCGTTGCAGCAGCTCGGCAACAGCATCAGCAGCTTTGGTGCTCGCGTTGCCGCGAACAAGAAGCAGCTCGACACCTTCAACACCGACGCTTCGCGCATCAAGCTTGAAGGACAAATTCAGGACGAGAACATCAAGAACGCTCGCAACATCTCCGGCGACGGCGAAGGCTTCATGGCGGGGCAGGCGACGGACGCGAGCAAGCGCTATGACGAGCTGATCGCAGGCACCAAAGACCCGACGCTGCAATCCGAACTGAAGGTGAAGAAGGAAGAGTTCCTGAAGAGCTTCAACTTCCAGAACCTGAAGCTCCAGTACGCGCAGCAGGACACGCACACCGGCAACGTGCTCGACGAGCATGCACGCACCGCCGGTCTTCAGGTGCAGTCCGATCCGAACGTCTTGCCGCAGCTCCTGAAGCAGCATCAGGACTTGATCGAGAAGTCCACCCTGTCGCCGGAAGACAAGATCAAGCGCATCGCCATGGACAGCGCGAACATGGCCTATACCGCCGAGCTGGCCCGCGCGAAGAACAATCCGCAGTCGGTGATTGCCGGTGGTGATCGCGCGCAGGCGGGCTTGAACTACTTCATGTCGCAAGGCTGGACCCGCGAGCAGGCCGCAGGCATCATGGGCAACCTGCTGCACGAGAGCAAGTTGAACACTTCGATTGCAGGCGATCCGACGATCCCCGGCGGCAGCGTCGGCATCGGGCAGTGGAACCGCGAGCGACTTCAGAACCTGAAGAATTTCGCGGCGGCCAAGGGCACCGCATTCACCGACTATCAGACGCAGCTCGAATTTGTGCAGCATGAATTGCAGACCAGCGAGAGTGGTGCTGCCGATGCGCTGCGCAGTGCCAAGACAGTCGATCAGGCGACGGCCGCTGCAATTGGCTTCGAGCGGCCGCGAGGCTGGACGCCGGACAATCCGCAAGGTGGCATGGGCTTCGTCAGCCGCCGCGAGTACGCACGCCAAGTCGCCGGTGGCGGCAGCGGTGGTGTGACCGATGCAGGCGCCGCGCGCCAGTATCTGACGCCACAGCAGAACGCGCAGGTGCAGGAGACGGCAGAGAGCCAGATCGCCGCGAACTTGCAGCAGGAGCAGCAGGCGCAGAAGGTGCAGCACGACGCCGATATGAATGCGCTGCTGACCAACCTCACGCACGGTGACAATCCACAGGCATCCTACGCGGCCGCGTGGTCTAGCGGCTTGCTCGTGGATCACGACGACGACAGCAAGGCACTGGCGACGATCAAGGCGCGCGAGGACGCAGGCAAGGACTTGGCCGTCGGGAACGCGATCATGCACGGCGGTGGTGTGTACAATCAGTTCGACGAGGACCAGAAGAAGGGCCTCAATGCGTGGTACTCGGCCGGGCTCAAAGCGGGCATGCCGGGGCCTGACTTGATGCAAGCGGCACTGAGCACGACCGGCTCGATCCCGACGGACGCCTTCACCGGCATCCGTTCTGGTGTGAACTCCGCTGATCCGAAAATCCGCACCGCCTCGCTGACCACAGCAGCAAATATGCTCGACAACAATCCGAACGTATTTGCCGGACAGGACGGCTCGTCGGATGTTGAAGCACAGGTCGCCAAGTTCAAGGGTCGCGTCTCGCTCGGTGACAGCAGCGATCAGGCTGTGCAGAACATCATGGCGCAGGAGAAGGAAGACAAGGCGAACCCTGTGCGCGCCGAACAGGTCGATCAGTTCGTCAAGGATCAGCTCACCGAACAGAACATCACCACGACGGTGAAGAGCTTGCTTGGCGGATGGACCGGCACTGCCAACATGCCGACGAACGGCGCGCAGGTGAGCGCCATCAACGGCATCTTCAGCGAAATGGCCAAGGACGGCTACCGCCGCACCGGCACGCCTGACGGCGCGCTGGCCTACGCCAAGGCAGAGTTCAAGAAGCAGTTCGGTGTGCAGGCCGGTGTGATCACGCGCTATCCGCCGAGCAATGCAAACCTGCCGAGCGGCAGCAAGTTCGCCGGGCTGAAGGTTGAGGGCGCCGGTGATGGTTACGCATGGATCAACCAGCAGGCCGCTGATCTGCTCAACAAGCAGAACCCGGAACTGAAGGTCGATCCGTCGCAGATTGTCCTCGTGCCTATTCAAAGCAATGGCTACAGCACTCGCACTGCGTGGAGTGGTCACCCCGACACGGTGTATCGCAACCCCGGCAGTGGCGACGGCAAGCAAGCGCCGAGCGGTGCGTTCCAGTCGATCCCCTATCGGCTGATGGTCGTGCCGAAGGACGAGAACCAGTCGGCCTACCCGCCCTTCAACGGTGTGTTCTATCCAGACCCGGAGAGCTACGTGAAAGGCGCGACTGCCGCTTCGGCCGCGAACGACAAGGCGAACCCTGTGCCGCTGGGCGCAGGCGGACAGGATGCGTCTGTGCACTACCCGAAGCCTGCGTATCGCACGATGGACGAGGTGAAGGCCGACACCGTGGCGAAGGCTGAAGCGCTGCACGCTGCGTCGGTGGCACAGCGCAAAGAGTATGATGCGCAGTTCGCCAAGGCACGTAAGATGGCGAGGAACCCGGCGCCAATCGGACAGGATGATATTCCGACACCTGAAGATGCGCTTAATGCTGGCGGCGGAGCTGTGCCTCGTGCGCCGGTCGCTGCCGATGCAAACGATAACAAGGCACAGTGATGCTTATCTCCTTCGACGATCCGAACAACCCTAACAACCCGAACGTCTTCAAGGACTATGCGGACACTTCGCTGCATCCTGACGGCGAGGGCTATGTGCCTGTGCCTGTGCCGACGACTGGCGACACCATCTCTGCGGCGTTCCGGCAGAACAACACCGTGGCGTCGTTCCTGTCTGAGAAGGACACCGGCATCAACAACTACGATGATGGCAACTTCGACTACAAGAAGTACATCAAGGACAATAACCTCGAAGGCTACGAAGAGCACCTTGCTCCAGCGCTGAACGAGAAATACGCGAACGGCATCCGCGACCAGATCAGGATGGAAGAGGAAGACAAGCAGACGCTTGAAGCTTCCGGCTGGACCGGCACCATCGCCGCCATCGGTGCAGGCTTTGCCGATCTGCCCACGCTGATCCCCGGAACCGTCGCAGTGCGCAGCGCGAAGGGCGGCTACTCGGTAGCGAAGTCGATGCTCGCGGCGGGCGTGTCAGCCATGGCCACTCAGGCTGGCACGGAAGTCGGCCTGCACGCCACGCAGCAAACCCGCACGACGGAAGAGAGCATGGTGAATGTCGGCAGTGCAGCGGTTCTCGGATCGCTGCTTGGCGGTGGTGCTGCCGCCTTGCTGGGTCGCGGTGAGCGCGCGGCGACGCTGAAGGCGATGGACAAGTTCGGCGACATCATCGAAGGCAAAGTGCCTAACACTCTCATGCCGGAGCCGCAGCTTGGCGCATCGGGAGGCGCAGCGCGCGTCGGTCGCAGCGAGTTCCTGCCGCCTCTCGAAGACATGCCTAAGACCCGAGACGATCTTGCGGTAAGCGGGAAGGCCGCCAGCGCCGCTGTGAAGAGCACTGCATGGTTCAACCCTGTGCTGCGCTCGACACAGCGGATGGCGGCTTCCGCGCGCCAGACTGCATCGTCGCTGTTTGAGAGCACGATCTATCGCAACATGCACCGTGAAGGCATGACCACCGGCGTGTCGGCCGAAGCGGCTACGCGCACGCAGGTTCAGGGCCTGACGCAGGCCGCCTTCGGGCACGCGCAGAAGCAGTTCCGTGCAGCTCGTGATGCAGGCGTGCGCATGAAGGCCGACGAGTTCTACGATCAAGTCGGGCAGGCCATGCGCAACGGCGACGAGCACCCGAACACCTACGTCGCTGCGGCGGCGAAGGGCTATCGCAATATGTTCGACCACTTCACCAAGCAGGCGCTCGACATGGGCTTGCTTCAGGAGAAGGACTTGGATGTCAAGACGGCCGCATCGTACTTCAGCCGCGTCTATGACCGCGACAGGCTGATCGGCAGCGAGGGTCACTTCTATGACGTGCTGGGCAAGCACTTCGCGGATCGCATGGAAGAGGCGCACGCGCAGGACTTGGCCGATCTGAATAGCACGCGCGCGGAACACGCTCAGCTTCTCGATGACTTGAACACCACCGGCGAAGAGCGTGCCAAGCGCATCGACGAGCTGACGGCGCAGGGCAACGCGCTCGACGCGCAGTACGCAGACCTGAACGATCTGATCGACCAGCGCGCCGACGGCCGCGCGATGATCCGCTCCGGCAACGAGGCCGGGCGCCAGATGGTGAAGGACGCGATGGAGCAGGGCGGCGAGCGCATGCAGCAGTACCTCGCTGATCAGGTCCGCTTGCGTCGTCGCATGCGCGCCCTCGAAGAGCACAACCCGGATGCGCAGCTCGCGGCCGGTGATCGGTTGCGCCAGCGCATCGACGACGTGCATCAGGCGACGGAGCGCTCGATTGCCTCCACGCTGAAGACCGGCAAGAACCTGCTCAACGCTATCGGCCGCAAGCCTGAAGAGCAGATGCAGCAGCTCGTCGCTGAACTGAAGCGCAAGGCAATGGTGGCAGGCGACAAGGTGGATCGCACCGAAGGCCACATCATCAACCTGCAAAGCAAGGGCATCAACGACGAGGCGATCAACAAGACCCTCGACCTGCTGAAGCGGCAGAAGGAGGCACTCGCTGATGCAGTCGATGCGTTCGAGCGCCACCGCGAGGCTGGCCCGGTCTTCGCCGCCGCGCGAGCACAGAAGCTCGAAAAGGCATTGGCCACTTTGACCGAAGGGCAGGCTGCGCGCGATCTGCGCCGTGGCGAAAAGCTGAAGGCGATGAAGGACCGTGCTGCCAAGTTGTCGCCGGAAGAAGTGAAGGCGCGCGCCACTGCACGCATGGCTAAACACGAAGAGGCCATCGGCTCCGCCAACACGAAGTTCGGCGAGCGTTGGAAGATGCTGGGCGACGACCCGGAGAACGCTGCGAAGCTGAACTTCGACAAGGCCGGGCGCGAGACGGCGGAAGAAATCTTCGGCAAGATCACCGGCCGCACGATGCAGCAAGAAGACCTGCCTGCCTTCATCACGAAGATCACGAGCGGCCCGCTGAAGGATCGCACGTTCATGGTTCCCGACGAGCTGCTTGCATCGAACGGCTGGTTGAAGAACGACGTGCGCCACGTGGCTACGCGCTACGCCCGGCTGATGGCTGGCGAGATCGAGTTGACCCGCCGTTACGGCAACGCGACGATGAAGGATCAGCTCGAAGCGGTGGCAAAGGAATACACCAATTTGTCCACGGCCGCGCAGGCGGCGCAGTCGGTCGAGGAACTTAACAAGCTCACCGGCCGCAACTACGGCGGCCTGCTGAAGGGACGCGATCTCGAAGCCGCGAAGCTCAAGGCTGCGCAGGACATCGCCAGCGACCGCAAGGGTGCAATCGAAGACCTGAAGGCAGGCCGTGATATGATCCGTGGCAATTACAAGACGCAGGAGAACATGACGAACTTCGCCTCGGTGACGCGCTCGCTGATGTCGTTCAACTACCTGCGCCAGATGGGCGGCGTGCTGCTTGCGAACGTCACGGACTTCTATCGTCCGGCGATGGTGCATGGCATCGGCCCGTACCTCCAGCATCTCCCTGACCTGATGGCACAGGCTTTCGGCAAAGGATCGCAGGGCCTGAAGATGTCGCTCGAAGAGGCGCGCAAGGCCGGGCTCGTGGGCGAGCGCATCACACACTCGATGATGCAGGCTAACGGCGACGTGCTCGATCCCTTCATCGGCAAGACCACGCAGATCGAGCGCTTCATGCACAAGACGACCGAGACTGCTTCGCGGTGGAACCTGATCAACGTGTTCACCGACGCGCAGCAGGCCATGGCCGCCACGCTCTCGCAGCACCGCATCCTCGAAGCGATCCTCGGCAACACCGGCGACGGCAGCTTCGTGCACGGCAAGGGCGAAGACCTGTTGCGCATGCTCGGCATCGACGCCCGCACGCAGGCAGACATTGCAAAACTCTACGGCGGTCACGGCCGCGAGATCGACGGCATCAAGGTTCCGATGACCGACGACTGGACACGCGACGCTTCGATGCTCACTCCGCGCGACGGGATCAACAACATGGCTCGCGCCGAGAAAGCGGTGCGCATCTACCGCGCAGCACTCAACACCGACGTGAACAGCATCGTTGCTCGACGCGGCCTCGGTGACGCACCGCTTTTCGTCAACCACCCGGTAGGCAAGATGCTCACGCAGTTCTCCGGCTACATGATGGGCGCTCACTCGCGCGTCATGGTTCGCGGCCTTCAGGAGAGCAAGGCGCGATTGGCGGGCGGCCTCGTGGCACTGACGGCCATGGGCGCTCTGACATCGTATCTCGCGCAGTGGCGCGGCGGGCGTGAGCGGTTCGACAAGTACGTCGCCGAGACGACTGCCAACCCGGCGCTGTTGATCGGTGAAGGGCTGGATCGCTCGGGCTTCTTCCCCATGCTCTTCGACTTCTCCAATCGCTTCGAGCGTGTGTCTGGATCGGTGGGCTACAACTACCGGGTCAACCCGATCAAGTCCGCCATCGCCATGCTGGGCGGCGGCAAGGGCGCCGTGGGCATGACCTCCTCGAAGGCTTCAGATAGCGCCGGTGCGTTCGGCGCGGTCTTCGGCCCGACTGCTGGCATGCTGGATAGCGGCATCGCTGCGGTGCGCGTCGGCCTCGACAAAGCGACCGGGCAGAAGGTGACGAAGCACGACGCGAACACGGCCCTTGCTGGCTTGCCCTTCCAAAGCTACTATGGCGTTCGGGAAATTCTGCAACTTCTTTCGGGCAATTCGCCCTACTTCAAGGGACAGTGAGCCATGACCGTCGCAACTGAGATCACCAACTACTCCTACGCGGGCGATGGCGTGACCACGGCCTTTCCGTTTGCCACGTTCTTCTACAAGAACACCGACATCGCTGTGTATCTCAACAGCGTGCTCCAGACGGCGGGCTATGTCGTCACCGGCGCGGGCGTGCTTGGCGGCGGTACGGTGACGATCACCCCGGCGCCTGCCGCCGGTGTTGTGGTTGACCTGTACCGCGTCACGAAAATTCAGCAGAACACTTCCTACACGGATGGCGCCACGGTCTTCTCGACTGCACTGGAGCCGTCGCTCGACTATCTGACGCGCATCACGGCCGATACCAAGCGCGACGTTGACACGGTGCGCACGCAGATCACGATCTTGGCCGCCTCTGTCTCAGCGGCCGCCGCGTCTGCCACGGCGGCAGCTCTCTCGGCGACCAATGCTGCGGCTTCGGCTGCAACTTGTGCCACGCTTCTCGGCAGCTTCCAAGCCATATACCTTGGAGCACTGTCAGCTAATCCGGCCGTGGCTGCGGCAGGCGTCATGTACTTCAACACCACAGCGAACGAGATGCGCGTCTCGAACGGTGTTAGCTGGCAACCAGTGGTTCCCGGTCCGGTCAATTCGGTGGCAGGTAAGACAGGCAATGTTGTTCTCGTCGCGGCCGACATCAGCGACAGCGGATCGACCGGCCGAGCGTTACTGCAAGCAGCGACCGCCACGGCAGCTAAAGGCATCCTGTCACTCGTTTCCAGCGATGTCGGATTGGGCAGCGTGGATAACACAAGCGATGCAACCAAGTTCGCCAACACGGCGGGCCGCGTGCGTGACTTGAACGCTCAGTCCGGCACCACATACACCTTCGTGCTCACCGATGCGGGCAAGCTCGTTACGGGCAACAACGCTTCGGCGCAGACCTACACTGTTCCGCCGAACTCCTCGGTGGCTTTCCCGGTGAACACCACAGTCATCAACATCGGGCAGTACGGCGCCGGGCACATTGCTATTGCCGCTGGCGCTGGCGTCACCATCCGATCATCGGGATCAAAGCTCAAACTGTTCGGGCAATACTCTGTCGCGTCACTGGTTAAGATCGGGACCGACGAGTGGCTTCTGTTCGGGGACATTACAACGTGATGTACGATCTTCCTTCACACGTCAGCACTCCGGCCATCGTTCGTGCTGCGCCAGACTTGGTGGATCGCGCGCAAGACCTGCGTGTCGGAAAGTTCAAGCTGAGCTACCGGGAAGGCGCTGTGCCGATGGGCGCGTTCTTCCGCCGGTCACTTGTCGTCAACTTCGCCGATGCAGCGAGCGCGAGCAGCACGTCGGCGACGAACACATACACCTCACGCAACCTTGGCACACCACACCCCACCCGCATCATGCTTGTCATGGTGCAGAACGGTGGTGCCGCTAACATCACCTCAGTGACGGTGGCCGGTGTATCAGCGACTTTGCTGTACCGGCCGGGCAACAACCAGACGGAGCCTGAGTGGTGGACCGCCAGCGTTCCGACAGGAACAACCGGCAACGTGGTCATCACCATGGCTTCCGGCGCGGCCGGTCACAATTGGGCAATGTATGCGGTCAACAACTGGAGCGGCACGCTTGACGCGAGCATCAGCACGACAACTGCCGTGGCCAATCCAAGCTTGTCGATCACTGGCAAGGCCGGTGGTGTGATCCTCGCAAGCTGCAAGAACAACGGAACGACCAGCATATCCACCAAGAGCAATTGGCAGATCGAAGACTACGCTAACACCGGCACGGCTACGGCTGTGACGGTTCTCGTCGGTCGAACATACTGTCAGACGACCGGGTCACGAACGCTCAGCGTAACCACCACCGACGTGTCGCGCATGAGCTTAATCGCAATTAGCTAGGAGAACTCCAATGTCTTACAAACTCATTCCAGAGCTGAAGGCCGTGCTGGACAAGTACCAGATCGCGGAGCCGCTTCAGCAGTCACTCGTTGACTATCTGGTGAACCAGTCCAGCAGCTATCGCGGGCAGATTGATGGCATGAAGAACAACGCCATCTCCATCAACAAGCAAGCCGAAGAGATGGAAACCACGGCGCAAGGTCTTGCCTTCATGGTGGCGCAGCTCACCGTTGAAGTTCCAGACCCGGTTGATCCAGCCGAGTAACAGCAGTCATGGCCAAGAAGAACACAGTGCTGTTGAAGACGCCGGGCAACTTGCCCGACATCTGGATCATCTCGAATTGGCGAGACGTGCTGAAGCGCGCGTGGTCGATCCGCTGGATCATCGCCGTTACGCTTCTTGGCGCGGCCGGGCCGGTGCTGCCGCTGATCGACGAGGTTGTCTATGTGCCTCGCTGGTTATATATCCCGGCCGTCTTCCTGACCGGCGCAGCCGCCTTGGTTTCCCGGTTCATCCCGCAGAAAGGTATTACAGATGGCTAAGGTATTTCAAAGCAGGCTCACCGCAGGCGCGACCGGCGCTGCTGGTGGCGCGGCCGCACTGGCGCTCGCAGTTCAGCTTATCGGTGGTCACGAAGGTCTGCGCACTCGCGCTTACAAAGATGTGATCGGCGTGTGGACGATCTGCTATGGGCACACCGAGAACGTGCGCTCTGGCATGGTATTCACCAAAGCTGAGTGCGACAAGCAGTTCGGCGACGACATCGTGAAGTACGAGAAGCAGATGGTTTCCTGCCTCGTCGAGCCGAAGAAAATTCCGATCCATGTTTACATCGCTTCGCTCGACATCGAGTACAACATCGGCGAGGGCGCGTTCTGCAAGTCTTCCATCGTCACTGCGCTGAACGTCGGTGCATACAAGACTGCATGCGAGCGTCAGCTCCGCTACACCATGGCCGGTGGCCGTCGCATCCCCGGCCTGTACAAGCGCCGCGTGGAGACGATGAACTTCTGCATGCAGGATGCGGCGTGATGTTCGGCATCTCGCTCCTCGCGCTTCTCAACCGCCTCCCGGCCGTCATCGTGGCGCCGGTCGCCGTAGCCGCCTCGCTCTATGCCGGGCACTTGTGGAATGTTGTCTATCACGATCCGCACGTCCGCGCGGCCGCGCGCACTGAGTACGTCAACGAGGTGACGGCCAAGGCCGACGAGGAGATGCGCCGGGAGATGCAGCGTCAAAAGGACGCAGGCGCCGCTGCGGTGGAACAGCTCAACAAGACCCTCGCTGCACAGCAGGCCGACCACGACGCGGCCGTGCAGAAACTCGAACAGGAGATTGCCGACTATGAAAAAGCTGGCGCCCGCTGCCCTCTTACTCAGCCTGATCTTGACTGGCTGCACCAATGACCACGCGAAGCTTAGTGCAGCGGGGCAAAAGATCGGTCAGGCACGCGCTCACGTGGCTGTGCCTGCGTGGCCTGATCAGTGTCGGGCTCACGAGCCCCATGCGGTTCTGGCCCTGAACCAAGACGCCCTAGCTGCGTTGAAGAGGGAGCGCGCCGCACTTGACCGGCAGAACGCTCGAACCGACCGCTGCGCCGGGTTCTATGACGATCTTGCAGCTAAGCTGAAATAACGGTAAATCCGGCTTACATACTCGCACCCGTTAGGAGTGACGACGATGGACATGATCGAGGACGATAGAGTGCCGACCGTAGGACGAGAAGTTAAGCTGGTTCATTTCTGGATGACCCTTGCCGCCAGCGCAGCCGTCGCCGCCAGCACTGTGTTCGGCATGGTGTGGGCAATCGGTCAGCCAGCCATGGCCAGCTTCGTTGACACGCGCTTCAGGGTGCAGCTCAACGACCCGGCGACCGCCGCGCTGATCACCAAGACGGTGAAAGATCAGATCACCGACATGAAGCTGGCGACCACCACTGAGACGAACGATCTGCGCAACCAGATCGGCGACATGAAGTCCGCCATCGCCGGGCTGCGCACCGATCTGACTACGAACAACACCGCGCTCGCCAGCAACACGGCCACGGTCGCTGCACTGAAAGATAGCGTGAACCAGAACTTCAGTGTATTGATCCGCGAAATTCAAATGCGAAATGGAACGAGGACACTACCATGACCATCACCGTTGAAGTCGTCAGGATGGACGGCAAGGCTGAAGACAATGTGCTCTTCGCCACTTATGCACTTGCAGCTCCGGCGAACTGGACGCGCGTGACGGTCGCCAATCTCGGCATCGCTGCGCTGCCTGCTCACTGCCGCATCCGCTTCTCGTCTGACGCGGAGCCGTTCCGCTTCGATGTGCGCGATCCAGTGTCAGGGCAGAACGCGGCCGAAGCCGACATGGCGCCGGTGACGAACGGCTTCCTGATGGAGCGCTTCGGCGGCACGGTCAGCAAAGAGCACACGCAAGTTGACGGCGGACCCAACTCACAGATTTGGGTCAAGCAGGCCTAAGGCAGCGGCGGGTCTTCCCAGCCCTGTGCATCCACCGGCGACGCGACCAGAACAACCCATGGCCGCGTCGTTCCATTTGGTTCGGTCTTCACTTCGATCCGCACCTGCTCGCCAGTGTCGAGCTTCACCCCGGCCGCGAGCCGCAGCTCCACCAGTCCCTTGATGTGACGCAGATCACCGCCGCTGCCCTGCTTCTCTTGGAAGTAGGCGTCGGCCGCAACCAGCACCTTGGCGGCATCGTAGGTGGTCATCTGGATTTGCCCATACTCGGCCATGTGCTTGGCGATCAACACCGCGATCAGATCGGCTTCGCCCTTGGCGGTGGTTCCATGCTCGACGACGCGCAGCGAGTAAGAGCTGTCACCGTTCGGCATCGGGAAGTTAACTTTCTCTAACCACAGCGGCTTGGTGTGCATGGCGGCGTTGTTCTGTTTCGCGTCATCGACACGGATGTACTTCGCCCGGTAGTCCTTACCCAAGCCATAGAGCGCCGCGTCGGCTTCATCGGCCGCATAGATTGTCGTGGCGATGCGCACAGCGTTGACGATGTTACCGGCGCCACGCACAGCCTCGGCCGAACCGACGGCCCTTGTGCCCTTCGGCGTGTGGTGCAGGATCAATCCTGCGCACCGGGCGCGGCGCACGAGGATGTGAGCACACTCCATGACCTCGCCCATGGCCACGTTGTCCTCTTCCTTCTCGTAGTGCAGGCTGACCAGCGGATCGAGAGCGATCATGTCGGCACCGAAGGCAACCGCCTCGCGGGCGAACTCCACCACGTCGGCGACGCAGGGCTTGTGATCTTTTGAGAACAAGCGGAAGCGCATCTCCTGTCCCGGCCACAGCCGGATCGCCGCCGCGACTTCATCGACCGGCAGGTTGTAGCTGGCACAGGTCGCGTATAGGCGGGCCTCCATCTCGTGCCTGCTGTCCTCTGCGTTGTAGATGATCGACTTGAAGGGCTTCACCACCTTGAACGTCTCGAAGTCGCGGCCCACGGCTCCATGCGCGGCCACTGCAAGCGAAAGTCCTGACTTGCCCACGCCACCCGGCCCGGCCGCGACAGTCACCTCGTTGCGCAGCAGCAGGCGGTGCATGACCCACTGCCTCGGTGGGATGTCTTCCAGTGGGGTGAGCTTGCCTTGTGAGAAAATGTTAGCAAACTTGCCGACGCTCGTGGGCGCCGGATCGGGCGGCAGGATGTCGGCCGCGCTGCCGCCGTCGAGGGCCTGCTGCGTGAGGCTCTTAGTGCCTACCCGGTTCTGTGCATAGCTGCTGGCATTGGTGGCGAAGCGTTTCACCTCGTCGGCCGTCCATGGCGGCAGGCAGCGCTCGTTCCAGTGTTCCAGCAGGAGGTCCGCAATGGTTCCTTCAGACAGCCCAAGATCGGCTAGGAAGGCCGCGACCTTGTAGGATGTGTCGTTGCCGCCCTGCCCGCTGATCGCCACCGGCGCGTCTTTCTGGAGGTAGTGCGTGGCGTAGGCGATGTCGCCCTCGTTGTCCTCCGACAGGGCGCCGCCTTGCTGCTTGGTGCGCGGCTCGCCAGCCTTCAGCACCAGCTCGGTCGGAGCCTCGGCCATGGCCACGTCGGTGACTATTTCGTAACTGCCGGTGTAGCCCTTAGCGTTACCCGGATCGCTGAAGTAGGAGCCGGGGCCGACGACGTAGCCGCCGACTGCGCGGATGTCGATACCGGGGGCGATGCGCTCAACCGACGTGGCGACATCCGGGCTCTTCAGGTAGAGGTGCATGCCGCCGCCGGGCGTCTTCACCGCCAGCGTGCTCGGCACATCGACTTCCATCAGCGAGGCGTAGCCGTTCTTGTTCGCGTCGATGTCAACGATCATCAGGCCGTCGCCACCGGCGACCGCGTAGTTGTAGTTCGGCTCGAACGCCCACCATGCCCTGATCTTCTCAGGATCGGTGGTGGCTTCGCTCTTCCACTGCATGTCCTTCGGCGGCACCTTGTTGCCGGGCAGGATCGGGAAGATGCGGAAGCCGCGCGCGGCCCACGCTAGTGCATGGTCAAGGATAGGCACAGAGGATCACCGCGTGCGGGTGGTATAGCGATAGCTGTAGCGCAGATCACCACGCACGATGATCTTTCCCTTGTGCTTCTTTCGCACCGTCTCGCGCGCCTCGCCGATGTAGCGCGACACGCGGCTGTGCAGCTCAGCCGTGGTCAGGCCCGGCGAGTGCGGCGGGCGGCAGCAAAGCTCATAGATCATCTGAAGCGTGAAGTCCTTGTCCGGCTTCTCGGCCATGGCCGACACGAGAATATCGGACGGCTGCATTCTGTTCGTCATGTCATTTCTCCTGATCGCGTTATCGCATAGATTTCTATGCGTCGTCAAGCGTCGCGCAGCTCGGCCGTCTTCAGCGTGACGCGGCCGACCTTGCCTTCGATGACTGGCCATCCTCCCGGCAGCGACAGATCGCTCCACGCATAGTCGCCGTAGCTTGTGCGGCCGCTGTGCATCATCGCAGCATAGCCGCCGCCAATCTTCGCGTAGAGTTCGTTGCCGCGCTCAGCGACCTCGACCTGCTTGTACAGTCCCTTGTGGTAGAGCACCACGGCCGATCCAGCGATGGGCCTGAAGAGTTGCGTCGTCATTTCACATACCTTTCGTCACGCCATGCCGCGCTAGTCAGCGGGAACCCCGCCGCCCATGGGGGCAAGACTGCCATGAGCCTTTTCACTTCTGCAAGATCGCCTGTGCCCTTCGGCACTTCAGCGACAACTTCGTCGTGCACGTGCAGCACCACCGGGTAGCCAGCGCGCTCGACGTTCATGGCGCCGTGCGCCAGCAAATCGCGGCACATGCCCTGCACCACGTTGTTCCATTCCAGTCCGCCGTACAGCGAGACGATACCCCACGACGATGTGCGGCTATCCCAGCCCTCGCAGCACACGCTCCACTTCTCGGTGGTGTAGGGTTCGTTGTCGAGATCATAGCGCTGCTGCTCTGTCTTGATCAGCTCGGGCTTGAAGTAGGACAGCGGGCGGCCGCTCGGCAGATAGATGAAGAGGAAGCGACGGTTGCGCTGGCAATACACGCGGACCTTGTTGTTCAGGCACCACACGTTCTGGCCCGGATCGGCGACGGCCGCGACGACTGCATCCTGTAAGTCCCACCAGCCTTGCACGATGTGCGGGTGACCTGCGCGCCAGCCATCAACGACGTACTTCAGCGCTGTCCAGCGATCAAGGTCCAGCCCGTAGGTGTAGCTCTGCCCGTACTTGGCCGCCGCTGCATTCCAGCCGTGCGATGTTGCGGCTTCCTTCACGACGGCGACCAGCGCGCTCAGCTTCAAACCCTTCTGCCGGATCATCTTCAACAGCGCGCCAACACTGCCCTGATAGCCGAGTGACAGCTCCTGAACCTTGCCGGTCTGGCGCTTCATGCCCTTGCCGATATTCTCGATGGGCTCGCCGAACGATTTGCTGTAGGCCAGCTTGTAGAGATCGGGTCCGGTTCCTGCATCGTATTCGAGGAACGCCTGTATCTTCCAGTCCTCGCCAGCCAGCCACGCGCTGCCGCGTCCTTCGACGTTCGAGTAGTCGCAGCCTAGCAGTTCGTTACCGTCGGCCGCGCAGATCATCGCGCGCGTGCACTTGCCAATTGCGCGCATCGGCGTGTAGCCACACAGCTCCGCGAAGTCCACTGCATCGCTTGGATCATTGGTGCTGCGCAGGATGTGGATCATCTGCTCGATCATCGCTGCGTCTTCGTCAGGGTCCACGCCTTCGAGGTTGTGCGGCTGATAGATCGAGCCACCCCACCGGCCGGTCGAGGCCTTGTGATAGATCACCAGCCCACGGCCGCGCTCGTCGAAG
>Ga0105240_10007204_pt1 | contig 16194 bp, 10 predicted proteins | sample KBSC54metaG_FD_80426 | JGI IMG/M metagenome (GOLD analysis project Ga0105240, IMG submission 80426) | Corn rhizosphere microbial communities from Kellogg Biological Station, Michigan, USA - KBS C5-4 metaG | ecosystem: Host-associated > Plants > Roots > Rhizosphere > Soil | place: Michigan, USA... | reverse complement strand
TGAGGAATCTTCATCCCGCCCCGTATGGCTATGCACAAAAAACTCGTCTCCACCCAGCGCCAGTCCGTCGATTCCAGCATTCATGAACTCCCGATAAAGCATGGTAGATGCGTCGCGCACGAGAGATGAGCTCAATATGCAGGGATATTCCTTTGGATTCATTACGCGCGGAAAATCCCAGCTTCCGAGGCCGTAGGGCAGCGGGGACTGATTTACGATCACACCGATATTGTTCTTATGCATTTGCGCTGCAAATTGCTGCAGAACATTTTCCTTATAGCCGGGTACCACCGTGCTCGGAAAAGGCAAAATTTTCATTTCCTTTATCCCCAAGTGTTCGCGATATGCAAACTGCCTGTCGATGAAATAAAGGTAATGGGGATCCTTGGGCAGTGTCAAAAAGGAAAGGTCTCGATGACTGGGTACATAAACACCGGGATTGAGCCAATACCGATTAACCTTGAGCTTCTTGAGTAGCTCAACGTTGCGGGCGTTAGCTTGCTCGCTGTACGCCTTGCCGGCCGTCCAGAAGAGCCACATCGACCCAACCAATCCGCGCTGAAACTGCATGCGCCACGGTCCTGCTGTTTCCGCATTCAGACTCCTGCCCGCCCTCGCATCTTCCGTGAGATAAGGCGCATCGGGCACAGACGGATGATCGATCGCGAACGGAGCGGTATCCATATCTGCGTATATTTCAAACTCTCCTATCGCCGGCGAGCCGTAATTAGGCCCGGCCCCCGCCGGGAAGGCCGTGGTTCGGAACTTGAGCCCGTATGCCGCAACAGGCGGCGATAATTGGTACTCGGCCCATCTGCCGCCGCTACCGTTCCGCTCTGTTACGACGACCCTTCCATAGCGACGATCCCCCTTGGTATCGAGCTCAATCACGTAGCCGCTGGCGGGCCTTCTTCCTCGAGTCTCGTGCTGAAATAATCTGACTCGCGTCACGGAAGACTTGTGGGGAAATACGAACTCATACTCGATTGGCATGACCTGGCCGATTCTGATCGGCAGGGGAGCCGCCATCATCAGAGTATTGTCATCATCAGTGCCGACTTTTCCGTCAACAAGATAGGCGGTCGCGGCCCCCACATAAGGGGTCGATCTGATCGTGGCGTACGGCGCGATATTGGTGTCGGCCCAGACCCACTGCGACATGCTCGCGAGCAGCCAGAGTTGAAACGCAAAAGCCGCGATTCTAGGCACCGCAACGCCTCTCCGGCAAAACCGTCATTCCGAAATCCGCGGCAAGGTACCAGTGCATGATCGTCTTGTGCCGGTCCTCCCAGAGATACTTGTCTTGAATGACGCGCCTGGCCGCTGCGCCCATTTTGACCCGCAGCGCCCTATCCCGAGCGAGTGCCTCGAGTGCATTCGCCAGCTTCTCCACCGTGTTCTTCATCGGACCGATCGGCACGGCAAACCCACACTCCTTCGTAATAAGATCGGCGGGACCACTCCGTTGCAGGCAGACGACAGGCAAGCCGTGCGCCATCGCTTCCAGTACAACCATCCCCGCCGCCTCGAAACTGGGAAACAAGAACACGTCGGCTTGGCGCATCAGGTTCAACGCTTCTGATCGCGGCAACCATCGGACAAAATTCACTCTTTCCCGGACGTCGAGGCGTGTGGCAAGCCTCTCTAATGATTGTTGCAGCCGGCCATCTCCTACGATTGTAAGCGTGGCCGTTGGCTCGCGTCGGCACAGGGCGGCGAATGCCTGTACGGTCAAGTGAAACGCCTTAAGCGGAACCAGTCTGCCGCTGCTAAGTATTCGGAGGCCTTTTTGCGCGGCACTCAAATGCGGAGCGGCGATTACTTGCTCGACTCCAATGGCTGGATAACTGGTATATTTGCTCTGAACCAATACTGAAAGCGGGAATCTTCGGCCGATCTCGCTGTTGATTCCTATCACCAACTTTGCACGGATCGCGCTAAGCCAGAACAACGGATCCGCGCTGCGCAGAAACGCCTTGAAGTAAAACTCCGCCCTTTCTCGAAGGAGACTGATTTTTCCATCGCTTAGGCTCGCGGGTCTTTTACTGACGCTGCCAATAGGTCCCCATACAAAGGGAATCGGCAGGAACGCCAGGAAGGTGAACATGAAGTCATTCACAAACGTAATGTGATGCGCAAGATCGAATTTCACCGAACGCATTAATCTGATGGATTCGTACAATGCTGCGAACTGCCACAAGTAGTAGTAAAGTCTGATGCCTCGCCCGCCCCTCTTCCAAACTCTCATCCATCCGGGCAGGTCCGCGTAGCAGAAATGCAGATGAGGATTGGCTTGTTGAATCAGCGCCGCCTCAATCTGTTGCCTGTTATTTTTCCTGGTGATTATCCATGCGTCGTGTTCGCGGCTGATTGCCTGGCACATGTGCCAGCCCACGCCGGGTTCCGAACCGCGGCCAGGCTCGCACGCGTAAGCGGAGATCAACACCTTGCGACGCTGGGTAACATGGCCCGTCAGTGTCAGGCTGTAATGGATGGACTCCATCAGGAATTCGTCCGCCGTGTCGTCCCCGCCTCTGACCAACTGGCCCAATAGATATATCAGGAGATAGGCAGGCAGTTGTTCCCTTGAAACTGCAGCTCTCGAAATCACGGGGCCCAGCACAGGATCGTCGGCCAATTACAGCATGCGGTCGATTACTCCTTTTGGTTGCTGGCGAAGAACCAGGCGAGCGGGCATCAGAACTCGGTGGAACACGTCATTCAGGGCAGGCGCTCGCTGCGTTCCGTACTCCCAGTCGAAGACGTACAAACGACCGTCTTCGACTTCGAGCGTATTCCAGGGCGCATAGTCGCCATGAGATGGCGTAACTCTCACGCCATTCCTACCCAGAAGACGGTAGATTGGCTGCACCGCGCCCCGCAATAACTCGCTCGCATGCAGATCTCTTCGCTCCAAGCGGTCAAGATACGTTCCCAGCCCCATCTGCTCGAGAATTTGCGCCACTGAAGCTATATCCGCCTGTAACGACGCGAGTACCGACAAGAACTGCGCGTCCGTATCGTCCGCTTGAAGACGTCTCTGCCTCCCTGGTTTGGCCGGCGAAGTCAGGAACAGGAAGGTGTGCTCGTGGTGATGGTCAAACGCCATCACCCGAGGAACTATCGCATCACAGAATTTTTTACCATGCAGCCAGGTCAGCATCTCCGCTTCTTGCTGGAGAAGCGCTGATATCGACTTATCCTCTGTGATCTTTACATAACTCACCAAGGCCCGGCCGCGGCTTGCCTGCGCGGTAAGTTTTCGATGTCGACCCGGAGTCCCCGTCGAGAAGCTGATCTCTAGTCCGTTGTCGTTCAGCGTTTGCCGTATCACGCGCGTGAACAAGCAAAGCCGCCTTGCCACCTGGATATCCGGACGATCTTTGAACATGCAGCGATGCGCCGCCGGCGGCAGATACCCCACCACGAACTTAACGAACCGTCCGGATCTGGAATAGGGATGATAAAGATTAAGGGAATTCGACAGCGTGTCGGCGTCACCGCACCATACCTTCACATTCTTAGCGGCAGGGAACGCCCGCCATGGCGGCGCCTCGTCGCTTTGCCCAAACCAGGTCTGCGGACGGCGAGCGCACTTATCCAATATCAGATCGGCTACTCGCGCCGCTACCGCCGCCGGCCACCCTTCGGTAATGACTACCGTCGCTCCACCCCAGTATTTCGCTTCTTCTTCGTATGCCTCGATTTGTCTCGCGATTTTAGCGGCTGGCAGCTCCGGCTTCCGGGCGTAGATGATTTTCGGGTCATCCTTGAGCAAAATGAGAAGGTCCGGTGAGGGCACCCATTTGGCGGCGAGCCGCATCACCGATTTCGGTGCGGTGAAGCCATAGCGCTCGGGGAGTACGAGTACATCCGGAAAGTATCGCTCCCCCACGATCAGGGTCGTCTGCGCTTTCCGGCGATAAACAATCAACCAGTAGCCCAGCACGAAATCAACCCAGTAATATACGAAGCGCACGAGCGAAACGATCCCGCGGTATTTGGATATTTCGGGAGGCGGCTGCTGTTGGCTTGTTTCCGGTCCGCGACCTTCGGTCGCACGCCGGCCGAGCTTCGGCAGCAAATTCGGACGCCAATGAAATCGCCAGGTCTTACGGAAGGCGCGCTTGAGCTCGGACAGCACCAATCCCGCGACGGTCGACTTCCCGCTGCCATCCGGCCCAATCAACACAATGAAAAATCCCGTGGGCCGAACCAGCCGGCCCGCTTTTCGTTTTGCGGTTAACAGCAGCGATAGCAGATACCGCGGCGCATGCCTGCGCAGGAAATTCCTGGAAGCGCTCGCGCGCAAGCGCGCCAGGATTGCGTGACTTTCGTCGATACCGTTACAACCCAGCAGTTGGGCGACCAGCTGTGGCGCCCTATTCCCAAACCAAACTCGCAGGTGCAGCAGCAAAGTTTCGCTCGCATCCCCGAGGCAGCCGCGCAACGCTTCGAGCTGTTCTGTCGAGGCGTCGCGCTTGATGGCCCGCTTCATCAAGAGGTAAACCGCCATTTTCTCCTTCTGGGTCTGTCTGCCCAGAGGGCCAGCGACGGCGTCTTCCAGGAGGAATGGCGTCGGGAGACGGTAACGATTCACTCCAAGCGGATCATAAAGGCAATCAAGATGAAGGAAACCACGCTCGACGCCATCGACACGGATAACGTAGTAATAGCCGTGGGGGACGTCGTAGTGAAGACAATGGACGAGGCGCGCTTCAAATGCTTCGGGTAATCGCCGCAGAATTGAAGGCAGAATTTCGTTCGGATTGCGGTCGAAAGCAATATCGACATCTGACGATACGGCCTCGTCGAGAGTTTGACCTGGGTGAATCAGAGCGTAACCGCAACCCGATTCGTCCAATGCCTCGAGGACAATACGCAACAATGCCGCGGGGCCAGGGTCTTGCTGGCCCGCCGCTTGCCCTCTCCTAAACCACTCGTCGCGAAGCAGCGGCATGCTGGAGTGTTGGCTTGGTTCCGGGAAGGGACACTTTTAATCCACTGCTTCCACTTACGAGTCGGCGCTGCGTATGCAACGCTGTAGACGCATACGCAAGCACTGCCAGGAAAAACATGAAGGTATGGTCATGCATCGCCAATCCAGAGCTCGTCGAACTGCGCACCAGTATCAAGGCCAACACGCCGACCATCTCAGCGTGCCTGCTTCTGGCGGGACCGGAATGTCCCGAGAATTCATGGCGGAACGTAAGTCTGAACATCCTTAGAGAAGTCCAAACAACGGCGAGCACCCACGGAACTAATCCCAGCAAACCCACGCCAACCATGACGTCGAAGATCGAACCATGCAGCGTTGAGGCTCCCGCAGTTCCAAGAATCTCGACACGCGCGGCGGCGGCAAAGCCGTGGCCGATTATGGGAGACTGCTGAAATAACGTCCAGGCCGCTTCCCATCCTTTCGTACGTCCAGAAAGCGAGGTAAACAATTCCGTGGACTGTCCCCGCACAATAAACTGTTCGGCTACGTTCGAAAACGTCGTCAACGCGGCAGCTACCGCTGCCACCGTCACCATCATGGCAAGCAATGCGAAGCGACGGTCGAAAAGCAAGTAAACGCAGACCGCTACGAAGAACCCTATAAAGGAAGTTCTGCTCTGGGTCAGGATCAGTGTCACGAGGGCCAACGCCAGCGCCAGAAGCGGGAAAAGCCTCAGCCATGCATTTCTTCTTCCAGGCCTGAAGAGATCGCACCAGGCTGCGAACGCCACCACCGCGCCCAGGAATGCAAGGCCGTTCTCGCCGATGACCGGCCAAACGCCATGGAGCATAAAGGGAATCAACCCTCTCGACGGAAGAAATGCGGATGAAGGCATGAGTAGCGCCTCCACCAGTACTACGGCCACCAACATTGCATAGACGACAACGCCAATTCTGTATGCCATCCTCGCTGCGTCTTGTGCTTGCGCATAACTTAGCACCGCGGCAATGACGATTACATCGACGACTACTTCGAAGCCTTTCCACATCGAATAGAAAGAATACGTCGGAATGTACAAGGAGGAAATCATGGCGATCAAGCCGTAGAGCAGGAACAGGAGGAGAGGACCGGAGAATGTCCTCGAAAGTCGATTGCTATTTCTTAGCAGAGCGAAGACGCCCGCGACCGCAGCAAATAGAACGCAAATGATCCTGTACCAATTGCCCGTATTTCCCAATGTGCCAGGCTGCACTTCGCCAAAGCCCCATATCAAAATACTGCAAAACATGGCTAGCCAAGCTAGATGGCCTGCGTTAAAACCGGATCTATTCGACGTCACTTTACGTAGCCCAAGGATTCAGGTCCTACTTCAGCCTTCTGAGACTCGTCACTCCGAAGTCTGAAGACTGGATCTCCGAGCTCTCCAGTTTACGTATGAGAGAAGACAACCCTCTCCAGCGCAAGAATAGATTGACAGTATTGGCAAGCAGCGCACTTAACGCGGCGCCGTAGACGCCCCATTCGTAGATCAAAATCGTCCCGACAGACACGGTGATGACTAGAGAAGCGAGTGAACTCTTAAACGAGACTTCGCTCTTTTGCAACGCGTCCAGAGCCGTACTGATCGGCACTGTGACGGCCGATGCGAGGCTGTACCCAATCAAGATCACCAGCACAGCGCCGTATCCCGAGTACTTCACTGAATAAATCGATTCCAGAAGAAAGTTGCCGACGACGATACCGCAAGCCAGCCATGCGACAAAAATCGTGGACAAGAAGACGACCGCTCTTCTTGCTGTCCTCGTTATTGCCACTAGCCCTCCATGGTCTTTCGATTGAACCATCTTCGGCAGGAGAACGGCGTTCGCTCCTTGTAACAACGGGCTGAGCAAGTTGGCCAACGACGACGTCACACCCAGAATCGCAACGGCTTTGCTATCCGCGAGAAGAGCCAGCAGCCAGACGTATGCTTGCGACGAAAGGACAGATATCGCGGCGCTTCCGAGCATCCATTTACCGAGCCTAAGATTGCGCAAAAGATCCGTTACGATTGCTGTTCGGGAAAGTCTTATCTTTGCGTTCGCCAGAAAGGCAATCACAGAGGGAATTAGGGAACATATACCGACAGCGAGGAAACCACTGACGACCGACAGTCGATTTCCTGCGAATAGAATCAATATTGCTCCCAACAGGAATGCATTTACTGAGAGGCCGACGAGTACGCTCTGCCGCACCTTGAGCGATGACAGAAGAAAGGAGCGGACAAAGTCTCTAACGAGAACCCCGGCAGCCGCGATCGCGAAAGAAGCGGAAACACCAAACCCCTTTGCCGGTAAGCCGAATCTCACGAACGCAGAACCGAGCAACAAGGCAGTGGCGGTGAGTACTACTTGGTGAACCATGGCGCTGCCGGTATATGTTGCGAGTTCACCATGCTCGTAATCCCTGCTGCGAATCGTATACGGCGCGGAGATAATGGCACGCTGAACTATCATGACCGCCATGATCACCGATAGAGCGATGACATAAAGTGCGTAGTCTTCGGGGGCAAGCGATCTGGCAAGCAACACGCCCACTAGAAAATTCGTTACGCTATATAGACCTTGATCAAATATTGTTCCTGCGCCCTGGCGAACGATCGACGTCGCGGATAGCCTTCTGAAGGTCTTTGGCCAGGCGAATGGCATAGAAGTCCATCTTCTTGTGTCGAAGGCAACCTGCCCTTGCACTTGCATTTTATGTTTCCAAGTGCGTCCGAGTATAGTTCGCGCGGACTATGTGAACCGCGCGCGCCGGCCCCCTCCTGGTAATCAGCAAACCGGATTCTATCGGGATTTCACCGGCAAACCCGTGTCACCCAATCAACTACGCCGAGTCGGCCGCCAGCAGGTTCTTGAAGCCATTGCGCAGCGCAATAGCTTCATTTTCCCAGTTGAACCCCTCCATGCTCGCTCTGCGAGCGTTTGCGCGCATCACTCTTAGACGGTTCGGATCGCGGACAAGTCCTAGAAGTATCTCGGCCATGCTTTCAGCTTCAACCGGCGTTACCGCGCCCGCACTGTAGCGAGTTACGATGTCGGCCGCGTGTGTTGCCTCACTGATCAGTACTGGACAACCGACAGCGAGCGCCTCGCGCACTGTGCGCGGTATACATTCCATTCTAGATGGACATACAAGAATATCCGCACTTGCGAGGGCGTCGAATTTGCGGGCTCCCCAAATCGCGTCAAGAAAATGCACCTGCTCGCCGAGGTTGGCAGTTCGAACTTGTCTCTCTAATCTTCTTAGACCGCCTTCCTGATCGGGACCGATGAACACCAAGTGACATTCCGGGCATCGGCTCCGGATGATTCCGAACGATTCAATCAGCGTCGCGAGACCTTTCCAATAGGCATCCAGTCGTCCCAGGTATAGTACGACAATGTGCTCCCCGCTTAGCGAAAGTCGTGTGCGCAGGTAGTGCTCATCCAGAGAATTCGGGACATCCTCGGTAAACGATCCAAAAGTCGTACGAACCACCGGACGATCGGCGTATTTTAATGCGGAAACCTGGTCAAGCTCGGACAAGCAATGGAGTCCAATCGAGTCTCGAAGTGCTCCGCGCAAAAACAGATTGATGAATAGCCGTTTCTTTGCCGGGCTTCTATTTATCAGATTTGGCGCAAGATGGCCGAGTGGCGCAAAGATATAAGGAATTGCAAGCTTCTTTGCAACCCTGGCGACACCGATGTTCTCGAGAAAGTACCCGCCGACAATCTCCAAAATATCAAGTTCGGCACTATCGCGCGCAAGCGTCGCAACGAGCGAGCCTGGCAATCTAAGCAACCGCTTGCTGTAGAATCGGTTAACCACGACAGCATCCGGTGTGTCGTCGGCACGTCCTTGAATACCGTACGTGTAAACCGTTACTCGCTCGCCCAGTTCGCTGAGTTGAGACGCCAGTCTGCGCCATTCCCTGGGCATGCCCCCAGCGGAGTCATAATCTCTGTAGAAGATACCGATGTGCATTGATAATAAGCGGTGCCGGGAGTGCGGGCAGAATATTACGCTTCGCTATATTTATTCAATACGAACGCCATGGACGACCTCGTGTCTGGAATTGCCTTGGATGTAGCTAGCCTATACACTAATCGGGCAGCCTCACGAATTGATATCACGTACTCCCTCGGAAATAGATGGTGTTTTTCGACAATAACGTAGCCGGTGCTTGTCAGTAGCTTTGTCATCTCGTCCATCGACCACTCGCGCATGTGCCTGGGGTTAAGGGGCGGTCCGAGCTTGCGTGCTCTCTCCAAAACATTCCTATCCGGCGTCGATATAACCAGCGTCGACCCGGGCGACATTACCGCACGGATATCGAGCAGCAATTGCCTCGGCCTTTCTACGTGCTCGATTACGTCGGAGCAGATCACAATGCCTTGTGCCAGAGGTCGCAGCTCTTGCCAGACTTCCCGCTCGGTCAAGTTACCTTCAATCCAGTTCATGTTTGGGAACCGCGCCCTCGCCATCCTGATACCGCTGGCCTGGTCGACGCCCACCACCACTTTCGCCATATCACCAAGATAGTTTGCAAGCTTAAAGCCAGTCCCACATCCGATATCCAAGATGCACGCAGGCTTCAATTGTTCCGCGAGACGCCTGCACAACTTGTACACGGGCACCTGCCATTGAACCGTGCTTCGCCTAATCTCTTCTGGCCAAAATGGGCTGTTGTGCTCGTCCAACGAACGCGGCTCATTTTCCACATAGCCATCAACCAGGAACAGCTCCTCGTCCGGCATTGCTTTCACCTTGTACAAGTAATTTTTCTGCGTAGTATCGATCAATTCCATACGCGCATCAGCCGCTTGACGCGGCCCTTGCTCGCCGGGATGCCGCGTCCTTTCAGCTCCCCAGGTAGATGCGCGGCGAGCCGTAGGCCGCCTTGGTCTCGTGAATGTCTCGAATCCGCTGCAGCAATTTGCTGTCGCTCAGCCACTTCGTTAGCCATCTTCAACCACGCGTTCTCTGCCCGCAGCCGCGAAATCTCCATCTGCTCCGGCGTGATCCGTTTACCGTCCGCCCTACCGAGCCTCCCTCGCTGTGCCTTGGCCCAGTTGCGGATCGATTGTTCGGAACACCGATCTCGCGCGCCACTTTCCTGACCGCTTCACCGCTAGAACTCGCCGCAACGCCTCGACCTTGAGCTCGATCGTGTAGGCGACGTTCGGAACCTTCTTCATGGGTCACCTCCAACAGCTCTATTATCACGCGCCGCTGTTGGTGACCGTTAACCGCTGGGAAGCTCACTCCGGCACAGTTGCCCGCGACACCCTTGCCGTTCGGCTATGGCTTCTCCTTGCCGAGCGTGTAGGAGCTTTCGTCTCCAGGTACGTGCGCCCGGCGGGTGCACCAAAAAAGTGCCCCGCTCGCGCGGGGCATCTTTTTGCCGATTTGGCAGACAGGTCTTTGCGTGCGTGCTGATCTGCTTGCTCGTCTCGCGCTAAGGCGGACGGCCTATGCGAGCGCGTTCCTCCTCTAACGCTTGCACTCGAACAGCCAATCAATACTGGTAGAACTTGCCCGTGACGTCTTGGCCTGCTGCCTGCCACTGACCCTTGGTCATCACCTGGGTGGCGCCATCGAACAGGAAGTACAGCCCAGCGAGATCCGTGAGAAAGTACGTATTGTTGGTGAAGTGGATGTTGTACGTTGCCCCATAGCCAGCCGAGACTCCAACCACGCCGTTGAGATCCGGAGTGGTATTGTCCAACCTGATGACGTTGTCGTGAACCGCGATATTTTGCAAATGCACCGATCCGCAATTGGTGTCACTGTACGGGGCATCGCCGCCGCGAAGGCTGATGCCGTGCGTGCCGGCACCTGCGGCTGTGATGTCATTGCCGTAAATCTGCATATCCTTCGAAGACCTTGCGTAAATCTGGCCGCCGTTCCAGAGAGATTTGCCCGCCATGGCGGCGTTGTTTCCACGTATCACGTTGTTCCTGATGACGACTGCGCAACTGACTTCGTGGAAAATACCCATTTCCGCATTATTCGCGATGATATTGTTTTCGTAGGTGGCATTGAGGTTGTCAGTGTCCGTCCAGAAGCCTCGCCCATTGTTGCTGGAAACCGTGTTTCCTCTTGCAACCAGTCCGATCGTCCGGTGGAATTTGCTGCCGCCTGCGTCATTGTTGGGATCGAAGCCGTCAGTGTTGTTGTAGCTGATGGTATTGCCCTCAAAGGTACCGCTGCCAACGATGCCGTATTGACCATTGTGATGAATGTAGTTATTGCGTACGACGCCGTTGCCGTAACTGGCGACGCCAATGCCGCTGATGAACCGGAACTCGTTGTTTACGACCTGCCACCCATCCACGGCCTTCAACGCATCGTCCGCAGAACCCGGGACGGAGCCCCCGCCAAATTTCTCGAACGTGAGATTCTTAACCGTCACAAAGTCGCCTGATCCGCCGCCGTAACCGACGATTCCGCCGCTACCTGTCGTAGCCTCGATGGTGTGGCCGGTCGGATTATCAAACAGGTAAATCTGATGATTGACATAGTCGAAATAGAATTTGCCGGTCCCCAGGGCGGAGAGGGTAGTCACTTGCCACAAATCTTTGCCGTCAAGAAATATCTTCTCTGGATAGATGCAACTGGGCGAGATGGCCAAGCACAATGTTGAAGGGAACACCGGCTCTTGCTGGTATTGACCACTCGCAACCCAGTACCCACCCGTCGAGGTGAACGAGGTTAGAACCTTTGAACCGTTGAGTATCGCACCGGGTTCACCGATATACTTGTCGCCGGTTCGTGCGGTGACGGTGCTGTTGAAGCGGTGAATACCAGCCTTGATGCAAAACGTGGTGCCCGCAGGATAGGCGGCGACGGCGCTCTTGATGCTATCGACACCGGGGTAAACCGCGACGCCAACGCAAGCAGGCGTTTCGTAGACTGCAGTAAAGGTGTGGTTGGCATCCATCACCATGCTCGTCGTGGAGGCGGTATCGTAATCGACACCGTCCTTTTGCCACTTGACGAAGTAGCTGCTGCCAGACCGCAGCGCTGCCGAGACCCACACCCTTGTGCTGAGCGGATAGGTACGGCTCAACGAAGAGGTGCCGTCGCCAAGCCCCGAGCTATCTGTCGGATACACCGCGATCGATACACCGCCGCTGGAATTAAGGGATGTTATCGACAAGCTCGGCGTCGTCGTCGTAGTCGTATTGGACACAGTCTCGTTGACGCTCGCGGTCGCCGATGCGCCGGCCGTATTGTAGGCGGACGCGGAAAGGATCACCGAGCCGTCGGGCACCTTGGTGGTATCCCAGCTGAACGCGAAGGGTGCGATCGTCGCGCTGCCTACCAGCGTGCCATTCGCTTTCAGGTCCACTCGTGAGACACCAACTGAACTACTTGCACTGACATTGACCGCAACAGTTCCTTTGACCGTGCTGCCCGACGCAGGCGAACTAATCGCAACCGTGGGGGGCTGGGTATTGTTGGCGACGGTAACGCTTTCAGTCGCAGAAGCACTGTTCCCGGCGCTGTCGTAGGCGGTTGCGGAAAGCGTAGCCCCGCCGTTCGGTACCTTCGTCGAATCCCAACTGAACGCATAGGGTGCGACGGTAGCGCTAGCCAATTTCACGCCGTTCGCGAGCAGGTCCACCCTCGCGATGCCGATATTGTCGGTCGCAGTCACTTTGACGGAAACGGCGCCGGCCACTGTGCTGCCGGCTGCTGGAGCCGTCATGGTCACCGCAGGTGGCGTGTGGTCCTGTGGACCTTTCGATGCTGGCTTGGCCGCATCTGCCGACGCGAAGGTGAGAATGCCCGCAGCCGCAAAGAGGATCCCTAACGAGCGATGGCAGGATTTCTGGAGACGCTTCCTTTGATCTGCGTTGACGATGGGTTCGCTGGTAGCGCGGCTGCGTGAGGCATCTCTGTTCATTCCAACTCCTATTCAGTGAGCCGGGTAATCGTGCCCATGAATAGGGGGGTGCAGTCCTTGGCGTACATGAAAAAAGGCCGCATATTGGCTAGCCTCGCACGCCTATGATCTGGCAATCCCGCTGTCATGGGGCGATACACCCTTTAGACCGGTAACTTTGCGCCCCCAGCTTTTGCTGGGTTTGCTCTTGGCAGAACACTTTTACGACGTTGTCATTATACCGTTGTCATAATCTTTGTAAAGGGGCGATGGTATTGCGCGGCCTCGGTGTGGTGTCAGAACCACACCTCAGAGCACCACGGTTTAGGACGTTGTGGTCGACAACTTGGATCGGTTGAGGTCGGAACAAATGACCAGCCGACCGACTCGCCTCAATGCGAATGACGCGATCGCTTGTGTGGGGACCCACGAAGCAGCGATGCGAGACCGATTCTTCTTCGGTCACCGGCGGCGACGATTACGTTGCCGGGGGAGCTTCGCCTTGGCGCAAGGCGAGAATCACTTTCTGCTCTTCTTGCCTGGTTGTGCCGCTTCGCTATTCATCGCTCGATAGATGAGATCAATATCCCCTGCATAACGTTCTTGATCAAGCGCCGATGCCGAATTGTGAACAACGTTGATCGCAGGACTAAGGAGTGGTTGAGCCCTCTCCTTATTTTGCGGCGAGAAGATTCCGCCCTTTCGCTTATCGCGGGCGACCTCCTCCACGATGCGCGGAGAAATGGTCAACTTCTGTTCGGCGAAGCCATACACGAGCGCGGTATCGCACAGCAGATTGATGAGGCGCGGGACGCCCTGGGCGTACTCATAAACAGCGTCGCATGCCGCGGCGCGGAATATCTTTATGCCCTCTCCTCCTCCTGCCACCTTTATGCGGTGATAGATATACGCGCGCGTTTCTTGTTGATCTAATGCCTCCAGGTGATAGTCAACCGCAATGCGTTGCGCGAACTGCTCCAACTCGGGCCGGCGCAATGTGTCCCGCAGTCCGGCCTGGCCAACCAGGATCACCTGGAGCACCTGGTCCTTGTCGGCGTTCACATTCGAGAGCATTCGCAGCTCCTCGAGCGTATCCACAGACAGGTTTTGGGCCTCGTCGACAATCAGCAACGTGCGTCGGTTCTGCGCATACTGCTCGATGAGGAAATCGAGAAAATTCTGGAACATCTCGACCTTCTCTTTGCCGCGGTGATCGAGCTTGAATGCAAACAGGATCCATTGCAGCAATTCACCGAAAGAGCGGTGAGTATTGGAAATCAGTCCGACCGTGATATCCGGTTCCAGCTGGTTGAGCAAAAAACGAACGAGTGTGGTCTTGCCGGTCCCGATTTCGCCGGTGATCACGTTGAAACCCGCTTGATTCATGAGGCCGTACTCCAGCAGGTCCAGCGCCATGCTGTGCTTACGGCTGAAATACAGGAAGCTGGGGTCCGGAAGGATTGAAAAGGGCTTCTCACGGAACCCGTAAAAACCCTCGTACACGCTAATCGCTCCTGGACTTGGACCGTCCGTCTGGCGGGTCGATCAGACGGTACTCCTTGTCAGCCGGTACTCTCAGTCCGGCGGATTTGTTCAGCACGGTGCCAATTAAATGAGTTCCACTGAGTAATTCAGCGGCGCGGGTGACGTCTTCGCTCAGGGTCCGCCGTTCTTCCACGACGAGCAACGCCGCATCTACATGTGGCGCGAAAGCAAGGACATCTGCGGCAGACAGCAAAGGAGGAAGATCGAACAACACGATGCGTGATCGATAGCGATTCTTCAACTCCTTGACGAGCTCTGTCATTTGTCGGCCCGCGAGCAGTTCCGAGGAATTCAGTAGCGGTTGACCTCCCGGCAGAATGACGAAGCCATCGATGCCTGGATGTACGAGCAACTGTTCAACCGGCGTTTGTGAGATCAGGTAGTCGCTCAACCCTGGTCCCGATTCCAATCCGAATGTCCCGCGTATGCTGGGTCGGCGCAGATCAGCATCGACCAGCAGAGCCGTCTGGTTAAATTCCATCGCCAGGCTGATCGCCAGGTTGACGGCGACGAGGGTCTTGCCTTCATGCTCGTTCGGGCTGGTTACCGCGATCGTGTTCCAATTGTGTTCGCGCAGTTTCTGCGATACGTGCGTCGATAGAATCTTGAAAGCGTCGGTATACATGCACGGGTCGAATCCACTTACGATGCGCTGCTTGGCGAGTGTGTCGCGGGGTACGTCGACGCAGCGCGTATGCGTGTATACGATTTTCGCGGCGACCTGCTGTGCGCCATCCACCGACGCGGCGCCCGACCTCGCCGCATCGCGGAAGACGACTCGCTCTGCATTGCGTTCCTGCCTGGCTCTCTGCAGAGCTTCGCTTATGCGCTCCATCGGATCCTCGCGGCTGCAATTGACATTGCTCCGCTGCTCGCCATATCGGGCACATACATGTCGAGCTTGCGCAAGCTTCTGAACCACAATACATCAAGTGGGATCCAGAAGAAATGGACCAACAGCAAAGCCGAGGCGAAGGCCGCGACCAGTGAAAGGGCGCCTATTTGCACGACCCTGCGCTTGTGCAATTTCTCTTGGCGAGTCTGCATGTACGGTATCACCGCCAGCAGCGGCACTTCCAGGAGATCCGCGAGTGCGGTGGAGCTCCGTACGGAATGGTCAACGCTTTCCAGCACGGCCGCGGATGTGACCCCGCCAGCCATTGAAAGGAGAACCCCCAGCAAGAAGATGGCGGGCCGGTTTGGGCTGCTGGGCTGTTCCGGAAGCTGTGGGGGATCGATCAGCGAAAAGCGCTCACCCTTTCGGTCTTTCTCCAGTTCCTGGCTTATCTGCGCCTGCGCCTGCTTGACCTTGATTTCACGATAACGAGCCACCGACGTTTCCTGGTCGCGCGTCAGATCGAGATACTCGCGCTCCACCTGCGGCGTTTCCACGAGCCGCTGCTCATAGGAACCCATCTTGGCCTTCAGTTCGGCTTGCTTGGCGCGCAAGTTCTTCATCCCGCTCAGCGTCGCATCGAGCTGAGCCTGTAGCGCAATGTACGCAGGATTTTCGGGTTGGACAACGGGAGCGACAGGGGCGGGCGCGTTGGAGGCCGTTTGATCCGCTTCCAACGCCGCGATCGATTTCCTGAGCTTGATGATGTCGGGATGGTCGTCCGAGTATTTTTCGCGCGCAGCGGCGAGATCGGCTCGCAACCCGATGAGTTTTTTCGCCGATTCCTGCGGCGCGGCGCTGCCACCCGTCTCCTTCTTCAATGCGGCAATCTCGCGACGCATCTTCACGATATCCGGATGACTGGCTGAATAGACGCCGGATAGGCTGGCGTATTGCGCC
>Ga0105240_10007203_pt1 | contig 16195 bp, 8 predicted proteins | sample KBSC54metaG_FD_80426 | JGI IMG/M metagenome (GOLD analysis project Ga0105240, IMG submission 80426) | Corn rhizosphere microbial communities from Kellogg Biological Station, Michigan, USA - KBS C5-4 metaG | ecosystem: Host-associated > Plants > Roots > Rhizosphere > Soil | place: Michigan, USA... | reverse complement strand
GAGAAGGCGCTGGTCGATCGCCTGCTGTCGCTGCGCGCCAGGCTGCGCGACGGCGTGAACCCGGTCGAGGGCACCGGCAGCGCACTGGAGGCCAGCGCCGAGAAGGCCGCCGAGGCCAAGGCCACCTTGTCCGAGGGGGAGCGCGCCGACGTCATGACCGAGCTGCGCGGCGTGCAGGACGAGCTCACGAAGCTGCAGGGCGAGAGCCCGCTGATGCTGCCGACGGTGGACTTCCAGGCGGTGGCCAGCGTCGTCGGCGACTGGACGGGCATCCCGGTGGGCCGCATGGCCGCCAACGAGATCGACACCGTGCTGAAGCTGCCCACCCTGCTGGGCAAGCGCGTCATCGGCCAGGACCATGCGATGGAGATGATCTCCAAGCGCATCCAGACCTCGCGCGCCGGCCTCGACAACCCCAACAAGCCGATCGGCGTGTTCATGCTGGCCGGTACCTCGGGCGTCGGCAAGACCGAGACGGCGCTGGCGCTGGCCGAGGCCTTGTACGGCGGCGAGCAGAACCTGATCACCATCAACATGAGCGAGTACCAGGAGGCCCACACGGTCTCGTCGCTCAAGGGCGCTCCTCCGGGGTACGTCGGCTACGGCGAGGGCGGCGTGCTGACCGAGGCCGTGCGCCGCAAGCCCTACAGCGTGGTGCTGCTCGACGAAGTCGAGAAGGCGCACTCCGACGTGCACGAGCTGTTCTTCCAGGTCTTCGACAAGGGCTGGATGGAGGACGGCGAGGGCCGCCAGATCGACTTCAAGAACACGCTGATCCTGCTGACCACCAACGCCGGCACGGAGATGATCGCCAACCTCTGCAAGGATCCGGACCTGATGCCCGATCCGGAAGGCATGGCCAAGGCGATCCGCGAGCCGCTGCTCAAGATCTTCCCGCCGGCGCTGCTGGGCCGCCTCGTCACGATTCCCTACTACCCGCTGTCCGACGAGATGCTGGGCAAGATCGTGCAGCTGCAGCTGGGCCGCATCAAGAAGCGCGTCGAGGCGCGCTACAAGATGCCGTTCAACGTCGACGCCGACGTCGTCAAGCTCGTGGTCAGCCGCTGCACCGAGAGCGAGTCGGGCGGCCGCATGATCGACGCCATCCTCACCAACACCATGCTGCCGGAGATCTCGCGCGAGTTCCTCGAACGCATGATGAAGGGCGAGGCGATCAAGGGCGTGAGGGTCGGCGTCACGGACAACGAGTTCAGCTACTCGTTCGATTGACGCGGCGATCCGCCGGGCGCCGTGTCGAGCCGGTTCGCAGCGGCCTCTTCACCCCGAGCGACGTCCCGATGTCGTGCGGCGTGGTGCGGCGCCATGCCTGAGCGCGGTGCAAGGCCTCGTCGATGACCAGCCGAGCGCCGCCGCCCCGCTTCGAGCCGTGCGCCTTCGACGGCGTGCGCTACGACGCGGAGTACACCGCCACGGACCAGGCGCCGCGCACGCGCACGGCCGGTGTCGTCGCCCTCGACGAGGCCACCGGGCGCCGGCTGTGGTCCGTGACGCTGTGGACGACGGTCGAGGACGATTCCGGCCTGTCGATCCCGCCGCGCTTCCTGCACCGCGTCGTGCGTGGCGCGAGCGCAGGCGAACTACGCGTCGAAGACGAGTACGGCGTGCTCTACCACCTCGACCTCGTGACCCGTGCCGTGCGACGCGAGGCCCCCGCGACAAGGCGCCCACCGTCGGGACGGAGCGGCTGATGGTCGACTGGAATCGCAAGTTCCGCAGCGAATACGACGCCGCGCGCGAGGTGCTGGCGTCGCCCGAGGCCTTCGAGTCCGACTGGCAGCCGGTCGTCGCGCAACTGGCGCGGCTGATGGGCCTCGACGGCTTCGACGTGGGTCGCGCCGACGCGCTCGACGAGCTGCGGCGCCGTGCCACGCACGGCGCCGCCGAGCGCGTGGACGAGGCCGAAGGCCTGCTGCGCGCGGTGGGGCCGGGCGCCGATGGCGGCCTCATCGCCGACGACGCGCGCCGGCGCGCCGCGGCGCTCAAGCTGTTGCGCCACGTCTACCTCGAGGCGCGAGCGGGCAGCCGCGGCGTCTGGATCGTCGCGCTGCCATCGGCGTTCACCGACTGGCCGAGCACGCAGTTCGCCGGCGAGGCGGCCAACCTGGCAGGCGCGCGCCAGCTGCTGGCCGGCCACGCCGAGCACTTCGACGCGCGCGCGCGCCGCTGCCTCGCTGCGGCCACGCAACACGGTCTCGCCTGGTGCCAGCGCGCCGCCATGGTGCTGGCCGACGCGCGACGCGCGCGCGGGGGCGCGTCCGCGGAACGCGCGGGCGCCCGCGCGTTGGTGCGGCGCTGGTTCGCCGAGCCCGAGGCGGGCGAGGCCACCGTCGACAAGCTCGCCGCGACGCTCGCGCGCGGCTTCAAGGACATCGTCGCTGCGCTCAATCGGGGCCGCTTCGTCATCACCGACTGGGTGCCGCTGCGTGCTGCCAGCACCGGCCTGGAGGCCGAGTTCCTGCGCACCGAGGCCTTCGCCTTCCGTTCTCGCAGCGAGGGCATGGATGTCGTCTACGTCGAAGGAGCGTTCTTCGACGACGTGGCCGGCAACGTGCTGCGCGGCCAGGCGAACTGGACGCGCATCCTCGTGCACGAGCTGTCGCACCTGGTCTGCGGAACGCACGACGTCAACGACGGCCAGTCCCGCTACGCCTGGGCGGGCATCGGCCCGCACGCGGGCTACCCGAGCGCGGAGACGATCCGCAACGCCGACAACTGGGCCTTCTTCGCGGCCGACTGCGCCGGCGCGCTGACGGCAGGCCAGCGGGCGACCGCGTTGCGCAGAACCTGAAAGCGCCGCGCCATTGCGACTCGGTGGATCTGCTGTCGACCAATTTCGGACATCGCAGTGAGCGAGTTTGAAGCCGCGCAACGATCGCGCCCGTTCCTGGCCGACACCGGCGGGCCCCAGCCCAAGCGTCTCGGTCGCTCCGACGCCTCCCGCCATATGCCCACGCCGATCTCCGGCCCGACAAGCTGGCACCGCGGAGAAGAATTCATTGCCCGGGCCTGACTTCGATTCGGCCGGCGATCGTGCGTCTGCGCAACACCCCCCAACATTCTTTGCCGCGACCGTCGCGCAATCGGTATGGTTGAAAGCCTCGAATCGCTGTTGGGCAAATCTTGTTGATCGCGAGATTCTCGTCCGGGTGGAAGCGCCCCGGCCGTTGGGCGCTGACTGCCTTGCTGGTACTGACCGTGATGGGCATCGCCGCCGTGGTCAAGAACGAGGTACGCACATCGCACCGCCAGGCCGCCTGGCTGAGCGGCATCGCGCCTGATCTGCGCTACGAGGTCAAGGCCGGCCCGAGCACGGCGATACGGTTTCCCGGCGTCGGCCCTTTCGACGAGCGACTCGGCTACCACCAGTTGCCCGATCTGATGCGGCGCCTCGGCGGCCAGGACTTCGACGTCACCGCGCAGGTGCGCATGCCGCGCAGAATGCTCGATTACGTCGATGCAGGCCTGTTTGCTCCCTACCACGAGAAGGCGCAGGCGGGCCTCGAACTGCGCGACTGCCGCGGGCAACCGCTGGTCGTCATGCGATACCCCGCACGCACCTTCGAACGCTTCGAATCGGTTCCACGGGTGCTGGTGGATTCGCTGCTCTTCATCGAGAACCGCGATCTGCTCGATCCGCGGCTTCCCGAGCTCAATCCGGCCATCGAGTGGGATCGCCTCAGCAAGGCCGTGGCCGACCAGGCCCTGCACCGCATCGACGAATCGCACTCCGCAGGCGGCGGCAGCACGCTCGCCACGCAGATCGAGAAGTACCGCCATTCGCCCGAAGGCCGCACGGACAACGCCACCGAGAAGCTGCGCCAGATCGCCTCCGCCTCGCTGCGTGCCTACCTCGACGGCGCCGTCACCTTGCCTCGGCGGCGCCAGATCGTCCTCGACTACCTCAACACCGTGCCGCTGTCGGCCAAGTCCGGATTCGGCGAAGTCAACGGCATCGGCGACGGGATGTGGGCCTGGTACGCCCGCGACTTCAACGACGTGAAGCGCCTGCTCTCGACGCCCTGGTCGAACACGGAGCCCGCGCTTGCCCTGCGCCGGGCACTCGCCTTCAAGCAAGCCTTGTCGCTCATGGTGGCGCAGCGGCGCCCCTCGTACTACCTGGGCGAAGGCGAGCCCGCGCTGCGCCAGCTGACGGACAGCTACCTGCGCATGATGGCGGATGCGGGCGTCATTCCCTCGACGCTGCGCGACACGGCACTGCCGCTGAAGTTGACACTGCAGACCCAGCTCACCGCGATGCCGATCGACTCCTTCGTCGACCGCAAGGCGGTGAATACCGTGCGCGGCAGGCTGCAGACGCTGCTGGACATGCCACGCCCGTACGAACTCGATCGCCTGGACCTCGCAGTGGACAGCCCGCTGGACGGCAAGGTGCAGCGCGCCGCCACGGCCTTGCTCCGCAGCTTGAACGACCCGAAGGCCGCGCACGCCGCGGGGCTCTACGGCTTTCGCCTGCTCGATGAAGGCGACGACACCAGCAAGATCATGTTCAGTTTCACGCTGTTCGAGCGCGGCAGGCACAGCAACCTGCTGCGCGCGCAGACCGACAGCTTCGACCAGCCCTTCGATCTCAACCAGGGCGCGCGGCTCGACCTCGGGTCGACGGCCAAGCTGCGCACCCTGATCACCTACCTGGAACTGCTGGCTGACCTGCATCGGCGCTGGAGCGGCCTATCCGGCCCCGAGCTGGCCGCCTTGAAGATCGGTGATCACGATCCGCTGAGCCAGTGGGTGCGCGACTACCTCGCCAAGGTGGACGACAAGAGCCTGGCTGCGCTGCTCGACGCCGCGATGGAGCGAACCTATTCGGCCAGCCCGAACGAGGGATTCTTCACCGGTGGCGGCCTGCACCACTTCGTGAACTTCGAGCCCGAAGACAACGGCCGGACCATGACCGTGCGCGAGGCGCTCACGCGCTCGGTGAACCTGGTGTTCATCCGGTTGATGCGCGACGTGGTGCACCACGTGATGGCGCGCGGAGAAGCCGAGAGCACCGCGTTGATCGAGGACGCGTCCGACCCGAGACGCCAGGCGTACCTGGCGCGCTTCGCCGAAAAGGAGGGGCGCGAGTTTGTCGCCCGCTTCCATCGCAAGTATGCAGGCAAGCCTGCGCAGGATGCGGAAGACCTGCTCGTACACGGCACACGGCCAACCCCGACCCGCCTGGCGGCGGCGCTGTACGGCCTCGACGCCGATGCCTCCCCGGACCGCTTGAGGCAATTCATCGCGCGGCACCTCCCCGACGCCGATCTGACGAGCCCGGCACTGCAAGCGCTGCGCGACAAGGTGGGTCCTGGCACATGGTCGCTGGCCGATCGCGGCTACCTGGCAGGCGTGCACCCGCTCGAGCTGTGGGTGGTGGGCTATCTGCGCCAGCATCCCAAGGCCACGCTCGGCGAGGCGATCGCGGCGAGCCAGCAGCCGCGACAGGACGCCTATCAATGGCTGTTCAAGACGCGCCACAAAGGCAAGCAGGACGCGCGCATCCGCAACCTGCTCGAGGTGGACGCCTTCGCCGAGATCCAGCAGGCCTGGCGGCGCCTGGGCTATCCGTTCGCTTCGTTGACCCCGTCGTACGCCAGCGCGCTCGGCGCATCGGGCGATCGGCCCGCGGCATTGGCCGAGCTGATGGGCATCATCGCCAACCGCGGCATGCACCTGCCCGTCACGCGCGTGGCCGCGCTGCAGTTCGCGCGCGACACGCCTTACGAGACCCACCTGGCATACCGCCCAGCCGCGCCGGAACGCGTGCTGCTGCCGGAGATCAGCGACGTCGTCCGGCACGCGCTCATCGGCGTGGTCGAGGACGGCACGGCCAAGCGGCTGAAAGGCGCGCTGAAACATCGTGACGGCAGCGCGGTGGAAATCGGCGGCAAGACGGGAACCGGCGATCACCGCTTCGACACGTTCGGCCGCGGCGGGCAATTGCTTTCCACGCGCATCGTCGACCGCTCTGCGACCTTGGTCTTTTTCATCGGCAACCGCTACTTCGGCACGATGATGGCCTATGCCCACGAGCCCTACGCTGCGAACTACAAGTTCACGAGCGCCCTGCCTGCGCAGTTGCTCAAGGCGCTGACGCCGGTGTTGCAGCCACTGATCGATGGCGATGGGTGCGGGGCCAGCGGAGACGACACGAAACAACTCGAGGCGACGAACGCACCGGCGCGCTGACGTGTCGCGAGCAATGCTGTGCCTCCGGCGGGGCGGACCGCCTGGCTGGTTGCATCGAGCAAAGATCGAGAGCGGCCTCCCCAAGAGGAGCGCGGTCGCTGAGACGGCTCGTCCGGTCGGTGTCGGCCTCATGTGAAACATCCGAATCGGGAGAGCTCGACGCGATGATCGGCGCCGCATGTTTCGCCGCTCTCGGATGCGCCTTTCGGTCCGGAAATGTGCCCCTGAAGACCTGAGCTCCGATCGGGCACGGTGACAGTCCTCCGCGGCGCCTTGCCGAGGCTTGCCGTTGCTGCGGTCGTCCGTACGCGCTCCGGGCGCTTCGGTCATGCGGATACGCGATCGAAGGTTGTCATGGGCCGCGCCTTCTCGAACGGGCACCAGGCCAGGGCGCGCCGCAGACTTGCGTGGTGCGCATCGTGTTTGTGCATCAAAACCGGTCAATCGGCACATACGGTGCACCGTATTGGTTCGCGGGAAAATAATCGCGGAGACAGTCTCAATCCGGACGCGGCGATGCCGAAGACCACAACGCAGGCGCCGTTGCCCCGCGCGTGCATCTTCTGAAGTTTTCTTCGTACCGTCATGGGTATACGAAGTCAACACGACATCGGAACAAGTCCATGAGCCTCTCCAACTTGAAGATCGGCGTCCGGTTGACGCTGGCGTTCTCAACGGTCATCGCCCTGCTGCTGATCGTTCTCTGCGTGAGCGTCTCCGTCGTGAATGGGCTCAGCGACACGATGGACGGCGTCGTCGACGACCGGTATGCGCAGATTGCGCTGAGCAACAAGATCAAGGCCGTCGGCGACCAGGGCGCCATCACGATCGGGCAGATGTTGCTCGCGAGCGATCCGGCGCAGGTCAAGAAGTTCACGGACGACTACGCCGCAATCCGCGCCGCCAACACCGGGAACCTGAAGACCTTCGAGAACATGCTGCACTCGCCGGATGCCAAGGCGATCTTCGTCGAACAGACGAAGGCGCGCACCGAGTACGGTGCTGTCGTACGCAAGGTCTTCGACCTGATGGCCGCCGGCCGGCGCGACGAGGCGATGGCCGTCTACGAGAATGAACTGCCCGGACCCAAGGCGCGCTACTACTCGCTCATCGACAAGATGGTCGATCTGCAGGCCTCGAGCATGAGCGGCGACGTCGGCAACGCCAAGGCCAGCTCGAAGCGCGCCGAGATCGAGATGATCCTGGCGTCGGCGCTGGCGGTGCTGCTGGGAGCGGCGACGGCATATTTCATCACCCGCTCCATCACGCGCCCCATCAACCGCGCAATCGCGCTGGCGGAAGCCGTTGCGGCGGGCAACCTGACCTACCAGGTGCACATCGAAGGCAAGGACGAGGTCGCCAGGCTGATCCAGGCGCTGCGCCACATGGTGCAGAGTCTGAACCGCATCGTCTCCCAGGTGCGGGTCGGCGCAGAAGCCATCTCGACCGCAGCGGACGAGGTGTCGCAAGGCAACCTCGACCTGTCGGCGCGCACGGAGCAGCAGGCGAGCGCGCTGGAGGAAACCGCCTCCGCGATGGAGCAACTCACCGCCGCCGTCAAGCTCAGCGCCGACAACGCGAGCGCGGCCAGCGGCTCGGCCGTGTCCGCCTCGACGATCGCCGCGCAGGGCGGCGAGGTGGTCAGCAAGGTCATCGTGACCATGAGTTCGATCGCCACGTCGTCGAAGAGGATCTCCGACATCATCGGCGTGATCGACGGCATCGCGTTCCAGACCAACATCCTCGCGCTGAACGTCGCGGTGGAAGCGGCGCGCGCCGGCGAACAGGGACGCGGCTTTGCCGTCGTCGCCGGTGAGGTTCGCAGCCTTGCGCAGCGCAGCGCCACGGCTGCCCGCGAGATCAAGACGCTGATCAGCGCCTCCGTCGAACAGGTCGACGAGGGCAGCCGGATGGTCGAGCACGCCGGCAAGACGATGCAGGAGGTGGTCGGCAGCATCCGCAACGTCAGCGCGATCATGACCGACATCAGCGCGTCCAGTCGCGAACAGAGCATGGGCATCGAACAGGTCAACAGCGCAATCCTGCAGATGGACGACTCCACGCAACGCAACGCGGCGATGGTCGAGCAAGGCACGGCCGCGGCCAGCGCGATGCTGGATGAGGCGAAGAAGCTCGCCGAGGTGGTGAGTGCATTCGAACTCTGATCGACTGGACGAGCGCGATCGCCGACGTGAGCCTCGCGCCAAAGCAACAAGCAGCGGAACAACGAGAGAGGGAATCCAGGGGACAGGCCAGGCAATCGCCGGGCGTCTTTAGGGGTGGATCGCGGGAGCCCTTGGCCCGCATCCGTGTGCAGGCTCTCGCCGGGAGGAGGCAGGCGCCATCAGAGTGCCGTCGCGTCCGGGCGAAGCCGTGGAGCCGAGAGGCTCCGCTTTGCTTTGGCAGGACAAACGAATGTCGACGACCTTCTCCACTGGGCTCCCGCGTCTGCGCAGGGCCTCCTCCGGCTTGGATGCCGAATCGGGCGCGGCGTGCGCGCCCACTGCTGCGGCCGCCGACGCGGCGGTCCAGCGCTTCATCGAGGCGCATCGCGAGCAGGGCTACCGATACGCCGATCTCGACCCGACCGGTGCGTCCCGTCCGCTGGACATCAGCGAGCTCTCTGCGGGCCGCTTCGGGTTGGCTGCTGACGACGCGGCTGAACTGAGCGGACGGCTCAAGTCCGCCTATTGCGGTGCGCTCGCATTGGACGCGTCCGCCGTCAGGCACGACGCGCGGCGGCGCTGGTTGTTCCAGCGGATGGAGGCTCGCGCCACGGCGCCCGTCCCCGACCGGCTCGAACTGCTGGATCGCCTGGTCCGGGCCGAGGCCTGGGAGCATCACGTCGCCCGCCGATTTCCTCACGGCAAGCGCTTTTCGCTGGAGGGCTGCGAGGCGCTGGTCCCGTTGCTCCATGCGTTGCTGGAGAGCGCCGCCGGCCACGGCATCGCGGAGGTCTTCATGGGCATGCCGCATCGCGGACGACTCAACGTCCTGGCCAACGTGCTGAACATGGCGCCGGCCAGCATCCTGGACCATTTCGACCCGGACTCGCCCAACCCGGAGCGCCATCGCGACCTCGTCTATCACCTGGGCCTGCATGCCGAAGTGGCGACCGCGCACGGCGACGTCGAGGTGACGCTGGCCTGCAACCCGTCGCACCTGCAAAGCGTATTGCCGGTGGTTCTCGGCATGGCGTTCGCGGCCCGCACCGCGCATGCTGCCGGCGCGCACGGCGAACCCGCGCTGGCCATCGTCGTGCACGGCGACGCCGCGTTCGCTGGGCAGGGAGTCGTGATGGAGACACTGGCGATGAGCCAGAAGCCGGGCTACTCGGTTGGCGGCACCGTACACGTGATCGTCAACAACCAGGTCGGCTTCACCGAAGCCAACAGGATGGACGCCCGGTCGGCGCGCTACTGCACCGACGTCACGCGCATGGTCGACGCGCCGGTGCTGCGCGTCAACGCCGATGCCCCCGACGAGGTGCTGCGCGCGGCCGCCATGGCGCTCGACTTTCGCATGGCGTTCGGCGCCGATGTCGTGATCGACCTGATCGGGTATCGCCGCCTGGGCCATTCGGAGCATGACGATCCGACGTTGACCCGCCCGCATGCCAATACGATGATCGAGGCGAAGACCTCCGTGGTCGACGGCTACGCCGCGATGCTGGCGGCCGACGGCATGATGTCACGTGCCGAGATGGCGAAGCACGTCACGCTGCTGCGCGCACGCGCGTGCGAGGCGTTCGGTCGTGCCGAGCCGCGACGCCATTCGCCGCCGCGCGAAATGTCGGCTCCGCTGGCACCGATGCCCGCCTTCTCGCGCGCACGGCGCCGCGAGGCCTTGACCGCAATGACGCTGCTGCCGGATGGCTTCAAGCCGCATCCGGTCATCGCCAGGCTCGTCGATGCCTGGCGCCACGCGGCCGTCGACGATGACGCGATGGCCGACTGGTGTCTCGCGGAGAGCCTGGCCTACGCCTCCGCGCTGGACTCCGGCGTCAACGTGCGCGTTTCGGGGCTCGATGTGCGTCGCGGCACCTTCCTCCACCGGCACGCCGTGTGGAACGACCAGGCGCCGCAGGCCTGCGACAGGGACGAGTTCATCCCGCTGCGGCAGCTCGGCGCGCCCGGACGCTTCGACATCTTCAACTCGGTACTCTCCGAGGAAGCCGTCGTCGGCTTCGAATACGGCTACAGCGTGCAGGCACGGCAATCGCTGACGATCTGGGAGGCGCAGTTCGGTGACTTCGTCAACGGCGCGCAAGTCTATATCGACCAGTACCTCAGCGCCGGGGAGGAGAAATGGGACTACCACTCACCGCTGGTGCTCCTGCTGCCCCACGGTTACGAAGGCTTCGGGCCGGAGCATTCCAGCGCCTTCCTCGGGCGTTTCCTCTCGTTGTGCGGCGCCCGCAACCTGCGCGTCGCCTGCCCGTCGACGGCGGCCCAGCTGTTTCATCTGCTGCGCCGCCAGGCGTTCGACCAGGAGCGCACGCCCCTCGTCGTGATGACGCCGAAGGCCCAGCTGCATGGCGACATCGCCTCGCATTCACCGCTGCGAGAGTTTCATGACGGCACGTTCGAGCCTCTGTTGGACGACCCCGTGGCGGGCCCGGACGTGACCCGCGTCGTGGTCTGCAGCGGGAAGCTGTTCCATGACCTCGCCCGCGCCCGCAGGGCCGGCTCGCACGCTCACGTCGCGCTGCTCCGCATCGAGGAGTTTTATCCGTTCCCGCAGGCGGCACTGGTCGCCGCAATCGCGCGCCGCCCCATGCTCGAGAGCCTGGTATGGGCTCAGGAGGAGACTCGGAACCAAGGCGCTTGGGCGTTCGTCCGTGACGAGCTCGCAGCCGCCTGCCCCCCCACAGCGACGCTCAGCTGCGTGGCGCGGACCATCACCGCGGCTGGTGCCACGTCATCGCCTGCAGTGCATCGGCGGCAACAGACAGCACTGGTCGACGAGGCGCTGGGGCCGCCGGCGCGGTGAGTGCGAGGAGTTGCGTGGGCTGCCCCTGAGTTGCTCGAGCTAGGCATCCCGAATCACACTCGAGCCCTGGTGAACACTGCGACGTCGCACCAGCTCAGGCCGTCGAGTGCGGGCACGTCTTTCAAGTCGCCGGCGCGATTCCGGCCGCCAGGGCGTCGAGAAACGTCCTGGACCCCGGCGCCCTGCGCCGGGTCAACTTGCGACGGTGCTGCGCGATGTCTCCCCTGGTTCCCAGATGCCTTGAAGGCCTCAGCCGCCTCGAAGCAACGGCAGACGTCTCATTCTCGGTGAAACCTTTCGATGTCCCGCCTGCGAAGGGAAGGCGGGCGTGACTGCGGCGGTTGGCCGCTGGTCGTGCGGACCTGATTTACCGCTAAGCGGCTAAATCAAGGGATTTCGCCGTGTTCATTCGGGCGACGCCCGAACTAAAGTGGATTTTCCAATTCAAAAACGACGGCCCGCGCCCCGCGCTGGCAAGTCACGGAGACAAAGGCCCATGGAACATCTCCTTCATTCCGCACAAGCTCTGCGTTGCTCTCGCGCTGCCGATCCTGTCCGGTGCGCACTGCGGTGGGCCCTGAGCGCGGCGCTCATGCTTGCGCTCCCGCAATTCGCGCAGGCGCAGCTTCGGTCTCCTACCTACGGCTGGAATCTCGGCAATACGCTGGATGCAACCTGGACCGGAGCGACACCGCCCACCCAGGCGCTCATCAACGCCGTGGCCGCCGCCGGCTTCAACACCATCCGCATTCCCTGCGCGTGGGATCACAACGCCGACCCGAACACACATCAGATCAACCCGTCCTACATGGCGACGGTGACGCAGGTGGTGCAGTGGGCTCAAGCCGCCAATCTCACCGTCATCATCAATGACCATTGGGATGGGGGCTGGTTCGAGGACTCGAACTTCAACAGCTTCGACAACAACGTCAATGCAAAGCTCGTCTCATACTGGACGCAGATCGCCAACAATTTCCACAACTACAACTCGAGCTTGTTGTTCGCCGCCGCGAACGAACCGGCCATCAGTTCGCAAACCCAGGCCAACGTCCTGTATCAGTACTACCAGAGCTTCATCAATACCGTTCGCGGCACCGGGGGCAACAACAGCACTCGCTGGCTTGTCGTCCAAAACATCAACGACGCCTATTGGGCCACCCCGCTGCCCTCGGATCCGGCCAAACACCTGGCCTTCGAGGCGCATTACTACGCACCGTATCAGTTCGCGCTCATGACGGCAGATGCCAGTTGGGGCAACCAGTGGTACTTCTGGGGGAAAAACTATCATTCCGGGACGCTGACGACGCGCAATTCCACCTCGAGCTGGGAGGAATCGTATGTGACCTCGGTGATGCAGCAACTGAACACCTTGTTCGTCAGCAAGGGTATCCCGGTACTCTTGGGCGAATTCGGCGCCATTCGCCGAACGGGCACGTCGGGTCTGGCGGGCGCGGACCTGGACCTCCATCTGGCCTCGCGGACATACTTCGACCAGTACGTCGTCGCCCAGGCCAACGGTCTCGGCGTCCGACCGGTCTACTGGGACGATGGCGACAATGGAAGCGGGAACAACGCATTCGGCATTTTCAATCGATCCACCGCGGCACTCACGCGCCCGGATGATGCCCGCGCGCTCACCGGCGGCGCTGCGCTGCCACCTCCCGGCGGCGCGGGGATCGTTGCCAACGGTACTTATAAATTAATTGCTCGCCACAGCGGCAAGGCCTTGGAAGTGCTCGGTTGGGGAACGGCCGACGGCAGCAACGTGGATCAATGGACCTACGGCGGTGGCAACAACCAGCTCTGGACGATGACCCACCTGGGCAATAACGAGTACGAGATCGTCAATCTCAATAGCGGGAAAGCCCTGGATGTCTATGGCTGGGGATCCACCAATGGCACCAACGTGGATCAATGGACCTGGGGCAACAGCGCCAACCAGACATGGATCGTTTCCGCAATCGCCAGCGGATACTATCGATTGACTCCGAAGAATGCCACCAGCATGGCGCTCGATGTGAGCGGCGGATCCACTGCCGATGGAGCCAATGTCCAGCTTTGGAGCTACACCGGCGGATACAACCAGCAGTGGGCATTCCAATCACGGTGAATTGACCGCAGCTTGGAGAGCCCCGGAATTCGACTCCGAGGCTGCGCGATTTGCCGGCTTCGTTCATTGCGTTGCGTCGGCAAGGTCCGCATCTGCACGCGCCTTCCCTGCGATCGCCCGGCCACGTGGAAGGCAGCGCTGTGCCGTCTGCGACCGGCACGATGCCGCTGAACTGCGGCGCGGCGGGGTAGAAGAAGAGAAGAACGCCGGCAACGATCAATGCGCTGCTGATGGGCGCGCATCCAAGTCGCTTTCCTTGTGAATGCACCCGAAAGCCGACCATGTCTGATGGCAGCTCGTGGCCGTCAGCCGTCAGGCTACATCGGCTTGAACAAATGCACGTACGCCCGGCTCACGGGCAGCTCGTCCGCCCAGCCGGCGATGCGCACGAACAGGCGGCTGGCGTCGTCGCGACGCGTGCCGGCCAGGTGGGCCAGGTTGACGATCGTGGAACGGTGGATCTGCCAGAACTGGCCGGGATCGAGCTGCGCGGCGAGCTCGGTGATCGGGGTGCGGATCAGGTATTCGGCCTTCGCGGTGCGCACGCAGGTGTACTTGTCGTCGGCGTGGAAGAACATCACGTCGGCGACCGGCACCTGGTGCGTCAGCTCGCCCTGGCTGGCGCGGATCCAGCGCAGCGGCGGCGCGGCTGGCGCGCTCGGCTGCAGCGCGCGCAGCGCGCGGGCGAGACGGTCGTCGTCGACGGGCGCCGCGTCGGTCGATGCCCCGGAAGGCGGCGCGAGCGCGCGCCGCAGGCGTTCGACGGTGCGGGCCAGGCGTTCGGCGGTGACGGGCTTGAGCACGTAGTCCAGCGCCGCAGTGTCGAACGCGGACAGCGCGTACTCGTCGTAGGCGGTGACGAAGACGACGCGCGTCAGGCCCTCGATGCCGGCGGCCACCTCCAGTCCGGTCAGGCCGGGCATCTGGATGTCGAGGAAGGCGATGTCGGGCTGCAGGTCGGCGATCCCGGCGGCCGCCTCGAGGCCGTTGCGCGCGATGGCGACGACCTCGAGTTCCGGCCACAGCTTCAGCAGCTGGTCGTGCAGGTAGTGGGCGAGATGCTGTTCGTCGTCGGCGATGAGGGCGCGGGTCATGGTGCGGGCGTCGTTCGAGGTCGTCACATTGTCAGGCCGCGCGAGCGCCCTGCCAGGGAATCACGAGGCAGGCGCGCGTGCCGTGGCCATCCTCGGCAGCGGACAGCGTGAGCTGCGCGGCGGAGCCGAAGCGGGCGCGCAGGCGCTCGCGCAGGTTGGCCAGCGCGATCCCGTTGCCGTCGGCGCCCCCCGCCACGCGGCGCCGGGGGCGGCTGGCGGCGGCGGCCAGGCCCGCGCCGTCGTCCTCGACGCAGACCTGCAGCAAGGCGCGGCCGTCGACGGACAGGCGCAGCGCCTTCACGCGCACGGTGCCGCCCTCGACCTGAGGCTCCAGTCCGTGCTTGACGGCGTTCTCGATCAGCGGCTGCAGCACCAGCGGCATCAGCGCCGCATGGCGCAGCGCATCATCCGCCGCGATCTCGAAGCGCAGCCGTTCGCCCATGCGCGACTGCATCAGCTGCAGGTAGCGCCCGGCCAGGTCCAGCTCGGCGCCCAGCGTGCTGTCGTCCCCTCGCAGGCTGCCCAGCGACGCGCGCAGGTAGTCCGTCAGCGCCTCCAGCGTGTGCTTGGCGCGCGGGGCGTCGGTGTCGATCAGGCAGATGACGTTGGCCAGCGTGTTGAACAGGAAGTGCGGCTCCATCTGGCCCTGGAGCAGGCGCAGCTGCGCTTCGTTGGCGCGCATCTGGGCGCGCATCTCCTTGTGGCGCAGCGAGAAGTACAGGTGGAACAGCAGGCTCATCAGCAGCGTGACCACCACCAGCGAGATGACCATGCCGGACGTCAGCGCCGACAGCATCGGTGCGCGGCCGTAGATCAGGGCGATCCCGATGGGCCAGCCGATGGCCGTGCCCAGCAGCGGGATGGCGCTGAAGAAGGCCGTGCGCTTCCAGCCGGCGAGCGTCGCGAGCCAGGCCGTTCCGGACAGCCGGAACACCAGCTTGAACAGGCCCTGGATCGTGAAGCTGATGATGCCCGCGACGACGTAGTTGCGTCCCAGCCAGAGCGCCCACCTCGGCCCGTCCAGCCAGTCGGCGACCGTGCGGGCCGTCGCCACGAAGCCGATCACGGTGAACACCAACGCGAAACCGCCGGCCCACACGAAGGTCCAGAAGATCTGCCAACCGGCCGGGGCGGGCGGCTGTTCGGGATCCATCCAGCTGCGCCACGAACCGCGCACGGCCGCCAGCAGGTCCTTGGCGTTGGAAATGTTCATCATGCGGACAGTGTAGGCAGCCCGTGCGGGGCCGGCGGGCAGCGCGAGACGGATCGCCGGCCGGGACGGCGAATCGACGCCGGGCGGCGTGAACGGCGGGCGCCGGAACGGCCGGTCACCCCTCGTAGAATCGCGGGCCAACCCCTGCATCCGGAAAGAACCACGCCCATGCGAGTCCAAGCATCCGCTTTCAAGGCCTACGACATCCGTGGGATCGTCGACGAGGCGCTCGACGAGACCTTCGCCGAGCACCTGGGCCGGGCCTTCGGCAGCGAGGCGCTGCGGCTGGGCGAGAAGGCGGTGGCGGTCGGCCGCGACGGCCGGATGTCCGGCCCGCGCCTGGTGGCGGCGCTGATCAAGGGCCTGGCATCGACCGGGCTCGACGTGGTCGACCTCGGCGCCGTCACCACGCCGATGCTGTACTACGTCGCCGCCACGCGCGGCAAGCATGGCTGCCACTCCGGCATCCAGGTCACGGGCAGCCACAACCCGAAGGACTACAACGGCTTCAAGATGGTGCTCGGCGGGCGCGCCATCTACGGCGACGACATCCAGCGCCTGCGCGCGCGCATG
>Ga0105240_10007201_pt1 | contig 16201 bp, 13 predicted proteins | sample KBSC54metaG_FD_80426 | JGI IMG/M metagenome (GOLD analysis project Ga0105240, IMG submission 80426) | Corn rhizosphere microbial communities from Kellogg Biological Station, Michigan, USA - KBS C5-4 metaG | ecosystem: Host-associated > Plants > Roots > Rhizosphere > Soil | place: Michigan, USA... | reverse complement strand
TCACCCACACCGGGGCCGGAATGAAACTCGCCTTCCTCATCCGCCACCGTCGCCCGTATTCGGGCTTTTCCCGCAAGTCCTGGAAAACTGGACATTAAGTGCGAGCCCGTGCCATGAAACAGGCCCTTTCAGAAAGCGTCAACATGTCTGTCACAAAGCCTGTTCGCAAAGCTGTTTTTCCCGTCGCCGGCATGGGCACCCGCTTCCTGCCCGCCACCAAGGCCGTGCCCAAGGAAATGCTGCCGGTGGTGGACAAGCCCGTGATCCAGTATGCCGTCGAAGAAGCCCGTGAAGCCGGCATTGAGCAGTTCGTCTTCGTCACCGGCCGCGGCAAGCATGTCATCGAGGATCATTTCGATCATGCCTATGAACTGGAATCCCTGCTCGAAGCGCGGGACAAGACTGCCGAACTGAACAGCTTGCTGGAATCCCTGCCCCTCACCGGGTCCGTCGGTTTCATCCGCCAGCAGCAGCCGCTGGGCTTAGGCCACGCCGTCTGGTGCGCGCGCCATTTCGTGGGCAATGAGCCATTCGCGGTTCTTCTGCCGGACGACCTGATGGTCGGGACGCCTGGCGCTCTGTCGCAGATGACCCGCGCCTATGACCAGGTCGGCGGCGGCATCATCGTGGCCGCCGAGGAAAAAACCCGCGAGGAAACCAAGCGCTATGGCGTGGTCGATCCGGGCGCGGTCAAAGGCAACGCCACCGAAGTGAAAGGCGTGGTGGAAAAGCCCGATCCGGCCAAGGCGCCGTCCAATCTCTGCATCATCGGCCGCTATATTCTGCAGCCGGAAATCTTCGGCGAACTGGATCGCCAGGAGCGCGGCGCCGGCAATGAAATTCAGCTCACCGATTCCATGGCCAAGATGATCGGGCGCATGCCGTTTCACGCGGTCAAGACCGATTGCGCCCGCTTCGATTGCGGCGACAAGGTGGGCTTCCTGCATGCCAATATCGCCGTGGGACTGTCGCGGCCCGATATCGCCCCTTCCTTGCGCGGCATCCTGAAAAACATCGCGCCGTGAGGAAGGCCGCGTGAGGCGGTTACCTGCCCTGGCGGCTATTCTTCCTTTGCTGGCGGGATGCAGCTCTTCCGGCACGTCTACCTACGCCCAATATTATCAGGTGCTGCGCCAAAGCGTGGCGGCCAGCTTTGGCGACGGGCGGATCACCAAGGATCAGGCGGCCGCGATTGCCTATGCCAGCATGGGCTATCGCGTGGACGGCGCGTCCGAACAGCTTGTCGTTCTGGCGACCGATGCGAATGGCGAACAGCTTTGGACATCCTCTGCCCATATTGTGATCACGACCCGCGGGGGCCGCATCATCCGCACCGTCGGGCTTGAGCGAGACATTGCGGGCCTGGTGCCCAAAATCGGCGACCAGATGCCGGAGATCGCAGCGGCCCTCAAAGGCGATCTCGCCTATGCGCGCGTGCAGGACTTTCCAGCGCTCCCCGCCTATGCCGTTACGGTGAATTGCACCTTGTCCCACAGGGGCGCGCAGACGATCGTCATCCTAGGGCGCGGAATTGCCACCATGCGGGTCGACGAAGTCTGCCGAAGCACAAACCCGCGCTGGTCCTTCACGAACACTTACTGGATCGATCCCGACACCGGCCTGTGTTGGCGCAGCCGCCAACATATCGACCCGCAGGGCGGCGTGATCGAAACGGAAATCCTGCGGCCGCCCGAATAAAATAAAAAGGCGGGAGAGCCATTGGCCCTCCCGCCCCTGTTCGACAGATAGCCGCGAATTACGGGCTGGTGCCGGTCGTCGTGGTAGTCGAGGTCGCGTTCACGACCTTGTCGTTTCCGCCACCCGACGCCACCAGCGCAATGCCCCCGGCGACAACGCCAAGGCCCAGGACCATCAGCATCGTATTGTCGGCAGCTTGTGCCTTCTTAACACCCGCGGGCTTACCCGGCGCCAGGGGGGCCGCAGCATTCGTCGCGGCGAACGCGCTCGAAACAATCAGGCTCGAGGCCAGAATGGCTGCACCGATAATCCGCATGGAAAACTCCTGTAATGGTCTGACTACCCTATGCTTTTCTACGAACCGGCAATACACCTGTCAATAAAACTGGTAAAACCCAAAATTGTACAAGGCACAGAGCGGCAACTAGCCTTTCCGTGCCATTGACCATTTCAGACAGGGGAACCACCCGTCAACCTTCCCAACGCGGAACATCGGTTTCAGTTGCGCATTTTCTTCTGACCCCAAGGACAATTTATGGCCCTTTTGCATCCTGTCATTCTGTCCGGAGGCGTCGGTTCCCGGCTCTGGCCCCTATCGCGAAGCCTTTTTCCCAAGCAATTATTGGCACTTGCCGGTGATTGCAGCCTGATCCAGGACACGGTTCGCCGCGCCGTTGGTCCCGCTTTTGCGGCTCCGCTCATCATTTGTAATGTGGAGCATCGGTTTCTGATCGCCGAACAGATGCGGGCTGCGGGCGAGCCCCCCGGGGCCATCATTCTGGAGCCCGTCGGCCGCAACACGGCGCCCGCGGCGGCCATAGCGGCCCTGATGCTGGCAGAAAAGGCCCCGGACGCTATCCTCCTCCTGATGCCCGCCGATCACGTCGTACGGGACCTCGATGCCTTCCGCCGGGCGGCTGATTCGGCGGCAGCGGCAGCGGCCCAAGGCTTCCTGGTCACATTCGGTATCGCTCCCCGGGGCCCGGAAACCGGGTATGGGTATGTTCAGCGCGGCGCCCCATTGTCCGAAAGCGCACATACATTCGCGGTCCGCCGTTTCGTCGAAAAGCCGGATGTGGCGACAGCCCAGGGCTACATCGAAGCAGGTGATTATTACTGGAATAGCGGCATGTTCGCGTTCCGGGCGGCCAGTTTTCTGGCCGAACTCGAGCGTCTTGAGCCCGGCATCATTGCCAATTGCCGGGCTGCGATCCGAGGCGGAAAGCAGGATCTAGATTTCTTCCGTCTCGAGCCCAAGGCGTTCGAGGCCTGCAAATCCATCTCGATCGACTACGCCGTCATGGAACATACCCAAAAAGCCGCGATCGTGCCGGTCGAAATGGGCTGGAGCGATATCGGTTCCTGGGAAGCCTTGTGGGATGCATCCGACAAGGACAATGGCGGCAATGCCCTGAAGGGCGACGTGCTGCACCACGCCACCCGTAATTCCTATCTGCGCAGCGAAGGCCCCCTGGTCGCGGCCGTCGGTGTCGAAGATTTGGTCGTGGTGGCCACCAAGGACGCGGTGCTGGTCAGCCGCAAGGATGCCTCACAGGACGTCAAGAAAATCGTCGAGCAGCTGGACCAATCCGGGCGCGAACTCCATGTCACACACCGCAAAGTTTTTCGTCCCTGGGGTGCCTACGAAAGCCTGGACATCGGAGAAAATTTTCAGGTCAAGCGGATCACTGTCAATCCGGGCGCGAAATTGTCACTCCAGATGCACCACAAGCGCGCGGAGCATTGGGTCGTGGTGTCCGGCATCGCACAGGTCACCTGCGACGATAAGGTTTTCCAGCTGTGCGAAAATGAATCTGCATTCATTCCGGTGGGCACCAAGCACCGCCTGGAGAACCCCAGCACCGAGCCCCTGCACCTGATCGAAGTGCAGTCCGGAAACTACCTAGGCGAGGACGACATCGTTCGCTTCGAGGACAGCTATGGCCGTTAGCCTTATTGCTTGGCCAGCACCGCAAGAGATGCCAGTGACACCGCGAACTGACTGAAGATGGACGAAACGTCCAAGATCAGCTGCCGCGTGTTGAGCGGTGTCACGTCGCGCGGCACCACAATGGTGCTTCCTGGCGGTAGGTCCTGGGCATCAAAGCTCAACCAGGATTTCCGAATCCTGCGTGCCGATCCATCCGGTAACACAATGAAAGTTAGCGATTCATCTGAAGTAGCAGCATAACCGCCCGCCTGCTCGACATAATCCTCCAGCGTTTTTCCTGGCCGGTATGGGAAACTTCCTGGCTGCATCACCTGCCCCAATACCGCGATCGTGCTGGGGCGTTGTGGGATATAGAGCACATCGCCCGCCTCCAGCAGCGGGTCAATTTCCGGCTTGGATGCAAGGACGCTGGGATCAGCGACGATTGCCACGCGCCCAACCGCCTTTTGCGTACGAAGCTCATTTACGAAGGTTTGCATAGACGCGAAAGTGCTGGGGTCGACCTTGTCGTTACCCACCCTCGTCATCGCAATCACGAGTTCGTTTTCGATTTCATTGGCGGCACGCAAATATCCCTCATGCTCCGCAGACGCCGCCGACTTGCGCAGGAAGACAGTGCCATAAGCGTAAGCATTGCTGGTCAGCCCGCCGGCCCGCGCCAGCAAGTCGGAAAGACGCTCGCCCCGGATAATGGGGTAAGAGCCGGCAAACCGCACCTCGCCCTGGACCGTGACGGCCCCAATTCCAACATCGGTAAAGACCTGATTGAAATGCAGCGTATCGCGCGGGCGGACCGTGTAACTCGCCAGCGTGGTCTGCCGGAGCGGAAGCGTCTGACGCCGGGTCGCGGCTCTTCCCGTCTGATGGTCGATCGCCGTGGTGATGAGCTCGACGCCAGATTCATCTGCCCAATTGATTGTATTGCCGGCCGCTTGAACGAGATCACTTAATTGAACATTCGGGCCCACGAAATACGATCCTGGTCCCCGCACAGCGCCATCAAGCCTTGCGCGGTGTTCGACAAGAAAATTGATCAAAACAAGCGGATCCACACCCAGCTGCCGCACCAGTTCGCCGAAAGTCTTGACTTCCCTGTTGGGCGCGTAGCGCCCGGAAGAAATTGGAGCCTCGATGAAGTTCTGGGCAGGTTGCCGCGCCATTCCCACAGCGTCATCGGAGCCTATCGATGGGCCCGCAAAGTTTGAGCGGGAGTTCTGTAAAGAAGTATCATTGAAGGAATTGGCGTTTGCCAGGCTATCATTGTTGGCCATTGGCCCATTGCCATAAATTGCGCTAGCCGGAGCCGAAGGGACCGGCGCGTAGCCGCCGCCCTGAAGGGGGCCATTATTTACCGGCAACCCCGGAGGCCGGCCCGTTTGGTCCTGATGCTCCAAAATCGCTTCCTGGCTGTCAGAACCAAAAGTTCCCGGAGCCCGCAATTCCATGAGGGAAATAATGTCGGCCCGCTGAACATCTGCCGGCGCACTGATCAAGTCATCCAATGCAAACGACAATTCATCCGTTTTCGAAACTGGGAGCGTAGCCACCGATTGTTGAATCCGGCTCGCATTGGGGAGCGATGGGCGCGTGGCAGCATTCGCGACACCCTGATCGATAAGCGGATTGCGCAGAATTGCCTGATCCGTAGCAAGCTTTTCGAGATAGGCACGCACGACATCCGATAACAGCGAGGCTTCACTGACCGAAATGGGCCGAACAAAATCATCCGTTTGCAGATTGATGTTCTCGCGGCCGTTCAGGACAGCGACCGGCGTAAACGCCACCAATGACCGCAAAAGGCTTTGAGGATCTTTGCGGACTATGATGCCAAATAGGGTGTAGGGAGTAGATCCGAGCGCTCCAGGCGCCCTCAGCATTTCCGATAATTTCGCGTTCGGAGCCACCGGATACGCCCCTGCCAGCCCCGTCCCACCGGACAAGGTGGCCTGACTAACTGTTTGATCGGCACCAAGCTGCACGAATAGGATTTCGCTATCGTGCACCTGACCGCTTTCTCCCGCCAAAGCGGTCAGATTCGAATTACCATCCGTATCTATACGCATCACGGATAATCTGTAATTTCCCCTTACTTCTTGACCACCCGCCAGGGATAGCAGCGCCCGCACCGGCATGCTCGATTGTCTCGCGGGAAGTTCGAAAATCCCCGGCTGGCGGACCAGGCCTGCAATGGCTACCGTGCGCCCCAGGGATGGAATGATGAGCCGATCCCCATCCGCTAGACGAAGATCGGAGGCGGGGCCATCGCCCGTCAGCACGCCATAAAGATCAACGACCTGTTCCCGGTCTCCGCGCTGGATGCGGATATTGCGCAGCGAACCGGTTTTCTTGACGCCGCCGGACAGGAGAATGGCGTCGACCGCCGATGATAGGCCAGTCAGTAATCGTTGCCCCGGCACATTGACTTCTCCCGAAACCAATACCGAAATTTGACGCACACGGCTGACTGAGGCCGATACATCGGTTGCGACATATGCGCGATGCACGGCCGCTTCCAAATCTTGTCTGAAACTACCGAAACTACGCCCCGTCGCGGCAATCGGATTGAGACGAGGCACCACGACTTGTCCGTTGCGGTTGACTTCTACACGCAGCTCGCTGTTTTCCTGACCACGCAGCGAAATAACGATCTGGTCTCCCGGTCCCAACACATAATCGTCCTGCACGGCGCCGGTCTGTGCCATAGCGATGGAACGGCCGCGGCCCAACTGGTCGTAGCCGAATTGCGTGAGCTTTGCTCCGGCGCGCGCGGACATGATCTGTTCGAGGCGAGACGCCGGCAAAGGCGTATCTTTTTGTGCCGGGATAGCCTGAATAATGGTGCTTTGATAGCTCTGACCTCCATTGGTCAGATCCGCCGAATTGCCAAGCCCATTCTGTTGGCGAAGTTGGTTGAGAATATCCAGCGAGCCGCTTGAGGCGGACTGCGCCCTGCTATCGCTGGGAAAAATCGCGACGAGCATCATGGCCATGAATGACAGGCCAAAGCCAGCTCCGAAGAACACTGTTCGCGGGACGAGCGATACCCCCTCCCGGTTTTCATTCCACATCGGCCCCTCAAGGCGCTTTGACAAACAGGCGCTTTAGCATAGCCAAAGCTGCCTAGTAACTAAAAAAAGAATTTTCTTGCAATTGCTTAGGTGAAAGGCAAGGAAGGCAAAAGCGATAGAGCAAGGGCGGGAAAGTGCGGCTAAGGGCAGCCAAAAGCCCCCAAAAAGGGCACCTGATCTTGTGGTTTGCCCTATGCTTGTCGGGATTGACGACTTATTCCGCCTTTGCCGCCGATGACGGCACCATTGTCCACAACAATTTCGGCGGCATCGGAATCATAGATATGCCGAGTGCCCGCATGGCTCCGGACGGGCAGCTTTCCGGAGGAGCGAGCTTTTTTCAGAATACCCAACATTACAACTTCGGATTCCAGGTATTGCCTTGGCTGGAAGCCTCATTTCGCTATTCGGGCCTTCAACATTTCAATCCTCTTTTCTCCGTCTATTATGATCGCAGCTTTGCGCTCAAAGTAAGGGTTTCGGAAGAAACATCGAACACGCCGGCCATAGCCGTGGGCGTCAATGATTTGGTCGGCACCGGCATCTATGCCGGAGAATATCTGGTGGCTTCGAAAACATTCGGGCAATTCGACACCACGGTCGGCATCGGCTGGGGCCGTATGGGCTCGACGGCATTGTTTCGCAACCCGCTCGCTTCATTGGTGCCGTCATTTGAGAATAGGCGCCTTGGCGGCGATGCCGGTGGAACAAATTTCAACGCATTCTTTCACGGTCCGTCTGCCGGCATCTTCGGGGGCGTCATCTGGCATACCCCGATCAAAAAACTATCTTTATTGGCGGAGTACAGCAGTGACACCTATTCCGCCGAGGCGGATCGCGGAAATTTCCGCCCACGCAGCCAACTGAACTTCGGGGCGTCCTACGAGATCACGCATAACTTCCAGATAGGACTGGATTGGCTTTACGGCCGCAGCGTCGTCGGCAATATTGTGTTTCAACTGAATCCGGTTCAGCCCCAGTATCCCGCCAAGCTTGGACCACAGCCTCTCCAAATTGCGCCCCGATCCACCGAAGAACAGCAGCAAGCGATTCAAATGCTGCTGCACGAACGTCGGGGGACAGTGCCTCCTCTTCAACGCGCGAGTTTCGCCCGGGCGAACTTCGTCGACGCGTTGTGGCGGCAAAACGGTATCAACGATGTGGAACTAAACGGCAATTCCCTCATATTGGCCGTTTCAGGCAATCCCGGGCGCCATTGCGTTATTGCAGCCCAACTGGCGCAATCCAGCGATTCCACCATTAAAGATATCTTGGTACGCAGCACTGACGGCCGGCGCCCCGTGCAATGCGTGACGACTGCAGCCCAAGCGCCCTATTATCAAACAATCCGCTCGGCCGCTCCAATTTCAGCCGTTGGCGCTCCACCGCCCGATGCAAAATCTCTGAAAGTGATTGATGGCATTGGCGTGGACCCGGGTGTGGCGATGCAGGCAATCCGCGCTGATGCACGCCAGCAACAGATCGGCATCGAAGCCATATCGTTGACCCAAAGCACGGCGATTTTATACTACAGCAATCTTCACTATTTTTCCGAAGCGGACGCACTCGACCGGCTGACTCGCATCCTGATGAAGGATACGCCACCCAATATCGAAAAATTCCGTTTGATCGCGGTGATCAATGGAATTCCGCAACAAGAGTTCGATGTCCTGCGAGGACCTGAAGAGCGCAAGTTTGAACAGATTGATCACCTAGATATCTTCGGCGATGTGTCGAACACCGTTATTCTACCACCCCCAATGCAGAACCCGGCCCTGGCGGCCGAACGGGGACGCTACCCGCGGCTTTCATGGAGTCTTTTTCCACAGCTTCGCCAGGAATTATTCGATCCAGACAATCCATTTGCGGTTCAACTGGCGGTTGGATTGGAAGGCAGTGCCCAGCTTTGGCCTGGATTTTCTCTCAATGTCGAAGTTGAGACGAGCCTATTCGATAATTTCAACAATAGGCGCGCAGCAATCAGTACATTGCCGCATGTGCGCAGCGATTTTTTGAATTATTTCGATCAGGGCAAAACCGGAATCGGCAATCTAGACGCACAATATCGGTTCCGGCTTGCGCCCAGCGTCTTTGCGATCGCGAAGGCGGGCTATCTTGAAAGCATGTTTGCCGGAGGCGGCGGGGAGATATTGTGGCGGCCCGAAGGTCAGCGATGGGCATTTGGAGTGGACGGCTACGAAGTCTGGCAACGCGGTTTCGATCGTTTGCTGGATCTGCAAAAATATCACGTCTTCACGGGGCATGTGTCGCTTTATTACGCATCGCCATGGCAAAATCTCAATTTCATTTTAAGCGCTGGACAATATCTTGCTGGAGATCGCGGCCTTACCTTTCAAATGACGCGCCGCTTTTCCACCGGAGTCGAAATCGGCGCATTTTTCACCAAGACGAATGTTTCATCTCAGCAATTTGGAGAAGGCAGCTTCGATAAGGGAATAATCATTCGCATCCCATTGGGCTGGGCGTTACCTATAGAAACTCAAGGGCAATGGGGCATCAATCTACGCCCCGTCCAGCGAGACGGCGGTCAGCGCCTCGATGGTGACGCGTCATTGTATGACGAGACACAACGAACCAGCTTCGGCGAGATCAGCCTATCTCAAGGTCAATCCACGATAAGATAGATTCGTGCATCGCGGAAATCAAAGCATTCGCAGGTAAAGCATTGAATTTAATTGAAAAATACCGACCTTGACGGAGTTGTAACCCTCGGCGTACAGAGATCGAAGTCGTCGTACGGCGACATTGCCATGTCCAGCATTGTCAGCGCTAATAGGGAATCATGACAACCAACTACGCTTCTCGCTATTTCTCGACTTTGAACCGGATCGTCGGCGAGATTGCCGCCAATAGGCAATCGGGACAAGCCGTCTCATTCGATGATGCGGTCGGTGAGTTCGCAGAAAAGAGCCGCCACGCAAATCTCGCCGGCGGAAAATTAATGTTCGTCGGAAATGGCGGCAGCGCCACCATAGCAAGTCATATGGGCATAGATTTTTCAAAGAATGGTAAGCTTCGTGCCACCGCATTCAATGATGCCGCATATCTCACTTGCCTGGGGAATGATCTCGGATACGAGAATGTATTCGCATTTCAGGTGAATGATCACGCCGATACGCGTGACATTTTGGTAGCGATCTCCAGCTCGGGAAGGTCACGGAACATTCTCAACGCGGTGGACGCCGCTCGAAAAAAGGGTGCCGCCGTCGTTACGCTTAGCGGCTTTGACCACGACAATCCGTTGCGCAAAATGGGCGATCTCAATTTCTACGTACCTTCCAACGAATATGGGTATGTCGAGCTCCTGCATTGCAGCATTTGCCATTGCGCGCTCGATTTAACCATGGGAACTGCCACAGACTAAATTTGAAGCGACTCCTTCACGATGATCCCTTCCCCACGCCTTCCAGTCGCCGATGCCGGTCTGGCGCGTCCCGACTGGACCCAGGGCATGGCGCGCGATCCCAAGCTTCTCTGGCTCGACAAAAACGAAAATACCGACCCGGAGCATCTGGCGCAGGTAACTGAGATCCTAGGTGCGATTGATCCAGTCACCTATGCAACATACCCCGAAGCTTGGTCACTATATGCAAAGCTGGCAGGATGGGTGGGCGTCCATCCGAACCAACTGGTACTCGCTGCAGGCTCCGATGGAATAATTCGCAGCGTTTTCGAGTCCTTCATTTCGCCTGGTGAAACAGTCATCATGACCGTTCCCTCCTTCGCCATGTACGATGTTTATTGTCGAATCTATGGCGCCCGGAAACTGGGTCTGGAATACGAACCCTCTCCGTCCGGACCAATACTGACATGTGAAACCGTTATCACGGCAATTCAGTCAGCCTGCCCCCGCCTTATTTGTGTGCCCAATCCTGACAGCCCCACTGGCACTGTTTTTTCGGCAGCCGACATGCGCGCAATTATCAAGGCGGCCGGCGCAGTAGGCGCAGTCATCCTGGTGGATGAGGCTTATTACCCATTTCATGACGAAACAGTGGTTCCGCTGATCGGGGAATTTCCGCACCTAGTGGTCGCGCGCAGTACCGCCAAAGCCTGGGGACTGGCAGGACTTCGGATTGGCTACGCGATCACATCGCCAGATCTTGCAAAGATATTGCACAAAGTCAGACCCATGTATGAATGCAGCACGTTCGGAATGGTTGGCCTGTCCGCATTTCTGGATCATCCCGAACTAATGGCCGCGACTGTTACACGATTGGAGGCAGGAAAGGCCCTATTCCTGAGCAGCATGGAAGCACTTGGTTTTCGCACCTTGCGGGGAAAGGGCAATTTCCTTCACGTGGCCTTCGCCGATCAAAGTCGTGCGGTTCATGATGCATTATCCAGTGTCTGTTACTATCGCAAAGATTTTGGTGAGCCATGCCTGAAAGGATTTAGCCGATTTTCCTCCACGACCGTTACGAGCTTCCGTCCCGTGATAGACGCGATCACGCAAGCTGTGAAAGGTGGCACTGGCAATGACCGATAGAGTTGTGAAAGTTGCGCTAATCGGATGCGGCCGGGTCGCCGGCCATCACCTGCGCTCGATAGCGCAAGCACCGGGGGGCGAAATCGTTGCAGTGTGCGATCTCGTGGGTGAAAAAGCACACGCTTATGGCGAGCAATATGGCGTCAGATGGTTCACCGATTATCATCGCATGCTCGCCGAGGTGCCCGACATTGACGTGGTTGGCATCATAACGCCATCCGGTGCCCATCATGAGCATGCCATGGACGTGATGCGCCGCTATAAGAAGCACCTAATTGTCGAAAAACCTACCTTCATGCATCCGGAACAACTGCACGAAGCGTATAATTACGCCGAGGCACACTCATTGAAGATTTTTCCGGTCTTCCAGAACCGTCACAACAAAGCAGTACAACGTGTCAAGCAAGCGCTTGTGAATGGCGAACTTGGCTCCATACGGGTCATGGCGGTTCGCACGCGATGGTGCCGGCCGCAACGCTACTACGATCTCGCCCCCTGGCGTGGCACTTATTCTCACGATGGTGGCTGCCTTTCCAATCAGGCAATTCATCATATCGATCTTCTCCGCTATCTTGGAGGAGAAGTCGGGCAGTTGACTGCAGCATTACGCACATTAGGTGCCGACATCGAAGTTGAAGACACAGCCGTTGCGGCTCTGAAGTATCCAAGCGGCGCGGTTGGCAATATAGAAGCGACGACGGCGGCCCGTCCCACGGATTACGAAGCGTCACTCTCGATCGTCTGCGAAAAAGGATTGGCGCAACTTGGTGGGCTTGCGGTCAATGAGCTGCAAGTCTTCACGCCAGCTCCCGATGCCTGCGCCGAATTCTCGGAGCAAATCCCAGATGCTTATGGATTTGGTCATATTTCCGTATATCGGAATATTATTGCGGACATGAATGGCATTACCCCTTTCATCGTCTCCAGAGACGATTGTCTAGCGACCCTCAACCTCCTGCATGCATTCTACCGTTCGGATGAGATCGGCGAATGGGTCGAAGTGGCAGCGGGCGTACCCTCCAGCCGTCTTGGCCGGCCCAACGAACAACTCGCGAAGTTGTATCGAACCCCTGCCCCTAAAATGGCCGGCACCCAGTGAATGAAAAAAAGCAACTGCGGGTTGGAATCGCGGGCTACGGAGTGGTCGGAGCACGGCGTCGAAAATTCATCGACCTCCACCCGGATCTAAAAACCGTAGCAATCTGCGACAAGCGATTTTCGTCAGCGGGACAATATGAGGGTGTTCCCGCACACACGAACTATCAACAGCTCCTCGAAGAGGACCTGGATGTCCTATTTGTCTGCTTGACTAATGACATAGCGGCCGAGGTAACGATCGCCGGCCTCCGCAAAGGCCTGCACGTTTTCTGCGAGAAGCCGCCCGGCCGCAATGTGGCCGACATTCTTCGTGTGATTGAAGTGGAATCCTCGCATCCGAAACAAAAGCTGAAATACGGATTTAACCACCGCTACCACGATTCAGTGAAAGACGCCCTGCGGATGGCTCAATCCGGTGAGTTGGGCAACGTCATCAATATGCGCGGCGTATACGGAAAATCACGCTTTATCAGCTATGGCCAAAAATCCGATTGGCGCATACAGCGCGAAATCGCCGGTGGAGGAATATTGCTGGATCAGGGAATTCACATGGTAGACCTGATCCGACTATTCGGTGGTGAGTTTCACGACGTGCGAAGCATTGTCAGTAATGACTACTGGGGTCACGACATTGAGGATAACGCATATGCATTAATGCGTAGCGACAACGGTGTCGTTGCGATGCTGCATTCCACTGCCACTCAGTGGCGCCACCTTTTCTCCCTAGAAATTGCCCTGCAACGGGGCGCAATAAATCTGGCGGGTATATTGTCTGGATCCAAGAGCTATGGGGCGGAAACGCTAACGGTTGCTTGGGCGGCCGAAGATGATGCCGGAAATCCCAAGGAGCAAACGACCCACTATAACACCGACCCTTCCTGGGAAAATGAGATCGCGGAGTTTTCTGATGCGATCCGGAACGATAAGAAAATCATTAATGGATCATCGGACGATGCGCTGCGAACCATGCAGCTCGTCTACCGTATCTATTGCGCCGATTCGCAATGGCGCGACCGCTGGAATTTGACTGAAAACATTTGAGAGACTGGACGTACCGCCATGGAAAAAATCATTGGTTTGATTCCTGCCAGAATGAAAGCAAGCCGCTTTCCTGGAAAGCCGCTCTTCCCGATACATGGACGCCCGATGATTGAACACGTATGGCATCGCGCAAAAATGTACTCGAAATGGGATGCATTAGCGATATGCACTTGCGACGACGAAATCAGGGAGTTCGGGGATACCCATGGAATTCCGGTAATAATGACGGCCAGCACTCATGTGCGCGCACTTGATCGGGTCGCCGAGGCCGCCGGCAAGTGCGGGATCGCGTTGCAAGCCGAAGATATCGTAGTCTGCGTTCAGGGCGACGAACCCATGATGCGGCCAGATATGATCGACGCTGTTTGCAATCCCCTTCTCGACAATGAAACCGTGAACGGTACGGTTTTGGGCATGCACGTGACAGACGAAACCATATTTAGGAATCCTGACACTGTGAAAATCGTGCATGATATTCATGGAGACGTCCTGTACACGTCTCGCTCTCCAATACCGCACGGCAAATCCTTTTCGCCTGAGATGAATGCGAGGCGCATCTACGGCATTCTGGCGTTTCGTTGGAATTTTCTGCAGACATTCCTGAATCTCGCTCCGACCCCGTTGGAATTGCAGGAAGCTTGCGACAGCAATCGCATCTGCGGCAGCGGCCTCAAACAACGCGTCGCTTTCTATCCCAATATTCCGTCCTTTTCGGTGGACAGCCCGGCCGATCGAGAGTTGGTGGAGCGAGAAATCATTAAAGACCCTCTTTGGGGTATGTACTAAAGTGCCTTCCTTCGCGGGCAGAACAGCGGTTGTAACGGGAGGAACCCGAGGCATAGGCCGCGCCATTGTTGAAGGATTGTTGGAAAAAGGTGCGCAGGTTATTGCAACCGGACGCGCCCCTAATGCTGATGTGCCGAAGAATGCCCTATATGAGTCTGCGGATTGTGAAAATCCAGAGGCCGTTGAAGCCTTTTGCCGCCTATTGGAGCGTATCGAGCCTGATGTCCTGATAAACTGCGCTGGTATCAACAAAAACGCTCCCTACGCGGAAATAGAAATGGCAAATTTCTCGCGAATACAGCAAGTCAATGTGACGGCCCCTTTTCGTTTCAGCCAGGCGGTCCTCGCCGGCATGCGAAAGAAAAAATGGGGGCGCATCGTCTCTGTCAGCTCCATTTTTGGGAAGATAAGCATGGCTGGCCGGGCAAGCTATTCTGCCAGCAAATTTGGATTGGACGGCCTCATGACGGCACTGGCGGCAGAAGTCGCCTCCGAAGGTATTCTCGTCAATTGCATTGCACCGGGCTTCACCCAAACGGACCTGACGCGTGCCATGTTGGGCGAAGCTGGAATGGCGGACCTTGCCGCGAGGGTGCCGATGCGGCGCTTGGCACAACCCATGGAGATTGCAACTTTCGCAATCTGGCTCGCGGGTCCGGAAAATACCTACATAAGCGGACAGAATATCGCGATAGATGGAGGCTACACGCGTGTCTGACGCATTCGAAGTCAAATCCCACGCGGGACCTTATCAAGTAACGCTGGACGAAGATGCGGCGAATAAAATTTTCGCGGGAGAAGGGAAACCGTTCCACGTCATTGTCGATCGCCGGGTGGCGAACTCGCATGGAGACTATTTGGCACGACTTCTATCGGAAGATTCGATTCTAACGATCGATGCTTCGGAACCCAGCAAATCGCTGGAAAGATTTCCCGATTACGTGACGCATCTTGTTGGAAAAGGCATCCGCCGTGACCACCAGCTCCTCGCCATCGGAGGCGGCATAATACAGGACATAACTTGCTTTCTAGCGGCGAACATGTTGAGGGGCATCCAATGGACCATGATGCCGACTACGCTTCTGGCGCAGGCGGACTCTTGTATCGGATCAAAAAGTTCAATTAATAGCGGGGGCGCAAAAAATATACTTGGCACGTTTACGCCACCGCACGCCGTGTGGATCGCAACGCGGTTTCTGGACACCCTGGCCGAGCCCGACATTCGCTCTGGCGTCGGCGAAATGCTGAAGGTTCACGCAATCGAAGGACCATCGCATTTCGACAGAATTTCTTCTGACTATGAAAAAATTTTCACTCAACGCGCGACAATGATCAGATACATCAAAGAATCATTGCTGATAAAGCGCCGATATATTGAACTGGACGAGTTCGATCGTGGTATTCGAAATGTCTTTAATTTCGGTCACAGCTTCGGGCACGCGATCGAAGCCGCCACAAATTTCGCCGTTCCTCATGGCATCGCCGTCACCATCGGTATGGATATAGCGCTTGAAGTCGGTCACGAACTTGGAATTACCAATATGAGCACCTTGAAGCGCATGCGGCCGGTTCTGCGCCGCAACGCTGAGGGATATCGCAGCATCCCGGTACCGCTGGATGCCTTCCTTGCGGCATTGAGCAAGGACAAAAAAAACACCGGCAGCGGAACCGCTACAGTAATTCTCCCGCGCGGAGATGGTGTCATTGAAAAATTCACGATACCTACGGATGAAAGATTTAGGGGTGTGTGTACAAATTATTTCGAGAGCGTGGACAAATGACGGAGACATTGCGCGTAGCGGTAGCCTCCCGTTCTTTCTCCCATCATCCAGTTCTTCGGGCAGAGCTATCGACGCTCTATCCCAACGTGACCTTCAATGATTCTGGGGCTTCGCTCACAGAAGATGCCTTGGCGAGATTTCTGCAAGGCCATGACGCCGCAATCACCGCGCTTGAAAAGGTGAATGACCAGCTTCTTGCCCAACTCCCCGATCTCAAAATCATATCAAAGTATGGTGTCGGCTACGACATGATCGATATTGGCGCGCT
>Ga0105240_10007198_pt1 | contig 16204 bp, 10 predicted proteins | sample KBSC54metaG_FD_80426 | JGI IMG/M metagenome (GOLD analysis project Ga0105240, IMG submission 80426) | Corn rhizosphere microbial communities from Kellogg Biological Station, Michigan, USA - KBS C5-4 metaG | ecosystem: Host-associated > Plants > Roots > Rhizosphere > Soil | place: Michigan, USA... | reverse complement strand
GCCGGACCCGACCAACTAAACAACTCACCTATTTGCAATGCCGGATTTCGGCCCGGCAAGCGCACCTGTAGCAACTTGTGGCCGTTTTGGGATTCTCGGAGGCTTCGGACAGCTACAAGTTTTGTCTACAGTTGTTTGGGGTGGACCAAGGATCGAGACCCCGCGGAGAATCTCGGCGCTGTAATTCCGCAACTGCTACTTCTGACTCTTATCCTGATCTTTAACCGCGAGACCTCCCGTGATTCCGTCCACCTGATATCCCGTTTGGATCTTTCTGATCTTTACGATCTCGGCCGGTGTAGCGGTCTTGGGGTCGACGTTGGCAACCGAACAGGTGAAGCCTCTCAGGGTGCACTCAGAAGTGGTGTGCTTGATTCCCTTCTCCTTCATCCGCAGCATCATCGCCTTGACTACTTCCTCGTGCATGATCACAGCGTTATTCGGAACGAATGTTCCGACGCCTATCGCATAGTCCACCGGCATTAGCGGTTCGATGCTCGAACCGAAGGCGCCATCGTTTTTCTTGCCCAAGTCATGGGCCGCTAGATCCGCTCCCTGGTCCATCAGGTACTGAACGATGGGGAGCTCGCCCAGGTTGGCCGCTACCATCAGTGGTGTGATCCCGTAATTATCGGCCGCGTTCACGTCTGCTCCAAGCTGGACTAAGAGTTTGACGACCTCCAGTCTTTCGGCGGCCGACCTGCCCTTGCTATAGCCGTTGATGAAGCCGGTTCCACAGGCCGCCATGAGGGATGTCTCGTTATCTTTCGACACGATATGAGGATCGGCGCCATGCGCCAGCAGGAGCTTTACCAACTCGAGATCGCCGGAGAAAGCCGCGCGCATCAGCGCCGTTCCGAACACGATTCGTGGCGATCCGTCTCGCATGCGGGCCCGAGGTGTGTTGTTGATTATGGCATTCGGATTCGCTCCGCCATCCAGCAGTTTTTTGATGAGCGGGAGAGGATCCGTGGTCACCATCCAGGGGAAGTTCGGCGGCGTTTCCATATTGCGGCGATCCACGGCCCAGAACAGCGGTGTAAATCCCTGGGCGTCCCCATGATTGACCTGTGCGTGATTATCGATCAGAAAAGATGCCAGTTCGTAACTGCCGTTGAAGATCGCCAGGCCCAGCACGTCCTTGCCGTCGCCGCCGATCGCGTTCACATCGGCACCGGCGGCGACGAACAGTCGCGCCGATTCGAGATCGCCTTCCCGCGCCGCGAACATCAAGGGCGTTAATAAGCCGCTGGCATGCTCTTCGGCGGGCTGGCCGGGCTGGGCAGCTACCGGCGTGGTTCCTTCAAATCCGCGCCCGGTGGTAGAGGGTACAAATTTCGACCGGGCGTTGACGTCCGCGCCGTGGTCCATCAGGACCTTCACGGCGTCGGGGTGGCGCTCGGAAACGGCCCACATCAGGGCTGTGGTATCGCCCCAGGTTTCCTTGGTATTCACCCGCGCGCCATGATCCAGCAGAGTTTTGATCGCGTCGGTCTTGCCGGTGCGCGCCGCCATCATGAGCGCCGTGTCGCCGTATTTCGTCAGAGGGCCGTTGGGGTCGGCTCCGGCTTTCATGAGCTTTTCGATCATGGCCGCATTTCCGTTCACGGCTGCCAGCAGCAGCGGTGTGGCGCCATCGCGGTTCGCCGCCGAGACGTTCGCGCCGGCGCCGATCAGTACGTCGGCAAGCTCCAGATCGTCCGACTGCACGGCCCAGTGCAGCGCGGTGGCGCCGTCGCTTTGCGGAGCATTGACCTTCGCCTTGCGCTGCAGCAAGGGGCGTACCGCCTCCTTATTGCCCTTCATGGCTGCGTCGGCCACATCGCTCGCGGCTGCAGCAACCAGGAGACTGGCCGCCGCCAGGAACACTCCACACTGGAGAATGAACTTCATTTGCGCCTCACATTCTTAAGAACCACCGGCGACGCGCCATAGTTTTCCAGCCCGATCGTTTTGGCCGTGCTGTCGACGGTCACTTTGCCGGTCAGCGAAATCTTTCCTTCACCCTCGCCTTTCGAATTTAAGTGCAGCTCAATGATCGAGAACTCGTAGTTCGTTATTGCATCAGTCCCGACTGGCTTCCACAGATCATTCCAGGCCCCTAAACGCCGGTCCGTGGCCAGCAGGATGCGTTCTCCGCCGTCCGGCTCGGCAATCCTTGTTGCGGAGCGCAGTGAGTATCCTGCGACTTCCGAGGACCAAAGGTGTCCCACGATCGGCGCATTGCCCAGGGCTGTCTTGAGCGAGCTTTCGGGGGTTGGACGAGGCGTCTCCGGCGCAGCCGCACTGGCGCGCCCTCCACCACGCCCACCGCGTCCGCCGCGCCCGGCGCGGGCAGCCGTCGTCGCTTCAGCGCCATCGACGGCAGCGGGATCGGGAGCGGGATCCACAGCGGCTCCACGTCCGCCGCGGGCTCCACGGCCTCCGCGACCGCCAACAGGTACAGCCGGCGCTGTCAGATTCCACGCCCCCAGCAAGTCATCGCGCTCGGCGTCAGTGGACCAGCGAAGCACGTCGATCCGAATGGAGTCGTTGGCGCCACTGACGTGGTCGGTTGTTGCGGTGAAACTTCGAATCGGTGTTTGCGCCGCCGCCAGTGCGGCCGCAACTACCATGAGACCAGCCTGAATCAAGGTCTTCATTTATCCTGATTCGTGCCCCAAACGCGACCCAACCACTCGACCAAACGCTCTACTTCCTCGTCGGAGAGTTTAGCTCCTCGTTCTCGCATGTCCACCACCAGGACGCGCCAACGCTCCTCGGGATTCCTGGCCCTTTCCACGCGGTCCAACTCGTGACAGGACCTACAGGCCCGATCGAGAAGTCTCTTCGCTTCGGGGTCGGAGAAAAATGTGGTGATCTCAGGAGGGACATAGGTTCGCGGAAATGGCTTGGTATTCGGGCCGAACTTCGCCGCGAGCCAGTCAAGCAGGATGTTCCGGTCCTCGTTCGAGAGGGCGATATCCCCGCTGCTATGCTTGGATTCGAGGAGCCCCTGCCAGCCCGGCTTGTCCAAAGCAAAGAATGCGTAGTCGTCGATGCCGTGGCATAAGGTGCAGTTCTTGCGAATCACCTGCCACACGGGACCGTCGGGCCGGGTTACTTGCGGCCGGATGGGCCGTCCGGACAGTTGCGCGGCCGCCGGCATCGCGCAGGTCGCCGCCACCAGTACCGGGACCGCCCAGAATCTCCACTTCATCGGATCTCCTATGCCAGTGGAAGCGGTGCTGTGCTGGAACCGAAACTCTCCCTATCGATCCCATACAGATGCAGGATGCTCAAGAGCATATTGGAAGTCCGCTCCTTGTTATCGGGGTACACAATGTGACGATTCCCCTTGAAAGAACCGTCGATTCCGCCCACCAGGATCACCGGCACCTTCACATGCGCGTGCCGATGCGAATTACCCATGTTGCTGCCCTTGTAAACCAGCACGTGATCCAGAACGCTGCCGTCGCCGTCAGGAATACGCTTGAGCTTGTCGACGAAGTACGCCAGATTCTGCACGTGATAACGGTTCATCTTGGCGTAGTTGGCGACGTTATCCGGCTTGTCCCCGTGGTGCGACGATCCATGCCATCCTCCATTGAAACCAGATTCGGGGAAGCTGGCGCCGGACAGGTCGCGGCCTAACATGAAAGTGATCGAGCGCGTAAGATCTCCCTCGAAGGCTAGCGCCATCAAATCGTACATTAAACGGTAATGGGCATGCTTGCTCTCGGGGATGCCGAAGGGGATTTCCGAAGACGGCTCCCGCACGGTTTTGTTCATCGCGATATTGATGCGGCGCTCGATTTCCCGAATGTTCTCCAGATAGGTATTGAGCCGGTTCTTGTCGCCCGCGCCCAGATCCTTTTTGAAGAACGAAATCTCGTGCGTGACCGAATCGAGGATGCTGGCATTCTGCTTTCTGCCGGCCACGCGCTCCTCCGGGCTCGCGCCATCGCCAAACATGCGCTCGAAGGCTACCCGAGGATTGATTTCGGTCGGCAGCGGCTGCGTGGGTGACGTCCAGGATATCGAGTTGGTGTAGGCGCAGCTATAACCCCAGTTGCAATTGCCGAAGTTACCGGCGTCCTCAACGCCCAACTGCATGGATCCCAGGATCGTGTCCTGGCCATACTTCTGGGCGATCAATTGATCGATCGTAACGCCCAGATACGGGCTCACCGCGTTTCTTCGTGGCCGTGCGCCCGATAATAAGACCGCACCGCGCGCATGGTCGCCGCCGGGTTCATCCTCATTGGCCATGGCTTCCGGCATGTCGAGCCCGGTGATGAGAGTCACTCGATCCCGGAATGGCTCCAGCGGTTTCGTGATAAAGGAAAAGTCGAAGTTGGGACCTTCCTGCAGCGGACTCCAATACCCTGGCGCCGCGCCATGCGGATGCCAGATCCCCACAAAGCGCCTCACCGGGCTTGCGGCCGTCTGCCGCACGGGCGTTTGCGCGGGTACCATCGAGTCGAGCAGCGGCAACGCCAAGCTGACCCCTGCACCGCGCAATAACGTTCGACGGGAAATGTGCTTCTTGGAAATGAACATTATCTGGACTCCTCTTCTACTTTTGTCCTCATCTGAAACGGTGCGCTTTTGATCACGCCCATCAAGATCGATGAGAACTTGTCGTTATTTTTATCCGCCTCCCGGACAATCGAGCGGATCACGGGCATATCGTAGTATTCAACCCCCCGGCCGGTGCCGTACGTCAACAGCTTCTCGGTAAGCATGCGGACGAATTGCGGCGAATACCGCAGCAGAGCCTGCCGCAGCTCGATGGGACCGTTCACTTTGGTGCCATCCCACAACTCCGACGACGCATCGATGGGAACACCGCCGTCTCCACCCTGCTTCGTACGCCACTTGGCGTCGGCATCGAAGTTCTCGAGCGCAAAACCGATCGGGTCCATCAGTTTGTGGCAGCTTGCGCAAGGCTCCTGTTTACGGTGGATGGTCATTTGCTCCCGCAAAGTGAGAATCTTTTCGGGGCCGCCCTTGGTATCTTCCAGCGGAGGGACGTTGGGCGGAGGTTCCGGAGGAGGCGTACCGAGAATGTTTTCAAGCACCCACACGCCCCGCTTGACGGGAGAAGTCCTGAAATTTTGAACCCAGGTGACGGAGAGAAAACTTCCCTGCCCAAGCAGTCCCCGGCGATAGGCCAAGTCTGGCCCGAGCGTCACGCGGCGGAACTGCGATCCGTAAATATTGGGAATGCCGTAGTGCACGGCCAGCCGCTCGTTCAGAAACGTATAGTCCGCCGTCAGCAGATCGACGACGTTGCGGTCCTCCCGTATAATGCTTTCAAACAGCAGCTCGGTCTCGCGCCGGAAACTCTTACGGAGCTCGTCATCCCAGTTGGGATAAAACACTCCATCCGGCGAGGTGGCCGGCAGATTCCGCAAGTACAGCAACTGATCAGCGAAGTTTTCAATCAGTGCCTGCGATCGGGTATCGGCAAGCATGCGCCGCACTTGCTGCTCCAGCACCGGCGAGGCGTGCAGCTTTCCCTGGTTGGCGAGATTGATCAACTCATCGTCCGGAATACTGCTCCACAACAGGAACGACAAACGAGAGGCCAGTTCGAGATCGGTAATGCGGTAAGGCTGACCGGTCTTCAGGCTGGCAGGTTCTTTTTCGGCGCGCACCAGGAAGTTCGGGCTGGTCAGGATTCGCCGCAGCGCCAGCTCGATGCCGTCTTCGAATGTGCCCTCACGGCGGCCCTCCTGGTAAAAGCTCCACACCCACTCGAGGTCCTGCGGAGTCGAGGGACGCCGATACGCCCGCCGTGTCAGCGTCGACAGAATTTCGCGGGCACAGGCTTCCTCTTGAGTGGCGATCGCCGGCCGGCAAGTGAATACTTTGCGGCGGCTGCGCGAATCTTCGGGACGTGTGGCCTCGAAGGGTCCTTGAATCCGCAACAAGCCGATAGCCGGGTAATACTGCAATTGCGGGATGCTGTTATTCTCCAGCGATTTCCGCTCGTATTGCCGGATCATATCGAGACTCGGCCGGTAGTTGGTGGCCAGGAACGTAACGCCCACCATGTGCGTACCAGCCTTGACCGGGATGGTCACTTCGATGGCTCCGTCGGAATCCGCTTGCATTCCCTGACTCAGTCCCACGCCGACGTAGTCGGTTAGATGCACTCGCTCACCGTCAATCAGGAATTCCAGTTTTTCACCCGGAACATATTTGCCGAGACCAAAGTTCTGGACCGAGAACTTGTAATCGCCATCGGATGGAAAGCTATGACGAACCAGCATTCCTCCGCGGGTTCCGAAAGGCAAACCCTCGATGTGCTGATTCTGCGAAGTGTCGCCCGGCGCTATATAAGCCGATTCCGTGGGCGTCTTCCAATAACCGACAGCCATGCGGGCGACTCTGGTTGCCGCCGTTGTATAAGCTTCCAGTAACGTGGGAGAAATCGTTAACGACCCTGCGATGTTGTCAAAACCCCGGGCCGAATCGTCCGGGGGCAGAAGCGTTGCGGTCTCGATTTCAAGATCCAGGAGGTCGCGGACGGCGTTGGCGTATTCGGTCCGGTTGAGACGATGGAGAACCACGGATCCCGGATTCACACGGCCGGCCGCCTTGCGATCGATCTCCGCTTCGAGCCAATCCCTCAGCCCTTCGTACTCCACCAAAGGCGGCCGGCGCATCCCCGGCGGCGGCATCAGACCCGCGCGAAGCTTGCGCACCACCTTTTCCCATACCTCAGGGTGATCGCCCACCGCCGTAAGATCCAGTTTTTGAAGCGAGAAATTGGCCGTTTTAAGTTTGTCGTTATGGCAGGTGACGCAATATTGATCGAGAAGGGCGCGTTCGGAAGTAGCAGAGGCGGTAGCTGTTACAGGCGCCGGCTGCTGTCCCGAAAAAATGGCGACGGTTATTACTAATAGGCCGCTGGACAGAAAAGCGATCTTCATCGAAGGTTTCCTTGGCACCTGTAAGTACTTAATAAGTCTAATCTTTTGGGCTACTTCAAACAATGATCCATTAGGATCATAGTGACGGGCTACTTAAGATCGCGCACGAGAGCAGCCTAGCTCCGTAGAATGTGAATCCCGTCAATTCTAATTACAACGGTCCGATGCGATCACTGCAGGAGTTCCTGTGCCGCTGGCATCCCTAAACCCGCCGCCCGCTCTAGGCGCTGGCCACCTTCGCAGGCGGCGTTAGACGGTATGATCGTTCGTGGTGTGAATCGCATGGGCTTTAAAGACTGGCTAACGCGTTACGCCAGCACGGCGTTGATAGTGCTGGCGGCGGCGAACTCGGCTTTCGCGCTGGACGCCCGGAAGGCCCTTACACAATATTCCAGGACCGTTTGGACCCAACAGCAGGGGCTTCCGCAGGACGCGATTCGGGCCATCACACAGACTACGGATGGCTACCTTTGGCTGGGTACCGACGAAGGATTGGCCCGCTTTGACGGCTATGAGTTCGTCGTTTTCAATCGAGATCATGACAGTCTGCCCTCGAACTCCATCACAGCGCTGGCCGCGGGCAAGGAGGGATCGCTGTGGATTGGTACCCCGAATGGCCTAGCCGAGTTTCGGAACAAACGCTTCCGCAGCTACACACAGAAGGACGGCCTTCCGGACAATTCGATCGGGTCTTTATTTGTGGACCACGCCGATATTCTTTGGATAGTGGCGGGAGGAAATCTCAGCCGGCTCGACAGCGGCAAGTTCACAACTTTTCGGCCGGAGCGGGATATCCCGATGCGCGCGGTGCGGGCGGTCACCGAAGACAACCGGCATACCCTGCTGGTGGCGGGCAACAGCTCGATCGCGAGGTTCGAGAATGGGAAGTTCACGAGTGTATTTGCACCCTCCACACTGATGAATGACTTCCCTTCGGGGATGCAGGCGGACCATGCCGGCAATCTTTGGATACTGGGTGTACGAGGGCTCATCGAGCGCCTTCCCGACGGCCGGATCAGGCGCTACGGAGCTCGCGACGGTCTGTCGGATTCCTTCGGTCTGCACTCCATTTGGGAAGACCGTGACCGGAACCTTTGGGTAGGCACCGATAAGGGGGTGGCGCGATTCGAGGACGGACTGTTCCGGACAAGAACGGATACGCAAGGCGGCGAGCCGGATTCCGTCCTGTGTATCTTTCAGGATCGCGAAGGAAATCTTTGGATCGGTAGCAACAACGGTCTGGCTCGTTTCCGCGATGATACCTTTACCGTTTACGGGAAGGACGAAGGCCTTCCCAGCGATGAACCCAATGCAATATTCGAAGATCATGCCGGAACAATCTGGGTTGGTTTTCTCGATCGGGGACTTGTGCCGTTGTCCGGCCGAAAACCGCTAAATCTCGGGGCTGGATCCGCGCTGCCGCATGACCGTGTGTATTCTATCCGCGAGACCCAGGCGGGCGAACTGCTGGTCGCTGCCCGCGATGGGCTGATAAGCCTGAAAGGTGGGCACGTCCGGAAATTCGTGCCACCAGACCCGCAGGGCCGCAAAAGAGTTTACGATGCCCTCGAAGGCTACGACGGCCGGATTTGGCTGGCGCTGCCGAGCGGCTTGGGAGAACTCCGGGGAGACGAGTTCCGGACGGTGATTGAAAGCGGACCCGTGATGCTCGACAGCTCCTTCGTGACGCTCGAGAAGGGTGAAGATGGCTCCATCTGGGCGGGGACCATCCGCAAGGGTTTATGGCACGTGAGCGCAGCCGGAATGCGGCTCTACACCACGGCCGACGGACTGGGCAGTGACCAGATCCGATCCTTATATCAGGACCACGACGGGACTTTGTGGATTGGCACTTTCGGAGGCGGCCTAAGCGCTTTGCGGAATGACAAGTTCGTAAACTACACCGCCAAAGACGGCCTTCTCAGCGACAACATCTCTAAGATCACCGATGACGGCGAGTCGTTGTGGCTCAGTACGACTCGGGGTATTTGCCGGGTGTCCAGGAGGCAACTGCAGGACTTCTCGGAACATCGGGTAAAAGCTCTTCAACCGGTGAATTACGGGCTCGCCGACGGTCTCCGCAGCGCACAATGCTCGCCGGAAATCGGCTCGGGAGGCGGTCGCCACGCGGATGGAAGCTTGTGGTTTGTGACCGCTCGCGGCATTCCGGTAATTGAACCTGGAGCGACTGCGCGAACGGAAGCGGCTCTGGTTGTCGGCTTGGCTGAAGTGTCGGCAGATGGGCGCCAGTTGGACTGGACTAGTGCGCCTAGAATACCTCCGGGAAACGGACGCTTGCAGATTCGCTATACGGCGATTCATCTGAGTGCGCCCGATCGCGTGCAGTACTCCTACAAGCTCGGCGGATTGGACTCCGAGTGGGTGCAGGCAGATGGCCGCCGCGTAGTTAACTACGACAGCCTAGGACATGGACATTACCGCTTTTCGGTTCGGGCGCAATTGCCTGGCGGCCCGGCCAGCGAGGCATCGTATGAGTTCGAAGTGCTTCCCCATGTCTACGAGACTGGATGGTTCCGGCTTTTAATTGCGGCTCTGCTGGCCGCGATTGTCTGGCTGGCGTACCGGCTCCGAGTGCGCCAGGTCCATTCTCGGTACGCGTTGCTGGTGGAAGAGCGTGCGCGATTGGCGCGCGAAGTTCATGACACCCTCGCCCAGGGTTTTGTCGGTATCTCTTCGCAGCTGGATGTAGTCGAAATGAGCCTGCCGAAGGATGCCGATTCGGCACGAGGATACCTGGACTTGGCGCGGCGCATGGCCCGTCACAGCCTGACGGAAGCACGCCGTTCCGTGATGGACCTGCGTGCGGCCGCGCTGGACGACCAGGATCTGGGCGCCGCCTTGGACTCCGGCGCCCGTCTGTGGACCGAAGGCTCGGGCATCGGAGTGAAAGTGGAAGTGACCGGCGAAACCAGCAAGCTTCCGGAGCAGACTGCCCACCACGTATTGCGCATCGCGCAAGAAGCGGTGACCAACGTGCTCAAACATGCGCGCGCGGGCAAGATCAGCATCAAACTGCACATTGCACCTCGAAGTCTGAACCTCCAGATTCGGGACAACGGCTGCGGCTTCGATCGGGAGGATGTATTCGCATCCAGCGCTGGCCACTTCGGCATCATGGGGATGCAGGAACGGGCCGAGCGCCTCGGCGGGAAACTTCGCCTCACGAGCGAGCCCCACAAGGGGACTCTGGTGGACGTCGAGGTGCCTGTACCGTGAGCCCCAGGATTCGCATTATGGTGGCCGAAGATCACTTGATCGCCCGGGTCGGCGTAACCGCTGTCATTAATATGCAGCCGGACATGAAAGTGGTGGCGGAAGCCGTGAACGGCCGGCAGGCTCTGGAACTATTCCGCAAACACCGGCCGGATGTGGTTCTTCTCGACATACGTATGCCAATCATGTCCGGTTTGGAAGCCGCCGCGGCGATTCGAAGTGAGTGTCCAGACGCGCGCATGATCGCACTGACTACGTACGGGGGTGACGAAGATATCCGCCGCGCGCTGGCCGCCGGCGTAAAGGCTTATCTCACCAAAGACGTGCTGCACGAGGAGTTACAGAAGGCGATCCGCGCTGTCTACGCGGGGAAGACTTACATGCCAGCGGCTCTGGAGGCCATCCAGCAGCACTCGCCGCATCTGAGCGCGCGCGAGATTGAGGTTTTGAGACTCATCGTGGACGGCTTACCGAATAAACTGATCGCTCACCGACTGAATATTGCCGAAGCCACGGCGAAGAACCACGTGAAGAATATCCTCAGCAAACTGGGCGCTCAGGACAGAACGCAAGCCGCTACAGCCGCGATTCAACGCGGCATCATTCATCTCTGAGTCCCGGCGGAGTTTGCCCGCAGCCGACTCCACACGTACTTAGAAGATAAATTTCATCGCAAGCTGGACGATCCGCGGGTCGCCGGCGCTGGTGATTACACCGAAGTTCCCGCTATTCAGGGTCGCGGTCGGCGTGTTGAAGTTTGTTCGATTCGGCAGATTGAAGGCTTCCGCCCGGAACTGCAGAGACATCCTTTCGCGGATCGGGAAAGATCGAGTCATATTCATGTCCAGAGTGACAACTCCTGGGCCGTTAATATTGTTGTAACCCAGGTTTCCGTAGGTGCCCGCAGTCGCGGAAGTGAAGGCTTTCGAGGTCAGCCAGGCGACACACGGCGGGTTTGAACACACGTTTCGATCGCTGACATAAGGACTGAGAGCCGTGTTTAGATTGGGAGTCTGCCCGGGTTGTGTGCTGAGCGCGACATCCAGGCCTGAGGTCACCGTAAACTCTCTGGCGGATTGGAGTCTGAGGATCGTGGAAACCTGCCAGCCGGTGGCCGCAATCCTTAATGCCCGGTTGGAAAACCTTGGGGTGGCCGCCACCAGCGACAGATTGAAAAGGTGCCGTTGATCCGACGTGCCGCAGTTTCCATGGTAGGCAAGGCGGTTTCCGGGAATGGCGGCTGCGGAGGCTCCCTGCGCGCCCGTCTGAGTGTCGAAGATGTCGCTGATACAGTGCGACCAGGTGTAGTTCGTGAGGATGCTGAGCCCGCTGCTCAGCCTCTTTTGTACGGAAAGAAACAATGCTTCGTAGGTCGCCGTTCCGCCATCGTCAACGGTAGGAACTCCGGCAAAATATTGTCCCTGCACTGGATTCTGCAGATAGAGTACGCGCCGCAGATTTTGATGGGCGACGGTTGAACAAACGGTTTGCGGACTGGCCACCACTTGCCCCGCTGCGTTGACAGTCTGAAAGGTACCCCCGCCTGTTCCCAAGAACTGAGCATAGTTGTACTGGTTCGAGGTGGTTAAGTGAACAGTGTTGTTGCCGATATAGTTTGCAGTGAGAAGCCAGTTTGTCCGCACCTGCCGCTGGATACTGAAATTCCATTGGTTAAGATACGTCGGCTGGAGATCCAACGGATGGTTGATGACGCTGCCGAAGGCCTGGAAGGCGGCATCCTTTCCGGTGTTCAACGGGAACGGATTGCCGCCGGCATAGTTAACCCAAGGATTCGAAAGGCTCGGGCTAGTGGGCTGGAGCTGATAGCCAAAGGGTTGGTTCTGCGCAATGAAGTTCAAGCTGAAGGCATGTTGCCGGTCGTTGAACATTCCGTAAGCGGCGCGGATCGTCATACGGCCATCACCCTTGGGGTCCCAAACTACTCCAATCCGCGGCCCGAACTTCAGGTACTTGTTATTCTCCACGCTTCGTCCAGGCGTGTAGGTAGGGTCGCCGGGATAGGTCATACCGGCCGGAGCATTCACATACACCTGACTCTTCAGACCTTGCGTGAACCGCGTTTGATCAAAGTGCATGAACTGGCCGTACTTGCTATACACCGCCAGATAGGGTTCCCATCGTAAGCCGTAGGTCACTGTAAGCCGCGGCGTGATTTTCCAGGTGTCTTGCGCATAGAGGCCGATATAGTTTTGGCGGAGCGTGAACCCGTAAATGTTACCCTGGACGACTGCGGAAGGATTTCCGATCAAGAAGTCGGCTAGCCCAAGTGTGGTCGTCTGCCCGCTGAAGGTGAACGCTCCGGGCGCATTCAAGCCCGACCAATAGTTCATAAGCTGGAAAATATAGTTGGCGCCGATTCCGATCTGATGGTTCCCCTTGATAATGCTGATGTCTTCACCCAATTGAGGATTCGGTCCCGAGAAAGCAGCTCCCGGAGTGCCGTTCACACCGCCGATCGTGAAGCCATTTCCCTGAACGGTGAGGCGGATGGTCTTACCGGCACCCACATCAGTCACGTTGGCTCCGAGGTCATTCCAGGAGAAAAACTTATCGGGCGTTCGAGTAAGACTGGTCCGGTTGGCCGCCACGCGGAACGAACTGACGATATTCGGCGAGATCAGCCAGGTATGTCCCAGAGTCAGCGTGTAGACTGCATTACGCGTGCCATTGGTATTTAAGGTAAGCGGGTTCTTCCCGTCATAGGTGGTCGGCTGACTCAGGACATTCGTTGTCGCGCGACCGAACAGGGTGTGCTTCGAGGTGATTTGATAGTCCATACGGGCAACGAAGTCGGTTTGATCCGAATTAGAAATATTGCCAAACGTCACCTTGCCGCAGCCGGTGGCATCGGTCGGGACCGGCAACAGGCTGGCTATTTTCACTGCTACTGGATTCAACGAAGTCGCCGCAATTTGATTGTTGTTGAACCCGCGGGACGCCGGAAGGGTAAGCTGCCGCCCACCGTTACAGGCTGGTGAGGCCAAAGTACGGAAGTCGCCGGCGAGCGATTCGGGCGTGGGAACGAATGCGATGCTGCCGGGCGGGTCCGAACGCCTCGATGTACGCTGGAATCCGCCAAAGAAAAATAGCTTATCCCGCAAGACAGGGCCGCCAATGGTTCCTCCAAACTGGTTTTGCTTGAGAGTGTCTCGGGTAGGAGCGAAGAAGTTTCGCGCATTGAAATCGCCATTTCGCAAAAATTCGAACAGGTCGCCATGAAACTGGTTGGTACCGGACTTGGTGACGGCATTCACGGTAGCGGCGGAGTGCATGCCATATTGAGGCGATAGCGCGCTGGTCTCGACCTTAAATTCCTGTAGAGCGTCGGGAAAAGGAAGTGGAAGATTGAGACTGCTGCTCACATCGTTGTGGTTGGCCCCATCCAGCAGATAGGTAATTCCGTTGCCTTGCCCGCCCGCGACAGAAATACTGGCCGCCGGGAAGTTCCGGAGCTGAGGGATAGTTCCGGCAGTGGCCATTCCGGATAGAAAAATGAGCTGCGTCGAGTCGCGTCCGTTCAACGGCATTTCCACCACGCGCTGGGTGTCCACCACGGTTCCGATACCGGTGCTATGCGTTTCCACCAAAGCGGCGCCGCCTTCCACTGTCACCTGGTCGCTCACCGAGCCCACCCTTAGAGCGGCATCGATGGTGGGGTTGGTATTTACCTGAAGCACAATGCCGGTTTGTACATATTTGCTAAAACCATCTTTTCGGATTTCGAGCGTGTACGGACCCACGGGGAGATTGGTGAGCACATACGCACCATCGGCCGCAGAGGTGGTGGTTCGGACCAGGCCGGTGTCCGTCTGCGTGGCCCGGACTTCGGCGCCTGGAATCGTTAAGCCAGTTGGGTCTACCACTACCCCGTTAATCTGGGACGTTGACGCCTGCGACCAGAGGACCGCGCAGGTAAACGAGTAACTCAGTACAGCTTTAACGAAGCTCTTCGCCGTCCACATTTTGTTCTCCTTAGCCTTTTTTCCCCGCTGCACCAATGCAGCACAGCTAGATTAAGCTCTTAGCGAAGATCAACAACGACGGGAACTGAGACTTGGCGAGTATACTACTGGACCCACTGGGCGACAATGATCCAAAGTGATCATTCCCACTAACAATGATCCAATGTGATCATTTCCAGAATTGGGGCAGATCGGGATACTAATGGTTCGACCGGCGACATGGATATAATCACGGAACGCACCACCCGAAGAACTCTTTATCGTGCGATCATCACCTCACTCGGAGCGTTGATCGCGGCCGCCTTAGCCATTCCCGCCGCTCTCTACTTGTTGATCAAGCCTAAGGACCGGGAAGCCGACTGGGTGGAGATCGCCGATGTGCGGCAACTTGGAATCGGTGAACCGAAACAGATTCTGTTTAACCGCAGGCGAATAGATGGCTGGCGCCAAGTGGTGGAGAAATCCGCCACCTGGGTGGTGCTTACCAAAGAGAACAGAGTGATCGCTTTTGCACCCTTTTGTACGCACCTCGGATGCGCCTACCACTGGGAGAACGCGACTAATTCGTTCGTGTGTCCTTGTCATATGTCAGTATTCGCGATGGACGGGAAGGTGATGAACGGCCCTGCGGCGCGACCTCTGGATCGATATGCGTGCCGGGTGGAGGCGGGAAAGATTCTCATCGGCTCCCAAGCAGAGAGAAGTAACGCGTGAAACTACGCTGCGCGGATTCTGGGATAATCGCGCCTATTTTGGGAGAGTGACGTTCGACCGTAGCGTCACCGCTTCATTTCTTGACTGTCCCCTTTATTTGCCAGGCATGATGACTGCGGCGCCATCTATGGCATCATTCTGAATCGCCAGTAATGCTTCGTTGGCTTGCGCGAGAGGAAAGGGTGTCGCCCTTGGTCGAATTCCGATGCGGCTGGCAGTCTCAAGAAAATCACGCGCGTCCTCACGCGTCATATTCGTCACACTTCGGATCTGGCGTTCACCCCAAAGCAGATGATCATAGTCGAATTCGGGGATTCGATCGAGGTGGATCGCGTTGATGGCCACAACCCCGCCTTTTCGAAGGCTTGCGAGCGCGGCAACTACTACGTCGCCGCTGGGAGCAAATGTGATCGCCCGATCTAACGCCACGGGCGGCTTTTCTCTCTCTGTACCCACCCAGGTAGCGCCCAGCGAGGCCGCCAATTCCCGGTGAGAGGATCCGCGCGTCGAAACATATACTTGACAGCCCCACGCTGTCAATACCGAAATTGCCAGGTGGGCTGAGGCCCCGAAGCCAAAGAGTCCTACGTTATCGCCCTGCTCAACCCCGGCGACCCTTAAGCTTCGGAATCCGATAATGCCCGCGCAAAGCAGGGGCGCAGCTTGTAAGTCATCCAATGCATCCGGAAGGCGGAAGACGAAATCCGTTCTTGCAGACGCAAACTCGGCGAAACCGCCGTCGACCGAGTAGCCAGTAAAAGTCGGCGAATCGCAGAGATTTTCCATTCCTCTGCGGCAATACGAGCATGTTCCGTCAACCCCACCCATCCAGGAGACTCCTACTCTTGTTCCGATAGGAAGGTCGATAGTGGCTCCATCTACGATCTGTCCTACGATTTGGTGCCCTGGGATCAGCGGATTGCGTAGCGTTGGTAATTCGCCTTTGACGATGTGCAGGTCCGTGCGGCACACGCCACACGCTCTTACGCGCAGGAGCACATGCCCCCTCTCTAGCAATGGTCCAGACGCTTCACCGATCACCAGGGGATGTTCCCCGACTTGCCTTGGAGCTAAAAGAATGGCGGCTTTCATGAATCCCGTTGCTGAACGACAGGCTCCTGGGAGGTCATCATTTGGTATCCGAAGCAGGCGGAGCTAAGGTCAGCCTCCGCACGTCCACAAAATCATTGCGGACTGTCTCGACTTCCAGCCGGTAACGCTCGCCGTCGCCTTGGAGTTCCTTTTCGAGGGATCGGATTCGCTGCGATAGGTCCTCTTGGATGTTGTTCACCAGGATACTTTCCTTCCATGACTCGACGTCCCGTCCCAAAGCAGCCCGGGAAGTGTGAG
>Ga0105240_10007197_pt1 | contig 16205 bp, 16 predicted proteins | sample KBSC54metaG_FD_80426 | JGI IMG/M metagenome (GOLD analysis project Ga0105240, IMG submission 80426) | Corn rhizosphere microbial communities from Kellogg Biological Station, Michigan, USA - KBS C5-4 metaG | ecosystem: Host-associated > Plants > Roots > Rhizosphere > Soil | place: Michigan, USA... | reverse complement strand
GGAAAGGACTCGAACCTTCACGGCCGTTAAGCCACTGGCACCTGAAGCCAGCGCGTCTACCAATTCCGCCACCTGGGCCCGATCCGTCGGATCGCGCGAGCCGGCTTCCTTAAAGCCCCGCCCTGCGCCGGTCAACGGTCGAGGCTCCACCGCCCCCGCGAAGCGGCGATGGGGGAGGTAGGCGATGATTGCAGCGCGGGGCGGCATCGTCTATCGGCAGGGCCATGCAGAACCTCGTCACCGTCTTCGGCGGATCCGGTTTCATCGGGGCGCAGGCCGTGCGCCAGCTCGCCAAGGCCGGCTGGCGGATCCGGGTGGCGGTGCGCAACCCGGCCAAGGCCTACGCCATGCGGCTGCACGGCGACGTGGGCCAGATCGACATCGTCCAGGCCAATATCCGCAACGCCCCGTCCCTGCGCCGGGCGCTCGTGGGCGCGAGCGCGTCGGTCAACCTGGTGGGCGTGCTGCGCGAGAGCGGGCGGCAGGGCTTCCAGGCGCTGCAGGCGATGGGCGCGCGCAACGTCGCCGAGGCGGCCAGGGCCGAGGGCGTGGGGCGCATGGTGCAGATGTCGGCCATCGGCGCCGACGCCGCGTCGGAGTCGAAATACGCGAGGACCAAGGCCGAGGGCGAGGCCGCGGTGCGCGAGGTCCATCCGGGCGCCGTGATCGTCCGGCCGTCCATCGTCTTCGGGCCGGAGGACGACTTCTTCAACCGCTTCGCGGCCATGGCCCAGGTGAGCCCCGCGCTGCCGCTGATCGGCGGCGGGACGACCCGCTTCCAGCCGGTCTATGTGGGCGACGTGGCCAAGGCGATCGCCCGGGTGGCCGCGGCGCCGGAGGCGGCCGGCCAGACCTATGAGCTCGCCGGCCCGGCGGTGCTCAGCTTCCGGGAGCTCATGGAGCTGATGCTGGCCGAGATCGGCAAGCGCCGGTTCCTGGCGCCGGTGCCCTGGCCGGCGGCCGCCCTGCTTGGCGCCCTGGGCGACATGGCCGGCGCCGTGATCGCCCCGCCGATCACCGCCGACCAGGTGATCCTGCTGAAGACCGACAATGTGGCCAGCGGCGCCTGGCCGGGCCTGGCGGAGCTGGGGATCACGCCCACGACGCTGGAGTCGGTGCTGCCGAGCTATCTCTACCGCTACCGCAAGGGCGGCCAGTACGCCGACCAGGAAGACCGCGAGCTGGCGGCGGTCTAAGGCGCCTCCAAAAGCCCAGAGAACACTGGTATAGGTCCGGACAAGACGGGGGTCCGGACATGAGCGAAATCATCGGCGACTGGCCGCGCAAGACGCGCGAGCTGCAGAACCACCACATGGACTCCACCCTGTGGGACGACTTCCCGTTCCGCGACGACGACGTGGTGGTGGGCACCTACGCCAAGTCCGGCACCACCTGGACCCAGCAGATCGTCGGCCAGCTGATCCACCAGGGCGATCCGGAGATCGCCATCGGCGAGATCTCGCCGTGGTGGGACATGCGCATCGTGCCCCCGGAGGTGCGCGCCAGCGTGCTGGCCCAGCCGCACCGGCGCGTGGTCAAGACCCACCTGCCGGCCGACGCCCTGGTGATGTCGCCCAAGGCCCGGTACCTCTATGTGGCCCGCGACGGCCGCGACGTGATCTGGAGCCTGCACAACCACCACTCCAACCACTCGGAGCTGGCGTTCCAGCTGCTCAACGAGACGCCCGGGCGGGTCGGGCCGCCGCTGCCCAAGGCCGACCCGGACATCCGCCGCTATTTCAGGACCTGGCTGGAGAACGACGGGGCGCCCTACTGGTCGTTCTGGGAGAATGTCGCGACCTGGTGGGCGCTGCGCGAGGCGCCCAACGTCAAGCTGGTCCACTTCGCCAACCTGAAGGCCGACCTGGCGGGCCAGATGCGCGACATCGCCGACTTCCTCGAGGTCGACATCCCCGAGGCCAGGTGGCCGACGCTCGTGGAGCACTGCACCTTCGACTACATGAAGGCCCATCCGGAACGCTCGGCGCCGGGCGGCGGCGTCTTCTGGGAGGGTGGCGCCGACACCTTCATCCACAAGGGCGTCAACGGCCGCTGGCGCGAGGTGCTCTCGCCCGCCGAGAGCCTGGCCTACGAGGCGACGGCGCACGACCGGCTGGGCGCCGACTGCGCCCGCTGGCTGGCGACCGGCGAGGGGCTTTAGCCGGCCATCAGCAGCGCCAGGCCGACGCCGCCGATCAGGATGCGCAGCCAGCCGAACGGGGCGTAGCCGCGCTTGGTGACCAGGGTCAGCATGCCGCGGATCACCACGAAGGCCACGATGAACGAGACCACGAAGCCCACGGCCACCAGCTCGATGTGGCTGGTGTTGGCCAGCGCCTGACGGTTCTTCCAGGCGTCGACGGTGAAGGCGCCGGCCATCACCGGGATGGCCAGCAGGAAGGAGAATTCCGCGGCGACGCGCTTTTCCACCCCCATCAGCATGGCGCCGACGATGGTGGCGCCGGAGCGGGAAACTCCCGGAAGCAGGGCCAGGCACTGGAAGAGGCCGATGGCCAGGCAGGTGCCCAGCGGCAGCGCCATGGCGTCCTTGCGGGTCGGATAGGGGGCGAACCGGTCGATCAGCAGGAGGACGACGCCGCCGGCGATCAGCGAGATGCAGATCAGCCGCGGGCTCTCGAACAGCACCTGCTTGATGGTGTCGTGCAGCAGCAGGCCGGCGATGGCGGCCGGTATGAAGGCCACCAGCAGGCCGAGCGCGAAGTTGCGCGCCCGGGGCTGGCTGGGGATCAGCAGCGCGATGGTCCACAGCCGGCGGAAATAGATCACCACCACGGCCATGATCGCGCCGAGCTGGATCAGCACGGCGAAGGTGTCCCAGAAGGGGTCCTTCAGGCCCATGGCCAGCTTGGTCAGCAGCAGCATGCCGGTGGAGGAGACCGGGATGAATTCAGTCAGGCCCTCGACGAGGCCCAGGATGATCGCATGAATCCAGTCAGACATCGGGTCCCCCGCTGAGCCGCGGCGTTCAGGAATGCGGAACTATGGTGAAGAAGGCGTTTATCGCCTTTCCCCTCTCGCCCCCTCGAATGTCGCCGTATATCCCTGTCCGCCGACTGTGATGAGCAAAGATGCTCCGGGATTGAGCGCATGAGTTCGGCGGAGAGCCGGCCAACGGACCTGAGCGGCGCCATCCAGGCCGCCCTGCAGCGCGGCGACCGGCAGGGCGCGCTGGCCCTGGTGCTGGAGGCCGAACGCGCCGCGCCGGGCGACAAGGCGCTGAAGATGCAGCGGGCCATGGTCTGCCGCCTCGCCGGCGACCTGACCGGAGCGCTGGCGGCCCTTGACGAGGCGCTGAGCCTCGACCCCTACGACTATGTGGCGAGGCTTTCGAAGGGCGCGCTCATCGAGAAGGTGAGCGGCGAGCGGGCCGCGGCGCCGGCCTATCGCAACGCGCTGGCGCTGGCCCCGCCGGATGCGGAGATGCCGCCGCCGCTGCGCGCCCCGACCGAGCGGGCGCGCCAGGTGCTGGCGCGCGCCACCGAGGCCCTGGAGGCGCACCTGCTCAGCCGCACCGGCGCGGTGAAGGCCGAGATGTCGGAGGCCGCGCGGCGGCGGTTCGACGAGGCGGTCGGCGTCTATGCGGGGCGGGCCAAGGTCTATGTCCAGGAACCCCTGCTGCTGCACTATCCCAGGCTGCCGGCGATCCCCTTCTACGACCGGGGGTTCTTCCCCTGGTTCGCCGAGCTAGAGGCGGCGACGGACATGATCCGCGGCGAGCTGGAGGGCGTGCTGCAGGTCGCCCGCGACGACTTCGCCCCCTACATCGCCTATCCCAAGGACGCCCCCGTCAACCAGTGGGGCGAGCTCAACCATTCGAAGCTGTGGAGCTCGTTCTTCCTGTGGAAGGACGGGGTGCGGCAGGCGCAGGCCTGCGAGCTTTGCCCGAAGACCGCGGCGCTGCTGGAAGGCCTGCCGATGTCGGACCAGCCGGGGTTCGCGCCGACCGCGATGTTCTCGGCCCTGGAGGCGCACACGCGGATCCCGCCGCACACCGGTTCGACCAATGTGCGGCTGATCTGCCACCTGCCGCTGATCCTGCCGGGCCCGGCGGGATTCCGGGTCGGCGGCGAGACGCGCGAATGGAAGATGGGCGAGGCCTGGGTGTTCGACGACACCATCGAGCACGAGGCTTGGAACGACGCCGACGAGCTGCGGGTCATCCTGATCTTCGACGTCTGGAACCCCTACCTCGACGTCGGCGAGCGGGAGTATGTGAAGGCCCTGCTGACCGCGCGCAGCGAGTTCTTCGCGGGCTAGTCGCGCGGATGGGGGAACCAGAGCCGGTTGCCGTCGGGATCCTCGACGACGAGCAGCTCGTAGCCCCAGTGGCCCGACGCCGGCTCGGCGCCGCGCTCGCTGAGCTCCTGCCGGGCGGACGCGAACTCCGCGGCGCCCAGCGAGATGAAGATCAGGCCCCGCCCGGCCTCATCCGGCCATTGGTCTGAGAGGATCAGCTCACAGCCTTGCCGGGAGACCTGCACGATGCGCAGGCGAGCCTCCTCCTCATATCGCCAGTCCTCCTTGAACCCGAGCTTCGCGGCGTAGAAGCGCAGCGACTCCGAAGCGTCGCGAACGGCGAGAACCGGCCGCGCGTACCAATCCTTGCTCATGACCGACTCCCCGCAGTTGAACCGACGACATTCAGGATGAGCCGCGCGCTCCCGGCGCGCTAGCCGAACTCCGGCTCGGGCCCGACGTAGCGGGCGCGGGGACGGATGAGGGTGTCGGCCTGGCCCTGTTCGATGGCGTGCGCGATCCAGCCGGCGCAGCGGGCCACCGAGAACAGCGCGAAGGGCGCGTCGGGCGGCAGCTTCAGGGCCTCGCAGGCGGCCATCAGGGCGAAGTCGATGTTCGGGGCCAGGCCGGTGACGGCGGCCACCGCCTCGCTGAGCGCCTGCAGGTCCGGCGGGGCGGTGAAGCGGTCCAGGAGAGCCGCGGCGCGCGGGTCGCCGTCCGGATAGAGCATGTGGCCGAAGCCCGGCAGGGCGCGGTCTTCCGCCAGCCGGTTGGCGATCGCCTGGCGGGGGCCGAGCTGGGCGGCTTCGGCGGCGAAGGTGCGCACCGCCGCCGTCGCTCCGCCGTGCCGCGGGCCGGACAGGGTCGCCAGGCCCGCCAGCGCCGAGGCCGAAAGCGAGGCGCCGGTGGAGGCCGCGACCCGGGCGGCGAAGGCCGAGGCGTTGAGCTCGTGGTCGGCCACCAGCACCAGCAGGCGGCGGATCAGGTCGGCGCCCGGGCCGCCGGGCCCCTGGCCCCAGGCCAGCGCCAACCGGTTGTGGATCGCCCCGCCCCAGGCCTCGCCCGCCACCGCGTCGGTCAGCACGTCGAGCAGGGTGGCGGCCTCGACGGCGAGCGCCAGGGCGTGACGGCCGCGAGCCGGCGGGTCGGAGCCGGCGCGGGCGGCCAGCGCCAGATAGGCCCGGGTGCGCATGTCCGGATGCTTCGGCGGCGCCGGGCGGTCGGTACGCTTCAGCGCCGCGCCATGGCCGCCGCGCAGCAGCCGCGCCACCGACTCCAGGGTCTCGCTGTCCGCCAGCCGGATGGCGTCGCGGCCCCGGTAGAAGAGCCGGCCGCCGGCCACCGTGGTGATCGAGGAGGCCAGCACCGGCTCGCCCCAGGCGATGGCGCCGGCGGCCACGTCGGAGACCTTGCGGCTGCGCGACTTGCGCTGGGCGAGCGCGGCGATGTCGGCGGCGCGATAGAGGCTGCGGCGCGGGTCGGAGGGATCGGCGCGGACCTGCACCCGCCCGCGGCTGACATAGGCGTAGAGCGTCTGGGGTCGCACCCCCAGGCGGTCGCGGGCTTCCTCGGCGGCAATCCAGTCGGCGGCGGGCATATATTGATTATGTTGATCAATCTTGACTGTCCCATGTTGACGGCTTTTCTGCGGACCAGCAAGCCAGAACTGGAGACCGGCCATGTCGGATGGATTGGAAGGCGTGATCGCGGCGGACACCGTGCTGTCGGAGGTCGACGGCGAGGCGGGCCGGCTGATCATCCGCGGCCGGTCGCTGGACGACCTGGCGGGACGCGCGACCTTCGAAGAGGTGACGCGGCTCTTGTGGGACGGGTTCTTCGACGACCTGCCCGACGACCTGGCGCCGGCGCTGGGCGCGGCGCGGGTGGAGGTTTTCGCCGAGATCTCGGCGCTCGACACCGGCCTCCTGGACCGCACGCCGATCGAGGGCATGCGGGCGCTGACGGCGCGGCTGGCCGATGGCGACAGCCTGGACGTGGCGCTGCGCCTGGCGGCGGCGCCGGCGGTGTTCACCGCCGCCACGGTGCGCGCCCAGGTCGGCGAGGCGCCGGTGCGGCCCGACTCGACGCTGGGCCATGCGGCGGACGCCCTGCGGATGCTGCGCGGCAGGCCCGCCACCGCCTTCGAGGTCGACGCGCTCGACACCTACCTGGTCACGGTCAGCGACCACGGCCTCAACGCGTCCACCTTCGCCGCGCGGGTGATCGCCTCCACCCGGGCCGGCCTCACCTCGGCGGTGCTGGGCGGGATCAGCGCGCTCAAAGGACCGCTGCACGGCGGCGCGCCCGGCCCGATCATCGACATGCTGGACGCCATCGGGCGGCCGGAGAACGCGCGGGCCTGGATCGAGGCCGCGCTCGCCCGCGGCGATCGGCTGATGGGCTTCGGCCACCGGGTCTACCGGGTGCGCGATCCCCGCGCCGACGCGCTCAAGGCCGCCGTGCGCCGGTTGACCGAGGGCTCCAACAGCATGCCCGGGCGCCTGGCCTTCGCCGAGGCCGTGGAGGCCGCGGCGCTGGCGATCCTGAAGGAACGCAAGCCCGACCGGTCGCTGCAGACCAACGTCGAGTTCTACACCGCCCTGCTGCTCGAGGCGCTCGCCTATCCGCCCAGCGCCTTCACCTGCGTCTTCGCCACCGGCCGCGTCGCCGGCTGGATCGCCCACGCCCGCGAGCAGTTGGCCGGCGGGCGCCTGATCCGCCCGCAGTCGCGCTACGTGGGGCCCATGCCGAGGCGCGCGGCCTGATCAGCTTTTTTCCCTCCCCTTTATGGGGAGGGTGGCTGGAGCGGAGCGACAGTCGGGTGGGGAAGTGTGGGCCGGAACGCCGAGTCGGCGCTTGGACGCGATTTCCCCACCCGTCTCCGCCTTCGGCGTCGCCACCCTCCCCATAAAGGGGAGGGAAATGCTAGCTTCGCGCCCATGACCACCGCCCATGGCCTGAGCGCCGCCGAGACCGCCGCCCTGACGCGGCAGGTGACGTTCTATTCGGTCAGCGTCGCCGCCGTGCTGGTGACGATCAAGGTCGCCGCCTGGCTGGCCTCCGGCTCGGTGGCGCTGCTGGCCTCGACCGCCGATTCCGGCCTCGACCTCCTGGCGTCGATGACCACTTTCTTCGCGGTGCGCTTCGCTGTGACCCCGCCGGACGCCGAGCACCGCTACGGCCACGGCAAGGCCGAGGGCTTCGCAAGCCTGATGCAGGCGGGCCTGGTGTTCGCCTCGGCCGCCCTGATCGGCCAGGAAGCGGTCAGCGACATCCTGCATCCGCACCCGATCCTCAAGGGCGGCTGGGCGCTGGCGGTGATGGGCGTCTCGATCGTTCTGACCGCGCTGCTGATCCTGGCGCAGGGCCGCGTGCTGCGGCAGACGGCCTCCGTCGCGGTCTCCGGCGACCGGGCGCACTACGCCGCGGACCTGGCGTCCAACGTCATCGCCCTCGTGGGCATCGCCGCGACCGGCCTCTTGGGCGTGCCCTGGGTCGACGCGGGCGCGGCGCTGATCATCGCGGCCATCCTGCTGTGGGGCGCGGTGGGCGTGTTCCGCGAAGCCTCGGGGCAGCTGATGGACCACGAACTGCCCGACGCCGTGCGCGCGCGGATCGTCGAACTGATGACGCAGGACCGGCGACTGACCGACGTGCACCAGCTGCGCACCCGCGCGTCCGGCCCCTATGTGCACATCCAGATGCATGTCGACCTCGATCCCGAGCTGACCCTGGAGGCCGCGCACCAGGTGATCGTGGCCGCGGAGAACCGGGTGCTGGACGCCTTCCCCTCCGCCGACATCATCATCCACGCCGACCCGCGCGGCCGCGCCGAGCCGCACGGCGGCGCCTTCGCCGAGGCGCGTTCGGCCTAGGGCGGCTCGGGAAACGGCGTAGTAAACGCGCCCTTAACGGGTGCGGCGTCCATTGGGCCCAACGATTCTCCCCGCCCCCGCGTTAGCCGGACATGAGCCTCGAACGCACCCTGCACCATTTCCCGCTGGATCCCGCCTCGCGCCAGGTGCGCCTGGTGCTGGGGGAGAAGCGCCTGGCCTTCACCGAGGTCCAGGTGCGCTACTGGGAGCGGCCCAAGGACCTGACGGCGATGAACCCGTCGGGGCTGATCCCGGTGCTGGTGGAGACCGACGGCGACAGCCGGCTGGTGCTCTGTGAAGCCCGCGCCATCCTCGACCACCTGGAGGAGACGGTCCCCGAGCCCGCGCTGCTGGGCCGCGACCCGGCCGAACGCGCCGAGGCTCGGCGCCTGCTCACCTGGTTCGACCGCAAGTTCGAATACGAGGCCGGCGGCTACATCCTGCACGAGAAGATGGAAAAGCGGCTGCTGGGCCTGGGCGCGCCGGACCTCAACAACCTGCGCCAGGGCCGCGACGGCCTTAGGACCCACATGTTCTACATCGAAAAGCTGTTGCAGGAGCGCGAGTGGCTGGCGGGACGCCGGCTGTCGCTGGCGGATTTCGCGGCCGCCGCGCACCTGTCGGTGATCGACTATTGCGGCGACATGCCCTGGCCGGACTTCCCCGCCGCCAAGACCTGGTACATGAAGCTGAAATCCCGGCCGTGTTTCCGGCCGCTGCTGGCGGACCGCTGGCCGGGCCTGACGCCCGCCAAGCATTATGACGATCTCGACTTCTGACGCTGCCGAAGACCTGATCCGCGCCGAAGCCCTGAAGCTCGGCTTCGACACCTGCCGCTTCACCCCGATCCCCGAGGCCTGGCCGGCCGGCGCGCGGCTGGCGCAGTTCGTCGACGCCGGCCGGCATGGCGAGATGGGCTGGCTGGCCGACACCGTCGAGCGCCGCGCGCATCCGCGGGCCATGTGGGGCGGCGCGCGCTCGGCCATCGTGCTGGGGATGAACTACGGGCCGGACCACGATCCGCTGGCCCTGCTGGCCGAGCCGACGCGGGGCGCGATCAGCGTCTACGCTCAGGGCGACGACTACCACGAGCTGATCAAGGGGAAGCTGAAGGCGCTGGCCCGCTGGCTGCAGGACCGGTTCGGCGGCGAGCTGAAGGTGTTCGTGGACACCGCCCCGCTGCTCGAGAAGCCGCTGGCGGCCCAGGCCGGCCTGGGCTGGCAGGGCAAGCACACCAACCTGGTGTCGCGCGAGTTCGGCTCGTGGTTGTTCCTGGGCTCGATCCTGACGACCCTGGAGCTGGCGCCGGATCCGGCCGAGACGACGACCTGCGGAACCTGCCACGCCTGCCTGGACGTCTGCCCGACCAAGGCCTTCCCCGCGCCCTATCAGCTCGATGCGCGGCGCTGCATCTCCTACCTGACCATCGAGCTCAAGGGGCCGATCCCACGGGAGTTCCGCGAAGCCCTCGGCAATCGCATCTACGGCTGCGACGACTGCCTGGCGGTCTGCCCCTGGAACAAGTTCGCCGCCACCGCCGCCGAGCAGAAGCTGCAGGCCCGCGAGGCCCTGCGGGCCCCGGGCCTGGCCGAGCTCGCGCGCCTGGACGACGCGGGCTTCCGCGCCCTCTTCGCCAAGAGCCCGGTCAAGCGCATCGGCCGCGACCGGTTCGTGCGCAACGTGCTCTACGCCGTCGGCAACTCGGCCGATCCGGCGCTGGCGGCCGAGGCCGACCGGTTGCTGGACGACGGCTCGCCGCTGGTGCGCGGGGCCGCGGTCTGGGCCTTGTGGAAGTTGTTGGATGAAGCGGCGTTCTGGGCGCTCAGCGCCTCGCGGGCTTCCGCCGAGACAGACGCCGCTGTCCGCGATGAATGGGCCTTCCCCCACTCCGCTCATCCCCGCGAAAGCGGGGACCCAGGCTGAGGTCGAGTGAAGATCGCGGATTTCGGGATCACGCAGAGCCCGCTTGGGTCCCCGCTTCCGCGGGGATGAGCGGAGGTTTGTTCAGAATTCCGCTTTCGGCATGTCCTTGAGCCTCGGCAGGACCTTGTCCTTGTCCGACAGCACGGGCTCGACGTCGAGCGGCCAGGCGATGCCGATGTCGGGGTCGTTCCAGATCAGGCCGCCCTCGAGCTGGGGCGCATAGTCGCCGTCGACCTTGTAGAAGAGCTCGGTGTCGTCGGTCAGGGTCATGTAGCCATGGGCGAAGCCGCGCGGGACCCAGAGCTGCTCGCCGGTCTCGGCGGTGAGCGTGGCGCCGACCCAGCGGCCGTAGGTGGGCGAGCCCGGCCGCACGTCAACCGCCACGTCGAAGATCGCGCCCTTCAGCACCCGCACCAGCTTGCCCTGGGCGTGCGGGGCCTTCTGGAAATGCAGGCCGCGGACGGTGCCCTTCCGGCCGTTGAAGGCCTGATTGTCCTGCACGAACTGGGTGTCGACGCCGGCCGCCAGCAGCGCCTTGTGGCTCCAGGTCTCGGCGAACCAGCCGCGCGCATCGCCATGACGCTTGGGCGTGATATGCAGGACGTCGGCAAGGGCCAGGGGCGTGATCGTCGTCATATGGCCTCGACTGCGCAGGAGTGACCCCTCGGATGGCGCGTGGCGGCGCGATTGGCAAGCCCTCGGCGCCACGGACGGGCCCCGGGGTGAGCGTGGTGGTGGTGGTCTACGAAAGCGGGCCGACGCTGGCTGAGTGCCTGGCGGCCGTCCGCGCCCAGACATACCGCGACTACGAAGTCATCCTGGTCGACAACGCCTCCAGCGACCGCACGGCGCAGGCCGCCCGTGACGCCGATCCGACGGTCCGGCTGATCGAGAACGACCAGAACCTGGGGTTCGCCGCGGCGGTGAACCAGGCGGCCCGGGCCGCGCGCGGGCGGTGGCTGGCGCTGCTCAACCCCGACGCCTTCGCCGAGCGCGACTGGCTGGCCCGGCTGGCGGCGGCGGCGGCGGCGAACCCGGACGTCCGTTGCTTCACCTCGCGCCAGCTGATGGCCGACGACCCGACCAAGCTGGACGGGCTGGGCGACGTGATGGCCCTGGCCGGCTTCCCGTTCCGCGGCGGCTACACCCACGCCGACCCCGGCGCGCTGGAGCCCGGCTGGGTGTTCTCGGCCTGCGGCGGGGCGATGATGATCGAGCGCGAGCTGTTCCTGAAGGTCGGCGGGTTCGACGAGCGGCTGTTCTGCTATTGCGAGGACGTCGACCTGGGCTATCGCCTGCGGCTGATCGGCGAGCCGACCTTGCTGGTCCCCGACGCGGTGGTGCGCCACGTAGGCTCGGCCTCCAGCGGCGGACGGCGCAGCGACTTCGCGGTGTTCCACGGCACCCGCAACCGGTTCTGGGTGTTCGTGAAGGACACGCCGGCGGCGCTGTTCTGGCTGACCCTGCCGCTGCATGTGCTGGCGACCCTGGTGCTGTTCGCGCGGCACGCGACGCGGGGCGAGGCCGCGACGCCGATCAAGGGCCTGGCGGCGGGGATCCGGCACATCGGCGTGGCGCTAGAGGCCCGGCGCGAGGCCCAGGCGACGCGCACCGCCAGCGCCTGGGAGATCGCCCGCGCCATGACCTGGAACCCGCTCGACCTCTTCCTGCGCCGGGCGTTCATCCAGCCCATGGCCTCTCCCCCGAGCGAAGCGAAGAGCGGGAGAGGGTAGGGAGAAGGCGGCTGGGCCGGTCGGTCACCCCGGCGTTTGAAACGATGGCCCTCGGGCGGGTCCCTGGTGTGTCGAGACGCCGAGCCGCCCTCTCCCTACCCTCTCCCTCTCCGCTACGCGGGGGGAGAGGAGGCCCACTCCGTGAGCCGGCGCATGAAGGCGACGCCGCGCTCCATCTGGGAGATCTCGACATATTCGTCGGGCTGGTGGGCCTGCTCGATGGAGCCCGGGCCGCAGAGCACGGTGGACAGGCCCGAGCGCTGGAACTGACCGGCCTCGGTGGCGAAGGAGACCGCGCGGGCCGGGCCGTTGTCGCCGGCGAGGCGCCGGGCGAAGGCCTCGGCCGCGCCGTCCGGCTCCGGCGCGAAGCCCGGCACGCTTGATTGCAGCTTGACGGAGACCCCGGCCTCCGGCGCGCGGGCCTTGAGCGCAGCGTCGAGAGCGGCGGCCTGGGCGAAGAAGGGCGCGAGCACCGCCTGCGGGTCGAGGTCCGGCGGGCAGCGCAGGTCGAAGAGGAAGGTGCATTCGCGGGCCAGGATGTTGCCGGCCGTGCCGCCGTTGACCAGGCCGATGGTCAGGGTCGCGCCCTTGGGCGTGAAGGGCGAGGCGGGGTCGGCCTCGCGCTCCAGGCGCTGGGCGAGCTCGGTCAGGGCGGCCATCAGGGGAACCGCCTCCATCACCGCCGAGACGCCCTGCTGGGTCTGGCTGGAGTGGGCCTCGCGGCCGGTGACGCGCACGCTGTGGTAGGTGATCCCCTTGTGGCCGTTCACCGCCACCATGTCGGTGGGCTCGCCCACCACCACGAAGGCAGGCCGGGGCAATTCTCGATGGATGAGATCGATCAGCGACGGCGCGCCCAGGCAGCCGATCTCCTCGTCGTAGGAGAAGGCCAGGTGCACCGGCCGGCGCGGGTTGGCGGCGATCAGGTCGGGCACGGCGGCCAGGCCGAGCGCCAGGAAGCCCTTCATGTCGCAGGTCCCGCGGCCATAGAGCCGCCCGTCGCGCTCGACGATGGCGAAGGGGTCGGAGGTCCAGGGCTGGCCGTCCACCGGCACCACGTCGGTGTGGCCGGAAAGGACCGCGCCGCCCTCCACCGCCGGGCCGACGGTGGCCAGCAGGTTGGACTTGGTCCCGTCGGCGTTGGCGACCCGGCGGTGCGGGACGCCGTGCCGGTCGAGATAGGCCTCGACCCATTCGATGAGGGCGAGGTTCGAGTGGCGCGAGGTGGTGTCGAACCCCACCAGGGTTTCCAGGATGGCGCGGACGGCGGCGAGGTCGGTCATGGCGGCAAGCCTTAGACCCGGGCGGGCGGCGGCTCAAAAGGAAAGCCGTCTGGCGCCGATCCCCGGGCCGTGGCTAACTGGCGGCCAACAAACAAAGGTCCTGGGGAGGATCATCCTTGGCAGACGTCGTCCTTGAGCCGGTCGCGGGCGCGCCGGCTCCGCCCAGGTTCGCGCCGGTGAGCGCCAACTACGGCCGCTATGCGCTGACCCTGCTGGTGGCGATCTACACGGTCAATTTCCTGGACCGGCAGATCATCACCACCATCGGCGAGAGCATCAAGAACGACCTGCACCTGACCGACAGCCAGATGGGGGCGCTGGGGGGCATCTTCTTCGCCGCGGTCTACACCATCCTGGGCATCCCGATCGCCCGGGTGGCGGACAAGTCGAACCGGCCCTGGGTGATGACCCTCTCGCTGGCGCTGTGGAGCGGCTTCACGGTGCTGTCCGGCTATGCCCGCAACTACGGCGTGCTGGCCGTGGCCCGGGCCGGGGTCGGGATCGGCGAGGCCGGCTGTTCGCCCACCGCGCATTCGCTGCTGGCCGACTATTTCCCGCAGGAGAAGCGGGCGACGGCGCTGGCCATCTATTCCATGGGGATCTCCATCGGCACCCTGCTGGGCATGGCGATCGGCGGGATCGTCGCCGAGCACTACGGCTGGCGGAACGCCTTCCTGGTGGCCGGCGCGCCGGGCCTGGTGTTCGCGGTGATCGCCATCCTGACGCTGCGCGAGCCGCGCAGCCAGCTGAGCCGCGACGCCCAGGCCAAGGCCAATGCGTCGAGCCACATCCCGCTGCTGATGGTGTTCTCGACGCTGGAGCAGCGGCCGACCTTCTGGCTGTTCGCGCTGGGCGGGGCGCTGACCTCCTTTGTCAGCTACGCCCACGGCCAGTTCTTCACGCCCTTCTTCCTGCGCAACCACGCCCACGAGCTGACGGTGCTGGCCGGCCAGTTCGGCATGGCGCCGGCGCCGGGCAAGCCGCCGCTGGGCTTCGTCAGCCTGGCGCTCGGCCTGGGCGCGGGCGTGGGCGGGGCCTTCGGGTCGTGGTTGGGCGGCGTGCTGGCCGACAAGCTGGGCCAGAAGGACATCCGCAACTACGCGCTCTTCCCGCTGCTGGTGCCCTTCGTCAGCCTGCCGGTGGTCTGGTACGCGGCGGGCACGGACAACATGCTGCTGGCGCTGATCCTGCTGGTGATCCCCAACATCGGCGTGGGCGCCTGGTGGGGGCCGGTCTACGGCGGGGTGCAGAGCCTGGCGCCGCCGGCCATGCGCGCGCTCAGCGCCGCGGTCTTGCTCTTCGTGATCAACATGATCGGCCTTGGCGGCGGGCCGACGGCGTTCGGCATGGTCACCGACGCCATGACCAACCACTACCTGGCGGGCACGGCCTTCGACGTCCACACCTGCCGCACCGCCGTGGGCGCGGCCAAGGCCGCCTGCGCGGCCGCCTCGGCCCACGGGATCAAGGCCACGGTCTATATCTCCACGGCGATCATCCCGCTGGCCATGCTGTGCTTCTTCTTCAGCCGCCGGACGATCCAGGCCGACGTGGCGCGCGCCGAGGTGCTGCCGGCCAGGGCCATGTCGACGCGCAGGCTGGCCGCCTACCTGTTCGTGGCCGGGGCCCTGCCCGGCGCGGCGCTGGCCAATGCGTCGTCGATGTTCTTCAAGACCCCGCCGCCGATGTTCTGGCTGGAGGGCCTGGCGGCCGGCGGACTGGTGGGCGTCGCCCTGGCGGTGATGATCGCCGGGATGAGCCGGCCGGCGAGCGCCGCCGCCTGAGGCGCGGGAGGCTTGGCGCCGGCGGCCATCACCCTGCGCCCCGCGCGCCGCGAGGACGTGGCGGCCATCGTGGCGCTGCTGGCCGACGACTCTCTGGGTGCGGCGCGCGAGGTGGTCTGCGATCCGCCGGCCGCGCGCTATTTCGAGGCGTTCGAGAAGGTCGACGCCGATCCGCGCAACCTGCTGGCGGTGGCCGAGGACGCCGCGGGCGGGGTGGTCGGGACGCTGCAGATGACCTTCATCCCGGGGCTCTCCAACCAAGGCGCGGAGCTGGCGCTGGTGGAGGCGGTGCGGGTGAGCTCGCGGCTGCGGGGACAGGGGCTGGGCGAGGCGATGATGGCCTGGGCGATGGACCAGGCGCGGGCCCGTGGCTGCCGCAACATCGAGCTCTTCACCCACGCGAGCCGGGTCGACGCGCAGCGGTTCTACGAACGGCTGGGGTTCGTGAGGAGCCACGCCGGGATGCGGCGGGGGCTGTAGGGAAATGTAGGGCGAGGTGGCATTCGACCATGCGCCCTATCGCCTACCTCCCCCGCGAAGCGGCGGGAGGGGGACCGCTCGGGGCGGCCGCCTTACCCCGCCTGGACCGTGCCGGGCGCGGGCAGGAAGTCGATCAGTTCGATGCGGAAGATCAGCACGGCGCCGGGCGGGATCGAGCCCTGACCCTCGGCGCCGTAGCCGAGCTCCGGCGGGACGTAGAGGATCCATTCGTCGCCCGGGCGCATCAGCTGCAGGGCCTCCTGCCAGGCCTTGACCAGGTGGTTCAGCGGCATGGCGGCGGGCTGGCCGCGGTCGTAGGAGCTGTCGAACACCGTGCCGTCGACCAGCTTGCCCTCGTAGTTGACCTTCACCTCGTCCTGGGCGTGCGGCTTGTTGCCGGTCGCAGGCCCCGAGTGGACGATCCTGTACTGCAGGCCGTCCTTCAGGACGACGACGCCGGGCTGCTTGGCGTTCTGGGCCAGGAAGGCCTTGGAGGCGGCGCTCTGGTCGGCCGCGACGGGGCCCTGCGGGCCGTCCTGGGCCTGGACCGGCGCCTGGCGCTGGCAGGCCGCCAGGGTCAGGGCGGCGAGGGCGATCATCAGGGTACGGAACATATAGCGGACCTTCTCAGACGGCGCGGGGCGGATACGCGGCTTCTCGCCATTCTTGCTTAGACAGCGCGAGGCGGGTAGCCCGCCTCGCGCAGGGCGTCCATGATTTCCTGGGTGTGCTGGGCGTCGCGGGTCTCGATCAGGATGTCGAACTCCGCGCCCTTGGCCGGCACATCGAGGGCCAGGCGGTTGTGCGCCACCTCGATGATGTTGGCGCCCATCCGGCCGATGATCGCCGAGACGGTGCCCAGCAGGCCCG
>Ga0105240_10007196_pt1 | contig 16207 bp, 14 predicted proteins | sample KBSC54metaG_FD_80426 | JGI IMG/M metagenome (GOLD analysis project Ga0105240, IMG submission 80426) | Corn rhizosphere microbial communities from Kellogg Biological Station, Michigan, USA - KBS C5-4 metaG | ecosystem: Host-associated > Plants > Roots > Rhizosphere > Soil | place: Michigan, USA... | reverse complement strand
AGAAGTTGAATGCGCATCCTTGCGCCTACGCGGACGTCCTGGACACTGATGTGAAGGATACCGCGCCCCAGCTGAACGTCCGCCATCCCACCGTCTGCATCCACCTGGATCACCGTACCGTCGATTACGGCGCCCACGACTTCAGGCCCGACGATGGCGCGGAACTCCGGCCGCAGGCTGATATCGCTTAAGCTGCCGAAAGCAATGATGTGACCGGCCTCCATCAGCGCCACATGGGTCGCGAGTCTCAGGACCTCCTCGAGCTGATGGCTGACGAACACCATCGGAATCGAGAGCTTGTCGCGAAGCGTCTCGAGATAAGGCAGCACCTCCTCGCGGCGGGCGGTATCGAGCGCGGCCAGGGGCTCATCGAGCAGCAGGAGGCGTGGCTGGGAGAGCAGGGCGCGTCCCAGGGCGACCCGCTGGCGCTCACCTCCGGAGAGCTGGTGTGGCCGGCGCTCGAGCAGCGGCTCGAGACCGAGCAGGGCGAGTACGCTGTCCAATCCAACAGCGCGGCCCCCCTTCGGCGCGCGCCGCTCGCCGTAGCGCAGGTTGGCCAGCACTCCAAGGTGCGGAAAGAGTCGTGAGTCCTGAAACACATAGCCGATGCGCCGGCGCTCGACGGGCACGCGGATGCGCCACTGGGTGTCCGTGAGCGTGATGCCATCGAGCTCGACCCGTCCCTGATCCGGCTGCAGAAGTCCCGAGATGATGTTGACCAGGGTCGTCTTGCCGCAGCCCGAGCGGCCGAAGAGCGCGACGACACCCGGAGTCGGGGCCTCGAGCTCCGCCACCAGCTTGAATCCCTGGAAACGCTTGAGGACCGACAGTCGCAGCATGATGAGGCCCGATGCTCCTGCCAGCCTTCAGCGCCCGAGGAGCCGGTACACGCGCCGCGCGAGGACCTCGGCGAGTATCAGTCCGAGGATGCCGAGCGTCATGGAAAGCACCGCCAGTCGCATCGCCATGGCCTCCCCGCCCGGCTCCTGGATGGCGGAGTAGAGCGCCAGGGGCAGGGTACGCGTGACCCCCGGCACGTTGGAAGCGAACGTGATGACCGCGCCGAACTGACCCAGTCCCGCGGCAAATGCGGTGAGGAGCCCAGCGAGGATGCCGGGCAGCATCAGGGGCAGGGTGATCGAGAAAAACCGGTCGAGCGGACCCGCGCCGAGCGTGCGCGCTGCAGCCTCGAGCCCCCGGTCGACGTTCTCGAGCGCGAGACGGATCGCACGCACCATGAGCGGAAAGGTCATGACGGCCGTCGCAAGCGTGGCTCCCGCGGTGCTGAAGGGCAGCTCGATCCCGAAGTGCGCGAGCAGCCACCGCCCGGCGCCGCTGCGGCTGTCGAGCGATACCAGTAACAGGTAGCCCACGGCCACCGGTGGGAGCACGAGGGGCAGATGCACCAGGGCATCGAGCGCCAGTGTGCCCGGGAATCGGCTTCTCGCGAGGAGGTAGGCGATGAGGATGGCGGGCGGCAGACTGAATACGACGCTGCGCAGGGCGATCTCGCAACTGAGGCGCAACGCATCGAGCTCAGCGGGAGTCAGTGAGGGCATGGCGGCTTGCTGTCGGGCGTAGACGCGGCGGTAAGAATGACCTTAACGCATGGACTGGCATCTACGCACGCATCTTCGGCGCCCGGGGCGGCGGGGGGCTGCGCGGCCGCATCCCTTGACTTGTCATCGCGCGGCCGCATCTCTTGCCTCGGGTGCGGTCTTTGCGGCCTCGAGTTACGAATGAGCGGCGAGCGGCAATTCGGCTGGATGTGGGTGGAGGCCTGCGAGGTCCTGGACAGGGCCGAGCGCCTGCAACGCCAGTTCCTGCGCTACCTCGGACGCGGAGCCGACGCCGCGGTATGGGAGCCGCCCGTAGACATCCAGGAGAGCGCCGACGGCCTCATTCTGCTCTTTGCGCTCCCCGGTGTCGTGCCCGAGGAGATCAGCCTGAGGCTCGAGCCGGCGGAGCTGATCCTGAGCGCCATGCGCCCGCTCAAGCTCAGCTCTGCTGATGCGGTGATCCGGCGGCTCGAGATTCCGCACGGACGCTTCTTTCGGCGTATTCCGCTCACCGGTGCGCCGCTCAAGTTGGCGGCGAGCCGCTATGAGCATGGCTGCCTCGAAGTCCGGCTGACCCGGGAGTCCCAGGAGAGCGAGAGATAACCATGGCTGACACCGACACCGATCAGACTCCTTCGACCCCGCGGATCGAGCTGCCGCCGCTGCCGGCCGATGCCGTGCCGGTGGTGGCGCTGCGCAACGTGGTGCTCTTCCCGGGGATCGTGTTGCCGGTCACGCTCGGGCGTGAGGAGAGTATCGCAGCTGCACAGGACGCAGTGCGCAGCGGCCGCAAAGTCGGCCTGCTGTTGCAGCGCGACCCGACCCTGGAGAAACCTTCGCCGACGGACCTCTACGAGATCGGTGTGCTTGCCACCGTGGTCCGCTACGTGACCGCCCCCGATGGCGCGCATCATATGGTCTGTCAGGGTGAGAGCCGATTCCGGCTGCAGGAGGTGGTGCGCGAGACGCCGTTCCTGGCCGCGCGCATCGAGACCATAGCCGAGCCGGAGGCCGCCGGCGCCGATATCGAGGCGCGCACGGACTTCCTCAAGCAACGGGCCGCCGAAGCACTGTCGCTGCTGCCGCAGGTGCCGGCGGAGCTGACGCGCACGATCATGGCTATCGACTCGCCAGGCCAGCTCGCAGATCTCATCGTGAGCTTCATGGACGTGAAGCCGGAGGAGAAGCAGGACCTGCTCGAGACCGTAGACCTCAAGGCGCGGCTCGACAAAGTCATGAAGCTGCTCGCCCATCGGGTCGAGGTGCTGAAGATCACCCGCGATATTACCGAACAGACACAGGCCGCCCTCGGCGAGCGCCAGCGCGAGGCCGTGTTGCGCGAGCAGCTGCATCAGCTGCAGAAGGAGCTCGGCGAAGGCGAGGGAGCTGGAGGGGACATCGCCGAGCTCGAGAAGGCGATCGCCGCCGCGCACATGCCCGCCGAGGTCGATGAGCAGGCACGCAAGGAGTTGCGGCGCCTCGAGCGCATGAGTGAGGCCAGCCCCGAGTACGGCATGGTGCGTGGCTATCTCGAATTGCTGGTGGCGCTGCCCTGGAGCCACGCGGACGTGGAGGACATCGACATCGAGCGGGCGCGGCGCGTGCTCGATGAGGACCACTATGGCCTGGAGAAGGTCAAGCGGCGCATCCTCGAGTATCTCGCCGTGCGCAAGCTCAACCCGGAAGGACGGAGCCCCATCCTCTGCTTCGTGGGCCCTCCGGGCGTCGGCAAGACATCACTCGGTCAGAGTGTCGCGCGGGCGCTCGGCCTCAAGTTCGTGCGCGCGAGTCTGGGCGGCGTGCACGATGAGGCGGAGATCCGCGGCCACCGCCGCACGTATGTCGGGGCGCTCCCCGGCAACATCATCCAGGGTCTGCGCAAGGCGGGCACCCGCAACCCCGTGTTCATGCTCGATGAGATCGACAAGCTCGGCGCGAGCTTCCAGGGCGATCCGGCTTCGGCACTGCTCGAAGTGCTCGATCCCGAGCAGAACTCGACCTTCCGCGACAACTATCTCGCCCTGCCGTTCGACTTGAGCCACGTGCTCTTCGTCGCCACCGCCAACGTCCTCGACACCATCCCCGGCCCGCTGCGCGATCGGATGGAGATCATCGAGCTCACCGGCTACACGGAGGAAGAGAAGCTCGAGATCGCCAAACGCTACCTCGTCGCCCGCCAGCTCAAGGCCAATGGACTCAAGCCCGAACAGGCGAGCCTCGCCGACGCGGCGCTCTCGCGGCTCATCCGCGAGTACACCCGCGAATCCGGCTGCCGCAGTCTCGAGCGTCAGATCGGTGCGCTCCTGCGCCGAGCTGCCATGCGCATCGCGGAAGGCAAGGTCGAGAGCGTCCGGTTCGAGGCGAGCGATGTGGCCGAGGTGTTGGGACCCTCGCGCTTCGAGAACGAAGTCGCGCAACGGACCTCCGTGCCTGGCGTTGCCACGGGTCTCGCGTGGACGCCCGTCGGCGGGGACATCCTCTTCGTCGAGTCGGCGCGCATGCCGGGTAGCGGCAAGCTCATCCTGACGGGGCAGCTGGGTGATGTCATGAAGGAATCCGCCCAGGCCGCCCTCAGCCTCGTCAAGGCTCAGGCCGCCGACTTCGGCATCGATCCCAAGATCTTCGATCAGAGCGACATCCACGTGCACGTGCCCGCCGGGGCGATCCCCAAGGATGGCCCGAGCGCGGGGGTCGCCATGTTCGTCTCCCTGGCATCGCTCCTGCGACGCCGCCCCGTGCGGCCGGATGTAGCCATGACCGGTGAGATCAGCCTCCGGGGGCTCGTCCTGCCGGTTGGCGGAATCAAGGAGAAGACCATCGCCGCGGCGCGGGCGGGCATTCGCAAAGTGATTCTGCCTGCACGCAACCGCCGCGATCTCGAGGACATTCCGCAGAGCGCGCGCGCGATGCTCGAGCTCGTGTGGGTGGAGCGCGTGTCGGAGGCGCTGGAGGTGGCTCTCGCACCTGCCGGCGAGAGCCAGAAGTCCGGTACGCGCCAGGGCGAGAAGGAGAAGGCCGAAGCCTCGGCCGCCTGACTCACGACAAGGTGTTGAACAGCCCGGCTGCCCCGAGGACTACGACCACCACACCGACCGCTGTTGCGGCAGCACGCGATGGGACGTGCCGCGTGACCCATGCCGACAAGGGAGCTGCGGCCGCACCACCGATCAGTAGGGCGATGACGATGTCATATCTCATGTGGCCCATCTGCGTCCACAACGCGATGCTGGTGGCGAGGGCAACGAAGAAATCCACTGCGTTGGCGGTGCCGATCGCATAACGCGGAGCGACGCCGCGAGCGATCATGGTCGAGGTCACTATGGTTCCCCAACCACCACCGCCGATCGCATCGAGGAACCCTGCGACCAGGCCCAGTGTCGGCCCGGGTGCCCCGGCGGCAAGTGGCGGCGCGCGCTTGAACGCCACGCGGCCCACGACGCAAAGTCCCGTGATGATGAGATAGGTCCATACGAAGGGGCGGATGGCATGTGTTGGCACATGCGCCAGCACCGTCGCTCCAACTACGCCACCGACAACGCCTGGCGCAAGTAAGGATAAGAAGATCTTCCGGTCGAGATTGCGAAACCACGCGTGCGAGGCACTGGAGATGCCCGACGTCACGACCTCCGCTGCGTGCACGGTGGCGCTGGTGATGAGCGGCGGAATGCCCAGAGTCGCGAGAATGGAGCTCGCGGAAATGCCGTAACCCATGCCGACGCAGCCATCGACCATCTGGGCGATGAAGCCCACCGGAATGAGCCACAGGACGTGTGATGACAATGTCATGGCGCCGCTCAGGCAACCATGACCTTGTCGAGAGCGATCGGCGGTCCGGAGCCGGCTTGCGCGGCTTCGGCCGTGAAGCCCTTCGACTCGAGCCACTGCGGATTGAACAGGCGCGACTGATATTTCGCTCCACCGTCGCAGAGCACGGTGACGACGGTGTGACCGGGGCCGAGCTCCCGCGCGACTCTCACGGCCGCGGCGACATTGATACCGCTCGTGCTGCCGAGGAAGAGGCCTTCCTCACGCAGCAGACGGTAGACGAAGCGGACGGTCTCGGGATCCTCGATGTGCACGGCATCATCGATGGGTGCGTCCTTGAGATTGGCCGTGATGCGTCCGATGCCGATCCCCTCGGTGATCGACCCGGAGCCTGTTGCCTTCAGGGTCCCGTTCCGTACGTACGCGTAGAGGCTGCTGCCCGGAGGATCAGCCAGCACGCAGCGAACGGCCCGGCGGCGCGACTTCAGGTACTCGGAGACACCGGCGAACGTGCCGCCGGTTCCCGAGGAGGAGACGAAGGCATCCACGCGCCCTGAAGTCTCTTCCCAGATCTCGGGCCCCGTCGTCTCGATATGCGCCTGGCGGTTGGCCGTGTTGTCGAACTGGTTGGCCCAGATGGCATTCGGGAGGCTCGCGGCGAGCCGCTGGGAGACCTTCTGATACTGGTTGGGATTGCTGTAGGGAACGGTAGGGACCTTGTGGACCTCGGCGCCGAGCGTCTCGAGCAGCCGGTACTTCTCCGGCGACTGATTGTCGGGCATCACGATGATGCAGCGATAGCCACGCGCATTGCACACGTGGGCGAGCCCGATGCCGGTGTTGCCGGCGGTCCCCTCGACGACCGTGCCACCCGGAGCGAGCTCGCCGCTGCGCTCGGCGGCGAGCACGATGGCCCGCGCGGCGCGGTCCTTGACGGACCCGCCGGGGTTCATGAACTCGGCCTTGCCGAGCACCTCACAGCCGGTCTCCTCGCTCACCCGCCGCAGCCTGATCAGCGGAGTGTGGCCGACCGACCCGATGAACCCGTCACGCATGCAGTGCCTTTCCGAATCGAATGGGCTGACTGAGATCAGCGGCGGTCTCCGCCGCCAAAGGACGGGCCGGGCTCGCTGCCGGCTCGCCTGGGGCCGCCACCTCGCCGACGATGAGCAGGGCGGGGGGTGAGATACCTGCCCGGCTGCCGAGGTCGGCGATTTCCGCAAGTGTACCGCGGAGTACACGCTGCTCGGGGAGCGTCGCACGCTCGATGAGCGCTGCCGGAAGCGTCTCGGTAGCTCCGGCAGAGCGCAGCCGATCCACGATGGCTCCGAGCTTACCCACACCCATGTAGAAAACGAGTGTCTGACCCCTCTGTGCGAGCGTGCTCCAGTCGAGCGAGTCCTCACCGGGTGTGTGTCCTGTGACGAAGGTCACACTCTGCGAGAGCCCGCGCTGGGTCAGCGGGATGCCGGCGGAGGCCGCAGCCCCGAGAGCCGCCGTAATGCCCGGGACGACGAGATGGGGAATGCCGTGGCGCAGCAGGGCCTCGACCTCCTCGCCGCCGCGCCCGAAGATGAACGGGTCGCCTCCCTTCAGGCGTGCCACTTTGAGCCCCTCGCGAGCGAATCGGATCATGAGCTCGTGAATGTCTTCCTGCGCGGTCCGCTCATCACCAGCGCCATGGCTCTTGCCGACGAAGATCCGCCGCGCTTCGCGCCGGGAACGCTCGAGCACCACCGCGGGCACCAGCCTGTCATAAAGCACGACGTCAGCCTGTTGCAGCAGCTGCAGCGCGCGCAGCGTGAGCAGATCCGGGTCGCCGGGACCCGCCCCGATGAGATAGACCTCGCCGAGCGGGGTGCCCCCGGTTGCGGCCGAGGTGGTGAGTTGGGAAACCAACAGCTCCGCCTCGAAGGCTCGCTGCGCGCCCGGCTCATCGCCCACCAACAGGCGACTGCCTGCGTGGCCGCGCACGACCCGCTCCCAGAGCGCGCGGCGCGCCGCGGCGCCGAGTGCCCGCTGCACGCTCCTGCGCCGCTCGCCCATGAAGCGGGCGAGGGCGCCGAGACGCGCTGGAAGGAGGGCTTCGATCTGCTCGCGCACCCATCGGGCGAGCACGGGCGCCTGTCCGGCGGAGCCCACCGCAACCAGCACCGGAGAACGGTCGATGATGGCCGGGAAGATGAAGGTTGAAAGCGAAGCGTCGTCGACGACGTTGATTGGCACACCGCGCTCACGCGCGGCTTCAGAAACGGTGGTGTTGACCTCTCTGAGACCGGTTGCCGCTATGGCGATGGCAGCGCCGTCCAGGTGTGCTGGTACGAACCTTTCGGCGAGGTAGGTCAGCTCGCCGGCCGCAACGCGGTTACGGAGCTCCTCGTGCAGTTGCGGCGCGACCACGATCACGTGAGCGCCAGATCTCACCAACAGCTCCGCCTTGCGTGCTGCGATGCGTCCGCCGCCGACGATGACCGCGCGCGCCGAACGCAGCTGCAGAAATACCGGCAGATAATCCATCGGTTTCTGACCGCGTGTCAGGCTTGCGCGGCCGCATGGCGCACTCTGGGATGTAAGCCGCATTCGCGAGACTCGGGTTGCTCCCACCACCAGCGGCCGGCACGGCGGCTCTCACCCGGCTGAATCGCGCGAGTACAGGGAGAGCACCCGATGCTGGGGAACTGGCGGTCGTGCAGCGAATTGTACGGCAGCCTGCGGGCACGGATGTACTGCCAGATCTCCGCCTCGCTCCAATCGAGCAGGGGGCTCACCTTGTAGAGACCGTGCTCGGCGTCCCACTCGAGGGGCTGTGCCTGGGCGCGCGCTGCGGACTGCTCCCGCCGCACACCGGTCACCCACGCGGTGTAGCCCTCGATCGCACGCTTGAAAGGCTCCACTTTGCGCACCTGGCAGCAGGCGAGGCGCGCCTCCAGACTGTGATAGAAGCCGTTGATGCCTCGCGCGGAGACGAGCTGCTCGAGCGCCCGCGCATCCGGGTAGACCAGATGCAGCGTGCGCTTGTAGCGCCGCTCGAGCTTTTCGAGCAGATCATAAGTCTCCTGATGGAGACGCCCGGTATCGATGCTGAACATGTCGATCTCGGACACGTGCGTCCAGATGATGTCGGTGAGCACCATCGCCTCGGCTCCGAGGCTGTTCGAGTAGATGACCCGGCCGTGCTCGCGAACGGCACCCAGGAGCTGCTCGCGCAGGTCCGACGCCTTCTGCTCGAGATCGAGATTCAATAGCTCGCCCATGCGAAGAACTATAGCGACGATGCCCCACCCTCTAGAACGAATGATTTCTTCTGAGCGACTGCGGGTCGGTTATGGCCTCTACCCCCTCTGGGCAGTCGCCGCATGAGCCACGGTTGCGCTAGGCTCTGCCATCCGGTCAGGACTACCCAACGGGGGTCGAGGTCGATGAAGCTGCACCAGTTGCGTTATCTGGCCGCCGTGGCCCAGAGCGGCCTCAACATCACGGCGGCGGCGCAGAAGCTGCATACCTCCCAACCCGGGGTCAGCAAGCAGATCAAGCTTCTCGAGGACGAGCTCGGCTTCCAGATCTTCGTGCGCGAGGGCCGCAACCTGACCCGTATCACGCCCGCCGGCCAGCAGGTGATCGACCGGGCGCTGCACATCCTGCAGGAGGCGCAGAGCATCCGTGCGCTCTCGACGGAGCTGCGGGATGAGGGCAGGGGAAGTCTCTCGATCGGCACCACCCACACCCAGGCCCGTTACGTCCTGCCCGACGTCATCCGTGAGTTCCTGTCGAAGTACCCGAACGTACGCCTGAACCTGCACCAGGGAACCTCGGAGCAGATTGCCGAGATGGTGGCCCAGGATCGCATCGACTGCGCCATCAACACCGGCTCCGAGCGCCTCTTCTCCGACCTCACGATCCTCCCGTGCTACCGCTGGAACCGCGTAGCCATCGTCCCCCGCGACCACCCCCTCGCCGGCGCCGGCAAGCTCACCTACCGCGCGCTCGCCGCCTATCCCATCATCACCTACACATTCAGCTTCTCCGGGCCTTCTTCCCTGATCGACGGCTTTGCCAAAGCCAACCTCACACCCAACGTAGCCATCACCGCCCGCGACTCCGACGTGATCGTCACCTACGTCCGCCTGGGCCTCGGCGTAGGCATAGTGGCCCACATGGCCGTGGACGAGAACGACCCCGACCTCGCCGTCATAGACGCCTCCCACCTCCTGCCGGCCCACACCACCTGGCTCGGCTTTCGCCGCGGCACCCTCCTGCGCAAATACATGTACGACTTCGCCCAACTCCTGGCCCCCCACCTGGACCGGCGCCTGGTAGAGCGTGCCCACCGCGCCAACACCCCGGAAGAAACCGCCGAAATGTTCGCCGACATCAAGCTACCGATGAGGTAAGTTCCGGGGCGCAAGCGCCAGCCTCCATGGACGGATCCACGGCGGTCCCGGAAAAATGATTTTGACCGGTCCTGCGCGGATGTCCGAACTTGCGGTGCCCTAGTGTGAAGCTACGACTCCGCTCCGCCGCCGAACCCAAACCGGCGTATGCGCATCAGCCGCCGCCTGATAAGCCACTGTGATCTCCCTGAGCGCCTCCCGACACCCCTCCAAGCTCTGATCCTTCCGCGGCACGATGCTGTCAAACCCACACCGCCCCAACCAGAACACCAGATCCCTGATCACATCCCCCACCGCCCGCAATTCCCCGCGAAACCCGAGCCTCTTGCGCAACACCACCGCCTGCGACAACGCCCGCCCGTCGGTGAATGTAGGAAACTGCAGCACGATCAGCGGCCGATCCTCGATCTCGGCAAACACCACCTCGATATCCGCCGTATTCGGCACCAACACCCCCACGGCCGCATGCCCCCTGAGGAGCGCCTCCCGCTCCACCCGCCACCGTGCGAGCGTGACGATGACCTTACCCGGCCCCGCCTCGATATCCGCGCGCCCGTCCTCGATGAGAGTCCACTCATCCTCGACGAGCTCGCTGTTGCGCAGAATCCTCATCGTCATGCCGCCGCCGCCTCGGCCTCATTCTCGTACAGGCGCTCCTTGAAGGGCGCCATGCCGATTCGCCGGTAGCACTCGATGAACGTCTCATCCTCATCGAAGCGCAGCTCGAGATAAGTGCGGATCAGCCGCTCCACGCCATCAGCGATCTCATCCCGCGCGAGTGCGCGCCCGATGCGCTCACCGATCGCAGCGTCATTCCCAGGGCTGCCTCCCAGCGTCACCTGGTACCACTCCTCACCGTGCTTATCGACGCCGAGAATGCCGATGTGCCCGACGCTGTGGTGTCCGCAGCCATTCATGCATCCGCTGATCGTGATGCGGATGGCCCCAATCTCGTATTGCGCATCCAGCGTATCGAAGTGTCGGTAAATGTCTTGTGCGACCCCGATCGAGCCTGCATTCGCCAGGCCGCAGAAATCCAGCCCCGGGCAGCTCACGATGTCCGTGACCAGCCCGATGTTGGGTGTCGCGAGCTTCACGGCATCGAGGCGGCGCCAGACCTCGTGCAGGTCGCGCTCGGCGACATCGGCGAGCACCAGGTTCTGATCGTAGGTGGAGCGCAGCTCCCCGAAGCTGTAGGCATCGCAGATCTCGGCGAGGGCCTCGAACTGCTCGGCCGTGCAATCGCCCGGTACGTGATCCGGCGCCTTGAGCGAGACGAACACGATCTTGTAGCCCGGTATCTTGTGGGTGCGCACGTTGCGCTTGATCCAGGCTGCAAACCGCGCATCGGCCGCCGCCAGGCCGCCGATGTCGGCGCTGACTTCGGTGGCCGGCCGGTAGGCCGGTGCCGGGAAATGCGCACGCACCCGCTCGATGTCCTCGGGCAGCAGGTTGAGCTCCTCGCCCTCGGCGCTCGCCTTGATCTTCTCGTACTCCTCCTCGATCGCCGCGCGAAAGCGCGCATAGCCCCATTCACGCAGCACGATCTTGATGCGCGCCTTGTGGATGTTGTCCCGGCGGCCGAAGCGGTTGAACGTCCGCAGGATCGCGCAGGCGTAGCGCAGCAGGTCCGACTCGGGCACGAACGGGTTCATTTCCTGCCCCAACATCGGCTGGCGCCCGAGGCCGCCGCCGACGAAGAAGCGATACCCGATCGCACCGTCTGCGCGGCGCACGAGATGCACGGCCACATCGTTGGTGCGTGTCGCCGCCCGGTCCACCGTCGCCCCGGTGAAGCCGAACTTGAACTTGCGCGGCAGCCAGTAGAACTCCGGATTCAGCGTCACGTACTGCCGCATGAGCTCGCAGTAGGGGCGCGGATCGATGTGCTCGTCGGCTGCGGCGCCCGCGAGGTAGTCGCTCGTGATGTTGCGCGTATCGTTGCCGCAAGCCTGGATACCGTGGAGCTGCACCTCGGCGAGCTCACCCAGCAGGTCCGGCACCTGCTCGAGCTTCGGCCAGTTGAGTTGGATGTTCTGGCGGGTGGTGAAGTGGCCGTAGCCCTTGTCGTACTTGCGCACGATGTGCGCCATCTTCCGGAGCTGCGCCGACTCGAGCAGGCCATAGGGCACCGAGATGCGCAGCATCGGCGCAAAGCGCTGCTGGTAGAGGCCGTTGCGCAGCCTCAGGTGGCGGAACTCATCCTCGGACAGCTCGCCGGCCAGGTAGCGGCGGGTCTGATCCCGGAACTGCTCGACCCGCTGTGCCACGAGCGCACGGTCGATGTGATCGTATCGGTACATACCGATCGAATATAGGCGGCACGCGCCGCAGCGCTAAATACCGTGTGGTTTGGTGTCCCGCGCCGCGGGTTATGAGTGCCATAATCGGCCGCACATCAGCGGTAGAGGAGGAGCGGCTCCGGTGAAGCTCAGAATCAAAGGTGACTCGCTGCGGTTGCGGCTGACGCAAGGTGAGATGCGCCGGCTTGCGGAGCGCGGCGAAGTCGAGGATCGAACGTCCTTTCCCGGTGGAGCGGCGCTCAGATACCGGCTGCGCGTCGACAATGGAAGCGATGAAATATCAGCAAGTTACGCATCAAATCTGATGGAATTTGTGCTCCCAGCGGCCCTCTCCGAGCGCTGGTGCGGCACGGATCTCGTCACGTTGAGCGCAACCCAGGCGAACGCCGCGGGCGAGCTGCGGATCGTGCTGGAGAAGGACTGGGCGTGCCTCGCGCCACGGGAAGGCGAGGACGAGTCCGACAACTTTCCCCATCCTGAGTCTATTGGCTAAAAGTCGCCTGCGCGCTTTTAGCCGGCCGAGGACGGCCTCGGCCGGCTCACTTACTTGCTGTTGACGTCAGCTCGAGAAGATCATCCGGGGTGTCCAGGTCGAAGGCCGCACTAGGCATCGGGACCGTCACCAGGCGGTCGGCATGGCGCTTGATGAGCAGCCTGGCACCGGTATCGCCCTTGAGCTCGCTCAACTCGCCGAAGAGCTGTTGCGGAAAGATTGCGGGCACGCCGACGGTTGCGGCATAGCGCGCCGCGACCAGGCACTCGGGCTGGCGTCGCCATACGCCTGCGAGCCTGCGCAGATCCTCCGCCGTCACGCAGGCCTGATCGGCCAAAACCAACATCACGCCGGCGGAGGAGGCGGGCACGCGCGCGATGCCGGCACGAATGGAGCTCGCGAGCCCCTCGCGCCAGCTGCGGTTGATGACGACGGAGCCGGGGGAATGCCTGAGGAGCGGAGCGAGCTCGGCCGCTGCAGCTCCGAGGACGACGATGAGCGCATGGCCGACGACTTCCGCGGCGCGGCCCGCGATGAGACTCAAGAGCGGCCGGTCACCGATGCGCACCAGCTGCTTGGCCGAGCCGAAGCGGCTCGAGCCGCCTGCCGCGAGCACGACGGCATGGAGGCTGCCGGCATCGCTCCCGGCGCTCATGAGCGGGGACCCTGGGGCGCGGACCCGCGCAGCGCGACGCCCGCCGGCAACTGCGCAATCACGCGCGCGTAGCTGTTGCGCTCATCCAGAATGGAATCCGCATCGATCGCGCATACCGCGCGCCAGTCGGCAACACTGAGATGCTCGGCGAGCGCTCCCTCGAGCGCCGCGCGCCGCGGCGTCCATACGGACTCGAAGAACCGCGCGAACTCCTGCCAGTGCTCGCGCGCTTTGGCGGAATCACCGGCGGCGAACGCAGTCTCGAGTCGCGACAGCGCTTCGCGCCCCGTGCCCGTCCGGCTGATGAGGGTGCCGAGCTGGCGCGCAGCTGCAGCACTGGCGCCATCCGTCGCCGATTGGCGTGCGGCGAGGAGCTCGGCCAGGGTCTGATCACGCTCCTCGAATCGCGCAAGCACCCAGACGAGATAGCTGACGCAGGCTTCGCGAAAAAGCGCTGTCGTGTCCGAGGATGCTGCAGCCGAGCCTCTTGATCCGAATACCGCGGCGCACGCGTTGACGATCTCCGCTGCGTGCGATTGCTCGGTAGCGAGCTGCGAGCGGATGATCTGGATCTCATTCATTGCGGGACTTTCGGTCGCTGCATGCCGTGGAGGAATGCTTGGATTTCCGCAACGATCGCCAGCGCAATGGACTCTGGCGTCCGTCCTCCCAGGTTGAAGCCGACCGGTGCCCGCAAACGCTGCCGCAGACGCTGCGAGTCCGGGCCCAGCTCTGCCAGCAGTTTCTCACGCCTCGCGGGTGGTCCGAGGAGCCCTATATACGGCAGCGAAGTGGCACTCAATGTCCGTAGATACTCAACGTCGGACGGCAGGTGATGACTCATCACCACGGCTGCCGTGTACCCGCTGAGATCCAGAGCCTGTGTGAGTTCCTCGGGACGTGCCAGCACGACGCGCTCCGCCAACGGAAAATGTGACGGCTCCGCATACGCCGGGCGATGGTCGACCAGTGTGACGCGCCAGTCCAGGCGAGCGGCAAAGTCCACGACGGGCAGAGCATCGGGTCCGGCGCCGAGAAGAAGAATCCTCGGCGGCAGCGCCAGCGGCAGGAGCAGCAGCTTCCATCTGCCCTCCGGGCCTTTGAGATAGCCGAGTCCCGAAACCGGTGCGGCGGCAAGTGCCTCGAGCACGTGCGGCTCGAGGAGGCTCGTCCGGGCGCCGGCAGCGAGCGACCGCGGGATCGTGAGCGCCGCGTTTCCGGAAGCTTCGGGGAGTAGGAGGGTCCCCGTCGGAATCGACTCGTCCTCCGATGCCGTCACCACGCCGATCGCGGTGGGGCGATGGGACGCCAGCGCTGCCGCCAGATGGGTGAGCGGCTGCCACTCCTCCCGCGGACCAAGCGGCAGCAGGAGGATGTGCATGGCGCCCTCGCACCCGAGCCCGAGGCCCCAGACGAGATCGTCGGAATTGCGCAGGTCATAGATCACTAGCGAGGCCCGGCCGCTCTCGACGACGGCTCGCGCCCGCTCGCGAAGATCCCCTTCGAGACATCCCCCGGAAAGGAGGCCGGCGTACTCGCCGTTGCCGGCAATGAGCAGCAGCGCACCGGGCTTGCGGTACGTCGAGCCTGCCGTGTGAACGAGAATGCCGAGCGCCATCGCGTGATTGGCAGCCCGCTCGCGCTCGAACAGGGGCAGGAGGGGACCGAGAGCAGATTCCATCCCGTAGGATTATGCCCGGGCCGGGCTCTTACCGCTCAATGTACCGGTTCGCCTCCCGGGCGAGACCCGTAGGTCCTGCGCTCAGCGCATGAGAACATGATTGCGCGCACTCGGGCTCGTCAGTAGAGTCGCACGGCTTTTCCTCTCGTCGATTCGAACTCCATGCCCAATTCCGCTCCCTGGGTCGTGCATAAATTCGGCGGATCGAGCGTCGCCGACGCTGCCTGCTTCCGTCGCGTCGCCGCCATCATCGATACCCTGCCGGCCGCGCGCGTCGGCGTCGTGCTCTCGGCCTGCAAGGGCGTTACCGATGCGCTGCTCGGGCTGGTGGCGCTCGCGGAGCGTCAGGACGACCGCTATCGTGTCGAGCTCGCCGGGCTGCGCTCGCGACATGCGGAGATTGCCGAGACACTCCTCACAGCGGAGTCGGCCCGGCTCTATCTGGCGCGCTTCGATCGCGACTGTCACGATGTCGAAGGCATCCTTCACACGGTGAAGCTCACCCGGGCCGCCGCGCGCAACGTGAGCGATCTCATCTCCGGGTACGGTGAGATCTGGTCGACCAAGCTCTTTCACCGCTTTTATGAAGAGCGCGGTGGCCCTCGCGGTCCGGTGCAGTGGATCGATGCACGCCGGGTCGTGAACATAGAATGGGGTCCGCTCGGGCCGGCTGTTCAGTGGGCCCAGTCGCGCACGAACCTCTCGGACCTCGTCGACCGTGACTTCAAGGGGACGCTGATCATCACAGGCTTCATCGCCTCGGATCAGCGCGGCGTTCAGACGACGCTTGGCCGCAACGGCAGCGATTTCTCCGCCTCCATCTTCGGTGCGCTGCTCGATGCCGCGGAGATCCACATCTGGACGGACGTCGATGGTGTTCTGTCGGCCGATCCGCGCCGGGTGCCCGATGCGACGGTGATCGACTCCCTCACCTACAACGAGGCGATGGAGCTCGCCTACTTCGGAGCGAAGGTCATCCACCCGCAGACCATGGCGCCGGCAGTGGGCGGGGCCATTCCCATCTGGATCCGCAATACCTTCGCCGCGGAAAAGCCCGGCACCCTCATCTGTGCGCAGCCGACTTCGACGCTGCCGGTGAAGGGTATCGCGAGCATCGACAAGGTGGCGCTGATCAACCTCGAGGGCGCCGGCATGATCGGTGTGCCGGGCACCGCGCACCGGCTCTTCGGCGCGCTGCGCGAGGACGGCATCTCCGTCATCCTCATCTCCCAGGGCAGCTCCGAGCACTCGATCTGCTGTGCCGTCCCGTACGATCAGGGCGAGCGTGCCGCGACGCTCGTGCGCCAGGCATTTCAGCGCGAGCTCATGGAGGGCCAGATCCAGAGCGTCGAGATCGATT
>Ga0105240_10007195_pt1 | contig 16207 bp, 14 predicted proteins | sample KBSC54metaG_FD_80426 | JGI IMG/M metagenome (GOLD analysis project Ga0105240, IMG submission 80426) | Corn rhizosphere microbial communities from Kellogg Biological Station, Michigan, USA - KBS C5-4 metaG | ecosystem: Host-associated > Plants > Roots > Rhizosphere > Soil | place: Michigan, USA... | reverse complement strand
TAACGGGCACGTCTACGCCTTACCCTTCGACAACTGGGTCCCGCTCTGGCATATCAACATGAACCTGTTCCGCCAGGCGGGGCTGGTCCGTGACGGCATGCCGGTGTTACCCCACAGCCCGGAAGAGCTCATCCAACAGGCGCGGCAATTCACGCGCTCGACCGGCAAGCCCTATCTCATCCAATCCATGGTGAACGAGCCCTACGCCTACGCGCGCAATCTCTTCACCTTTTTGATGCAGCAAAACTCGGACTTTTTCGCCGATCCGCGCCACATCCGGCTGCAAACTCCGCAGGCGCGGCGGGTACTGCAGTTGTTCGCGCAGATCGATGCCGAGGGCCTGACCACGCGCAACCAGGACTACACGGCTGCCACCAGCGCATTCCTCAACGGCCAGGGCGGCGTGTACCTGGTCGGCACCTGGATGATCGGAACCTATGAAGAAGCCTCCCGACAGCAGGACTCGCCCCTGGCCGGCGGCTACACGGTGATGCGCTATCCACAGCTTTTTCCAGGCCGCGACGTGACCTACACCGACGGCCACTCCTGGGCGGTTCCCACAGCACCGCGAAGTGCCGCAAAGATGGCCGCCATTGCGCGCCTGTTACGCTTTCTGAGTGACAACGACTTCGAGTGGTCGCGCACCGGGCACCTGCCGGCCTACCAGGAGATCATTGACAGCGCCCGTTGGCGCGCACTACCCCACCGGGCCGAGATCGCGAAGCTTACGGATATCGGGGAGCCGCTGCCGCCGGGTGTGCAACGACAATTCCTGATCCAACAGATGATTTCCGAAGAGATGGAATCCGCCATTACGGGTCACAAGCCCATCGACACGGCGCTCGCGGATGCCGAGCGGCGTGTGAATGATGTTTTATTCAACCTGCTTTAGGTCGAGAATCATGCTCAAAGCCAATGTCGTGGTCGACCGGGATTTTGTGCTCGCGCCGCTGGATCGGCGTATCTTCGGAACGTTCGTCGAGCACATGGGGCGCTGTGTTTACGGCGGTATCTTCGAGCCGGGACATCCCACGGCCGACGCCAACGGTTTCCGACAGGATGTGCTGGCGCTGACGCGCGAGCTCGGTGCCACCATCGTCCGCTATCCCGGCGGCAACTTCCTGTCCGGGTATAACTGGGAGGATGGAGTTGGGCCGCGCGAGCAACGCCCGAGGCGACTCGACCTCGCCTGGGGCAGCACCGAAACCAACCAGTTCGGCACCAACGAGTTCATGACCTGGTGCAAGGCCGTGGGCGTGGAGCCCATGCTGGCCGTGAATCTGGGTACGCGCGGTCCTGACGAGGCCCGTCACTTCATTGAATACTGCAACCACCCCGGCGGAACCCACTACTCGGAGCTGCGGCGATCGCACGGCTTCGATCAACCGCATGGCGTGCGATTCTGGTGCCTCGGAAACGAGATGGACGGTCCGTGGCAGATCTGTCAGAAAACCGCCGTCGAATACGGGCGCGTGGCGCAAGAGACCGCCAAGGTCATGCGCTGGGTGGACCCGGAAGTTCAGTTGACGGCATGCGGCTCCTCCAATCGCGCCATGCCCACCTACGGCCACTGGGAACACGACGTGCTCGAGCGCTGCTTCGACCAGGTCGATTTCATTTCCCTCCATCAATATTTCCGCAACGAGTCCAACGACATCAAGACCTACTTCGGCGTCATCGAGGAGCTCGATTCCTTCATCAAGGAAGTGACGGCCATTGCGGATGCCGCGGCGGCCAAACGGCGCTCGCCCAAACGCATCATGCTGTCCCTCGATGAATGGAACGTGTGGTACAAGGCCCATACACCGGAGGATCTGCGTAAGCCGGGATGGCCGCAGGCCCCGCGCCTGATCGAAGAGGTCTACAACTTCGAGGATGCGTTGGTGGTCGGGGGAGTGTTGATCACCCTGATGAATAATGCCGATCGGGTCAAGGCGGCCTGCCTGGCACAACTGGTGAACGTCATCGGTGCCATCATGACCGAGCCGGGGGGACCTGCCTGGCGCCAGACCATTTTCCACCCGTTCTCACAAGCCTCGCGGTACGGGCAGGGTGAGGTGTTACGCACCCACCTTCACACCGACAGTTACAGCACACCGGCGCATCCGAAGCTGGATTTCCTGCTCACCAGTGTTTTGTACGACAACACGACGGGCCGAGCGACGGTATTCGCCCTGAATCGCAGCCCCTCGGAAGAGATGGACCTGCAGGTCGAGTTGCGCGGGCTCGGGAAACGGCGCCTGGCTCTGGCCAGACAGTTACATCACGTGGATCTGAAGGCAACCAACACCCGCGCGGCGCCGGAGACAGTAGTGCCCGTGGAGTTGCCCGGCGCAACGCTCACGGGAGAGCGACTGCAGGCGAAGCTGCGGCCGCTGTCCTGGAACGTGCTGGTGACGGAAGCGGACTAACGCCCGCTGGGCCGGGCAGGGTGCGACGCATGCGTCGCACGGGTTAGCCCGCAAGGGACGACCCCGGGTTGTGAGCGGGCGATTGCCCGCGCAACGCCCGGATCCAGTGTTAGCGTGATTTATCGTCCAGGCGGTAGGTGCCGAGACCGGGTTTGTACGACTTTTCATCAATGAACTGGCGGATGCCCTCCTTGCGCCCGTCGTTATCGAAGAAGTTGGCGGCTTCCTGGGCGCGGATGAGAAAGTCTTCCGCATTCTCGTAGGTCATTTCGCCGACCCGACGCACAGCATCCTTGGTCGCCTTGAGGGCCACCGGATTCTTCTCCAGAAGCTTGCGGGCGACCGCCTCGACCCGGGTCTGCAGCTCATTCGCCGGGAGTGACTCGTTGACCAGGCCCCACTCGGCGGCCGTGCGCCCGTCAATCGTCTCTCCCGTCAGGGCGTGATACATCGCCCGCCGGAATGACAACAACTCGCGCGCCACCTTGGTTGCCCCCCCACCGGGCAGGATGCCCCAGTTGATTTCGGACAAGGCGAACTGTGCCTCGTGGGCGGCGAAGGCGAGATCGCAGGCGTACAGAGGCCCATAGCCGCCCCCGAAGCACCAGCCATTGACCATGGCAATGGTGGGCTTCTGGTACCAGCGCAGGCGCCGCCACCAGCTATAAGCCTCCCGTTGCGCCTGGCGCGTGGCATGCAAGCCCTGCGCTTCGGTCTCGCGGAAGTACTCCTTCAAATCCATGCCGGCTGACCAGGAACTGCCCTCACCAGACAGCACCAGGACACCCACGTCGGTGCGGAATTCCAGCTCGTCCAGAACCCTGAGCATCTGCCGGTTGAGCTTGGGGCTCATGCAGTTGCGCTTCTCGGGACGATTGAATTTCACCCAGGCAATCCGATCGCGAACGGTATAGGCGACGGTGTCGGCTTCGGCACGCTCGGCCGTGGCGGGCCTGCTGGTTTCGGTCATGGCACATGATTCCTATATAATATAGTTATATACTATAGCTATTCACCCGGGCTATGCAACCGGACTGCTAACATTCCGATAGCCGCGACTACCAGCAGGTCATTCATGTTCGTCGATCCCCTCGTGAGCTTCCCGGGCTACGCCCTGCGACGTGCTTCGGCAGCGAGCATGGCAAGGCTGTCGCGTGAGCTCACGACAGTGAAGCTGCGCCCTTCCGAGGCGACCATTCTGCTGGTGATTGAATCGAACCCGGATATCACCCAGAGCGAGATTGGCCAGGCGCTGGACATTGCCGGCGCCAACATGGCGCCCCTGGTGGGGCGCCTGGCTGAGCGTGACTTGATTGAGCGGCGCCCGGTCGACGGGCGCTCCCAAGGCCTGAGGCTGACGGACTCGGGACGCACCCTGACGCAACGGGTCAAGCGCATCATCCAAATCCACGAGAATGCGCTGCTGGCGAAGATTCCCCGCGCCCAGCGCACCCTGTTCCTGGAGTGCTTACGAGCCCTATACACCGACCTCCTTCCATAGCAAACGCGCCTCGTCCGCTATGACGTGCGGATATTCCTCCGGAAAAAACAGCTTCGCTTTGGGAATACGCCGGATCCCCGTCACGTGAGGCAGTGTTTGGGCGAGATATTCCGGGCTCCGGGTGGAGAAGATGGTATCGCTCATTCCCCAGATGATGCGGGTCGGAGTCCTGCATTCCCGCAACCGCGCCGTAATACCCTGCAGCGGATTCGGAGTGAGCCCGAGCGTATACCGGTTCACCAGGTCTTTACGCGCCGGGCTGGAAACCAACGGACCCAGATATTGTTCCAGGGCGGCATCCGTGGGGTGTGCCGGGTTGGAATAACACATGCCCCCCAACCCGGTCGGTGAGCGCGCGACATCCTTGTGATGCAGCCACGGCTCCAGGTAGAGCTGCGGATAAATGCCGCTGCGCGCCACGTCGATAATGGGTAACACAGCAGCCGGCGGGCTGTCGGGCTCCACATCACAGTTGGTCAGCAGCAACGAGCGCACTCGCTCGGGATGAGCCACCAGGAAGAGTTGGGCTATCGCACCCCCGCTGTCGTTCGCAATGACATCCACTCTATCGACAGACAGGCGGTCGAGAAAAGCCGTGATCATTTCCACCTGGTCCGCCGGAGTCACGCCCTGCCCGGGTGCCACTTCGGTGTAGCCCAACCCCATGGTGTCGGGAGCCAGGCAACGCCGGGTGTCGCCTAAGCGGTCAATTACACCACGCCACTGGAAGCTACTGAGTGGAAAACCGTGCAGAAACAGGACAGGCCGGCCCTTGCCGCGATCGATGTAGGCAATCCGCCCAAAGCGGGTGTCGAGGAACCGACGCTCGCTGTTGTAACGGCGGGCCGCGGCAGCATCCGCGTCGCTTTCATTGGCGGTGGGACTCGCAGTTCCACGAGCGGTCGCCACCGACACGCGGGGCATTTCTGCCCCGATGCCGGCAGCGGCCAAAGCCGCGGAGGCCAGAAAGCCTCTACGATTCATGGACGCGCGTCCTGCGCTTCCTTGAGCTTCCGCGCGCACTCCTCACAGCAGACTTCGACTGTCTTGCCGCCGAGTTTTACCTTGATCGCGTTCTCATCCAGGGTGTAGTCGCAGGCCGCACAGGTTCTAGCTGTCATGGTGATTCTCCAATACGCCTCGAGTGGCGTGACGGCAGTAGACCGGATTCACGGTCGGGTGCGCTGTCAAAATCTTTAGTGACTCGAGCCTGCGATCGGCAAAAGGTCGGTCGCTAAAGAATCTGATAGCGGCACCGGGTGTCGCCGCTGTCTGCTGTAGCCCCCACACATGGGTGCGACGCGTGCGTCGCACGGGCAGCCCCGCGAGGGTGCGATGCATGCATCGCACGGTTGCCTCGCGAGAGGCAGCCTGGACAGATGGTGAGCGCGCGATGCGCGCGCAGCCAGATGTGCCCAGGATCGACGATGAGCAGGCACGCCTGCGCAAAGGGAGACTACTGCATGATCACCTCACTTCGAATTCGACACCTGGCCTGGGTGCTCGCGGCAATCACCAGCACATTGGGAGCCTGCACTGCGCGGGCGTCGGATCACCTCGATAGCCCTACCGTCATCGCCAACCCACAGGCCGACATCGCCGATGTGTTTGCGTGGACTTCCTATGACGCCCGACGACTGAATCTGGTCATGACGATTGTCGGACACAGCTTCTCCGATCGGATTCAATACGCGTTTCATGTCGACAGCGGACATCGATTCGGCAAGACCACCGACACGACATTGATTGTGTGTCGATTCCCCAAGCCAGGCCTCACCGAATGCAACGTAGGCGCCGCGGATTCGGTATCGGGCGATGCGAGTCGTACCGCAGGCATCCGCGGCCGTCACGGACGATTCACGGTGTTTGCAGGACTACGTGACGATCCTTTTTTCAACAACGTCATAGGCACGCGCGCCGCGTACCAGGTCGCCGAAAAAGCGTTACGCGACGGTGCCGCGGTGGATGCCGCCGGATGCCCGAGCTTCGATTCAGCTACTTCGGCAGAGATTTTCAAACAGTGGAGCCACACCGATGCAGGACCGGCGACGAACTTCCTGGCGGGTTGGACCCCCTCGGCCATCGTGATCTCCGTGGACCTTCCGCTGGTGACTCGCGGTGTCAGGATTCTGGCGGTATGGGCCACGACCTCGGCCGGCGGCAAACAGATCGATCGGGCCGCCCGGCCACTGACCGGAAATGCGCTGTTGGGAACCGTGGCTGCCAAAGAAATCAGCGACCGGATGAAGGAGGACTATAACGCCTCGACACCTCAGAACTCGGGCCACTTCGTGCCGGAAATCGCAAAGGGACTCGCGCTCTACGATGCGTTCGACGGCAAGTGCGGGAATCAACTGCTGTTTGAGCAGGAGGCTCCGGCCGCCAGACGCTACGAGGCTCTCGCCAAGGTGCTGGCCGATGACCGCCTCTGGGTCAACACCGAGTCAACCCTATGCACACAACTTTTCGCTGTGGAGTTGGCGAGCCTGGCAGGGCGACCTGAGGCGGCCATCGATTGCGGCGGCAGAACGCCCCTTTACGGCGCGGCGAATATCTACCGGTCGCTGCTGATCGACGGCACCACGACCGGTGCCACCGATGGGCTCGAACGGGATGAGAAAAAACACTCGGAAACCGAGTTTCCTTTCCTGGCCGCGCCATGAGCATTACGAGCAAGAGGGCCCTGACACTGGCAGGGCCCGCCATGGCGCTGATGACCATGCCGGCCTCGGCGCACAGCGGAACCGGGCTGGCAGGTGGCTTTGTCTCGGGGCTCGTGCATCCGCTGACCGGATTTGATCACCTGCTGGCCATGGTGTCAGTTGGCTTGTGGGGTGCTTTTCTCGGCCGTCCACTGATCTATGTCCTGCCCGTGATCTTTCCGGCCGTGATGGTGGTTGGAGCCGCGCTCGGAATGCTCGGTATCCCACTGCCGACGGTGGACATCGGCGTAGCGCTGTCCGTTCTGGTATTGGGAGCGAGTATCGCACTGTCATTACGCGCGCCCGTGTGGGCGGCCTCTGCGATCGTAGGGGCTTTCGCCATATTTCACGGTTACGCGCATGGCAGAGAACTGCCCTCCGCCGCCGATCCGGTGGGTTATAGCGTCGGGTTCGTGCTCGCCACCGGACTGTTGCACGTGATGGGCATCGGGATCGGCTTTCTCAATGAGCGGCCCGGCGGCGTGACGCTGACCCGAAGTCTGGGTGGGGTCATCGGACTTGCGGGAGTGTGGTTTGTGTATCGGGCGGTGATGTCATGAGAGGTGGCGTATTGCCCGTGGCGTTGCTGTGCTCAGCCCTCGGCCTGGCACTTGGATGGGTGGCGGCCTGGGTTTGGGTGACGGGTGCCGGAGGCGCATTGCCCGTGCACCTGCGTCGGCCGGTGGGAATCATCACGGCCGTGGTCTCCAGTTGGCTCGTGGCGATCGCCGCCCTGACCGCCCTGCTGCAATTTCTGCCCGTCACACCAGGATACCTGCCCGATCATGTTGAATAGAATATCCAGCCTGTTGTTTCTGGCACTGCTGTGTCACGGACCCGCGGCGGCGCACGACTTCTGGGTGCAGCCTGGCGAGTATTGGCTGACTCCCGGAGTTGTAACGCCCATCACTCTCCAGGTCGGACACGGCCCGTACCGACAGCGGTCGCCGATTCCGCTGCATAGAATCACGCGATTCTCGGCAGCCAGTCCGCGAGGCGTGTCCCTGGAGCTACGCGACCGGCTGCATCCCGGTGATGCATCGGATGACGGCAGCCTGGTATTTGCCGATCCGGGGACGTACGTCGTAGTCCTCGAGACGGACAACCGGGCGCAAAGCCATCTGCCGGCCATTCGATTCAACGACTACCTGCAGGTCGAGGGGCTCACACCAGCATTGGAACAGCGCAGCCGGTTACACCGGATGGATGCGGATGGGTCTGAAGTTTATAGCCGTCACGCCAAGGCCCTCATTCAGGTGGGCACGCATGCCGACAATGTCGTTGCGACTCAGCCATTGGGCTTACCGCTGGAGATCGTGCCGGAGGTCAATCCGTATGCGGATCCCAAACCCGCCGCACTTCCGGTTCACGTGCTCTACGAGGGGCGCCCCTTACCCGGTGCGTTGATCAAGTTGACCGAGTTGGAGCACGACGAAGCGCCATTCGAGACTCATCGCACCGACTCCGCCGGGCGTGCCACGTTTGCTCTACCGGGTGAAGGGACCTGGCTGCTGAATGTCATCTGGACCAAGCCTCTGCCGAAGACGGCGGAGACGGACTTCGAGACGGTATTTTCGAGCTTGAGTTTCGGCTTTCCGGCACACCGGCCGGTAACCGTCACAGCCCGATGACGGTCAGCGCCCGCGGACGAGCTGTTGGAACTCTGTAGGCGTGCGCTCGTAGGCCTGGCGAAACGCGGAGCTGAAATGACTGTGACTGGAAAAGCCCAGCTCCATACTGAGCGTGGTCAGGTCATCGTACCGGGGCAGCAGATCCAAGGCGCGCGCCAGTCGCAGCCGCAACTGGTAACGGTACAGCGGCATGCCCTCGACCTGTTGAAATACCTGGGTCAGGTAGACCGGCGAGACACCCACCTCGCTGGCAATCTCGGCCAGGGTCCAACGCCGCCCGAGATCCGACGTGAGTGTTAATTTCGCCCGATCCACCAGCTTCCGGCGTCCGGCAGTGGCGCGAGCGACATGGGAGGTCCGTTCGCCCAATGCGCGCTTCACCAGGGTGAGTGCCAGAACTTCGGCTTCCAGAGTCTCGATCACCTCGCGCTGCAGACCATGTCGGAGCAGCGCCACCAACGCCTGCGCCCGTGCATCGATCCGCATGCGTTGCTCGTGGAACGCTAATTTCGCCGGTTCGCCGCCGCACCCCTGTCGCACAAGCTCCTTCGGCACCAGCTCACGCAACAACGACTCGTCGGTCGCAATCGACAGGCAGGCGTCCCCACCCTTGACCGGGTGACTGATCCGATAGCCTTCATCCTGGTTGAACAGCATGACCTGGTTGGCCTCACCCACCACCTCGTCGCTGCCGAGGTGACGCATAAAAACTCCCTGATAGGGAAACACCAGGTAGGTCGAGCTGGCGCATTCCTCGGCACTCTTGTGCCGACAGTCGCCACGGCAGATCACGTCACGCAAAGCGACAGTGTCCGTGTCCAGTAGCAGCTTGATTGAAAGCTCGTCCGACATTGCGACGAAGGTGTGAGGCGCGACCTAAGGGCGGATACGGCGTACGTTGGGAATGGTACCAGATGCCGGGCGGGTATGGCCGCCGCGCCGCCCTGAGATGAGATCAGTCGTCGTCGGACACGGTGATCCGATTGCGCCCCCGCTGCTTGCTCAGATAGAGAGCCTTGTCCGCCTTGCCGAGCACCCCATCCGAGTTCTCGTCGCTGCCGAGCGCGAGGGTGGCAACTCCAAAGCTGGCGGTCACCCGGTGCTCACCGCTGGCGAGCAGGAAAGGAGCCGCCTCCAGCTCGCGGCGCACTTTTTCAGCCACCTGCTCGGCCACCCCTAACGGGGTCTCGGGCAAGACAATGACAAACTCCTCGCCGCCAAAACGCGCGAACCAATCGCTCGCCCGAATCAGACCGCGGGTCTTGCGCGCGAATCCGACCAGAACCTCGTCTCCGGCCGAGTGACCGTAACGATCGTTGATCTGCTTGAAATGATCGAGGTCGGCCATCAATACCGTCAAGGGCCGCTGGTAACGATGCGCACGCCACACCTCGCAACGCAACTGGTGAATCAGGTAGCGTCGATTGAAGACTCCCAACAACGCATCGGTAATGGAGTTCCGATACGCCTCCCGTTGCAGCTTCACGATGCGGGAGCCGTTCTTCAGTCGCGCCAACAGCTCGATGGGGTTGGCCGGTTTGCGTACAAAGTCATCGGCGCCGGCCTCCAGCCCGGCAGCCACGTCCTTATCCCCGGTATGCGCGGTGAGCATCAGGATGTACAGGTAGTTCGCCAGCGAGGCCTCGCGAATGCGCTGACACAGACAGGAGCCATCCAGGCCGGGCATATCGAGGTCGGTAATCAGGATGTCGAAGGTTTCTTCGAGAATACGTGCGAGCGCACTTTTGCCATCCGGCACAGTCTCGACAACATAGCCTGCATTGCGCACCAGGTGCTCGACGACCAGGCGCTGGGTGGGATCATCCTCCGCCAGAAGTACTCTGACCGGCTCGGCGCCGGGACTCTCCTCCATCCTGCCGTCAGGCAAACACTCATGCGCACTGCCTCAAACACTCGACCGTGTCGGACAGGCTGCGTCTCAGATCGAACAACAGTACGGCAAGCGCCGCCCGGTCGCCACTCCCGGCGGCAGCCTCCAGTTTTCGTGCCGCATCGGCGGCCACGCTTGCGCAGATGGAGCCGCTGGCGCCCTTCAGACGATGCGCCAGACGCGCGATCGCCTGCGCGTCACTCCTCGCTACGGCATGCTCCAGGTCCGCCAACAGGCTGTTGCTGTTGGTAATGTAATTCTCTACCAACTCGCGGCGGAACTGCTTGTCGCCCCCGACCAGGGTCGCCAACTGCGCGACATCCACCATCGGGAGCTGCCGTACGGCGGGAACGATCTGACTCGCGCCGATATCCGCCAGCGAATAGGAATCATCCTCCACGAGCGCGGGGCGCGGGCTCACCTGCTTCGAGAGTAAGTAGCCATCCAGACAACGGGCCAACTCCACCCGGTCAATGGGCTTGGTCAGATAAGCGTCCATGCCCGCCGCACGGCCCTTTACCTCGGCGTCGCTCATGGCATGTGCCGTCAGCGCCACGATTGGAATCCGCTGAGCCGTATTCTCGAGCAGCCGGATCTGGCCGGTCGCCTCGTAGCCATCCATGTGCGGCATCTGGCAATCCATGAGAATCAGGTCCGGCTGAATCTCCTGCCATTTGCTGACGGCCTCACGTCCATCGACCGCCGTGAACACCTGCTCGTAACCCAACTGACGTAACAGGGCCACCGCCACGGTGCGATTGGTCGAGTCGTCCTCCACCACCAACAGCCGGAAGCGTGCCCTTCCCGAGTGCTCGCGCAGATAATCCCGGGTGATCAAGGGATTCGTGCGGGTGTGCCACTCCTCGGCGGCCCCCGCCATGACCGTGAGCAGGCAGTCGATCAGGTCCGACTGCATTACCGGCTTGATCAGAAAGCCGGCGAATCCCAAGTCGGCAAAGTGCCTGTGATCCTCGCTCTGTCCCGAAGAGGTGAGCAACACCAGCCGGGTCGACTTCAAGGCCGAATCCGCATTGATGATGCGGCCGAGTTCCGCACCATCGCAGCCAGGCATCTGGTGATCCAACAGGGCCACGTCAAAGGGCTTACGCGCAGTACGCAGCGCCTCCAGCGCTCCCGCCGCGGAGCTCACGCATACACACTCGATATTGAAACGACGCAGTTGGCCTTCGAGGACGGCACGGTTGGCCTCGTTATCATCGACCACCAGGACGCGCTGTCCCTTGAGTCCACACAGGGCGCGCATGCGCGGCTGGGTCAGGCTGGTGGCCAGACCGAATTGAGCCGTGAACCAGAACGTGGAGCCCTCGCCCTCCACACTCATCAGGCCGATCTCGCCTCCCATCAGGGTCACCAGGCGCTTGGCGATGCTCAAGCCCAAACCGGTACCCCCGAAGCGCCGGGTCGTGGAGGAGTCCACCTGGACAAAAGGCGCGAACAAGGTGTGAATACGATCGCCGGGAATACCCATGCCGGTATCCCTGACTTCAAACTGCACCGAGACCCCGTCGGCACGGCGCTCGACCACGCGCGCGCTGATCGCAACTTCGCCATGTTGAGTGAACTTCACTGCATTGATGCACAGATTGATCAACACCTGGCGCAGCCGCGTCGGATCGCCCTTCACCCATTCGGGGACATCGATCTCGATGTGCGGCGGAATGACCTCGATATTCTTCTTGTTCGCCTGCACGGCAATCAGGCGTGACACCTGCTCGACAATCTCCCGCAGGTTCATGTCCGTGACTTCGAGCTCGAGCTTGCCGGCCTCGACTTTGCTGATGTCCAGAATGTCATTGATGATCCGCAGCAGCTCGCGCGCGGAGACCAGCGCGGTGCCGGCATAACCACGCTGCAACGGCTGCAAGGGGCTATCCAACATCAGCTCCAGCATGCCGATGACGCCATTCATAGGAGTGCGAATTTCGTGACTCATGTTGGCCAGAAACGCGCTCTTGGCCTCGCTGGCGGCCAGCGCAGCTTCGGTGGCGGTGGACAGCTTGCAATTGGTGTTCTCTAACTCCTGAGTTTTGGCGGCCAGTTCGGCGGTGCGCTCGTGCACACGGGCTTCGAGCCCCTCCCGAGCCTCCAGGAGCCGCAAGTCGCGTTCCTGTATCTGGCCCAGCATGTAGTTGACGGCATCGATCAATTGCCCGAGAGCGTCGTTGCTCTGCTTCACGGCACGCACCGTGAAGTCATTCTCGCGCGCGACCCGTTTGACGACCCGGGCGAGCTCGTAGACCGGCTCGGAAATCAAGGAGCGCAGGCGACGGCCGATCCACATCGCGCAGCAAGACGCGATCGCCACCACCACCAGCGCGATCAGGCAGTAGCGCCACAATCGCGTGTACATCTCATCGAGATCTGACCGGACGAATATGGTCCCCAGGTGCTCGCCTTGGAATGTTACAGTGTGGAACAGTTTGACGCTGTCAGAGTCAAACTCGTAGCCCTCGAGATGGGCCGCAGGCGGCACGAACACCTTGCCGCCGCGCGCGCGGCTGTACTTTGCGATTATGACACCCTGATCGTCGTAAAGCGCGGCCCCGACAATGTGACGATTGGCGCTCAGTGAGCCCAGGATGCGGGTCGCGCCCGGCTCATCGCGAAAAGCCAACGCCGCTGAGCTCGAATAAGCAATGGACTCGGCGGTCGCCGACAGGTCGTCGACCACTCCCGAGCGGAAAGCAACAACTTCATATCCTCCGATGGCCAGGCATGTAATGAGCAACGCGGCCACGCACGGCACCGTGGCCAGAAGGTCGAGCTTGCGGCGTACCGAAAGATTCTGCAGAACCTTCGGCATTTGTGCCGCACGCTCGCTGTCTTTGGTTGCGTACATGCTGTGTCTCTTTCGAGTCATGGGCAGTCAGGGTGTGAACCGCGCGTCATCGACGCGGTCGGCCAATGTTCCGAGCGCCCCGCTGACAATGAGGCCGGAACGCGTGACGTTCTCGGTGTTGATGGCAATCCGATAGGTATCCGCGGCATCCCAGACAAACTGAATCATGCCGCCGTGATACGCGAAGTCCTTGCCGTTACTGGCTGTCAGAATTGCACCCGGCACGGGGAATGGCCAAAAGCGGCTGGCCGTACGGGCATCCAGATACAGAATCTGACATCCGGCGTTCGCCGCTGGATCGCCGATCTCCTTGGGGTCGCCCAGCATCTTGACCACGACCGTGCGATCTTTCAGTTGGGCCCATTTCTGATGAGTCGACAGCCCGAATTCCAGGCGGCTCTGCACCTGGGAGGGTTGTAGAAAACAGATGGTGGCCGTCGCGGAGACCCGTGGCCAGGCCACGAACTTGAACAGGTTGACCAGGAAACTGGCCTCCATCTGCCCAGGCACATGACTCTGACTGCTGTAATCCGCCTCAGCAGTTGATACGACGAGGCTGGCGAGAATCGCGCAGCCAACCGCCAACATTCCTGAAACACGCATGCGTCCACGTTATGTGGCGTCGCAACGCAACAGACGTGCCCCGTGTCACGAATTGTGGGGTCAAGCCGCAGAACATGTTGCAGATGTGACCAACGACAGTGTGTCGTCGTGACTACACTACAGTGGGTCTGTAGCGTGTTGATTCGGGGTGCGAATGCTGCAGAGCGCTAATCGACGAGAATGCAGCCTGAGACCTCCCTCTACGCCCATCAACGGCCGGTCAGTTTCTGCAAATGCTCGGGGTAGCGGTCGCCCTGAATGACGATTCTCGCCGCGGCCGACTCGATCTCGCGCAAATCCGCGGGGGTCAGCTCCAGCCGCGTGGCGCCGATATTTTCCTCCAGGCGGTCGAGCTTGGTGGTGCCCGGAATCGGCACGATCCAGGGCTTGCGGGCCAACAGCCACGCCAGCGAGATCTGTGCCGGTGTCGCCTTCTTTTGGGCCCCAATGCGACCGAGCAGATCCACCAGGGCCTGATTCGCCTGCCGAGCTTCGGCGGTAAACCGCGGGACCAAGTTGCGGAAGTCGGACGGATCGAATTTTGTATTCGCATCGATCTTGCCCGTGAGAAACCCTCGACCTAACGGGCTGTAAGGAACGAAACCGATACCGAGCTCCTCGAGCGTGGGCAGCACTTCGGTTTCGACCTCTCTCATCCACAGCGAGTACTCACTCTGCACCGCTGCGACGGGATGAACCGAATGAGCGCGGCGGATGGTTTGCACCCCCGGCTCCGAAAGACCGAAATGCCGCACCTTGCCCTGCCGGACAAGGTCTTTCACCGCGCCTGCCACATCCTCAATGGGAACGTTGGGGTCGACGCGATGTTGATAGAGCAGATCGATGACATCGGTCCTGAGGCGCTTCAAGGAAGCCTCGGCGACTTCCTTGATGTGCTCGGGACGGCTGTCCAGTTCGCGCACCTGCGATCCGGACATCGCGTTGGTTTTGAAACCGAACTTGGTCGCAATCACGACCTGGTCGCGAACCGGCGCGAGCGCCTCACCGACCAGTTCCTCGTTGGTAAAGGGGCCGTAAATTTCCGCGGTATCGAAAAAAGTCACACCACGCTCGACCGCGCCGCGTAGCAACGAGATCATCTGCTGTTTGTCGGCCGCCGGCCCGTAGGCGAAGCTCATGCCCATGCAGCCGAGCCCGACCGCCGAAACCTCGAGTTTTCCGAGTGTGCGCTGTTGCATTGTCTTTCCTCCTGGGATGGAGAGTAGTTTAAGGGCTGCTCCGGCTACCGGGTAGAGGGTAAAATCCGCACAGACTTATGAATGGGGCTCATGAACGCCACGACCGGACATCACGGCTTGCGCCAGGTTTCGGCCACCTTGGCGCCGCCGGTCAACTTGATGTCCGTCGACGACGCCCCCACCCCGACCTCGTAACTGCCTGCCTTCACATGCCAACGCTGTTTGGAGGCATCGAACCAGGCCAACAGACGCGGATCGACCTTCAGTGTGACGTGCTTCTGCTCACCGGGCGCGAGCTCGACTTTGCTGAAGCCCACCAGGCGCGTTTCCTTCTGTCCCGGCATGGAGGTCAGGTAGACCTGCGGCGCGTCCTTACCCGCGCGTGCGCCTTCATTGCGCACATCAAAGCTGACTGTCAGAGACTTGCCTCCCTGTACCGTGAGACCCGAGTACCCAAAGCGGGTGTAGGAAAGACCAAACCCGAAGGGAAACAACGGCGCCTGCTCGTGCGTGGTCATCCAACGATAGCCCACCTCGGAGCCGCGCGGATGAGGCGCATCGAAAGGCTGCTTGGCAGGCAGGCCAGATCCCGGCAGTTGCGGCGAGGCGATCTGATCCGTGGACGCCGGGAAGGTAATCGGCAGGCGCCCTGACGGATCGACCGCACCGAAGATGACATCCGCAATGGCATCCGCACCACCCGCCCCCGGATACCAGGCTTCCAGGACCGCAGCCGCCTGGTCCAGCCAGGGCATGAATACCGGGCCGCCGGTTTCGAGCACCACGATGGTGTGAGGATTCGCGGCCACCACGGCCTTGATGAGCTCATCCTGTCCGGAGGGTAAAGTGAGATCCGGCGCGTCTTCATCCTCCATCATCCATTGATTGGCAAAGACAATGACCACGTCGGCCCGCTTGGCGAGCGCTGCGGCCGCGGAAGGGTAGCGCCCATCGTTGAATACCACGGATGCTTTCGGAGCTCGCGCTGTCAAGGCCGTCAGCGGCGCGGACGATTGGAACACCATGTTGCGCCAGGCCGCGAAATCCCCTACTCCGCCCAAAGGAATGACCGAGCGGGGATCCGCGTGTGGAGGAAATACCTGGGAAGACCCGCCGCCGGAAAGCGTGCCCAGGTCCGCGCGGCCACCCACCACCAGGATATGTTGGGTGGAGGTAGACAGCGGCAGGATGTCTCCCTGGTTCTTGAGCAGCACCAGGCCTTCGTTGGCCTCCTGGCGGGCCACGTCGGCATGCACGGCATAGTCGATATCGCTACGCTGCACCGGGTAATCAAACAGCCCGTTGGCAAACATGGCGTACAGAATACGCCGCGTCATGTCCTCCAGCCGCGCGGCCGGAATGGTTCCGGCCTGCACGGCCGACCGCAAGGCGGAGTTGAACCAGACCTG
>Ga0105240_10007191_pt1 | contig 16213 bp, 15 predicted proteins | sample KBSC54metaG_FD_80426 | JGI IMG/M metagenome (GOLD analysis project Ga0105240, IMG submission 80426) | Corn rhizosphere microbial communities from Kellogg Biological Station, Michigan, USA - KBS C5-4 metaG | ecosystem: Host-associated > Plants > Roots > Rhizosphere > Soil | place: Michigan, USA... | reverse complement strand
GTGCAGAACTAAATGAAGGATCTCGTCGGCTTCGCTCAGAACATTTGCCGAGGTGCCGTCGGGCAAGGCCATAATCCGCGAGCGCCCGAAGAATTGCTCAACCGAAATGCCAGTCGCGCCATGGCTGAGCCGGAAATGCAACTCGATTCGGGGCTTCGAATGGTGGAACAGACTCAAGTCGTATCCATAAGCCTTGGCTTCGGCCAATGTTTTCGCCGGGAGGTAGCCCATGCTCTTGAGAGCTGCGCAGGCGGACTCGATATCTTTCTCCCGTATGGCCAAATCGATGTCAAGCGAAGGCTTGCGAAGAAAAGGCGGTTTGTAAAGACGAAACGCGAGAAGCGGACCCTTCAACACGATTGTCCCGACACCTGTACCATCTAGTCTGCGCAGGATGTCCCCAAGATCGAGCAACGCGGTACTGTATCTGTTCCAGTGGCGCGTCAAGACCTGATCACACCACATCCGTGTATCGCCGACCGAAAAAGGCCGAACGGCGTACGCCGCCAGCGCACTCACCCCGTATCTATGGCAACATTGTCTAATCACGTCCCACGAGTCTGGGTGTTGGAGAATCTCGACCTGTTCGTAGGGACGCGAGAGCAGGGCCACCAGTCGTTCAAGGCCGTTATCAGGGTGACTCATTTAAATCGTCGGCTTGGGGGAATCCGGCAAAACAGGGGACTCGATAAGCTGTAATCTGCATAAAACGTCAGGTCGCAGCGTCTTCAGCTCGCGCTATGAACAATTCTACAATTGCACGCATTATTCTGGCTGGGTACCGGGGTTTTCACTTCCTAAATCATGGAGCAGAGATTCTGGCCGAGGGCATATGCCTTGGCGTGCAATCGGACTCGATTCTCGACATCATCTCGGAGGAAAGCTACGGCACGGGCAACGATTACACCAATGATCACTACCTGGATTCAGGTTTTCAGTTCTGGGAGAAGATCGTCATCGACAGGTTTTTTGATCCTGGGTGTCAAGTTCTTGTCGCGGCAGCCGGCGGCGGGCGGGAGATGATCGCTCTCTCCCGCGCCGGTTTTCAAGCAGACGGATTCGAGTGCAGCCGAAACATGGTATCTGCAGGTCGAACCGCCTTATTGAAACGAGGGATACAGGGAGCGTTGTGCTGGGCACCTCCGTGTCAGGTCCTGAAATCCGAAGTCAGTTACGGCGCCGTCGTAGTAGGCTGGAACGGCTATACCTATATCGTTCCCCAAGTCCGTCGGGTAGAATTCCTTCGGGACCTCAGGGCTCGTCTGGCGCCCGGCGGCCCGATGCTCGTCTCGGGTGCAATCCAGAACATACGAGCCGCGGCTTCTGTTTGGGTACCAGCGATCGCAAACGGCGTCCGACGGTGTACCCTCCGCGCGGCCCGATATGATTGCGGCACAAGGTTTCCAGGCCGTCCACGCCATGAGTTTAGCTGGTCACAGTTGGAAACTGAAACACATGCCGCCGGCCTTTCGATCCAAGCCCGGTACCGATGGGGCCCGTTTTTCGCCATTGTCTGCCGCAGTCTGGCCGTGCAAAATTTCGAGAAGGGTTAATCATCGCGTAAGGCGCGGCTTTCGTAGGCTTCAGCCGGCACTTCGTCAGTGGTCGACAGCCGAAGTGGGGCCAATGGCCCACTCATCGCCTTTCGGCGCTGAAGTCACGGGTGACCGGCCAGGAACCCTTGATCCCGTGGGTCGAACCTGGAATGGCTCGTATCTCCGAAGACCCTTCCGGTTGACCTTGGCCGCGATAGGGATGTAAACGCCACCGATGCTTCCATTGCATCTCAGGTGATATGTATGTTATTTTCGTGGACGACGAAATGTAAAAACCATCCACTCGTGCCTTCGAACAGTTCTGGTACCCGTTAATAAAAAACTGGCCTTGCTTCGCCCTTGGCTGTAGTATATTAGAAAGCGTGATCGAACCTACAGTGTTCGACTCGGAGGACTAAAATACGTGTTTCGCTCTACACTAATTCTAACCACTCTGGCAGGGGCCTCGCTCTATGCCGGACAAATTCAGCTCTCTGGAACGAGCCCCGTAAATAATAACGTCACTGGGTTTGGTCTCACTGGCAACGCGACTACATCCGGGGTTCAATATATCCAAGGTCCCGGTCCGGGAGTCACAAACTGCGCTGGCCTTCAGTACAACGGTTCACCATGCGCGTCGGCAATTGCAAATGCCAACACCCAAAAGGGGAACTACGTGACCCAGCTCTTTGCCGGAGCGACGGGGCTCGGCCAGGCTGCGCCGGACGCCGTAGGGAGTGTAAGCAGCGTTGGTGGCCAACTGACTTCGAACTTTGTTGGCTCCAGCGGCTCCGCGATTAAATACGACCTGATGAACGCGCCCAACGGGGCTAGTGGCTATAGTGGAAATTCAGTTTGCACCTTTTGCATTGATGCGAATTTTTGGACCGAATTTGGTACGACCAATGATCTCTTGATTCCGGTCGGCCTTTACAACGTTGATAGCGTCTTTACGATGCTCAACGATTATTGGGGAGTACAGGGAAATCAAAGCATAACGGTCACGTTCTGCTTCTCCGCCACATCAAACGGCGCATGTGTTAACACGGTGGCGGTTGGGCTTACCGATGGCGTTGAGATCCGCGCCGCAGTCAATGACACCAACAGCTTCGGTATTGCCACAGGCCTCGCAGCCAGCACGTCCAATGTGAGTGGCTCTGGGGTCAACGTCAAAACAGGGACGGTGTTCTCGACTACCATAGCGGGGATTCCAAGTCTTCTCCCAACCGGGTCTGCCAACAATTCCCCTTGGGCTGGTGCCGGTGCGGGGAGCGTCAACTTAGACGAACAGCAGTTTATCTTCACGAGCGCTCAGTATGCTGGGCTGTATTTGGCCTCCATCGATTTGAAAAACACGGGCACTGGCTGGTCATCAACCAACAACGCAACGGCGAGCCGCTATGCCCTGTCAGCGATCACAATCGACCAGGCCCCTGAGCCATCGACTGTCCTCTTGGTGCTAACGGGAATCGGCGTGATAAGTTTGGGTCGTCTTCGTCGCCGCCGAGCTTAGACGAACTCGACAGTTCTGTTTTTCAAAGGGTCCAACTTTGGTTGGACCCTTTTTTCTTTCTATGCGGCCCGGAAAAGGTTCCTTATCAGATCGCTGTTCGTTGAGTTAAGTCGGCCTCCATTTATCAAAATGCATTGAGCCCTGTGACGTTTCGTAATCAGACACGATCGCCGACAGTTCATTGATAGGGAACCCACGGTGTTCGATCCATGCGTGCCCTTCAATCCGGTCTGTCTTTCGGAATCCGATCTTTAGGTCCGTCGACACGCCCCTTTTTAGCAGTACCGCCCAGAGGGCGAATGATCGCTCCAGGCAGGTTCCTCGATTTCCCACTAACCGGCTTAGCCTGCTCTGTGATCGAGTTGCACACTCAACGATCCGTCCCTCTTCGGCAAGACTTAGCTGAAATTCGACTCCCTGCCTCGCGCGAAGAACTGCCCAACGCCTTAAGTAAGCCTGCGTTCGGGAAACTCCGGCGATACGGAATCCGGCGAAAACAAAAACGGATAGCGCTGCGGTTTCGACAAAGATCCGGCGCTCGCTCGCACCCGTCTCACAGAAGCTTCTCGCGCGTTTTAGAAGTCTCATTTCACGAAATCATAATTGCCGGTCTCAGCAGCGTTAGCCCCCTCAGTGCAGAGATCCCGCTCTACGATTTGAACCAACCCCGGAAGCATCGAAACGGAGTGAGGTCGGATCAGGCGGTGGACCGATACCAGGCTGGCGACAGCCGCACAATGACGAAGATGCTCTATCAAAACCGCCGGTTCGGAGCGAAGTCGCTTCACAAACGAATGTCGGTGCAGCAACGCTGCCGCCACCGCAGGCGGAAGTTTCTCGGTGCTGCACTTCGTTCCTGTTTCAAGCACGTAGATTCTGCTCAACGGAATTTGTCCAACAACGCCGTGGTCTGTTAGGTCATAACTGTGCTTATCCAGTTGGAATTCGGGAGTCCGGGCGTGCAATCCCGCAACCAGGTGCTCAGCATCCTGCAAAAGGCGAATCCTGGATTGTCCCGGTTGGACTACGCACCGCCCTCCGGTTGCCATGACCGCCCCCACGTCATCCGTTAATACAGAGTGTCCGTGACGGTGAAAAGCGGCCGCAGTGGTCGATTTTCCAGTTCCCGACGGGCCGAGGAAGAGCACGCATTGGCGATTGATTGCCACGCCACTCGAATGCAGCGGAAGCCACCCCCGCTGCCGGAGCAGGAAAGCCATTACCCTGCCCAGTAGCAGAACGCGCAATACCTCCTCTGCGGCGCCGCGAGCGGGTTCGATCAATATATCAACTCCGTCCCGAATACGGAATGCGCCGGAGTCGCCATTAAATACATATTCCTCGTGCGGAGTCGCTCGGTGTTCAATCCAGGGAACCGCGCCGAATCGAATCGCCACGTGGGGCTCGCCAGATGCTAGGGGGAGTTCTGGAAACGCGATCTCCGAAGCAATCACCAAACCATATGCCGAATAAAGCCGCATTCCACTCATCGCTTGAACTCATCAAACTGGCGAAGAAAGCAGATCAGGTAAATGGTTGTAGGTACGCACATCGTTATGTCCCACTCGTTGGACACGTCGAGTTTATTCGTAAGCTTGTCAACGTCCACAACGTCGCGCACTGGATCTTTTGCGCCAATGGCGCGGACGAAGTCTCTGGCTTTTCCAACTTGAACTTTGTATCGCTGCTGATAGTCGGGCGACGGACGAATTTTTCGAGGCCGAAGCCGAATGCTCTCTGGAATTAATCCTGACATGGATTTCCGGACCAAATACCGCGAGAAACCATTCCGAATCTTCATGTGTCCGGGCGAAGCGATGCAATACTCCAAGAGGCGACGGTCGTAAAGCGGCATCGACCACCTAATCGGTTGGTCCATTCTTAGCGCATTGACATTTGCATGCATCCGAAGAGCGAAGTCCAGACGCTGAATCTGGCCCTTTCTATGATCCGGCCAATATCGAGCGGCCTTCAGACGGGTGCCACATTCTTGCTTGAAACCGGGAGCGAAGTAAATCATTGGGAGCCGCCGGAGATTGGGAAGCAATGCCTGCCTCAATTCACTTGCTAGAAATCGTACCGGGGAAATGCCGATCGATTTTTTCATCTCGCGCAGTGTTCGTATCGCGGTGGAAACTCGGAGATGTGCAAGCAGCTCGAGAATGTAACCTTCGGCGCGCGTTGTAATGCCGTACTCTCCCCCAATCCCATTGATCAGGAGGTCGCCTTGATAATACAGCGCCGCGTCCTCAAGCGCATCATTTAGAAATGCCATCGGGCCCCTTTGAAAGCTCGCCTCGAAGTTCGAGGGGTCGTCGATGAGATCGAACGGGCCTTTCCCCTCCGCTGTTGTAAATTCAATTCGCAGATTTGGAACAGGCCTGAATCGTTCTATCCAGTTTCTCTCATCCTCCAGATCCCCTTTGTGGTTCTCCGGAAGTATCGCGCCCACCGCGATTAATTCTCGATTCTTGCGGAGAAGAATATTTGCGGCGACGGCTGTAACTGCCGAGGAGTCTAGCCCGCCGCTAAGCAGCGAAACGGGACGCAAGCTGCCTTCAAGCCGATTCTCCACCGCGTTGCTCACCAGAGCCCTCAATACTTCGAAAGCTTGCTCATCATCCCTTGGGATCAAGGTGGTGTCTACTTCGGGTCGCCAGTAGGTCCATTTCCGCGCGTTGGATTTAATCACCGTTAGGGCGTTGCCGCCGGGAAGTGAAAGAATATTTTGATAGAACGTCTCTTCTGGAAATTCGTGATGGCCACCAGGAACTGCCATAGCAGAGAGCTTAGGCCGGTTCAGCCTGCGCAATAGGCCTGAATTTTTCAACAGCGTGAGCGGGGACGAGGCAAAGTGAAACCGATTGCCGTGCTGGCAGTAGTACAAACGCCGAACTCCCAAGTGATCGCGTGCGCAATAGAGGCGCTTCCGCCGAGCGTCCCAAATACAAAACGCGAACTCCCCTTCGAGAGCTCGCGTGCAAGCTTCATCCCATTTTTCATATGCGAGCAGCAACAATTCGATATCTGAACTGTCCTTGGCCGACAGCCACCGATTCAACTCGCTTCTGTTATGAAGCTGAACATCGGCGGCAACAAACAAACCCGGAAAATTGGCAAATGCTAAAAAGCCTGCCGGAGCCTGCCATCCATCTACAATCTCAAAATCGATCTCGCCCCAGATATCGCCCATTCCCCGAGATGATCAATTCCCGTGAAAGTAAGTGCTTAGGATGCGACTCCGCAAGCGTTACCCAAATCTCCGATACCACAGTTACCCGCTAGAATCAGCGAATGAATATCGCCCAAGTTGACCAATCGCGGCGAATGGTACCGCAATTCTGCCGGTACTTCAGGAGGGTAATTCTCGTTATTCATATGCGTTGTGTTATCAGTCATTTTCGTTCTTTCCGTGAGGCGCTTTTTTGGGATCGTCACCAGTTACAGATTCCGATTGTGAGTTTAGCATAAAATTGCACTCTTGGAAAGGCCAGTCACCCGCAATTTTCAGTTCACGCCAGGTATCGGATTTAGGCCACCAAAGGCCTAACCAAACCGGCATCGATAAGCTTGAGAACAAACGTTTCAAGATCCTGACGTAGGGTGGTTTCGTCGATTTCGTAAACCCGGAGCAGTTCCCGGACTGCTTCGTCGATGGTCTTCCGTGCAGCCAATTGCTCCCACATTTTGGCACCCACATCATCGAGCCCAAAATAATTCTGTTCCTCCATATTTAGCAGCACAACCTCATCCTGCAACTTCTGAAAGATTACCGAGTCACAAACCTGGACTGCTTTGGGAAGTGTTTCGCTCACCGGGGATTCTCCGTCTCCGCAAAAATCATGGAACTGCGAAATTTATTGAGCACCACGGTACTCCATTCTTTGCCGAGGCGAAACCAACCCACCGCGACCGTCCGTGCTCCTGATTCGACAGGTGTAAGTCGATGTTCCCACCGATCTCCAATTCGAAACAAAAACGCATCGCCGGGCGGTAACTGGCCCACCTCTCCCACAGTTTGCTTGTCCGGGTTTCTGACCTGCAGCAGACCTCCTGTGTAGGTTTCTGTGCTGAGATTTATATTGAGCCCCAAGATGCGCCCGTCAACACCGTCATCATGCCAATCTAGATCCATGCCAAGTTGAGGAATTGTTCGATGGAGCCGGCTAAAAAACGTTCCCGGTACCGGGATCGCCGCAATCCGGGAAACGAGAGCGAACAGTTCTGGCCGATTGAGCATGAAATGAAGCGATTCCAGCGCTGGGTCTGTTGAAGGCATAAAGAGGGTAGACCCCTTTACGTTCGGCTCCGTCTTGAAAGCGAACGCCTCAGGGTTGATCTTTTTTAGCAACGCAGATAACGTCGGTTCTGCCAGGAACCGCGGCATGACCGCAACCCCGGTTGCCAGGTATTCGGCGCGTAGACGCTCAGCATCTCCATCCCCAATCTCCACTCCGCCTTGTGTGATACGGATCAACTTAAGAAACTATCCATTGGAATTTTTGGTGGACCTGAAGGGATTCGAACCCTTGACCTCTTCCATGCCATGGAAGCGCGCTCCCAACTGCGCCACAGGCCCATATCCGCGACGTGTTTCCATCATACACCAAAGTCAGTGAAAGACAGTCTCTCCATCGGTCCGAACCCTTATCCGTCCCCGTCGCATCTTACAATGAAATCGATGCGCAAACTGCACCGGCGTGTACCGGTCGCTGGTGCACTCTTACTGGCCTCTCTGTCGAGTTCCTGCGGCTTCCTTACGAAGACTCGCGTAATCGTCCGTCACGGTCGGCCCGCCACCGCCGCCCAAACTCTGCTGGTCGCAACCAGAGATGAACTGAACGCCAGAATTGCCCGCATGTACGGCGCGATTAACTCTTTTCAGGCGAATGTGGACATGACCCCTTCAGAAGGCAGCGTCTACAAAGGCCGCATCACGGAAATCAAAGACATCCTTGCCATCGTGCTCTTCAGAAAGCCCGCCGAAATCAGAATTATCGGTAAGGCCCCTGTCGTCCGGACCACCGCTTTCGACATGGTCTCCAACGGCTCTGAATTCAAGTTCTTCCTTCCAATCCGCAACCTGTTCGTAGAGGGCGCCAACAACGCTCCCGCAACTTCCAGGAACAAAATCGAAAATCTGCGTCCGGACGCGTTTTTCTCGTCCATGTTGATCCGCCCCGCCGACGAGGCGACCGAAGTCCCCACCCTGATCGACCAAACCGACGAAGACAATGCCCTCTACATCCTGCACTTTCTTCGCAAGAGTTCTCTCACTCAGGTCCCCTTCATTGTTCGGAGCGTCTGGTTCGACCGTCTCGACCTGAGCATCGTTCGACAAATCGTGTATGACGTGGACAATGCCATTTTGAGCGACACCCGATACTCGAAATGGCAGCCCTACGGCGACGAAAAGACTCTTTTTCCAGCGCACATTGACCTGAATCGTCCCAAGGACGGTTACGGAGTGGTCATGGATGTCATTGACATGAAAATGAATAAGCCGATGACCGAAGAGATGTTTCAGCTCACACAACCCGAGGGCACCCGCTTGCAGAAGATCGGAGCCCCGCCCGTACCCACTACAGGCGGGACCCATTGATCGTCAAACTGGTTTGGGAGAACGTCCGGCACAAGCCCGTCCGAACCCTGCTAAGCATCCTGCTCATCGCGGTCCCCGTCACCCTGATCCTTACTTTGATCGGGCTGAGTCACGGCTTTATTGAGGATTCCCGTAAACGATCCGTGGGCGTCGGGGCCGATATCCTTTTCAAGCCCCAGAATGCCAGCGTTGTCGGCCTGAGCACCGCGACCATGCCGGAAAAAATGGTGCAGGCGCTTGCGGCAGAACCGCACATCGCGCAGGCGATGGGAACAGTCGTCAATCCCATCGGCGGTTTCGATGTGCTGGTCGGGATCGATCCTGCCGAGTTTGACAAGATGAGCGGCGGTTTCGTATTCGACTCCGGCCACACGTTTCAAGGTCCGAACGATATCCTCGTCGACACTTGGTATGCGGATCAGCGACACGTCCGCGCCGGCGACAAACTCCACCTGCCCGGACACGACTGGCATGTAGCCGGTATCGTTGAACCTGGCAAACTCGGCCATCTGTTTGTCCAAATGTCTGTCCTGCAGGACATGATTGGAGCAACGGGCAAGGTAAGCCAAATCTTCCTGAAGGTTGACGATAAGAAGTTGGTGGATTCCGTTATTCAGTCGCTCAGAGCGAAATACGATAATTATCCAATCCTTTCCATGGCCGAACTGCAATCGCTTCTTTCCGTCGATAACGTCCCTATGCTGGGTTCATTTCTGAACGTAATCCTGGGAATCAGCGTGGTGATTGGCTTTGCAGTAGTCTCGCTGTCTATGTATATGGCCGTGCTGCAAAGAACCCGTGAGATCGGCATTTTGAAGTCACTCGGCGCAACGAAGTTCTTCGTGATGGGGATGATTCTGGCCGAAGCCTTCTGTTTGGGCCTCGGAGGCACCATCCTGGGGATTCTTCTTAGCTTCGCGGCAAAAGCCGCAATCCACGCGGTTGCGCCCGCATCGCTTCCTCAGGCCATCGTCTACGTTTGGTGGCCCAGGGCCGGAGCGATTGCCATGGGAGCCGCGCTTCTGGGCGCGTTGTACCCAGGGATGATAGCGGTGCGCCAGGACCCGATCGAGGCGCTCGCGTATGAGTAGTCAGGCAGCCATCATAAGCATCCACGATCTCCGCAAGACTTATCACACCGGCAAAGTTTTCGTCGATGCGCTGCGCGGCGTAAACCTCGAAGTGCCTGCGGGAGAGTTTCTTTCCATTGTGGGGCCGTCCGGTTCGGGGAAATCTACCTTGTTTCACATTGTAGGGGGCCTGACGCCACCGAGCGCGGGTGAGGTGATTGTGGCGGGTCGCAACGTCTCCGCCATTGGCGATTCCGGTCGAACGGAACTCAGGAGAAAAAGCGTCAGCTTCGTATTCCAAAAATTCAATCTCCTGCCCAACCTCACCGCGCGCGACAACATCAGAACGGCTTTGTATATCGCGGGGATGCCCACCGCCCTTTTTGCAGACGACCTCAAAAGTGTTCTCGAACTACTCGGTATTTCGGCGCGCCTGGACCACAAACCCAGCGAGATGTCGGGCGGCGAACAGCAGCGCGTCGCCATTGCCCGCGCCCTTGCCACCCGCCCGGCAATTCTCCTGGCGGATGAACCAACAGGAAATCTCGATACTGCGAATTCACTTGCGGTTCTGAAGCTCCTTAAGGACCTCAACCAGCGGCTGGGCCAGACGATTCTAATGATTACGCACAATACCGAAGCGGCTGAATACGGCCACAGAATCGTCCACATGCGTGACGGGCAGATCGTAGAAACATCCGCGCCTGCCACCATCTAACCCCGCAAGTTCTGGCGAATCGCTAATGTTTTTCGCCGTCCCTGCCGATATTAGGGTCAAAGGGAATTTCGAAAGCCATGAGTGTTTCAGCGTTTTATCGCTTCGCATGTGTACTGTTGTCCCTCGCGGCCTCTGCCACGGCTAATTCCGTGGCCAGTCCACAAATGCCGTTCTCATTTGTGGAAAACCATGGGCAGGCTCCCGAGCTAGTGCGGTTCATCGGCAACGGGCCGCAGTTTAAGGTTTGGTTTGAAGAGCGCGGCTTCGTTTTGCAGCAAGGTAATGATACGACCAAAGTTCGTTTCGATGGGGGGCTATCAAATCCCCGAATAACTCCTTCCGACCCAAATGGCGCGAACGCCAGTTACTTCAGTGGCAGTACGGAGAACTGGAAGTCCGGGCTGCCGCTGTTCAACACAATTAGCTACGGACGAGTCTGGCCCGGCATTGACGTCGTTTTCAGAACTGAGCACTCGTGTGCAAAGGCAGAGTACGTTGTTTCTCCGGGCGTGTCTGTCGAGCGCATCCGCCTGCGCTTCGATGGCATCCCATCGATTCTCAGCGATGGCAGCCTCGTTGTTCCTTCGAGTTCTGGCGAGTTCAAAGAGATCAAGCCCTACGCGTACCAGGAAGTAGCCGGAGTGAAGCGGGAAATTCAGGCCGCTTTTGTTTTGGTTGGAATTCACTCGGTGGGTTTTACGGTCGCACCGTATGATACGTCAACACCATTAGTCATCGACCCGCCAATCGTATTTAGCGGCTATGCCGGAGGATCTTCGCAGTCGAACATTACGTCTGTTGCGGTGAACTCTGGTTACCAAACGGTCGTCGCGGGCTGGACCGCCAGCAGCGACCTTCCTGCGACCGGAGGTGCTTTTCCCAATCCTGGCGGCGGAGTGGATGCCTTCGTAGCGGCCTTTAGTCCGGACGGTGGAAGGCTGCTCTTCTGCACATATTTCGGCGGTTCAGGGGATGACAGAGCGTTCGGCATAGCCGTCGATGCCTTCAACAATACCTATATTACGGGCTGGACTTCGTCAACCAATTTCCCCGTTGCGAATTCTTTCCAGTCGAAATTGAAGGGTACAAGGGATGCATTCGTCGTAAAATTGAACGCTACCGGCACTGCTCTGGTGTATGCCACATACCTCGGGGGCACAGGAGTAGATACAGGCAATGCGATTTCCCTCGATTCCGCGAATGCAGCGGTAATTGTGGGCGATACCACGTCGGCAAGTTTACCCGTCACTGCAAGCGCATATCAATCTCATCTCGCTGGTGGCCAAGATGCGTTTGTGGCAAAGCTCGGTGCGTCCGGGAACACCTTAAGTTTCCTGACGTACCTGGGCGGAAGTGCCACCGATCATGTGACCTCTGTTAAGCTTGACGCGACCGGCGCAATATGCCTTGGAGGCTCTACTTACTCTGCTAACTTTCCGGTTGTTCACGCAGCTCAGCCCCGCATTGGTGGCGGTCAGGATGGCTTCCTGACCCGCATGTCTTCATCTGGTACCTCGCTATTGGTGAGCACGTACGTAGGCGGCTCCGGCGGCTCGCCGGGAGCCCCGGAACAGGTGAACGCGGTGGCCATCGGGCACTTGGGCAATCTTTATGTAGCCGGCGTGACCAGTTCTGCGGATTTTCCAATAACGTCCGTTTCTCTTCAGAACGTCTATGGCGGCGGGCAAACCGATGGCTTTCTTGCGCGATACGATCCGGTGTCCGGAGCGCTGCAACGCTCCACATTTTTTGGCGGTTCGCAGGACGACTCGATTAACGCGATAGCACTAGATTACTATGGTTACCTCTACTTTACTGGCTATACCACGTCCAACGATATCCAGATCAAGAATCCTGTTCAAGCCGCAAATGGCGGAGGCATGGATATCTTCCTTGCCAAAGGAAATTTCGGCACGCTAATCTTCTCCAGCTTCCTCGGCGGCGCGGGGAACGATTCCGCGAATTCGATCGCAATCGATTCACTAACGAACATTATTATCGGCGGCTCCACCAGTTCCGGGAACTATCCTGTTGTTGGGAGTCTAGCTGGCTCAGGCAGTGTGGTGTCATCGTTCGTTTCTAAGATTGGGGCGAGTTTCAGTTGTGCTGTCCACAGCGGCAACACGTTCTACTTCGACGTGTGGCACGATACCGGCGTAGGGGCTACGTTGAATATGTCTTCCTTCGGAGGCTCAGGCGATCTGGCCGTTACGGGAGATTGGGATGGAACGGGAATCAAACGGATTGGCATCTTTCATAACGGAACTTGGTTGCTCGATATTAATGGAAACGGCATCTTCGATTCAGGCGACAGATCTGTCATCTTTGGGCAGGCTGGGGACATTCCGGTTGTCGGAGATTGGAACGGTTCTGGGCGAGTGAAACTCGGGCTCTACCGTCAGGGTACTTTCATCCTCGACCTGAGCGGGCATCTTTCGGGTGTTGCGACGGGTCTGATCGACGCAACGTTTCCCTTTGGTCTGCCGACTGACATTCCGGTTGCTTCTGATTGGAATCACTCCGGAAGCACAAAGGTGGGGGTCTTCAGAAACGGACAGTGGCTAGTCGACTACTCGGGTGTCCGCGCACCAACAAGCACCTATACATACGGGCAGACTGGCGACATTCCCGTAATTGGTGACTGGGATTCGTCGGGCCTTTCCAAAATCGGCGTCTATCGCAATGGGCTCTGGATCCTGGACTACGGCGGAGACAATACCGGTGCAGGCGGGCCGTATGAGTTATATTTCGCCTTTGGAGGAGCAGCATATTTGCCACTTGTCTACTGAGATCGATCAATTGGGAGACATCAAAATCAGTTCCGCAGCCGCCTCCACTGCCCGTTCATAGTCACCAACACCCGTTCCAACCCGACCTCCCAATGCGGATACAAGTCAACACTGCGTCTCCCGCGTGATTCGCGCGGGGACCCGGCACGGGTTTAGCCGCAACGGGATCAGGAACACATAGTCCAGTGGCACGCGACTAGCGCACTCAAGGGCTAAACGCACCTCCGCGTGAAACCCTCCCGGCTTTTCGACCGCACTCCTGGAGAAGCACGCTAAAAAGGCTGAAATTGTAAACCACCACTTTGCAGGGGTTGGGGAATTTTCAACGAGCGGAAGAGCCAGTTTTCAACCGCATTGACATAAGGGAGGTTCCGCATCCACACGCAGGCTGCAACATGCGCAAAAACGAACTTTCACCGATACACGCGCCCCGCAACGGTACCGTTTTGCCCATAATGAAGTGAATTTAATCACAGTTTAAGCTTCGGTTCATCTGTACTTCGATATCATTCAAGCCAGACGGAACATCGTCGGAATTTAATCCAAGGAGATATAACCGCATGAAAAAGATCCTCGCACTCGCCATCGGCTTCGGCCTCGTTCTCGGCACCGTGTCCTTCGCTCAGGACAAGATGGACGACAAAAAGACCGAAAAGAAAAAGGGCAAGAAGGGCAAGAAGACCGACGACAAGAAGATGGAAGACAAAAAGATGTAGTGTCCTGGGCTGACTGAACAGTCCGACGGCTTCCGTCAGACTGTTCAGTCGGCCCATCACTTTCTGCCGGGCAGCAGCAGCCTTCAGTTTTGCAACCCTCCCCGAACCACCCCTCCTGCTTCAAATCACACCAATCCTCAAAATCTTGACTGCACACGCCTCAATCCTCTAATCTCTAGTTGTGTATGGGGAATTGAGGCAGTTCGCCGAATGAACGTCTCCGTGAAGGGCGAGTACGCCCTCCAGGCCATATTTGACCTTTCCTCTCACGCCGGACCCGAACCCGTCAAAATCGCGGAAATCGCGCGCAGGCAACAGATACCCCAAAAGTTCCTCGAACTCATTCTTGCCAGCCTCAAACAAGGCGGATTCGTCGAATCCCGCCGCGGCGCCGAAGGCGGATATCTGCTCGCCCGCCGGCCCGAGTCCATCACTGTCGGCGAAGTCATCCGTTTTGTCGAAGGCCGCCAGGAAGAACGTTCCCGCCAGCGCCGCCAGTCCGAAACTCCCCTTTCCGACCTCTGGGAACGGGTTGACAAAGCAATCGATTCCGTCCTCGACAACACCACCTTCGCCCAACTCGTGCGCGAATGGTCCGAAAAACACAGCCGTTTTGTACCCAACTGGGAGATCTGAACATGTATCAGGACAATTCATACAGCATCGGTCGCACGCCTCTCGTAAGACTGAACCGGGTAATCGACGGCGCGCCGGTTACGCTGCTGGCCAAGATCGAAGCCCGCAACCCTGCCTATTCCGTGAAGTGCCGCATCGGCGCCTCCATGGTTTGGGACGCCGAGCAGCGCGGCATCCTCAAGCCCGGTAAGGAAATTATCGAGCCCACCAGCGGTAACACAGGCATCGCTTTGGCTTTTGTAGGGGCTGCGAGAGGCTATCCCGTCACCCTCACCATGCCGGAAACCATGTCCCTCGAACGCCGTAAAGTATTGGCGGCGTTCGGCGCGAAGCTCGAACTGACGGAAGGTTCCCGCGGTATGGGCGGTTCCATCGCCAAAGCCCAGGAGATCGTCCAATCCGATCCTGGCCGCTACGTGCTCTTGCAGCAATTCGAAAATCCCGCCAATCCGGCTATCCACCAGAAAACAACCGGGCCGGAAATATGGGACGACACCAACGGCGAAATCGACGTGCTCGTTTCGGGTGTGGGCACAGGCGGCACCATCACCGGAGTCTCCCGCTATATAAAGAATGAAAGAGGCAAAAAGATAATCTCCGTGGCTGTCGAACCCGTCACCAGCGCCGTGATCAGCCAGACACTAGCCGGGCAGCCACTGAAGCCGGGGCCTCATAAAATCCAGGGCCTCGGCGCGGGTTTTATCCCGGGTAATCTCGACCTCAAAATGGTGGACCGTGTGGAACTGGTAACCAACGAGGAATCCATCGAGATGGCCCGCCGCCTGGCTCGCGAAGAAGGCATTCTCTCCGGCATCTCATGCGGCGCGGCGACTGCCGCCGCAGTCCGAATCGCGAGGCTGGATGAGTTTAAAGGCAAGACAATCGTAGTCATTCTCCCGGATTCGGGCGAACGTTACCTTTCGAGCGTTCTGTTTGAAGGAATGTTCGAGGTCTAAGCAAAAACGTCAAAATTTTTTAGAGGGCGCGTAACCCCGCCAGACGGTCTCGCGCCCTAACAGTCAAATCCCCGTTACAACAGCGGGCGCAATCACCCTATCACCCCTATCACCCTAAGATAGTTGCGCCCGCACCCTTTCTGCCCTGCCCTCTTTGGGGCATCCTCTAAACCCGGTCACAAAATCCAAAAAAAATCTTTGCATCAAAATAAGCCACTTAACCCCGCCTCCTCCGGAAAGCCCCTTGGTCATGAGGGATACTGTGGGCGAAAAGTGACTCTCGGGCCAGAACCCGGATTTCCGTTATCCCGAAAGGGCAATGCCGGACGGATCTTTCAAAACTGAATATCATCCGCCAGGATCTGCCGCCTCGCTCTTGGCGGCGGGGAGAGTCCGAAGAACGGCAGTATTTTCAAAAACGAACCTAAATTTTTCAATGTTTTCGCATGTTTTCGTACCCGGCGCGTCCATCTCCCGGCGTTGTAAAATTCCTTCAGTGACTCACATGCGCTTGCGTTCCGCGGCGGATCTTTTCTTGCGCGTTCTGATCCTGCCAATAATCGTCTGTGCGCAACCGCCAGCCTTGCTTCAATCTTCCGGCGAACCCATGCGATTGCCATACATCTGTTCGGAAGAGGAGCTACAGTCCGTTGGCCTCTTATGTACCGAAGAGGAGCC
>Ga0105240_10007189_pt1 | contig 16214 bp, 17 predicted proteins | sample KBSC54metaG_FD_80426 | JGI IMG/M metagenome (GOLD analysis project Ga0105240, IMG submission 80426) | Corn rhizosphere microbial communities from Kellogg Biological Station, Michigan, USA - KBS C5-4 metaG | ecosystem: Host-associated > Plants > Roots > Rhizosphere > Soil | place: Michigan, USA... | reverse complement strand
GCTGTTCTTTCTGCCGAAATATTCGCCCGACCTGAACCCTATCGAGCAGGTATTCGCCAAGCTCAAGCACCTGCTGCGCAAAGCAGCCGCACGAACCGTCGAGGCCGTCTGGGCCGCAATCGGTCAGGCCCTCACAACCTTCATGCCAAACGAATGTGGCAACTACTTCGAAAATGCAGGATACGCCTCAACCTAACCTCATCCCGCTCTAGTCCGCATATTGGGCCGGGAAGAACGGCGCCTGCTTTTATCAAAGCCGACACCCGCGGTCAAAATTCACCATTGGTACAACGCAAACTGGCTCTACTTGTTTTTTGTAGGGTGGTTCTCGTCCTGCGACGAATTTGGACGAAGACTGTTTGTCGTTGATCCATAGCCCGTGCCTCAAAGGACGGAGACTCGGATCAATTCGATCTTTTCGTTCTGTGGAGCCAGACCGGTGATTAGTCGCGCTATAGCAGCTTACACGACGGGGTTTATCCGCCGGTTGTTCAGGGAGCTTGAAGCAACCGCCCCTACGGAAGACAGCTGCGCGCCGCCAGGCCAACCCAAGTCACACTGTCCGCTACTCGATTTGTATCTGCGTAATCCTGTGCGGCACACTTGATATAGAACAAATTTTGCGAAGGAAGCAGTCATGGTATCGATATCGATTCACCCTTCAGTGGATGTCGGCCTCCGCGGCGGCGGCTCACCTGATTTCTCAGGGGGGACTCTCGTCTGCAAGTGCGAGGCCGATCCCGTAAAGGTAAGGATAGACACTCAGTCTGCACATAACCACGCATGTGGTTGCACCAAATGCTGGAAGCCGAGTGGAGCTCTGTTCTCGCTTGTGGCTGTCGTGCCGCGCGAAAATCTTCAAGTCACTGAGAACGCCGAGAAGCTGATTGTTGTCGATCCAAGCGCAGCCATCCGGCGCCACGCTTGTCGGCAATGTGGTGTCCACATGTACGGCCGGATTGAAAACAAGAAACATCCCCTATTCGGGCTGGATTTCATTCACACAGAACTTTCCACGGAATCAGGATGGTCGCCTCCAGAATTCGCTGCCTTCGTGTCATCAATTATCGAGTCGGGATGCGACCCTCAACTGATGAGCGCCGTTCGCGATAGACTTCGAGAACTGGGCCTCGAACCCTATGATGCACTTTCGCCGCCGCTAATGGACTTTATCGCAACACAACTTGCTAAGGCGTCCGGCATTGTGCCCGCCTAACAGGCATGTCAGTTCCCCCCAGCAGGCAGAGCGTGGTCTAGCGGCTGCAGGAGATTAACGTGGACGTAAGAGCGGCGGTTGCATTTGAAGCCGGCAAGCCATTATCGATAGAAACGGTACAACTGGAGGGTCCGAAGGCCGGTGAGGTGCTGATCGAGATCAAGGCGACCGGGCTCTGTCACACGGACAAGTACACCCTCTCCGGCGCTGATCCGGAGGGGCTGTTTCCGGCCATTCTCGGCCACGAAGGCGCTGGAGTAGTCGTCGACGTAGGCCCTAACGTGCGCTCGCTGAAGAAAGGTGACCACGTCATTCCGCTCTATACGCCCGAATGCAGGGAATGTCGCTCGTGCACCAGCCACAAGACAAATCTCTGCACATCCATCAGGGCGACGCAGGGCAAGGGCGTGATGCCAGACGGCACAAGCCGCTTCTCGCTCCGCGGCAAACCCCTGTTTCACTACATGGGTTGCTCCACTTTTGCCAACTACACCGTCCTGCCTGAGATAGCCGTGAGCAAGATACGTAACGACGCTCCCTTCGATAAGGTTTGCTACATCGGCTGCGGCGTGACCACCGGGATCGGCGCAGTCATCTACACCGCGAAGGTCGAACCGGGATCCACAGTCGTGGTATTCGGCCTCGGCGGCATTGGACTGAACGTCGTCCAGGGCGCACGCCTCGCGGGCGCTGACATGATCGTCGGCGTCGATCTGAATCCCGCGCGCGAGTCATTGGCGCGCAAATTTGGGCTCACCGACTTTGTCAATCCAGCTGTCATCAAGGGCGATCTAGTTGCCTATCTCGTCGAGCTGACCAAGGGCGGGGCCGATTACAGCTTCGAATGTATCGGCAGCACCGAGGTCATGCGACAGGCGCTCGAGTGTTGCCACCGAGGCTGGGGCACCAGCGTCATTATCGGCGTCGCATCCGCGGGAAAGGAAATATCGACACGCCCCTTTCAACTGGTGACGGGCCGACGCTGGATTGGCACTGCCTTTGGCGGAGCCAGAGGCAGAACGGACGTCCCAAAAATCGTCGACTGGTACATGAATGGCAAGATCAATATCGACGATCTCATCACCCACAAGCTTACTCTCGACCAGATCAATGGGGGCTTCGAACTGATGGCCAAGGGCGAGTCAATTCGCAGCGTAGTCGTTTACTGATGAGCACTATTGCCGCCCACGCGGTCCACGAGTGCTGTGGTGGAACAATGGGCTTCTACGCCCATCGCTCGACCGAAACCGGTTCGGAGATGCGCCTCGCCGTTTTTGTGCCACCTCAGGCCCGTCAACGGCGCGTTCCCTCGCTTTACTTCCTGGCCGGACTGACCTGCACCGAAGAAACCTTCATGATAAAGGCCGATGCGCAACGATTTGCAGCGACCCACGGCCTGCTCCTGGTTGCCTGCGACACCAGCCCGCGGAGACTGGGTCCGCCGTGGGACCATTATGCCGGTGAGGGTTTCTATGTCGACGCAACGGTCGAGCCCTGGGCGCGGCATTATCGCATGTACAGCTACATCACCCGTGAGCTCCCGGACCTGATCGAGCAGCACTTTCCGGTCATTCAAAATCGTCGAGGCATTTTCGGGCATTCGATGGGTGGACATGGCGCATTGGTGGCCGCGCTTCGCAATCCGGATCGTTATTCGTCCGTGTCGGCATTTGCGCCGATCGCAAATCCAATCGAATCCGCTTGGGGCAAACGAGCTTTCAAGGCATTGCTAGGCGCGGAGACCACAGCCTGGCGGGGGTACGATGCAAGCCTTCTGATGCGCAAACAGGCATTTCCCCGAGCAATCCTGATCGATCAGGGGACATCGGACGAATTTCTTGAGGACCAGCTTCGGCCTGAGACGCTGGAGGCAGCCGCAAACGTCTCAAATCAATTGCTGATGATGCGAAAGCAATCCGGTTATGGTCATTCCTACTGGTTCATCAAAAGCTTTATCGCCGACCACATCGAATGGCACGCCAGCCAACTGATGGCTTAGCTGGCGCCCCCTTTCAAATAAGCCCGCACTTAGTACTTCAATACTGTGCTCAACGAATCGCGTTCACCAGCCATATTAAATCCGTCATTTATCCTATCGAATGGCAACGTGGATGTAATGATATCGTCAACGTTGATGATACCTTCCATATACCAATCCACGATTCTGGATATCATCGCCCTGTCCCCTGTTCCAGAAAACGGGCGAACTTTGTGAAAACTGCCGGCAGCAGGCCAATGGATCGACGTTCCGATACCTTGTTGCCTGACTACACGGCTATCCTTCCGGTAGAGGTCGAGTTCGACCATCTGGCTCAGGCCCGCGACCGGACCGCACTCAAAGATAAAATCTGCACCGCCTTCCGTTAGATCGAGTAAGGCTTCCGCCAGACGATCCGATCCCGCGGTATTCGGGTTGATGAAATGGCTCATCCCGAATTTCTGACCCAGGCTGCGTCGCGCTGTATTCAGATCCACGCCGATAATCATTTCGGCACCAGCCATTCTGGATGCCTGCAATACGTTCAAGCCTATCGGATCGAGACCCAAAACGACAACTTTTGCCCCTCGTCCTACCTTGGCTTGTCCAAGCACAGCCTCAAGGCCAGTGGCGACGGTGCATGCGATGCACACACGATCGAGCGGCGCGTCCTGCCTGACCTTTGCCAGTTCGGCTTCCGGAAAGACGACGTATCTCGAGAAGGTCGAGCAGCCGGGATTGGTGAAAACCGTGCGCGCATCAGACTTGAACTTTCCTGGCTCAATCGGAATCGACTTCGCTCCCGTGTCGCGGTCTTCAATGCAATACGTCGAGCGCGGCCGCTCTGCACACGGCATCGAACTCGGCATGAATAGCGGGATAACGTGTTCACCAGGTCGGAGGCGTGCTCCCTTTCCGCTGCCCCGCACAACGCCAGCTCCTTCGTGTCCGAGGACGGCTGGAAATCTGACCCCCGGATCTGCTCCAGACAATGCGTCCAGATCGAGCCTGCATATTCCCGCTGCGACAATTTCGACCAGGACTTCGCCGCTTGCCGGCGGTCGCAAATCCAGCTCCACAATCGTCAACGACTCTCTTGGCGCCCACGCGACCGCGGCTCTCGTCTTCATTTACGATTCCGACAGAGTTCAAGAACTGCTCTCTGCCTGGTTAACCGGAACTAAAATGGGAGAGCATTAGGCGCAGTATTGTGGTACAATGCTCGCGAGCAAGTACCGGTTGCGGGATATGGACTGGTACCAGTTGGAGGTAACGATGCTCATCCAGTTAGACGAGTCAAAGACTCTGTATCATCAGATCTATGCGACGATCAAAGATCGTATCCTGAGCGGCGTACTTCCGATCGACACGAAGATGCTATCGTCGCGCGAGCTGGCTACGCAGCTCGATGTGTCAAGAAATATCGTTCTTCTGGCTTATGAACAGTTGATTGCCGAGGGATATCTTGTATCGCGTCCTGGTGCTGGTACGTTCGTGTCAGTGGCTCCCGAAGGCTTTCTGACCTCGCTGGCTGAGATCGTCAAAAAAAACCCGACTCCTGCGCATCCTCCAACTATCTCGGACTATTCACGACGCCTGGGAACGCGCATACAAGAGCCACCCTTCCGTCTTGGGTTGCCGCGGCCTCGGGCGAAGTACGATTTTCGTCATGGTCATCCCGCGATCGACCTGCTCCCGCAAAAAATCTGGTATCGGCTGGTGTCGCGACGAGCCGGAAAATTTTCGCGCGATGACGTTGCCTATGCACCTCCGCAGGGCGATCCGGAACTGCGGGAGGTCATCTCTCGCTATTTGAGCACCTATCGAGGCGTCGACTCGGCACCCGGTCGAACGATCGTCGTCAACGGATCACAACAGGCGCTCGACCTTATCGCCCGCATACTGATCAATCCCGGCGACAGTGTTGTTCTCGAAGAACCCTGCTATCCCGGAATACGCCAGGTCGTCACTGGTCTGGGCGCGCGAATTCACAGTATTGAGGTCGATGGCGGCGGCCTGCGCACCGAGGACCTGGACAGCATAGGCGGTCCGGTCCGGTTGATCTACGTGACGCCGTCGCACCAATATCCGACAGGCACCGTCATGTCACTGCAGCGCCGCCTTGCGCTAATCGCCTTTGCAAAGCGAACCGGGGCATACATATTGGAAGACGACTACGATAGCGAATTCCGGTTCGACGCGAGGCCTGAGAAGTCAGTCCAGGGCCTGGATCCCAACGGCAGAGTGATCTACGTCGGAACATTCTCCAAGCTCTTGTTTCCAGCGCTGAGGCTGGGTTATGTGCTTCTGCCGGATTCCCTGCTGGAGCCCTTTGTGGTCGCGAAGTCAGTCACGGACAGGTGCTCAGCGCCGCTAGCACAGGGAGTAATCAGTGACTTCATGTCGGAAGGTCATTTTGAGCGCCATCTGCGACGGGTCCGGGTAGAGGTTGGCAAGCGACGTCAGGACTTGATCATCCAAATGAAGGAAAATTTCGGAGACGACGTTTCGATCGTCGGCTCCAACGCCGGCGTGCATCTTCTCGCCTGCTTCCCCGGATTACCGCCCGAGAATCTGGAGAGCGCCATTGAGGAAGCTGCCAAGCTTGGCGTCGCGGTCTATGCGGTTGATCCGTGTTACAAGGCTCGGCCGCCGATCGCCGGTCTCGTCATGGGGTACGCCTCAATGTCGCAGAAGGATCGGGCCGAGGGCATACGACGGCTGCACCGTGCACTCAGTCCGTTTATCGAACCTGTAAAGAAGGTGGCGCCTTCTCCGATGGAGAAGAACGCCAGTCAGGGAGGAACCAGAACTTCCAAAGTGCTTGCTTCACAGCGAGGCAACTAAGGCGAGGCCATTCCTGTTGGCCGCCATTATAAATTGCTATCGCCAGGCAACAGACGAGCGCGCTGATCGAGCGGGGCCAATCGCGGTCGAGCCCGCGATCGCAACCAGCCCCCTATTTCGCCGACGACGCCACGTCTGAACGCCAGAACACATACAATAAACAGCGCTCCAACAATAATCGTAACGTTCGTACCCACCTTGTCCGCGAGCTCGTTATGGAGCGTCACGACGATTGTCGCGCCCACCATCGGCCCAAGGGTTGTTCCAACACCCCCGAGCAATGTCATCAGGACGACGTCACCGGAGTTGGTCCACGCCGCGTCGCTCAGCGTCGCAAATCCGAGCACGATCGCTTTTGCAGCACCTGCGCATCCCGAAACCGTTGCAGACAATACGAATGCGCCGAGCTTGTAGCGCTTCACATTGTAGCCCAGAGAGATCGCCCTCGCCTCGTTGTCCCTGATTGCCCGCAGCACCTGACCGAACGGAGAATGAACTACCCTTACAATCGCGCCTATGCCGAGAACGACGACAACTGTGACGAAGAAATAGGCGGCCAGGTCGTCGCGGATCGACCAGATCCCGAATACCTCTCCGCGGCGCACTCCCTGCAGCCCATCCTCCCCGCCGCTGAACGGAAGCTGGAGAAATCCGAAATAGACGAGTTGCGCCATGGCTAGCGTGATCATCGAGAAGTAGATGCCGTATCGCCGCGTAGCTAGCGAACCTATCGCCAATCCGAGCGCGGCCGCGGCGACGCAGCCTATGAGCAGGCCCAGCTCAGTCGACACGCCATAATACTTGAGCGCATAGCTCGCAGCATATGATCCGGCTCCGAAGAACGCCGCGTGCCCAAACGACAACAGTCCCGTGTATCCAAACAGTAGATTGAACGCAGTCGCATAAAGCGCGAAGCACATCACCTTCATGAGCGCGATCGGGTAGATATAGAACGGAGCGATTACCACTCCCAGGAAACACAGCGCGCCAACAAAATGGTTTCGGTTCACGTTCAGACCCTTTTCGGTTCCGTGCCGAATATCCCCGCGGGGAGGACCAGCAGGACGACGGTCATTGCCAAGAATACAATGGTCGCGGCAATCTGCGGATAGACGATCTTGGCGACGCCCTCCAGAAGGCCCAGGCTAAGACCGGTCGTGACAGATCCCGCGATTGACCCCATGCCACCGATCACCACGACCGCGAAAACGGTAATGATGATATTCGCGCCCATCAGCGGATTTATCTGCACCACCGGAGCGGCAAGGACGCCAGCGAATGCAGCCAGCGCCACGCCTGCTGCATATGTCAGAGATACAAGCATTGGCACGTTGATCCCTAGCGTATTCGCGATGTCCGGATTTTCAGTGGCCGCCCGAAGATACGCCCCCAACCTGGTCCGCTCAATGATGTACCACGTGAGGCCACAGACGAACGCAGAAGCAAGCAAGATCCACGCGCGATAAATAGGCAGGCGCATGAAACCCAAATCCATCGACCCTTCCAGCAATTCCGGCGTCTGATAGGTCTGGCCCGACGCACCGAACGCGTCGCGAAATATTCCCTCGATCACCAGTGAAAGGCCGAACGTGAGCAACAAGCCGTAGGCGTTGTCCAATCGATAGAGCCACTGCAGCAGTGTTCGCTCGACCGCAAGTCCGACGGCGCCGACCAGAATCGGCGTGAGCAAAAGTGCCTCCCAATACCCGATACCGAGGTACGTGAGGGCGATCCATCCGATATAGGCCCCGAGCATGAAGAACGCGCCATGCGCGAAGTTGACAATATTCAACATGCCGAAAATCACGGACAAGCCCAGAGAAAGCGTCGCGTAGAAAGCGCCGTTGACTAGGCCCAGGACGAGCTGTCCGGAGAGGGCTTGGATCGAAAGATTCGACAGAATCATCGCAGCCTCGCGTACCGGACAACAGGAGTATTGCGAACAGAGACTTCTATCGCAGCGAGCATTTGCTTTTCTCGATCGGTAAGAACGCTTGATCAGCGGGGATCGTGGCCTTGACATTGTAGTAGTCCCACGGCTCCTTTGACTCGCCTGGGGTCTTGGCCTGCACGAGATAGACGTCATGCACCATTCTTCCGTCGGGCCTGATCCTCCCATCCCTTGCAAAGACATCATGGATCGGTGTGTTATGCAGTTGCTCCAGCACGCGCTTGCTGTCGCTGGTTCCGCTCGCCGCAACCGACTTCAGGTACTGCAAGGTCGCCGAATAGACGCCGGCCTGAACCATGCCCGGCATGCGTCCTGTTCGCTTGAAGAACCGTTGCGCAAAAGCTCGAGTTTCCTCGTTGAGGTTCCAGTACCAGCCGTCGGTGAAATACAATCCTTGCGCCTGCTTAAGCCCAAGGCCGTGAATGTCGCTGATCTGCATTAACAACGCTGCGAGCTTCTGCTTAGGCGTGACACCAAATTCTGCCGCTGCTTTGACCGCATTGACGGTATCGTTGGAAGAATTCGCCAAGCCGACAACATCGGCGCCAGAGGCCTGCGCCTGCAGGATATAGGAAGAGAAATCCACGCCCTGAAACGCCGGATGGCGAGCAATTCCGAGCACCGAACCGCCGCTGCGCTCGACAACGGATACCGTGTCCTGCTCCAGGCTGTGGCCGAACGAGAAGTCTGCGGTCAGAAAGAACCACGAACGACCACCGAGCTTGACGAGTGCGTTTGCCGTTCCATTCGCCAACGCGTAGGTGTCGATCGCGTAATGTATGGTATTGGCGTTGCAATCCTCATTGGTGAGGCGCGACGTTACTGCGCCGACGACCATTGCGATCTTATTTTTCTCTGCCGCGATTTTTGCTACCGCGAGTGCAACCGACGAATTCAGGAGCTCAGTCACCATTTCCACGTTTTCTTGATCGAACCACTGCCTTACCTTCTGTGAGGCCACATCTGCCTTGTTTTGGTGGTCGAGCGCCAGAACCTCGACGGGCCGTCCCAGAACGGCTCCACCGGCGTCCTCGACAGCCATCTTGGCTGCGACGACGGCAGTGGGACCACCATAATCCAGATTCACACCAGAAAGGTCCGTCACCACCCCGATACGCAGCGGCGTGCCCGTGCCCTGGGCGCCGGCATTGCTTGCGCAGACGAGCGGCAGCATGAAGGCGAGAGCGCCCAGCACCGGACCGGATAATTTCGCGAAAATATCGCGGGGCTGGCGCCGCCGCTCCTGACAACAATACATGGACCGCCCTCCGTTAAACACCCAGATATTTTGCGATTTGTCCCCCGCCCTGGGACACGTCCGCGGCGTGAAATTCGTCGACGATCTGTCCGCGTTCGACGATCAGATGCCGACTTGCGACGGAACAGGCGAACTTGAAATTCTGCTCCACCAACAATATCGTCATCCCGCGTGCCTTTAGCGAGTTGATCAGTTCCCCGATCTGCTTGACGATCACGGGCGCTAGTCCCTCAGTTGGCTCATCGAGCAAAAGAAGATCAGCACCCGACCGCAAGGTCCTGGAGATCGCAAGGATCTGCTGCTCGCCACCAGACAACTTGGTGCCTTGCGACGACGCTCGCTCGAGCAATCGGGGAAACATTTGAAAGATTTCTTCGGTGGACAGGCCACCCGGGCGTACCGCCGGCGGTAGATCCAGGTTTTCCCTCACGCTAAGGCTCGAGAATACTGCCCGCTCCTCCGGGCAATATCCGACACCTCGACGCGCAATCCTGAACGGCCGCTCTCGAAGGCATTCGACGCCGTCAATTTTGATCGAACCGGCGACATTGGCTATCAGCCCCATGATCGATTTGAGCACGGTGGTTTTTCCTGCACCGTTTCGTCCCAGGAGACTTACGAGTTCGCCTCTTGCGAGCTGAAACGTAACTCCATGCAAGGCTTTTGACTCGCCGTAGGAGGCTTCAAGTTGCGTCGCGACCAGATGAGGCACGGAGTTAGTCATGGTCGGTACCGAGGTAAGCGGCCTTAACGCTTTTGTCGCCGGCGACTTCCGAATACGAACCCTCCGCAATAATCTCGCCTCGCGCCAAGACGGTAATCCGGTCACAAAGCGATTCGACCATCGCGAGATTGTGCTCGACCAGCAAGATAGTCCTGCCGGATGACAAACGCCGGATCAACGCAGTTACCGTCCCAACATCCTTCTGACTCATGCCAGCGGTTGGCTCATCAAGCAGAAGGACCGATGGCTCGAGCGCCAGTGTAGTTGCGATTTCGAGTGAGCGTTTATGGCCGTAGGAGATTTCAGCGGCACGCACCGGCGCGCAATCGTCCAATTGCACTTCGCGAAGCAGGGAGAATGCCATATCGTCGAGCACATCTCGCGACTTTGGCCCCGACCAAAATTTGTGGCCCATTCGGGCGTGTTGCTGGAGCGATATCTTAACGTTGTCGAGAACAGACAGATCGGGAAAGACTGAGGAGATTTGAAAGCTTCTCACCATGCCGAGCCTGGCCACTTCAAAGGGCTCGAGATCGGTGATGTCGTTTCCATCAAGCAAAATCTTGCCATCGCTGGGCTGAAGGAATTTCGATATCAAATTAAAGCACGTCGTTTTTCCGGCGCCGTTTGGTCCGATCAGTGCATGAATAGCGCCTCTTCTAACTTTCAAGTCCACCTTTCTGACCGCCACAAAACCGTGAAATGCCTTGGTAAGGCATGATGTCTCCAAGGCGTAGTAGGACGCTTCTTCCGTCGGGACCACCGAATGAGGACCGGAGTCTGAACCAAATTGGAGCATGAAAGGGCACATCGCTCGACCATCGCGCCGATTAGTAATCTTTTGAGGTCAGTCAATATCCGCCTCCAGGTGGTCTCACCTGGAGGCCGAGTTCGGGGAGGCGCGCTATTACTTGGTGACGACCTTCCGATACGTGCGCTTGAACGAGATCTTTTCGTTCTGGTCGAACGTCATGATGTCGACCGACTGCACCCGGAGGCTGTTCTTCTTCGATTCGGTGAGGACCTCGTAAATCACGCTGTCATCGGAACCGTAAACGCGGAGCGTCTCGTAGGTAATATCTGGATTTACCGAGAAGGTCGTCTCCATGGCCCGCTTCACCGCATCGCGGCCGTCGTGGATAATCCCGTAAGGATTCGGTCCGACGGCAAACTCCCAAACCGGGTGGCTGTTCATCAGAGAGAGCGCGGTATCCACGTCATGGTCGTTGAACGCCTGCATGAAGCGAGCAGCCAGCTGCTCGATCTTTGTTTGAGGCCGTGACTGCTGTTTTGCTTGGGGCGCATTCATAGTTCTCTTCCCTTCTTGTTACAATTAAACGCCTGGATTTGGCTCGGCGAACTCGCTTGCTCGCTTGTCACAAGAATATTTGGGCCCAGTGAACGTGGAAGCGCCTGTTCGCATAAAACTGATAGAGCCACTCTCAAGAACGGTGGTATGCGGTTGGCTCCATCACTTTGACATCGACTGGCGCTATTCAACGCCGATTTTTCAGCGCTCCTACTCACACGCAAGTTGAGGATTACCCAAGGGAGTAACGAGGTGATTAGCAAGATCGACGCTGTACTCGAACATCTGGCAGTTGAGAATCAACACGACATGGCGGCCATGCTGGCCACCCTCGATTCCGACAATCCAATTCGAGACGAAGTCGCGGGAAAATACTACCAGGGAAAGGAGGAAGTGGCCGGACGATACGCCGAGCTCTGGATAGCCTTTCCCAACTTCAACGTATTTCCGCGAAGGTTTATTGAGCAGGACGATTCCGTCGTCATGATCGCCGATTACAGCGGCACGCATCAGGGCGTGTACCGTGGCGTCGCGGGCACGGGGAAGTCATTCAACGTTCGCATCGTCAACGCTATCGACTTCACCGGCGACAAAATACTTCGTGAGACAATCTACATGGACTTGAACAGTCAGCTGCGACAGCTCGGTCTCCAGCACACCATTGGAGGTAAATCATGAACTTTCTTGTACACATTGAAGTGCAACCCATGCCGGCCGATTGGGACGCGGAGCGCCTAGCGGATATCCGACGCAGAGAAGTAGCGGCGGTCGTGGAATTTCTCCGACAGGGCGTGCTCCGTTCGCCGCTGATGAGAATTCCCGGCCGAAACGCAAACTATGGGGTTTGGCAAGCTGAAAGCCCCGAAGATCTCGATCGAATTCTGCGAAGCTTGCCGCTCCACCCATTCATGGCGCTAACGATCACGCCTTTAATGGCCCATCCCAGTGAGCAGGCGTACAAGGACAAGTACGGCGACTTCCCGGCACGCCGCGGCCTTAACGACCAATAAGCCACGGCAATGCGTCAATGAATGCCCGCATATGACGGTTCCATCGAAATGACCCGGAATCCTCAGTGGGATCTGGGTCATCGCGGGGAACCAAAGCACTGCCCGGGCATCGCGAGCGGTGAGCTTCGAGCACCCCACCCTAGCTCAAACGAGCTGGGGCCGGTGTCGGCGCTCCCGTGCTCACTGGCACCACGTGATTGATCGAAAGCGGTTCTATCGCGCGGTGATCCTACGGCATATTTTTGGGATCAGCATGTCTCGCCCCTAACGCCGAAACGCCCACGGAAGGAAGCGGAATCATGAGCGCAGAATTGGCTGCTTGCCATCACACTCCTGCAAACGGGTGGATTGTGACAAGTTTGGGTGCACTGGTCGTGCTTGCCGTTGGTTTCGTGTGCGCATCCATGACGGGATACAGTCAGCTGTTGGTTAGGGTGCTGGAAGTGCAGTCTTGTTGCGCCGGCCCAGTTCGAGGCGAACGCTTACTTTTTTTCCTTCCCTTATTTTAGACCGCGGATTGTTGTGGCGAAGATGCGCAAGGAAGCCGGTTTTACCGACAATCTACGCCCCGAGACTGGCTTGCCTGAAACTGGCGCACCGCACTGCCAGCAAAATCGATACGGGGATTCCGACATCTCGGGCTTCCAGTCGACAGGGCCAGCGATCAAACAGGCCGAAGCGAGCATCAACTCCTCCGTGTACCGTAGCGACATGCCCTTTCCAGCCGACGTACTCCCGGAGTTTTCCTTCGATTCATTCACCGTCAAGATCCTCACTCTCGGATTTCTGGTGATTCTCGTGGCGGCGTTCCTGGCTGTCTACCCCTGACTTTCGCATCAACCGACGCCTCCATCCAATTTCGTGATTCAATCCCGATCGCACGCGCTGCGGAACTGGGCGACCGCAGAGATTCTTGAAATATCTCCGCGTAGCGCCGACCTTCGCCATCAGATGCTATGACACAAGCAGCCAATGGCCCGGGCTGCGATTCGCGCCCATAGCCGCCCCGGTCAAACCTATCAACTTCGGTCATTGAAGACCAATAGTCGATAACTCTCGGACTGCGACCGGCAGAATTGACTGGGGAGCCGAGCGACGCCGGCTATTCTAAGCAAGAATTCCGTAAGTCGTGATTTCGAGTCTCAAATCCAATATCAGGCGAGGGGCGCCGCTCGAGGATTCTCACCAAGATCACCTGTCAATCTGAATTGACCCATTAAGTTGGAGACTGTGTCGAAATCAATGGCTGCATGGTGACACGCGGTATTGATGTCACGGAAAGCGCGATAGACTGCGTTGCCTTCGTAGAGGCCGTGCGCGCCCGCCGCAGCGAAGAGTCGTTCGATCGCTCGGCGGCTCAGTTCGACAACGTACGCGGCGTCCCAGCGCATTTGGATGCGATCTTGCGCCGACATCGGAGCCTCATCGATTGCCATCAGGGCATCGAAGCGACTGCACATATCCTCGAGAAGTCGTCGTGCTGCGGCGACTTCTGCGGTGGATTCCGCCACTCGCTTTTGCATGATGGCATTCTTGGCTTTAACAACGCCATACGGCGTTGTACGCGTAGATGTCGCCTCAACGAAGGCCCTCAGGCCGGCTTCAGCCATACCAAGGACAGAGCCAGACAGCATGGCCGGGAGGCCGGAGTAAACTGAAAGCCGGTAAGTAGGCGCTTTTGCATGTGGGCTGAGACCAAGAAAGATCGGATTAGTTGGCATCGCGCGATGCTCCGGTATGAACGCATTGTTCACGACAAGATCCTTCGACCCCGTCCCCCGCATCCCCAAGGTATGCCACGTGTCATCGAGTATGACATCAGTGCGCGGAACCATAACGTGGTAGATGAGATAATCGTCGGGCGCGGGATCGACGATTTTGGTCCCAAGTATGAACCAAGGAGAATGGTCGCATCCACTGCCGAACTGCCACCGTCCGGTGAGACGCCAGCCCCCTTCCACCCTGCCGAGCAAGCCTACAGGTGCTAAAGAGCCAGCGTTGAGGTTGTCAGCGTCACCTTCGTAGACTTCTCTTTGACATTGCTCAGGAAATCTTCCGATGATGTAGTCGTGAGCCACGCAGACCATCAACACCCAGCTTGCTGACGAGCAAACATTCCCGATCTCCGCACAAGCCCAGATGAGAGCACTTGGTGAGAGTTCGAATCCGCCAAACTGCTTCGGCGTAATCATCCGCGCCAGTCCTGATTCTCGGAGAGCGTTAGCGGCATCATCGCTTAGACGACGCAGTTTATCACTCTCATGCGTGGTGGCCGCAAGCCGAGGAAGGATAGAGCGTGCCGCTTTTTTGTAATCGAAGTCAGCGATCCCGCCTTCCGAGTGAACTTTGCCTAGTGCGACGGCGCTATTCATTCAACATCTCCCTATAACCATTCCCGCGAACTGTTGGACCCACCCTGCGACCCTTGTGACTGGCACCACCAGTATTTGTCGGATCACTTTCGGGGATCGAAGCGGGTCGAGAAGGCCGCGGAAGGGACCGTGTCGAGATAGCCGCCGCCCATTACTTCGTTTGCCATCCCGCCGAAACGCCGTAGGGAATCGATGGCGGCCTCGCTCCACGTCGTCGTGTAATCCGCGAGCACGCGCTCGCGCAGCAGCGTGATGGCGGCGGGTTCAAGCCCATATTTTTTGCCATAAGCTTCGAAGACCTCGGGATGAGTCTTCACGTATTCGAGTGCTTCGAGCCATGCCCGCGTGAAATTCGTCAGTGCTTCCGGCTCGGCCTTCATGAAGTCGTCATTCGTCGAGTAGCCGATCCAGAGAAAATCGTCACCCGTGCCGGCCTTGTACGCGTCGGCGAGATTGCCGATGGACCTAAACTTACCGGACCCCTCCAGCTTGGCCGCGAGAGGATCAAACATAACGGCCGCGTCAATCTCGCCCTTGTCGAGCAAGGCGGGGAGCAGGCCGGGGCCGGCAAACTGCAGGTCGCCTGTTTTGCCAGGATCGAAACCGTAGAACTTTGATGCAATCACCCGAAACAGCACGGTCGCAGTGCCGGCCGCTCCTGCGAAGGAGCCGACCTTCTTGCCTTTGAGGTCGGCGATGCTCTTAATCGGCGACGCCGTTGGCACGATGACGTCCACCGTTACCCCGCGCCCGACCGGGAATATCGTTGTGACCGGAAAGCCTTTGCCCCGAAACTGAGCGATGGCGGTCCAGCCTGCGAAGCCGACATCGACTTCTTTGCCGCGGATAGCCGTGAAGAGCCCGTCAAGAGTCGGATAAGCTCGGTACTCGGCCGCGATGCCATATTTTCGGTCTATCCCCTGGTCGATCATGGTGCGCGACCCGATCTCGTTTAGGGACTGCGCGAGATCGCCGATCCGTACTTTGACTTGGGCCGTGGCAGCACTGCATGTGGTGAGCACGACGGCGGCGAAGATACTGAGACGTAACAGCATACTCTCTCCTAGATGTTCAATGGGTCAGATGTTCATTCGGGCGGCGGCGCGCCGGTCAAGATCATCGATTAGGCTCGGCTCAGTCACTAGGATAGCAGACGGGGCAGGTTCGCGGCCAATTCCATCACCGAAAGCCTTGATAACATCGCGGCTGAGCTCGAAGATGGCCAAATCGTCGTAGCTTCGTGGCCGGGGGATCGGGACGCGCTTTTCCTGCCGGAAAGCGCCGTCTAACATCACCAGAATCCGGTCGGCCAAAAAGCAGGCTTCGTAGGCGTTGTGCGTAACGAAGACGATCGTCTTGCGCGTCCCCTCCCAGATAGACAGGAGATCGGAGCGAAGCCGACGCGCCGTGATCTCGTCGAGCCCCGAGAAGGGCTCGTCCATCAGAAGAATGGCGGGCTCCACGCACAAAGCCCGCACGAGGGCGAGGCGCTGAGCCATGCCTCCTGAGATCTGGTGGGGATAGTAATCGCGATATTCTGATAGACCTG
>Ga0105240_10007188_pt1 | contig 16216 bp, 16 predicted proteins | sample KBSC54metaG_FD_80426 | JGI IMG/M metagenome (GOLD analysis project Ga0105240, IMG submission 80426) | Corn rhizosphere microbial communities from Kellogg Biological Station, Michigan, USA - KBS C5-4 metaG | ecosystem: Host-associated > Plants > Roots > Rhizosphere > Soil | place: Michigan, USA... | reverse complement strand
TCGTCAACCTGTTTTTGTCGGGAGTGACGCCGGACGCCGGCAAATGGCCGAAGCTCGCTGCGTACCTGGGCCGGATTCATTCGCGCCCGTCGTTCAAGGCCTTGATTGACGGCGACAAGAAGATGTTCGGAATCAAGTAGGCCGCTCTTTCAATCGAGAACCAGGCGGTCTCCCGAATCGCGGGGAGGCCGCGGGCTGCGATCGCATTGGACAGTGCGCGACGGGTGGGATTACAATTCGGCCCGTAGCATAAATCGATTGGCGGCAGCTTCAACGGCCCGCAAATTCAGATGGAGGCGTACGATCATGGCGAAATACACATTTGTAGTTCTGACTAATCCGACACCCGGCAAGGAAGCCGAATATAATAAGTGGTATAACGAGCAACACATTCCGGACGTGCTAAACGTGCCGGGATTCGTTGCGGCCCAGCGCTTCCGGCTGGCCGACGCGCAGATGACCGACAAGGCCCCCGCTCATCGTTATCTCGCGCTCTATGAAATCGAGACCGACGATCTCGCGAGCGCGCTGGCGGAGTTGAAGGCGCGCGGCGGCACCGCCGACATGGTGATGAGCGACGCGATCGATTTGAAGAATGTCGGCGCGTTCCTCTTCGCGCCGGTGGCCGAGAAGGTGCAAGCGAAGGACGTGCTGCGTCCGCGCCGCGCGGCCTGATTGATTCAATCATATTCGCCGGGCGCGGCAGCCGTCGCGCCCGGCCCATCCTGCCGCGCCGAAACGCGTCGGCGTTGGCGATGCGAAATCCCGCCCGCGCGCTGAGCTCCGCAATAAATTCGCCGCACCCGCTTTAATCGTTCGATTATTCCTGCTTTTCTGAGGGCGGTATCAAGAGCATGAGTTCCACCACTATTGCCGGCATTCGCGCCCGCGAGATTATCGACTCGCGCGGCAATCCGACTATCGAGGTCGATGTCCGCCTGGACGGTGGCGCACGCGGCCGCGCCGCGGTACCTTCGGGCGCTTCGACCGGCGTGCACGAGGCGCTCGAGCTGCGCGACGGCGATGCGAAACGCTTCGGCGGCAAGGGCGTGCTGAAGGCGGTCGCGAACGTCAACGGGCCGATTGCGCAACGGCTGGCGGGATTCGATGCGGTCAATCAAGCCGGGCTCGATCAGATGTTGCTCGCGTTGGACGGCACCGAGAACAAAGCGAAGCTCGGCGCCAACGCGATGCTTGGAGTGTCGCTGGCGGCGGCGCATGCGGCGGCGAGTGCAAACGCTCTGCCGCTCTATCGCTACCTGAATCCTGCCGCGCATGTGATGCCGGTACCGATGATGAATGTGGTCAACGGTGGCAAGCACGCGGACTCCAGCGTCGATATGCAGGAGTTCATGATCGTGCCGCACGGGGCGAGCACGATGGCCGAGGCGGTGCGCATGGGCGCAGAGGTTTTTCATGCGCTGGCCGCGGTGCTCAAGCAGCATGGGCATTCCACCAACGTCGGCGACGAGGGCGGCTTCGCGCCGAACCTGCGCAACAACGAAGAGCCGATCGAAGTGATAATGGAAGCGGTAGTGCGCGCCGGTTACCAGCCTGGCGAGCAGGTTTCGATCGCGCTCGACCCGGCCTCGAGCGAGTTCTATGAGAACGGCGCGTATGTGTTCGCGCGATCGGACAAGCGCGCGCGCACGTCCGACGAGATGGTCGCGTTCTATGCGCGGCTGATCGATCTCTATCCGATCGTTTCGATCGAGGACGGACTCGCCGAGGACGACTGGGCGGGATGGAAACTGCTGACACGCGAGTTGGGATCGAAGATCCAGTTGGTCGGCGATGACCTGTTCGTGACCAATCCAAAGCGGCTCGCACGCGGAATCGCGGAGGGCGTCGGCAACTCGATCCTGATCAAGCTCAACCAGATCGGCACGCTGACCGAGACCCTGAAGGCGATCGAGATGGCGAGCGCGGCGGGCTATACCGCGGTGATTTCTCATCGGTCGGGCGAGACCGAAGACACCACGATCGCGGACTTCGCGGTGGCCACGGGAGCCGGGCAAATCAAGACCGGCTCGATGAGCCGGGGCGAACGCACGGCCAAGTACAATCGTCTCATTCGCATCGCCGAGGAACTCGGTGCGGCCGCGGTCTATCCCGGCGCGAGCGTTTTCAAAATGCGCGCTGGAGCGGCGCGATGAGCCGTCCGCAGGTCGCCGCGCTGATAATTTTCGACGGCTGGGGTTTGCGCGACGCGGGCGAGGCCAACGCGATCCTGAAGGCACGCACGCCGGTGATGCATCGTCTGTGGGCGACGCAGGCGCATACGGAAGTTGACGCGTCGGGCGAGGCGGTCGGCCTCGCGCCCGGCGTGATGGGCAATTCCGAAGTCGGCCATCTGACGATTGGCGCGGGCCGCGTGATTTATCAGGACGTGATGCGGATCACGAAGGCGATCGAGACCGGCGATTTTTTTCGCAACGAGGTGTTGCTGGGCGCGATGCGCACGGCCGCGCGCGACGGCCGCACGCTCCACCTGTGGGGCCTGCTCTCCGACGGCAGCGTACATAGCCATATCGATCATCTGATCGCACTGCTGGAACTCGCGGCGCGCGAGGGCGTCGAGGAAATTGCGGTTCATGCGGTACTGGACGGACGCGACAAGCCGCCACGCTCCGCCCTGCCCTTTATCGATCGCGTCGAGGCCAAGCTGAAGGAACTCGGGCGCGGACGGATTGCGACCGTCACCGGGCGCTACTTCGCGATGGATCGCGACAAGCGCTGGGAACGCGTTGAGCGCGCGTGGCGGGCCTTCGTAATGGCCGAGGGCAATGCGGCGCCGAGTGCGCGCGCGGCGGTCGAAGCGTCGTACGCCGCGGACAAGGGCGACGAATTCGTCGCGCCGACGATCATCGGCGCGGCGCGTCCGATGGCCGATGGCGACCAGGTGATTTGCTACAACTTTCGCGCCGATCGCGCCCGCGAATTGACGACCGCGTTGACGCGAAGCGACTTCGCGGGTTTTGCGCGCCCTCGCGTTCCGCAAATCGGCTACGTCTGCATGACCGAATACGAGCGCTCGCTGAAGCTGCCGCTGGCGTTCGGCCCCGACGACGTGCGCGACACGCTGGCCGAGGTGCTCGCGCGCGCCGGCGTCCGCAACTTGCGTATCGCTGAGACCGAAAAATACGCGCACGTCACCTACTTCCTCAACGGTGGCGCCGAAAAGCCGTTCGCACTAGAGGAGCGCGTACTGATCCCGTCGTCGAAGGTCGCGACCTATGATCTTGACCCCGAGATGCAGGCGGTCGCGATCGCAAAGCGCGCGGCCGAGGAAATTGCGCGCGGCCGGTTCGGCGTGGTCGTGATGAACTTTGCGAATCCCGACATGGTCGGTCACACCGGCAACATGGAGGCGACCGTGAAGGCGGTCGAGACCTCGGACGTCGCACTGGGTATCGTGATCGACGCGTTGGAGCGAGCCGGTGGCGTCGCGTTGATTACCGCCGACCACGGCAACGCGGAATTCATGGCGGACCCGGCGACCGGCCAACCGCATACCGCGCACACCACCAATCCGGTGCCGCTGATTCTCTACGACCCGTCATTCAAGGGGCGTCTGCGGGAACATGGGACGCTCGGCGACGTGGCGCCAACATTAATAGCGATGCTCGAATTGGAACATCCGCCGGCGATGACCGGCCACGACCTGCGCCTACCCGCGTAGCCCTTCACTCAGGCTTCGAGGATCGCGCGCGCCTCCTCGGGCGTTGCGACTTCATGACCCATCGAACGGATCATCGTCGCGGCGCGCTCGGCGAGTTGCGCATTCGAGGGCTGTCCTTCACGCGCATACTGATAATCTTCCAGCCCGATGCGCACATGTCCGCCGAGGCTCACGATCAGCGGCACCAGCGGCAGGTTGTCGCCGCCGAGCGTCGCGGCAAACCAGTTCGCGCGCACGCCCTTGATCATGTCGATATAGGCCTCGAGGCTTTTGAGCGTAGGCGGCAAGCCGAAGGGCAACTCGGGTCCACCGAGGTAGAACTTGAGCAGGAGCGGCTCGGTGAGGACGCCCTGTTCGAGGAAGACCAGAGCCGCGCGGAGGAAGCTCGCGTCGAAGATCTGCAACGTCGGACGCAGGCCGAGGTCGCGTGATTTCTCCAGGAAGTAGCGAATCGTCGCATACGAGTTGCAATAAATCATCGACTCGTTGCGAATCTGCTTCGTCGCCGGATTGTAGGCGACCAGATTGACCGAGCCCATGTCGCCGGCGCCGAGATCGGGCTTGGTTGCGGGGTCTTTCGCCAATTCAACGAAATGGCTGAAGCGCTTTTCCGCATCGCCGTCGAGCGGAAAAGTGGGCCACAGCAAAGCCTTGCATCCGGCCCGCGCACGCCGATAGACCTCGGCGTAGTACGGCACGTCGTGCACCCATTTGCCGGTCGGGGTATCCCGCACATGAAAGTGAATAATCGCGGCGCCGGCGTGGCACGTCGCGATCGCGTCCTGCGCAATCTCCTCGGGGCTGTAGGGGATATGCGGGTTGAGCTTCTTCATCGCGTTGCCGTTGATGGCCGCCTCGATAATTACTTTCGCCATGATGGTCTCCCCCAGGGGCGCCTACCAGCGCACGACCTGTTCGTAGATTTTGGGCAACTGGCGCGGCAGCGACATGATGTCGTCGATGACGAGGTAGCGCGACGGTGCGCACATCTGCCTCAGATAATCGTGACCGGTGCGATCGACGGTGATGCAGAATGGCAACACGCCCGCCAACTCGAGTTCCTTCAGCGCGACCATGGTGTCCTGGATGCCGTAGGCGTTGGAGCGGCGGTCGTGGCCGTAGTCGAAATCCTGCGGAAAGCCGTCGCTCAGCAGGATTGCGTGGCGCGAACGCGACGCCACGTCCTTGAACTTTTCGCGCACGTGCCGAATCGCCGCACCCATCCGGGTGGAGCGCTTGGGTTCGATCGCGCCGACCCGCGCCTTGACCTCGTCGGACAGTTCGTTGTCGAACTCCTTGATCACATAGAATTCGACGTTGTCGCGGCCGTGGCCCGAGAACCCCATGATCGCGTAGGAGTCGCCGATCTCCTCGAGCGCCTGCGCCATGATCACGAGCGCTTCCTTGTTGACGTCGATAATTCGGCGCGGGCGTTGCGCGACCTGCGGCCGGCGCTGCCACGCCTTCATCCAGTCGTCGGTGTCGTCGTCACTCTCGGAATATTTTTTGGTTTCACGATGAATCGGTTCGTCGGTCGAGGCCGACATGTCGAGCAGGAAGAGCGTGGCGACGTCGCGCGCCTCTTTTTTGCGCGCCTTGTAAACGCGGCCGTCAGGGATCTCGCCCATGCGCCGTGCGACGCGCGCTTCAATCGTGCGATCGACGTCGATTTCGTCGCCGTCCTCGAGCCCGCGCACCATACGATACGAGGCGGGGCGAATTTTCTGGAAGTGGCGGCGCACTTGCGGCAGGACCTCCGAGTAGCGCTCAAGCGTCGCGGCGAAGAAGTCGCCGTTGTCGCCGTCGAGCACGATCTCGCGCAGACGGCACCAATTGCGCCGATAGTCCGCCGCCACGTAGTCCCATTCGTCGTAGGCGTAGTAGGAATCCTGGCTGCGATTGCGGCCGATCATCAGGCGACCACCGCCGGGTATGGTGCCGATTTCACCGAGCTGTTCGCGCAACTGGTCGAGTTCCTGCGAATCCTTGCCGAGCAGATTCGTCAGGTACATGCCCTCGCCCTCGGCGGTGCCGTTGCCCTGCCCGGGTTTGAGCTGCGCGCCAGCCTCGAGCAGCTTGCGGATTTGTTCGGGGGTGAGCGGCCGGCCGCCCTTGCCTTTGGACTTGCCCCCGGACTGCATCGTGATCTGCTGATCGGTCTCACCGTCCTCACCGTCGCCGTCACCATCGCCAAGCCCATCGGCGGATTCGCCGGGCCGGCGCATCTGGCCGAGCAGATCGTCGCGCATCTCGCTGGCGTCGCGGGACATTGGATCGCCCTCGCCCGCCGCGCGCGCGGCGGCCATCAGGGCCTGCAGCCATTGGAACAGAGCGCCGGTCTGCAATGCGCTTTGCGTCACGGTCGCGGCGGGTTCGCGTAGCGGGGCGAAGAACGCCTCCGCCCCCTGAATAAATCCGCCGGCGAGATCGTCATGGCCCAAGGTGACATCCAAGGCCGCTTTCACGAGCATCGTGCTGAGCGAGTCGGGGCGCAGGGTCTCGGCGAGCACCGCGTGCATCCGCGCGACCCGCGGCGTCAGTCCGCGATATCGCCGGCAGAGCTCGGCATCGACGCGCGCCGACTCGCACAAGCGCATCAGCGCACCGGCCAGCGCCGGGTCGTCGAATGATGAAACATAGCCGTCGATGGCCTCGACACCGGTCTCTGCGCGTTCCTCGAAGCCGGGCATGTCTGCCAGCCGAAAATCGAAGGTGCCGAACTCGTGACGCCCGGCGAGATGAGCCGCGGTCAGCACGAAGTAATCGCGCGCCATCTCGACACCGCCAATGCCGGCGACGGTCTCGGGCAAATAAATCATTTCGCCGCCGGTCAGCGGGTAGTGAAACGGCAAGGTGGCGCCGGAGTGCGGTAATGAGTCGATGCGGAATTCAAGCGGAAAGAGCATCCGCATGAACTTGGTCAGCATCCCTTTGACCTGGAACAGCGCATGGTCGTCATGCAGCGGAGCTTCGTTAGCCATTGGAGGCATTGTGGCAAATCGCGGGCTCGCAGCGCAATTTGATTGCGCGGCCGCCACGGGCGAAAAGACGGCTTGACTCTAGAGGAGACGGCGGACTTAACTGGAGCAACAAATATGCGCATCAACAGAAGTTTCAATGGTCACACGTGGTTGTCGATTTCCATTCTCGCCGTGATACTTGCGCTGAGTGCCGTGCCGCGCGCCGACGCCGGTATGGCAGACGCCGTGAAGTACACGAAGCTCGCCAACGGCCTGCAGATAATCGTGCTCGAGAACCACAAGTCGCCGGTCGCGACCTTCAATGTTTTCTACCATGTGGGATCGCGCAACGAGCAATTCGGCAAGACCGGCATCTCCCATCTGTGCGAACACCTGATGTTCCGCGGGACCAGGAAACTCGCGCCGGAGGAATTCTCGAATACTATCCAGGAAAACGGCGGCGACGATAACGCGTTTACCAGCAGCGACTTCACCGACTACTTCGAGATTATCAACCGCGACCATCTCAATGTGCCTATCACGCTGGAAGCCGACCGGATGGCGAATTTTGCGCCAAAAGGTTTCGACTCGGAAAAAGCAGTGGTGATGGAGGAGCGGCGGCTGCGCACCGAAGACAGCCCCGAAGACGCGCTCCAGGAGATGACGCAGGCGACGGCCTACGTCGCGCATCCCTACCACTGGCCGGTGATCGGATGGATGCATGAGATCGAGGGCATCACGTTGCAGGACGCGCTGGCCTATCACGCGATCTACTATTCGCCCCAGAACGCCATCATCGTGGTGGTCGGCGATTTCAACGCGGACCAGGTGATCAAGCTGGTGACGGAGTCCTTCGGCAGCATCAAGAACTCCTCGAAGCCGCAGCCGGTGACCGAAGTGGAGCCGCCACAGGAGGGCGAGCGGCGCGTCGTAATGCAGCACGCGGCCAATCTGCCGGCGTTCAACGAGGCCTATCACGTGCCCAATTATCGCAACCTCGCCGACGCCTTTGCGCTGGAAATCGCGAGCGAGATTTTGTCCGACGGCAAGAGTTCGCGCCTATATAAGGACCTGGTGGTCGATAAGCAATCGGTGGTGGATGTGGGCGCGGAATACGACATGACTTCTTTCGACCCGGGGCTGTTCTGGATTTCGGCGCAGATGCGTCCGGGGGTGAAGACCGATGACGTGATCGCGGAAATCGACAAGCAGATCGCCGCCCTGCGCGACACACCGGTAACGCCCGAGGAATTGCAGCGGGCCAAGAACCTGGAGCAGTCAGGCTTCGTTTATGGTCAGGATTCGATTTTCCGCGAAGCCGAATTGCTCGGTGTTTACCAGATGCTCGGCGATTATCACATGATTGACGACTACCTGCCGGAGATCGACAAGGTGACGGCCGCCGACATCCAGCGGGTCGCCAGGAAATACCTGGTGGACAGCAATCGCACGGTGGGCGTGCTGGTGCCGACCGGCGTGTTGCGGCACGAGATGGCCGGGGGTGGCGGCGGTGGCACGGTGCATCATGCGGCGACGCTCGGCATCGACGATCCGTCGGCACTGGTGATGCGACCGGAGCGATCCGACCAGCATGAGCGCGACGTCACCGCGGCGGTGCGCAACCTGGAAGCTGCGGAGGTGGTTCGATGAGGTCTGCGACTCAGCGTCTCACCACTGCCGCAATCGCCGCGATATTTCTGTTGACGCTAGCGGCACCGAGCGCGTCCGCACTCGAGATCAAGCGGATGCAACTCAGCAGCGGCGCCATCCTGCTGGTCTCGGAACAGCATCAACTGCCGATGGTAACGATGTCGATCGCCTTCGACGCCGGCTCGCGGCGCGACCCTGAGGGCAAGGCAGGCCTTGCCGCGCTGACCGCCGAGTCGATGATGGAGGGGACCACGGCGCTCACCGCCGCCGACTTCAACGAGAAAGTCGACTTCATGGGCAGTTCGATTTCGATCAGCCCGAGTCGCGACTTCTCGATCGCATCGTTTACCGCACTGAAAAAATATCAGGGCGACACCCTGCACATGCTCGCGCAGATTATCCAGGACCCCGGCTTGCGCGACGCCGACATTCAACGCAAGCAGGCCGAGCAGATCGCCGATATCAAGTCGAGCGAAGAAGAACCCGGCTACACGGCCAACGTGGCCTTCACGCGGATGATTTTTGGCGACACGCCGTATGGCCATCCGAGTTCGGGAACCTCGGAGGCCGTGGCCAAGTTGAAGCCTGACGACGTCCGCGGCTTTTATCATCAGTACTACAAGCTCGGCAGTGCAGTAATCGCGGTGGCCGGCGACGTCAATGCCGACGAGATCAAGGCGGCGCTCGAAAAAGAACTCCACGGACCGCAGGGCAAGGTCGAACCGCAACCGGTGCCGGCCACCCGCGCCGTTGTAAGCGGCATCCATACTCAACTGATCGATCGCAACGTCGCGCAGGCGAATATCTACATGGGATCCGCCGGTATCGCGCGATCCAACCCCGATTACTACAAGCTGCAGGTAATGAACTATATTTTGGGCGGCGGCGGTTTTGCCTCACGCCTGATGAAGGTGGTGCGGAGCAAGGCGGGACTCGCCTATGGAATCGCCAGCGGCTTTCAGGCGGGAAAATTTCCGGGCGCATTCATCATAGAACTGCAGACCAAGAATGCGAGTGCGAATGAGGCGATCAAGCTGATCCTGCAGCAATTGCGTGAAATTCAGCAGAGTCCGGTCTCGGCGGCCGAACTCGATTCCGCCAAGCGTTATCTGATCGGAAGTTTTCCGCTGAAGCTCGATCGTCAAAGCCAGATTGTCGGTTTTATGCTCGAGACTGAGCTTTACGGGCTGGGCCTCGACTATGCAGAGCGTTATCCGAAGATCATCACGGCGATCACCACCGACGAGGTGCAAGCGGTCGCCAAGAAGTACCTGCATCCCGACACGCTAGACTTCGTCGCGGTCGCGAATCAGAGTGAAGCAAAGATTAGTATTGCGGGCGCCGAACCTGACCAGCAGACCGCCGCGACAAGTCAGTAACGGACGTGCAATTCCGAGTGGACCGGTTGTATAGTTCCAGGCATGCACACGATTCGCCCGAATAGTCAGTCGGGCGCCGCGCAATGGAGGTTCGACAACTCGAATGAGTAATCAAAGCTGGCGTATCGAAGGCGAATACTTCGAATCATGCAACTGCGAATTGCTCTGCCCTTGCCTGTTGTCGCACGCACAAGCCCGCCCGACCGAGGGCCATTGCGACGTCGTCCTCGGCATTCACATCAAGCAGGGGAGCTACGGTACGTTGGACATTTCGGGACTCAACGCGGTGCAGGCGATGATGACGCCGGGGCCGATGGCCCAGGGCAACGGCACGCTTGCGGTGTACGTTGACAGCCGCGCCAATGAAGCGCAGCGCGCCGCGCTCGAGACGATTTTCACGGGCGCCGCGGGTGGACCGCCGTCGCTGTTCGGGCCGATGATCGCCAAGCGGCTGCCGACCAAAACCGCGCAAATCGAATTCAAGTCAGACGGCAAGACGTGGCACCTTTCGATCCCGGGAATTACCGACGTGACGGTCGAAGGCGTGGCCGGCACGGGCAATCAGAACGTGTGGCTGGACAACGTCGGGCATCCGTTTTCAAGCCGGCTGGCGGCCGCCAAAGGCACCTCGAGCCATTACAAGGATCACTCGCTGGCGTTCGACAACTCGGGCCGCAACGGACATTTCTCCGCGATTAATTGGGCCAACGGCTAAACCTGCCCGCAAGCTCGCGATGAATGAAGCGGCGCCACATCCGATCGCGGATGCACCCGCGTTGCCGATCGGCCAACTGGTTGTGCTGTACGGCGAACTCGCGGCGATCAGCGCACTTGCGTGGCTCTACCTCGTGCGGATGCCGATGTCGCCGCAAGACCTGGGCGGTCTCGGCGCGCGCATGCTCTCCGCATTGCCGCCCCAACTGAGCGACCTCTGGCTCACCTTTATGATGTGGGCCGTGATGATGGTCGCGATGATGCTGCCGAGCGCGAGTCCGATGGTGGCGGCCTACGCGCGCATCGCGAACGTCCGCGGCGGCCATCCCGCATTACGGGTGTGGCTCTTCGCAGGGGGCTACCTCGCGATCTGGACGCTGTTCAGCGTCGCGGCAACGGCGATCCAGCTTGCACTCGTGCACTGGTCGTTCATCTCGAATGCGCTGGTCACCGCACCGCTGGTCAGTGCCGCGATTCTAGCGGTGGCCGGCGTTTACCAGCTCACTCCGCTCAAGCAGATGTGCCTCGGCCGCTGTCAGTCGCCGATCGGGTTCTTCGTGACCCATTGGCGCGACGGCGCCGCCGGCGCATTGCGCATGGGCCTCGAGCACGGCGCGTTCTGCACCGGGTGCTGCTGGATGCTGATGGCGTTGCTGTTCGTCGTCGGCGTGATGAACCTTGCGTGGGTCGCCGCGATTACCGCGTTCGTCCTGATCGAAAAAGCGACGCCGTGGGGCCGCTCGATCGCCAACGTGTCAGGGGTTGCGTTGATCGCAGGCGCGTTGGCGGTCGCACTGCGCCGATGAAGCAGCACGCGAAGCTGCTGTTCACGCTCGGACATTCCACGCATCCGATCGACACTTTTCTCGGACTGTTGGCCGCGCACAAAATCGTCCTGCTTATCGATGTGAGATCGTATCCATCGTCGCGCCGCTGGCCGCAGTTCAATCAGGCCGAACTGCAACGCGCGCTGGAGGCGGCGGGCATCGAGTATCGATGGTATCAGGCGCTCGGCGGCCGGCGGCATTCCAAACGCGCGGATTCGCCGCACCGCGCGTGGGAGCATCCCGCGTTTCGTTCCTATGCCGACTATACCGACACGCCCGAATTTGAAGACGGGCTGAAGGAACTGATGACGGCGGCGTGTGAAATCCGCACGGCGATCATGTGCTCGGAGGGACTGTGGTGGCGATGCCATCGGCGGATCATTTCGGATCAATTGACGACGCGCGGATGGCAGGTGATGCACGTCATGCCCAACGGCAAGCTCGTTACGCATGTGCTGCCGGAGTTTGCGAGCGTGATCGACGATCGAATCGTGTACGACGGCGGTCAGCAAAGGCTCAAGTTGAAGTGAGGGACCGATACCCGGGGAGGCGTGGCGGCAACTATTCCGTGCCGGCGTTGCGTTGGAGATAGTCGAGAATCTGACGCTCCTCGAAGTTTGACATTGGCGGCTGCCCGGCCTGCGCGATCTTGAGTCGCATCGCCACGATCTGCTCGCTCCACATCGCCGCGGTCATCGTCGAGGGAAGGTACGGGCGGTGACATCCGCCGCAGCGGTTCACATAAAGCAGCTCCGCGGAATTCCCCTGTTCGGGTAGCGGTTTCGGCCGGCATCCGGAACTCACAACCATCAATGCAAGCGCGATCGACAACGCAGCGACCCGGCGACATCCTGTTTCAAACATTCGGAGCTGACTCAGATTCCAGCGCCGCGAGCCAATACTTCGCAACGACGCGTTACGTGAAACGTGCGGTGGGCAGCACGCGAACGAGGTCGGTGCGCAGCGCGGTGATGAGGTCGCGGCGGTCGCTGTCTGCCGGCACCACTTTGCGTTCGTGATCGGGACGCAGCCAGACCGGTGCGAGCCGCATCGGATCCTCGGCGAAGCGCGGAAAGACGTGCCAATGGACGTGCGGCTCCTGGTTGCCGAGGCATTCGTAGTTGAGCTTCAGCGGCTTGACCACGCGCTCGAGCGTCTTGCCGACCGCCATCAACTCGTCAAGCAGTTCGTGCGCCTCGCCGCGCGGCATCAGATGCATCTCGGTGATGTGGCGCTTGGCGAAGAGCACGCAGTAGCCGCGATAGAATTGCGCGTCGCCTAAGATGAGCCAGCTTCGCGGCAGCTCCGCAACGAGGTCGCCGAAGGAGCCGGACGTGATGCGTTCGATGATCGCGCAGATGCCGCAAGCGTGCGGCGCCCCGGCGACTTCATGCGGGGCCATCGACGGCCTCTTTTTTCACCTGCACGAGTTTGACGCGCGCGTACTTGAGCAGTTCGTCAATGGTTTGCAGCTTGTAGGGCTTGTCGTAATAGACCGTGCGGACGCCGGTGTTGATCAGTACCTTCATGCAATGGATGCACGGAGTGTGAGTGACGTAAACGTCGGCGTCGCTGATCGCGCTGCCATTTTTGGCGGCCTGCGTAATCGCGTTCATCTCGGCGTGGATAGTGCGATAGCAGTTTTGCTCGATATCACCGTCGGGCGTGCGCGACTCATAGATGAGGCAGCCCACGTCGGTGCAGTGCGGCAAGCCCGCGGGCGATCCGTTATAGCCGGTTGCGAGGATGCTGCGGTCGCGCACGATGACGGCGCCGACTTTCGCACGCAGGCAGGTCGATCGCTCGGCCACCTGGCGCGTGATCGTCATGAAATACTGGTCCCAGCTTGGACGATCCACCGGCGTCACGATTTGAAGATCAGTCCGCGTGTGACCGTAGCGTCAGGCCTGGCGGCAGGCAGTCGCAGCATCACGCTGATACCCGGTGATTGCGTCGGGCCCTGCTGTTCCTGTTGCGGCTGCGATTCGTTGGGCGCCGGCGGCACGAACGAAACCGGTACCGGGCTGAAGGTCAGCAAGAACAGCGCGACTGTCGCCCAGGCCATTATGCGGCGATTGCCGGCGAGCGGTGTATGCGCGTCAATGGTCGAGGGATGGCCCAGGCCAAGAAAAAATACCAGAACGAACCAGATCAGCCAGCCGAACCAGAAGTCGTAACCGAGCGCGTACGGCACCACCACCATCAGCGCGCATCCGGCCCAGCACAGTCGCGACACCACGCGATGAACGTGGCCGCCGAGCAGCGAGTAAACCACGTGGCCGCCGTCGAGCTGGCCCACCGGCAGCAGGTTGAGGGTGGTAACGAACAGGCCGATCCAGCCGGCAAACGCAATTGGATGCAGATTGACGTTGACGGTATTCGGATCGACGCCGAGGACCCACCGCGAGATGCTCCAGAAGACGACCGAATTCCCGAGGTTGATACCGCCGGCGGAGGTGTCGAGCGGCGTAATCTTCGAGAGCTTGAGGCCGAGAATCACCGCCAGAATCGCAACGGCGAAGCCCGCCCATGGACCCGCGGCGCCGATTTCAAACATCGCGCGACGCGTGCGCGGCGGCGTTTTCATCCGGATGAACGCGCCGAAGGTGCCGACGAAAAACAGCGACGGGAACGGCGCGGGGATGAAGTACGGCAGAGTCGCGTCCACGCCGTGGCGCCGCGAGGCGATGTAGTGGCCCATCTCGTGCGCCAGCAGAATCGCCATCAGGGGGATGGAAAATGACAGGCCGGCCGTGAGGTTAATCAGGCTTTGCAGAGGCGCGTGCAAGGTGACGAACGCGCCCGCGGAATCGGCCCCGGCCATCGTGGTGGTCAGCAGCGTGAGCAGAAACAGCACCGCGTTGAGGCGCGGAATGCTCCACGGCTGCGGCGCCGGGCGCCAGGCCTCGACGGGCTCCGCCGGTCCCTCGAAACGCGGGAAATCGCTCAGGATCGGTGAAACGTCTTTGTATGCGCTTGATTCGTCCATCAATTACCCGTCAACCCTGCCTGAAACCGCCGAACCGCTCGAAGCGTTACGAGAGCACCGGGCGCAGCGGAGAAACGTTGCGCTGCGGAGCCGTCACGAACCGCAATCTCCAACCTGTCGAAGCTGCCGAAGGTTGCCAGCGAACCGCCCACATCGGCCTCGCCATAGGCATTGCGCATCTCGATGGGCGCCCTACGGCCGATCCTAACGGAAAGCCCCAAACCACGAAAGCGGCGGGTAAAGCGTTCGTAACTCGCGCGATCGATATTCGTGATCAGATTGCCGAACCCGTCGATATAAACGATGGAGCCGATGATTTCGTTCCGTCCTTCTCGAACGGCAGCGACGATTTCGGCCGGCTCGGTCATCGCGGGGACAGCCGGGCCGAGGGCGGCAAGACGCACGCCACACCACAGATACGCGGCGGTTGGGGCGAAGATGTCACGCCCGTGGAAGGTCGCGCTGACCGCGGGGAGGCGATAGCGGGGCGATCGCAATTCGACGATGCGGCGCACGCCGGCCTGCTGGGCAGCACTCCAGAGCAGGCCGTTATCGGGACCGATGAAGCGCGCGCCCGTCTTGCACTCGATCGCGATCGGGAGACGCGCGGTGCCCACGCCGGGATCCACCACCGCAACGAAGATGGTGCGCGGCGGAAAGTAGCGCCAGCTTTGCTCCAGGACGAGCGCGCCGGCGGCGATCGCTTGCGCGGGGATTCCGTGGGCCAGATCGATGACGTTCGCGGCGGGCGCAATACCGGCGATCACCCCCTTCATCACGCCGACGTAATGGTCGCGGTAGCCGAAATCGCTCAGCAGCGCGATCGGCGGCAAACTTCTATTACCTGCGGCCGCGTTCATACTACATTTTGTTATGTGATGCTACCGGCGACACTTAGCTTGATTCGAACCATCCTGAAACCTTCGTCTGCTAATGCGTTTTTGCGCAAACGAACTCCCCTATTACCCTTGATAGTGCTAACTTTTTTTCTTTTGTCGAGGCGGACTTTTGAGCGTCTCGCGGATCGCGGCGACCAGCAGCGGAAACATCAGCTCGTGATGACCGGTCAGCATGATGCCGCGCCCCCGGCCCATCGTCGGACGCTCGACGACATTCATCCGCGGACGATAGTTGCGTACGAAATCCATGTCGGCGGCGGTGAAGCGATCAACCTTGTGGCCGAGATTGCGCGCGAGGTTGAGCGCCTTGAGGAAGACCTCCGGCATCACGACCGCGGAGCCCAGGTTGAGCACGACACCGCGCGAAAGGCCCGCCGCTACCGCCGCCAGCCGATGGAAGTCGGTGAAAGTGCTCGCACCAATCGCGGCACCGTCGGCCGTCGGATGCATATGAATGATGTCGGCGCCGGGCGTGACGTGGACCGTCGCCGGAATGCCGGCGACGTGAGCGGCGGCGAAGATGCTGGCGTCGCGAAACCTGAACTTCGACTGCGCGATTTCGCGACCGACGATCTCGCCGAGTCCCCTGCCCTCCTTCGCAGCCATCCGCGCGGCGCCGTTGAGGAACACGCCGGTCTCCTCGGCCATCCCGAAACTGCCGTCGGCAAGCGCCGCGGCGACGTCCTCCGACGTGCGGCCCGCGAAGGCGAGTTCGAAGTCATGGATGATCGCGGCGCCATTGGTGGCGAAGGCAGTGAGCGTACCATCGCGAATCAGATCGCGGATGACGGGGCCTAGTCCAACCTTGAGTGGATGCGCTCCCATCATGAGCAGGAAAGTGCGCCGGCCACGGCGGGCGCTGGCGATCGCACCGGCCAGATCGCGCAGGTCGCGGGCGGCCAGCGTGTCGGGCAATGTGGCAAGAAATTCGCGTACCGAAGCGCCAGCCGGCACCGTAGTCGCGAACTGGTCGTGCGCGACGAGGCGTGAAAGGGTGCCGAGCTTTCGCGTGCGTGCGCGCGACGGATCGATAGGCCGCAGCTTCATCATCGTGGCTCGGCGGAATTGCCGGCTAAGCGGGAGAGTCGCACGGCGAATCACGCTATCCGAAGCGCG
>Ga0105240_10007186_pt1 | contig 16216 bp, 13 predicted proteins | sample KBSC54metaG_FD_80426 | JGI IMG/M metagenome (GOLD analysis project Ga0105240, IMG submission 80426) | Corn rhizosphere microbial communities from Kellogg Biological Station, Michigan, USA - KBS C5-4 metaG | ecosystem: Host-associated > Plants > Roots > Rhizosphere > Soil | place: Michigan, USA... | reverse complement strand
GGGCTCGACTTTTCCGCGATTCTCTACAATCCGCCGGTACCGTCGCGGGTGGCGCGGCGATGCATTCATTCGCAGGATCATGGCTTGGACCAGGCTCTCGATCACCGCATTCTGGGACAGGTCAGCGCTGCCTTGGAGACGCTGACGCCGATTGAGGTCAAGTTTCCAGTCCGCAACATTCATCGCACAGTCGGCACCATGCTGAGCGGCGAAGTGGCGCGGCGCTATGGTTCGGCCGGTCTTCCCGTCGATACCATCCGCCTGAAATTGAATGGCTCGGCTGGACAGAGTCTGGGAGCGTTTCTCGCCAAGGGCATCACGCTGACGCTCGAGGGCGAGGCAAACGACTACGTCGGGAAGGGGCTCTCCGGCGGACGCATCATTGTCTATCCGCCGCGCGCCTCGCGCTTTGCCCCGGAAGAGAACATCATCGTCGGCAATGTCGCCCTATATGGCGCCACCAGTGGAGAAGTCTTCTTCAACGGCATGGCCGGCGAGCGCTTCGCAGTGCGCAACTCGGGCGCAACCGCAGTTGTCGAGGGCGTCGGCGATCACGGTTGCGAGTACATGACTAACGGCTTGGTGCTGGTGCTGGGCTCTTGCGGGCGGAACTTCGCGGCTGGCATGAGCGGCGGCATCGCCTATGTCTTCGATGAGCGCGGCGATTTCACCGAGGAGCGCTGCAACCTCGACTCAGTGGATCTGGAGCCTTTGCTCGATCCGCACGACGTGCAAGTGGTGAAGACGCTGATCGTGCGGCACCTCGAATTGACCTGGAGCCCGCGCGCCAAATGGCTTCTGGATAACTGGCAGGAGGCGGCTCCGCGCTTCATCAAGGTCTTCCCGCACGAATTCAAACGCGTGCTGGGCGTGAGCCGCAGCCAGCACGCATACATTCCGGGCGAAGCCGTTGCCGTTCTGGCCGACGCAGAGCAGGTGCAGCATGGGTAAGAACACGGGATTCATGGAATATCCGCGGGAACTGGCGCCCCGCCGTCCGGTGCTCGAAAGGGTGAACGACTGGTTTGAAATTTACCAGGACTTCCCGGAAGAGCAGTTGCGGAAACAGGGTGCGCGTTGCATGGATTGCGGCGTGCCTTTTTGCCAGACGGGATGTCCCGTCAGCAATCTGATCCCTGATTGGAATGATCTGGTCTATCGCGGGCGCTGGAAAGAGGCAGTCCGGCAGTTGCACGCCACCAACAATTTTCCCGAATTCACGGGACGAATTTGTCCTGCGCCCTGCGAAGCCTCGTGTGTGCTGGGCATCAATGCGCCGCCCGTGGCGATCAAGCAGAACGAAAAGAACATCGTCGAGCGCGCATTTCTGGAGGGCTGGATCCGGCCGCAGCCTGCGAAGCGTCGTTCCGGCAAAAAGGTAGCCATCGTAGGCTCAGGTCCGGCGGGACTCGCCGCAGCGCAACAGCTCTCCCGCGCCGGCCACGACGTGACGGTCCATGAAAAGGCGGACCGCATCGGGGGGCTGCTGCGTTATGGCATACCCGAGTTCAAGCTCGAAAAACAGGTCATCGATCGCCGCCTGGAGCAAATGACGGCCGAGGGCGTGAAGTTCGTTACCAATGCTGAGGTCGGCAACAATGTCGCGGTCGAGGACCTGCGTCGTGAATTCGACGCAATCGTCCTCGCCGGAGGATCCGAACACCCGCGCGACCTGAAGGTTCCTGGGCGCGAGCTCAAAGGAATCCACTTCGCGATGGAATTCCTGCCGCAGGCCAATCGGCGCTGCCTGGGCGATACGATTGCTCCCGCACTCGAAATTCTGGCGACCGGCAAGCGCGTGGTGATCATCGGTGGAGGCGACACTGGGGCAGATTGCCTCGGCACCTGTCATCGCCAGAAGCCGCTGTCGGTGCATCAGTTTGAAATCATGCCCAAACCGCCGGACGAGCGCTCCCCATCAACTCCATGGCCGCTTTGGCCCATGCAGTTGCGCATCGAAGGCGCTCATGAAGAAGGGGGAATCCGCGACTGGAGTATTGCCACCAGTCGATTTACTGGTGATGCCGACGGGAACGTCAAGCAACTTCATGCTGTGCGCGTCGGCCCTCCGCCGAAATTCGAGCCGCTTGCAGGTACAGAATTCACCATGGATGCCGATCTCGTCCTGATCGCTATGGGATTCCTCGGACCTGTGCGCAAAGGGATGATCGAGCAGTTGGGAGTTCAACTCGATCATCGCGGCAACGTTGCCACCGACGAGAACTCAATGTCCTCCGTTCCAGGAGTATTTGCCGCCGGAGACATACGTCGTGGGCAGTCTCTGGTCGTGTGGGCGATCTCCGAAGGCCGCAAGGCCGCTGCTTGCGTGGATGCCTATTTGAAGCAGATGAGCGTGCAGCCGCAGGTGGAATCGCTGCGCTTGAACCCGGGCGCTAGCGGTCTCGTGTAGCCGCGGTCACTTCGGCGTATAACTCCGGCAGGCGGGACGCGTCCTCTACCGAGTTCCCGAAACGCGCCGATTCGTACACTTTAGTGAACCGTGCCACTGGCTCCTGCAGTCGCTGGTCGTCGATCTTCCTCAGAAATTCCTGCGGTGTTTGCGAAGTCGCTTTGCGCACCCCTCTCCGCGCCAACGCGCGCGCCATTCGCTCATACCAGATCGAGGCGGCCTGCTCGGGAGAGTGCTCCGGATGAGCGCTGACCCAGCGTTCACGTAAGCCGCGGAGAACTTGTCGCAGATTTGCCAGCAGCAATATCCCGAGTGCGAGTGCGCCCGCAGCCAAAGCCCATCGTGCAGGAGAATGTTCGACTCGATCCTCGCTTCGGCGCGCCCACCGCAGCATTGCGGCATACTTTTCGAGCGCCCACTTGCGCGAGTCCACCAACACCGACCGGGACCCGCTGATCGCCGCCTGGCCCAAAGTGAATTGATGGGCCGTGTCGTAACTGACAATCCAGTCCCGCCAGAACGAACTCAGGGCATCCATGTAGAGTGCCAAGCGGCCCCAACCGTGACGGCTACTGCTGAGCGCGCCGGGCGGCGTAGGATCGAACAGCTGCCAGCCATAGCCGGGAAAATAGGCTTCGACCCAGGAGTGTGCGTTCTTGGCGCGCACCACGTAGCTCCCAGTGATGTCGTTGAACTCGTCGCTGTGGAACCCATTGACCACCCGCGACGGAATCCTCAAACTGCGCAGCATCACAGCCATGGCCGATGCAAAGTATTCGCAGTGACCTTGCTTGCGCACAAATAGGAAGTTGGCGATAGGATCTTCCTCTTTGGTGCGCGGCAGCTGCAGGGTGTATCCAAAACGGGTGCGCAAGTAATTCTCAATGGCAGCTGCCTTGTCGTAATCGTTATTGGCGGAACTGGTGATTTGGGCGGCTAACTGCGGCACGCGAGCATCCAGCGCGGGCAGTTGCAAATATTTGCCCGAAATCGCCGCGGGATAGTTGCGGCCGGCGGCGCGCAATTGCCCCGCTGATGGCGCCGCTATATCCGACGTTGCCTCATAGCGGTTGATGATTCGCCGCGCATCGAAATCGTATACAGCCCCGCCAAAATCGGCGGCCACCATGCGATAGTCTCCGCGTAACGTATGAGCCCACGGCGCCAGAAAGAAGACATTGGCTCCAATAGGCTCCATGAGCACGCGGTAGTGAATCAGGTTTTCCCGGTTCGTTGCTAAACTCGGACCTTCCAACGGATCGGGCTTGGAGAGGGTGTAAGTGTCATCGACCCGCCGAGCCAGGAGGAACTGCTCCCGCCGGTTGGTCCACATGTGTCCGTCGAAGTCGGCCAGAGCGATCCCGCGCCAGTGCAAGTCGTAACGGCCGGTCCGGTCTCCATCGATCTGGATGTGCATCACCATGGAGTTCGACTGCTGAATCTCGCCGATCTGCCCCAGTTGCACGTGGTCGCTGAAGCCGGAGGAAAAGTCTGTGCCGAAGGTATATCCGCCCACGTTCCCGGCCGAGAGACGCGGCATGACGAAGAACAGGGCCGCGCCACAAAGCAGGATCAGCCCCATCAGCACCGGAACGAAGCGCAACAGCGCAAATGCCAGGTGGCGGTGCTCCTGCGGGTCCCTCGAATGCCGCGCGTGGATGCTGGCCGTGCGCCCCGAGCGTCGCATCTCCATCAGGACAAACGTGGCCACGGCCATGAGCATGAACACTGCGAACGAGAACAGGAATGCACTGTCCACGGTCAACACCGCAGCCGCCAGTACCATGAGGAAGGCGAGAATCGCGAGCGTCAGATGATCGCGTTCGCGTCGCACCGAAAACATCCGCACCACAACGCCGAATAACGCCAGGTGAATGGTTGCTGGCAGAAAAGCTCGCGAAACCACGAAGTAATCAATGACGAAAAAGACGAAATAGACAATTGAGAGTGGAGTCGTCCAGCGCTCAGAGATGACGATGCGGCGGCGCTTGGCCAGCAGGAATCCCCGGAAAGCCAAGGCAGAGCCCGCTAGAAGGACCGAAGGCAGATCCAACCCGCGGGTCCCGGCTAGCGTTGCAAAGCCAGTCAGCACAAGCAAGTACAACGAAAGCTCGAAGTACTTGTCGATCGCTTTGCGAACGGGAATGATGCCGGATTGTGCTGACTCGTCAACCATTGTTAAATTCAGAAGCGAACGCCTAGGAACATTGTTCGTTATCCGCGGCAATAAAGGAAGGGTTCTCACAACATTTCTTGCACCGAAAGTCACATAGGCGTTGGCGGCGCAGGCGTTGGCGAATCCGGATGCTAGAATAATTTTGGTCAGGCATCGGTCTCACGCGACGTTCTCCCGCCAACCCCGCCAGGTCCGGAAGGAAGCAACGGTAACGGGCTCTGACGTGTGCAGTGAGTAGCCGGTGTCTGGCTTATTTTTTTCCACAACCAACGATATTTACATTTACTGGTCCTTGTCCCTCTCATTACCTGTTTTTACACTCTCTTTACCTCTCTTTTCGCAAGAAAGTCTTTCCCGAGCATCCATAGGAAGTAGGGCGCGGTAACTTTCACCGGCGCCCCGCGAGGAGAAAGATGAACACTCGAAATACCTCCGCCCGGCTCGATCCGCACATCACGATTCGAGTTTCCGGAAAGCTGTTTCAGGGACATCTCGCCTATCTCGACCAGTTGGTCCAATCCGGTATCGAGTGCCGCTTGTGGCCGCTGTTGAGCCTGGCGCATTTGGAAGAGTTGGACCGGGAAGCGCTGTCCTATTTGATCGATGGGGAAAACTGCCGGTTCGGGATCATTTCCTGCCCCAGCTTTATCCGCGAGTGGATGGACCGCGAAAAGGAACGCGCCGCAGCCTAGCCCGATTTTGCTCACACATCAGGCCGTTACACGTCTAGAATTCGACTGCCTGAGGAGGTCCCGTGAGAGCTTCGTGGAAAGCAATTGCGTGCATCGTTCTATTGTTTGTTACGGTTGCTGGCTCTATGGCCGCTCAGGATGCCAAGGTTACCTCTGTGCTGGATATGTCGGAGTTCGTTCGCGACTGGGAGATCTCGAAGCAGTTCACCCTGGATGTTGCCAACGCCATGCCGGCCGATCTTTATACCTTCAAGCCCGCGCCTGAGGAGATGAGCTTCGGCGAGCAGATCAACCACATTGCGATTGCCAATGCTTACCGCTTCAACCAGATTACCGGCGTGAAAACGCCTTTCGCCATCGATCTGAAAAATCCCCCGGCGAGCGACAAGGCAAATTCGCTGAAACTGCTGGAGCAATCGTTCGACTACGTGCTGCAGGTTCTGCCAAACCTCACCAATGAGCAGCTCAAGCGGACTTTTCACGTTCCGTCATGGAAGGCCCGCCCTGATCCCGACGGCCGCGCCATGATCATGAACATGTTCGTCCACACGGCCCATCATCGCGCGCAGTGTGAGGTCTATCTGCGGGCCAAAGGCATCAAGCCACCCGATTACACCTTCTAAGTGGTCAAGCATTCCGTTCGCGTCAATGCGTTAGACATTCCGCTCCAGATCGTTCAAAATACTGAGTTTCTCCAATCAGGAGTCCGCAGTGAGCAAACCGGTTCGCGCCAAAATCAGCGCGCTTGGCACGTATCTGCCTCCGCGCGTCCTGACCAATTCCGATCTCGAGAAGATGGTCGATACCAGCAACGAATGGATTCTGGAGCGGGTCGGGATTCGGGAGCGCCACATCGCGGACAAGGGCGTGGCGGCCAGCGACATGGCGGTGCTGGCAGTCCAGAACCTGCTGGAGTCTCATCCTTTCGACCTGCAGGAAGTTGACCTGATTATTGTGGGGACGGTCACGCCCGACATGATGTATCCCTCCACCGCCTGCCTGGTGCAACACAAGCTGGGCATCAAGAACACTTGGGGATTCGACGTTTCGGCGGGATGCTCGGGCTTCGTTTACGCATTGAATACCGGCGTAAAGTTTGTCGAATCGGGACAGTACAAGAAAGTACTAGTGATCGGAGCGGACAAGAACTCCGCTATGACGGACTATACCGACCGCGCCGTCTGCATTATTTTTGGCGATGGTGCCGGAGCTGTTTTGCTCGAGCCTTCTGAGAATGATGCAGTAGTAATCGATCATGTCGCGCAGATCGAAGGAGCAGGTGGAAGATTTCTGTACATGCCGGGTGGTGGCAGCCTGAACCCGGCTTCGCACGAAACCGTGAATCAAAAGATGCATTACATTCACCAGGATGGCCAGCAGGTTTTCAAGTACGCGGTCAAGAAGATGGCAGAAATGACCGAGCGCATCCTGGAGAAGAATCATCTCAGCGGCAAAGATGTGGATTGCTTCATTGCTCACCAGGCAAACAAGCGCATTATCACCGCCACTGCCGACCGCCTGGGGATGCCCATGGAAAAAGTCGTCATTAATATCGATCGTTTCGGTAATACCACCGCCGGCACGATTCCCATTGCCATGCAAACCGCTCTTCAAGAGAACAAACTGAAGAAAGGTGATCTGCTGCTCATCGCTGCCGTGGGCGCAGGATTCACCTCTGGTGCTTCGTTAATTCGCTGGGCATTCTAGGCACGCCCCCTTCGACATTTTGACGCGCTGGTTAGACTTTTTCGCGCTGCATCCTTCACAATGTTCACATTCATCTTCAGGGGAACTGATTGAACAAACCGATTCGCGCCAAGATCAGCGCCTTGGGCACCTATGTGCCTCCACGCCTTCTCACCAATGCCGACCTGGAACGCATGGTCGACACCAACAATGATTGGATCCTGACCCGGGTGGGCATTCGCGAACGCCACATCGTGGACCCCGGAGTCGCGACCAGCGATCTGGCCGTTGAGGCCACAAAAAAGGCGCTGCAGCAGCGCGGCCTCACTCCCGCCGATATCGAACTCATCGTGCTGGGTACGGTCACTCCTGACATGCTCTTTCCCTCGACGGCCTGCGTGGTGCAAAACAAACTGGGCGCGAAGGGTGCATGGGGATTCGATCTCTCGGCTGCGTGTTCTGCTTTTGTTTACTCGTTGCAGGTAGCGGCGCAGTTCATTGCGACGGGAGCGCACAAGCGCGTGCTGGCCATCGGATCTGACGTGATGTCGTCGATCATCGACTATACCGACCGCGCCACCTGCGTCATCTTCGGGGATGGCGCTGGTGCAGCGATGCTCGAACCTGCCGAGAACGATGAGGAAGGATTCATTGATTTCGTTCACGAGGTCGACGGCTCGGGCGGGCAATTCCTCTATATGCCGGGTGGCGGAAGCCTGCACCCCAGCAGCAAAGAAACGGTCGCCAACAAGATGCACTACGTGCACCAGGACGGCCAGCAGGTCTTCAAATTCGCGGTGCGCAAGCAGGCCGAACTCTGCCTCAAGTTGCTCGAGCGCAATGGCCTGAAAGGTTCCGACATCGACGTCTTCATTCCCCACCAGGCAAACCTGAGAATCATCAATGCGACCGCCGACCGACTCGGCCTACGCGACGGAAACGTCATCATCAACATCGATCGTTACGGCAACACGACGGCCGCTACCATCCCGCTGGCCATGAATACCGCCATAGAACAAGGCAAGCTGAAGAAGGGGAGCTTGGTGATGCTCGCTTCGGTGGGCGCGGGATTCACGGTTGGAGCCACCTTACTGCGCTGGGCATTCTAATCCGCGGCAGAACTCCGGCGCAGAGGGGCCGCTTTCAGTGACGTTCGTAACTCCCAACCGTGTCGTTTCAGTGCTACGTTCCTACCCACGCTGTTATGTTTTCCACAATCCTGTGATGTTGGGGTACCGGGCACGTGTACGTCATGATCCGCAAATTCTGCTGCTGTATGGTTGTCGCGCTGCTGTCGGCCTCAGTGTCCGGCCAGCAGTCCGATGCGCGCGAGAGCAAGTTACTGGTGCTGGAACGCATGTGGAACGAGGCTCAAGTGCACCGCGACGCCGCTGCCCTGGATGCGCTGGTATCCAGCCGCTTCGTCAACACGGAATGGGACGGCGACCTTAGCGACAAGCAGAAATTCCTGGCCGATATCAAGGATCCTCTTTTCAAGCCGACGCTGGCCAATATTTCAGACGTCAAAATGAATTTCTTTGGGGATACCGCCGTCATCACCGGCGTGTATCACACGCAGGGAACTTACAAAGGCAAGCCGTACGACCACACCGGACGCTTCACCGATACCTGGGTTTTCGATATGGGAAAGTGGCAGTGCGTCTCCAGCCACACCAGCCTCCTGAAAAAGTAAGCGCTCCCCGCCATTCTCTGATCCGGTTTATATCCTTATAAAAACTTTTTATGTTCGAAATCTGCGTCGTTGCGCGGGTGCGATGATCTAATCGGGCTCAAGCTTCGCTGCTCTGGTTCCTATGGAAGTCACATCGCATCCGCGCGCGTGGAAGGTGTTGCTGGCCTTCGCGATTATCTATTTCGTCTGGGGATCCACCTTCCTGGCGATTCGCGTAGGCGTGCGGGAAGTCCCACCATTCCTGCTTGCGGGCATGCGCTTCCTTGTCGCCGGGGCGGTTCTATACGCGGGCATGCGCCTCAAGGGAACTCCATCTCCGGCAGCGCGCGAATGGGGCGCAGCTGCGTTCCTGGCGGTTCTGATTTTTGTCTTCGATTACGGATTGCTGTTCTGGGCGGAGCGCCGGGTGCCCTCAGGCATCGCGGCTGTGATGATGGCTACGATTCCAGTCTTCATGGCGCTTTCGGAAATCTTCATCATGAAGACGCAGCGGCTCACTGGCCGCCTCGGCACGGCGCTCCTGGTGGGCGTTGCCGGGGTGACGGTGCTGGTGAGTCACTCCGTGACTCTCGGGGATACTCCCATCGACACCCTGGGCGCGTGCGCGCTGATTGCGGCATCGGTCAGTTGGTCCGTAGCCTCGGCTCTCACGCGCAAGGTGCCATTACCGCGCGAAAAGGCGATGAGTTCCGGAGCGCAGATGCTGGCGGGAGGAGTGTTGCTTACTCTGACTGCGGTGATGCTCGGGGAATTTCGCGGCTTCCACGCGCAGGCTGTGTCGTTGAAGGCTTGGCTGGCGCTGGCTTACCTGATCGTCGCGGGATCTATTATCGGGTTCACGGCATACGTGTGGCTGATTCATCATGAGTCGCCAACGAAGGTCGGAACTTACGCGTACGTGAACCCAGTAGTGGCCGTGATCGTTGGGTATATCTTCGGAGGCGAGGCCTTGGGGCTGCGGACGGTGGTGGGCACTTTGTTGGTCTTGGTCAGTGTGGTGGTGATTACTACGGCTAAGAAGGTGCGAGAGGCGGGTAATCAGGCTTTCCAACCCGAGGCTGCTAGCGAACTGAGCGAGTGAAAACTGAGTGGTGGATTCGGTACTGCGCGCCGCAATTGCACTGAGCAGTGAAAGTGAATAACGCAACTGCCGCTCGCTCTGCACGCTCGCGGGGCGGACGAGGCGTCCGCCCCTACACAGGCTTGGTCATCTTTTCTGGTTTTACTAACTGATCGAACTCTTCTCCTGTCAGGTATCCCAGCTTCAGGGCTGCTTCGCGAAGACTGGAGTGATCGACGTGCGCTGTGTGCGCGATCTGCGCCGCTTTGTCATAGCCGACCTTGGGAGCGAGCGCCGTCACCAGCATGAGGGAGTTCTTTACGTACCAGTCCACCTTCGCGCGATCGACCTCGATTCCTTTTACCATGTACTCGACGTAACCGTGGCAGGCGTCGGTGATCAGCGTGACCGAGTGCAGGAAGTTGTAAATGATGACCGGCTTAAAAACATTGAGCTCGAAATTTCCTTGCGAGCCTGCGAATCCCACGGTTGCAGTCGCCCCATGCACTTGAGCGCAGACCATCGTCATGGCCTCGCATTGCGTGGGATTTACCTTGCCCGGCATGATCGAAGATCCGGGTTCGTTCTCCGGAATGGAGAGCTCTCCCAACCCGCAGCGCGGGCCGGATGCCAGCCAGCGGATATCGTTGGAAATCTTCATGAATGACGCGGCCAGGGTTTCCATCGCGCCCTGGGCGAAAACGATCTCGTCGTGCGCCGACAGCGCGGCAAACTTGTTGGGATGCGATCGGAAGGGAAGTCCGGTCAATTCCGCGATCTTCTTGGCGGCCCGCTCGGCAAATTCCGGATGGGTGTTCAGCCCGGTGCCCACCGCGGTCCCGCCGATCGCGAGATCGTACAGTCCCTCCAGCACCTGCTCCAGTCGCCGGCTGTCGCGCTCCAGTAAGCTGGCCCAGCCCCCGAACTCCTGTCCTAGGGTTAAGGGCACGGCATCCTGCAGGTGAGTGCGGCCGATCTTTACCACGTTTTCGAACTCTTTGGCTTTGGCAGCAATGGCATCCCGCACCGTCCCGACCGCGGGAATGAGCGCATTCTTCACGCGCTCAGCCGCCGCGATGTGCATGGCCGCGGGAAATGTGTCGTTGGATGACTGCGACATGTTCACGTGATCATTGGGATGGATCGGCTTCTTCGATCCCATGTCTCCGCCGGCAATTTCGATGGCCCGGTTCGAGATGACCTCGTTCACGTTCATGTTGGTCTGGGTGCCGCTTCCCGTCTGCCAGATTCGGAGCGGAAACTGATCATTCAGCTTTCCGGCAATCACCTCATCGGCGGCCTGCACGATCAGCTTCGCCTTGTCCGCGGGCAGTTTCCCCAGATCCTGGTTGACCAGCGCGCACGCCTTTTTCAGGATTCCGAATGCCCGAATCAGCTCCGGCGGCATGGTGTCGCGCCCGATATTGAAGTGCAGCAGTGAACGCTGCGTCTGCGCCCCCCAATAGACGTTGGAGGGAACCTCAATCTTCCCCATGCTGTCGGATTCAATGCGAGTTTTCGTGGCAGGCTCGGTAAGGGCAGGCATAAGTGCTCCTGAGTGGGGCAGAGGGATGAGCGCAACCCGAAATTATAGCGCTTCCAGAATTGCAGCTGTTTAACGCTGGACGTGCTATGCGATACGTAATACACTATAAAGGAGTGATCAAGTCGTTCCGTTGTGCAGAAACCGGCCGGCTGCATCAGAGAATACCCAGCCGTCGTTTTGGGGCAATTGAACGGGTCGCTCGTCGAAAATTGCGGCAGCTCGACAGTGCAGCGGAGTTGCGCGATTTGGGCGCTCCTCCGGGCAACCGTCTGGAGCCGTTGTACGGAAGCCGAAAGGGTCAGCACAGCATTTGGATCAACGATCAGTGGCGGATTTGTTTCATGTGGCGCAATGGAGACGCCTACGAGGTCGAAATTGTTGATTACCACTGACGGCTCGTAGCGCCTCTAGAAGCAAAGTACCGGCCGGTGGACCGAGCAGAGGAGGATACGCATTTTGGCCAAGTCTCAAACTCGTCTTTCACCCATCCATCCCGGCGAGATTCTGCGGGCTGACTTCATGGAGCCGCTACAGCTCAGCATGAATCGTCTTGCGCTGGACCTCCGCGTCCCGGTTACACGCGTCGCAGAGATCGTGCATGAACGCCGGGGAATTACTCCTGATACCGCTCTACGGCTGGCGCGCTACTTCAATACGAGCGCGGCTTTCTGGATGAATCTGCAAACCGCATACGATCTGGAAATCGCCGCCGATAAACTGTCTCGCACTATCGCACGAGAGGTGCACCCCGCCTCCATGGCTGCCGCGAATTCCGCTTCCTGATTCTCAGAAAGCCCTTCGGCAGCATGCTAGAATCTACCGTTTCCGGGTTGTGATCGAATCCCCGTCGCCTCGCGTCCGACCCTGCCTGACCGCCCATGCCTGACCTCTTTGCCGCCCTGGAATTCGAGACCCAGACTCAGCCCAAGACCAAGCCGCGTCCCGAGATGCGTTGCGACGTGCTCGTTATCGGCGCCGGTCCCACCGGGCTGGCCTGCGCCATCGAGGCGCAAAAGGTTGGGCTGAAGGTCATCGTCCTCGACAAGGGATGCCTGGTGAACTCTCTCTATCACTACCCCAAGGGCATGGTCTTCTTCACCACGCCAGAGTTACTGGAGATCGGCGACGTCCCGTTCACCACGGCCCAGCAGAAACCCACCCGCGAGGAAGCTTTGGAGTACTACCGAAAAGTTTCCGAGCATTATCACCTCGACGTTCGCCAATACGAGTGGGTCAAAACTGTCATGGGGGAAGACGGCAACTTCGTCATCAGCGCCAGCGATCGCGCCGGCCGTCCCCATGATTACCGCGCGAAGAAGGTCATCGTCTCGACCGGATACTACGATCTGGCGAATCAACTCGGCATCCCCGGCGAGGACCTGCCCAAGGTTTCGCATTACTACAGCGAGCCTCATCCCTACTATGACAACGACGTGCTGGTAATCGGAGGCAAGAATTCTGCCGCCATCGCTTCTCTCGATTTATGGCGGCATGGGGCGCGCGTCACGCTGGTTCACCGCGAGGCGCAGCTTCACCGGCATGTAAAGTATTGGATCAAGCCTGACCTGGAAAACCGGATCAAGGCGGGCGAGATCGAAGCCTACTTCAACAGCAGCGTGCAGGAAATCGGCATTGATCACGTGGTTATCAACACGCCTTCAGGCCCAGTGCGGCTGAAAAATGATTTCGTGCTCGCCCTGATCGGCTACCACCCCGATTATGACTTCCTGCGCAGCATGGGAATCGAGCTGTCTGAAGACCAGTGCCGTCCCGTGTGCGATCCGGTTTCGCTCGAGAGTAATGTCAAAGGGCTCTACGTCGCAGGAGTCATCGTGGCCGGATCGCGCACCAACGAAATTTTCATTGAGAATGGACGCTTCCACGGCAAGCAGATCGCCGACGACTTGAGGATCAAGCTAGAGCCATAACCAAGAAAATCGAAGAATACCTCGGGCAGCCCCGTCGTTTGCCCAAAAACAGCAGCCGGAGTCGGAGCCGAAAGAAAAGCCCTGGAGCACGTGCTCCAGGGCTTGGGCGGAGAAGATGAAGAAGCTAAGCTTTCTTTGACTTGCGGCGAACCAGGCTGGCTACCGCAGCCAGTCCGGTTCCAAGCAGCGTCAAGGAAGCGGGTTCGGGCGTCACGGAAGTGTTTCCACCCAGGACTCCGGCTTCAGAGTTCGGGGTAATATAAACAACCTTTCCATCCGAATTCACCAATACACCGTAGAAGATGGTTCCGGCTCCTACGCCGCTGGCCGTGATCGAAATCGGATTGCCTGTAATGGCTCCCAGGTTGGCATAGCCAAATTGGATGTTGCCGGCGGAAATTCCCAGACCGGCCCAGGTATCCGTGATGGCGCCAAGCGCACCGCCCTCAGGAAACGTAGTGAGCGAGGTGAACGAGACACCATTCACCGTGCCAGTCAGCCCATTGGGAGCCGCAGCCAGGATGATGAGGTCATCGCCAGAGAAGTGGGTTGCCGCTCCGCCGACCAGGCTCACGCTGAAGGTATTGCTACCTAGCAGAATGTTTACGGACTGGCCTGTCGTTCCGGTTCCGACAAAATGCACGTTATCCGGCGTGGATTTCGCGCAGGTAAAGCTAGCGAAAGGGTTGCAAGTGTCTGCCATTGCCGGCAGAGAAGCGATAAGGGTGAGTGGAATGAACAGCGCAAGTATTTTCACAACGCGCATAGTGTTTCGGATCTCCTGAATCGAAATCAGGGTTCGGCCCTGATTCGCCTCTACTATGTGCACGTACCCTGCCAGCCCTTCCCGCATTGTCAAAAAAAATGGCGTACGCATCCCACTGAAAACACAGGGTATTCTCGGTGGAATCCGAGGTTACCGTGGTTACTGTATGCAAAAATTTGAACATTTCCGCACGATGGGCTTCGCGTCAGCGGTCACGAGCGAACTGGTGGGATCAATCCAGCGTCTTTCCCTTGGTCTCGGGCAACTGCGTGGTCATGAGCGCAGCCAAGAAATATCCCGCCGCGCATAGATAGAAAGCCCAGCTCAATCCCTTCAGTTGTCCCACCCGCCCGATCACCAAGGGAGCCAGCGAACTCAAGGTGCGCGCCCCGTTATAGGTGAAGCCCAGCGCCCGCGCGCGCACCGCGGTAGGGAAGATCTCGCTGCCCATGATGCCGGAGCCGGAGAAGATCCCCGTACCGAAAAACGCTACCAAGGTCCCCAGTATGAGCAGCACGAATTGCGACCGTGCCGCCGCATAGAGCGGAATCAGCAGGGCGGCAATCAGGCAGTAACTCAAGAACGCTTTGCGCCTCCCGATTTGGTCCGCTACCCAACCAAAGCTGGCGTATCCGGGAAACATCCCGCACAAATTGAGCACTACCAGGAGCGTGGTCATGCCGAACACACCGAACCCGCGTCCACCCTGTGCGACCGGGAGCGACAGATAAGGCGGCAGCCACGTGAACAGCCCCCACCACGAAAACATCGCGAAGAAGTTGAACAGCAACAGGGCGAGCGTATGCTTGACCAGCGGCGGCCGGAAAAGCGAAGCGAATGCGGGAATCGGGCCCTGCTCCGACCTCGGTCTGGGCGCTTTCGCCGCTGGATTCCGCTCCTGCCACATCTCCGATTCCGGGACGCTCCTTTGCATCCATAACGTAACCAGCGCCGGCAAAATCCCGACAAAAAACACGGCCCGCCATCCGAAGTACCGCGACACGGGCCCGGCCACCAGCGCCGCGGCGGCGAATCCCAGAGCCCATGAACTCTGCACGATGGACAGCGCTTTCGCCCTTAGTTCTGTTGGCCAACTCTCGGCAACCAGCGCGGCGCCGGTATTCCACTCGCCGCCCATGCCTAATCCCAGCAGGAACCGCGCGCCCGCCAGCATCGCAATGCTGGTGGCCAATCCGGAAGCGAACGAGCACACCGAGTAAGTGAGAATGCTGGCCATCAGTGCGTGCTTGCGTCCGATGCGGTCGGCCACAAAGCCGAAAAACACGCCGCCAATTCCTGAGGCCAGCAGGGTCAACGTGCCCAGCGATCCCGCCGTAGTCTTGCTCATCGCCAGATCGCGCATGAGCATGGCGAGCACGAGGGAATAGAGCATCGCGTCGAAGGCATCGAGTGCCCAGCCCATGGAAGCGGCTAGCAGCGTTCGGCGCTGGCCGGGAGTCGCTAAGCGGATGACTTCGAATGGGCCGATGGCCATGGCGAAAAACGGAAATCCCGCGGGATTGTAGCAGGGTGTGCAGCCGCGCTCAGGTGACGCCGCACTGTCGAGCTTCGCTCGACCCGGACAGCCGTGGCGGCTATCCCTACGTAAACCGGGCCAGCCCAAGAGGCCGTCCCTACATGCGGACCATTGTGCTCAACAGATGGAAATACCGTCTTGCCTTCTTCACATCCCTGGCAATCTGCTCGCGTAGCGCGTCGACGGAGGGAAACTTGATTTCATCCCGCAACCTCTCCAGAAAACAAATCTCCACTTCGGTGTCCGGGGTCAGTTCGATGGGATGAAAATTCAAGAGGTGGGTCTCAATGGCGAACAACTCCGCCCCGAACGTGGGACGATTGCCTACGTTGGTCACGGAATCAAAGCGCTCCGCTGCCACCCGCGTCCACGTGATGTAAACGCCATCCTTGGGTACAAGCTCTTCGTAACGCGCCAGGTTAATGGTTGGAACCGTGTACTTCGATCCATATCCGCGGCCTCGCCCCGGCACACCCAGGATGCAAAACGGACGGGCCAGCAGATGTCGGGCGCGGCTCACGCGGCCGGCGGCAATCAACTTGCGAATCTGCGTGCTGGAGACGGTTTCGCCGCGAAGGCTCATCTCGGGATAAACCTTCACCTCAAATCCCATCTCCCGCCCCAACTCGGCGAGCAGAGTCACGTCCCCAGCAGCCTTGTGCCCGAAGCGGAAGTTGAAGCCCTCGTGCACCTCGCGGGCGTGCAGTCCTTTGCGCAGGATG
>Ga0105240_10007185_pt1 | contig 16220 bp, 11 predicted proteins | sample KBSC54metaG_FD_80426 | JGI IMG/M metagenome (GOLD analysis project Ga0105240, IMG submission 80426) | Corn rhizosphere microbial communities from Kellogg Biological Station, Michigan, USA - KBS C5-4 metaG | ecosystem: Host-associated > Plants > Roots > Rhizosphere > Soil | place: Michigan, USA... | reverse complement strand
TGGGTTCACGAGTCGATCGTGGTGACAGCTACGGGAACTCCGACTCCCCAGCCGCAGACCGGAGCGGCGACCGACGTGATCGGGCCGCAGGAACTGGAATTGAGCACAGACCTGGTGAGCGCGCTGCGGCAGATGCCGGGAACGTCGGTGGTGCAGGCGGGCCAGCGTGGGAGCCAGACTTCGCTGTTTGTGCGTGGCGGTGATTCAGACTCGAACCTGGTGCAAGTGAACGGCGTTAATGCGGGCGACCTGGGTGGGCGTTTCGATTTCGGTCCGCTCACGACCACAGCGATGGAGCGAAGTGAGGTTTATCGAGGGCCGAACTCGAGCCTGTATGGCGCGGACGCGGAGAGCGGCGTAGTCGATGTTGCGACTCAACATGGGACGACGAGTTTTCCGTCCCTGATTTTCCATGGAGACTGGGGGAATTTTCAGACCTCACACGAAGATCTGACGGCGGCGGGCACGTTTGCGAAGCTGGACTATTTGGGGTCCTATAGCTGGCTGCAGACAGACAATGATTTGCCCAACGATCAGTTTCATGTTGGGACTGCAGCGGCGAACATTGGGTATGCGCTGACGGGATCGACGCAGGTGCGTGGGACGGTCTTTTACGGCGTGGATGGAACGGGAGTGCCGGGGACGTGGGAGTTCCATCAGATTGCGGACAATGCGACAGAGAAGGACCAAGACTTATACATCGGCGCTTCGATTGACAACCAGACTACGCCGGACTTTCACAACCTGGTGCGGTACGGCGCGACGAGAAAGCGTGAACAGTTTCATCTGTGGGAGCCGAGCGGAACTCTGCAGACGTATGACATGTTTGGAGACTCGGCTTACTTTGGCAACACGGTGACGATCAAGGGAGCGAACGGGTTCGCGGCAGCGGGTCAGGCGATTCTTGATTTTCCGGGGACCTTTCCGCAGGGATACCAGCTGGTGTCGAACCGTGATGCGCTGGTGTACCAGGGAAATTACACGGTGACTCCGCACCTGACGGCGCAAATCGGGTTCCAGTATGAAGACGAGCGCGGATCGGAGCCCGGGAGCACGTTCTACACGCCAGTGGAACGAACGAACTATGACTACCGCGCGGCGGTGTACGGGGATTTCAAGAACCGGTTGTTTTACACGCTCGGCGGCGATCTGGAGCACTACTCGCTGTTTGGAGTGCAGACGACACCGCGCGCGGGTGTGTCGTTCTACGCATTGCGGCCGCGGAAAGGTATCTTCAGCGGAACGCGAATCCTCTTCAATTTCGGCGATGCCGTTCGCGAGCCGTCGCTGACGGATCAATTCAATTCGCTTTACAACTTTCTGCAGACGTACGGTGGACAGGACACGATCGCGCAGATGCACATCTCACCGATTCAGGCTCCGACAGCGCGGACGTATGAAGGGGGATTCGAGCAGTCTCTCGCGAGTGAGCATCTGATTTTCAAAGCCAGTTTTTTTCATAATCAGTTTGGAAGGCAGATCGAATTCGTTGGTTGGAATTTGATTCCGGAGCTGCTGCCAAATTTGACGCCGGCTCAGCAGAATGCTCTAGAGCAACAGCTGCAGGCGGATGGTGCTTACGAGCTGACCCTGAACACGGAGGCATTCCGTGCGCTTGGTGTTGAGGCTACGGTGGAAAGCGGAATCGGCAAGTATCTGTTCCTGCGCGGCGGATACACCTATCTAGATGCCGTGATTCAGCGGTCGTTTACGAATGATGATGTCGATCTGCTTGGTCCGGTGCCGACGTACAACGGGATTCCGATCGGGACGTATTCTCCGCTGGTCGGAGCGCGGCCATTTCGGCGGCCTCCGCACACGGGACTCTTCTCGGCGAGTTACTCGCGGAATCGAGTGACGGTGTTGTTCAACTCGGCATACGCGAGCCGCGCGGATGATTCGACCTTTCTGGGTGGGGAGGATCAGAACGGCGGAAACAGCTTGCTGCTTCCGAACCGGAATCTCGATCACGGATACGCAAAGGTGGATCTGGGCGGCAGCGTGCGGCTGCGAGACTGGGTGGGTGTATACGCGCAGGCGGAGAACCTGACTGACAATCGACACGTTGCGCCGATTGGCTACGTGAGCCTGCCAAGGAGCGTACGGGTGGGGCTGAAATTTCAGTGGGGACGAGAGAGGGCAAACGTAACGCCTTCCGCGCAAAGGTAAAGGTTGTCTCTCGATTGAAGGTAGGGCCGTCACAGCTGTCGGCCCATTTTCTCTGCACGATTTGAGAGGCCGCGCTCGGAGATTGCAGCATCCAATGCCCTATGCAGCCTGAACTAGCTGTGAACGTACATTGAATTACATGCAGTTATAGAACGTTCAACTTAGAACGCCAGAGCCTACATTCCCGTACCTTCCTGCATGGCTCTGGCAAGTCAGGAGTCAAGGTGAGAAAGCATTGCAAGGAAGGATTGCGTCTATACAACCTATTTATGGCTGTCCTCAAAGAATGGGGCCTTGCGGAGGCCGACAGACAGGCAGTTGAGATGCTGCCTTTGGGGCCGATCAGGCTGAAGGAGATTTCACAAATTGCAAGGAAAGCGGATGGTGCCCACATTACTGCGCGCCGTAAATATGCAGAGCACATTTCGGAGTGCCTTGTGTGCAGCAGGAACCTGGTGATGGGGTAAGGGCTATAGTTCTTCGTATCCCACCAAAGTCGCGCTCACTGTAAATCGAGCCCACGCTCTATGTGTGTGCTGTGAATGAGGCACCCCGCCGTATGCGCAGCGCAGCACATTGCCGAGTGGCTGGTTTGCAGCCGGTTCCTTGTGATGGGGCGAGGGCGGGGTCCGCGGTGAACTCTGCTGGATCAGAGGCTTAATTGTTCGTATCTCACCGACGCCGCGCGGAGTGAAGTTCGAACGGAAGCTCTATGATGTGCGGCCTAGATCGGGCACCTATCTATCGCATATGCGAGGGCGCTAGAACTCGAGGCGCATGCCAAGCTGGACGCGGCGGGGGGGACCGACGGAGGTGACGTCACCAAAGGTGGGCGAAGTTTCGACGGTGTCGACGCTATAGGGATTCTCGTGATTGAGGATGTTGAAGGCTCCGGCTGAGAAGCCGACGCGCGGGGCCTCTTCGTCCTTGTTCGCGGTGATGGCGAAATCGTGTCCCCAGCGAAGATCGAGGTCCACATACGATGGCAGCGTTTCGGAGTTGCGCTCAACGCCGTCCGGGCGGGTGTTGAAGAGGCTATCTCCAAATTCATCAGTGCCGGTGGTGATGGTGTATGGGCGGCCGGTGTTAGCGAAGACGCCTGCTGCGATGTTGTAAATGCTTTTGGGGTTCACCATCGCATACATGCTGACGCGATGGCGGCGATCCCAACTAGAGCGGCCCCATTCGTCGTTGGGCTCGTACTGGTTCTGGGGGAACCAGCCGATGCCGTTGGTGTTTGAGTCATAGTGCGAGAAGGTGTAGCGTCCGAAACCGGTGAAGTATTTGTTTACGCGGCCGCGGAAGGAGACGTCAAGACCGCTGCCTTCGAAGAAGCCTTCGGATTGCATCTGGCGGATGATGCCGAAATTTGGATCAGGGCGCTCGGTGTAGCCGGACTCAGGTGTGGGCGCGTTGATGTCGACGGAGCGGAATTCGTGGATGCCCCGGGCGGAATATGCGCTGACGACGGCGGTTGCTTTCTCACCAATCTGGCGCTCGAGGGAGAGGCCGTATTGCATCTGATAGGGGATGGCAGCATTGGGGGCGAGTTGCGCGAGGTTGGCAGGTTGCTCGGTAATGGCTGCGCAGTTGCTGACTGGAACACAGCCTGTGGCGGGTTCATCGGCGGGATCGAGCGAGATGTTAACGGCGCGACGGCGGGCGTTCTCGTAACGGACGAGGTCGAGGATGGGGCCGGAGCCGAAGCGGTCGTAGTAGATGCCGCCGCCGCCGCGGAGGACGGTCTTCGAGTCTTCATCCATGACGTAGGCAAAGGAAACGCGGGGCGCGAAGCCGAGGCGTTTCTGGGCGAGGAAGTTTTGCCAGTCGTAGCGGATTCCGGGCGTTATGGAGAATCGGTCGCTGATCTTCCACTGGTCCTGAATGAAAGCGCCCATCTCCTGCTGGTGGTAGATGAAGTGGGTGTCGCCGGTGTTCTGCGAGAAGGCGGAGGGGCGATTGTTTACGTAGTTATCAAGCGCGCCAGCAGCGACTGATCCGTCGGGGTTGAGGGTGGGGCCGAAGGTGTACGAGCCGAGCGCGTTGGTATTGTCATCGTAAGCGCGGCGGCTGACGTGGGGCGCACCAGCGCCGAATTTGAGGGTGTGGCGGCCGCGCGTCCAGGTGATCATGTCATTGAGGCGGAAGTTGTACTCGGTGCTGACGTAGTCGCTTTGTGCGGAGCCACCGCTGAAATCTCCGGCTACGTTGATGCGCGGAGCTTCGACTACGTTGGTGTGGCGGTTCATGCTGTGCTCGCCGACGGCGGAGAACTGGTTGAGGAGGACGGGCGACAGGGTCGAGTCGACGTGAATGACGGTGTCGTCTTCGTGCCAGAGGCCGTTGTAGGCGGCGGTGGCGAGTGTCTGGCCACCGACGCCCTGATTCTTGCCGGTCCATTCTTCATAGGCATATTGCGCGTACGCGGAGTGCTTGTCACCAAACTGGTGGGCAATGCGTGCGCTGAATTCCGTGTCGCGGTTTGGAGTGGGAACGTTTGCCTGAAAAAGTCCGCTAGGATTGTCGGGCGAGGGAACGACCACTGCATTTACCACAGAGTTCAGGTCCTCTTCAGCGCGGCTGAAGCTGCCGAGAAAACTGCTCTTCTTGGAAAAGAACACAGGGCCGGTGGCGTGGCCTTCGAAGATCCGTCGCTGCTCGTACGGCTTTGAGGGCGCGAGGGCATTCTGCGCGTTGAGAGTGTTGTCACGGAAAGAAAAGTTGAATTGGCCGTGGTAGCTGTCGGCTGTGGATTTGGTGATGACTTCCATTTGTCCGCGGCCGGGCCAGTAGTAGCGCGCGGAGTAGGGATCCTGATTGATGCGGACTTCCTGGACGGCGGAGGCGGAGACGGGAGAACGGTTTGCTTCGACGCCGTCGACCATGAGGCCGGAGCCACCGGTTCCGGAGGCGCTGTCGTCGAGGAAGACGCTCATGGCGCCAACATAGTCGTTGTCGAAGATGGGAAGTTCTTTGAGTTCGCTTGACGTGAGGACGGACGAGTCGTGATTTTCTTCAGATGCTGTGAGGTCTTCGTTTGTGTCGCCGTTTACGCGAATGTTGGTGGCAACCGCCGCGATGGGCAGCGTTATGTGGAAAGGAGCAGCGAGAACATGGGAGGCGGGCGCTGCGAGGACCACGTTGGGCTTGACAGTGACAGGAAAGTGGACGGTTTCGAAGCCGGGCTCGGAGACGACGAGCGTGAAGCTGCCGGCGTGGGGTGCGGCCATCTGAAAATTGCCAACGCCGTCGGAAGTGGTGGTGCCCGCAATAGAGCCATCGGCTTCTACGAGGCTGACCTGCGCGTTTGGAACAATGGCGCCGGTGGGATCTGCCACGACGCCGTGAACAGTGTTTGCAGGTTGCGACTTGGATTCGGAGTCATTGGTGGCGGCAGAGAGAACAGTGGCACAGAACAGCAGCGCGACAGCCATGGCAGGAAAGCGCAACATGCAGAGCTCCAAGGACAACCGGAAATCGACGGCCATGCTACCCGCGTTCAGTGAACCGGGGGTTATACCGAATGGAGGCTCTCGCACGGCCGGCGAGCGCTCCACTCCATCGATCGTTTTGGGCGCGGCCAGCCGATGGAACCGAGAGCGCCGGGTAAGTCACTTGCTGATCGTGCGCTGTTCACGCGAACGGACGGTAGACCGCGAGCCTTGCGCTGCGCTGTGCCGGGGAGCACGACAGCGGTGTGATCGCCAAGAACGAGCCTTATAAATCGATTTTCGCAGGGGACAAAGCGGCTGTCCAGTCGATGGGGGAGTCAACGAGGATGTCGGGCGGAATGACTTCGAGGCTGCCAGGAGCGAGGCCGAAGGTGCATCCTATGCACCAGGCCCCGGCGTTGCGTGCCGTTTGAACGTCGACCTGGCTGTCTCCGATCATGATGGTCTCCTCGGGCCTGGCGTCTGCTTCCTTCATCAGGGAGAGAAGACCTTCGGGGTCGGGCTTCTTGGTGGCGAAGCTGTTGCCGCCGTAGATGTTCAGGAAGTAGGGGGCGAGGCCGAGGGCTTCACAGATGGCCTGAGCGGGGCGGACGGGCTTGTTGGTGAGGACGGCCATCTGGCGCCGAGGCGCGTTCGAGCGCGGAACTTCGACCTGGTCGTGGACTTTGTGGAGGGCTTCGAGGGCTTCGAGAACGCCTTCGTAGGCGTAGGTATAGTCGAGTTTGTGCTCGCGATAGTAGTCGAGGAAGTATTTGTAAGCTTCAGCGAGAAGTTCTTCTCCGGGCTCGATGCCGTCATCGGCGGCGAAGGCGCGGCGAACGAGGGTGAGGGCTCCGTTGCCGATGTAGGTTGCGATTACCTCGTCGGTGAGATGAGGACGATGGAAGTGGTTGAGAGTGGCGTTCACGGAGTTACAGAGGTCCCGCGCGGAGTCGATGAGAGTGCCGTCGAGGTCGAAGACGAGAAGTTTGAGGCGGTCCACGGGTACAGGACGGAGAATGCGGATCATAGGGTTAGTGTAATGTGCAGGCGATTAGCGGTAGATGCGGCCGTTGATCTGGACGCTGGAACAGGCGGGACAGAAGCGGATGGAGTTGCGGCGTGTGAAGGCGGTGTAGTCGGGTTGCAACCAGAGGTGAAGGCCGAGCCAGCACATCAGAGCGCGCAGGGGATTCTGATCACGGTCGGCATCGGACCACATGCGCTGGAGACTTTGCGCCAGTTGTGCTTCTTCGGGATGGGTGTCGCGCCAGAACATCGTCGACCCTTCACTGAGATAGACACCGGCGAGGCGAAAAAGATTCTGGTTCAAAAATGGAGGGGAAAAAGACAGGCGAGACCAACCCAGGAGGCTAGCCGTGCCATCGCGGTCTTGCAGACACGTGAGGTCTCGCCTGAGGAACGAACTTTACAGCTTCTTCGCAGCTCAGCCACCTAGACCCAGCTGCGAATTCTGATCTCGCGGACCTGGACGGGTTCGTGAGATCAAATCTGATAGCTCAGTGAATGCGAACGTCACCGGAGCCTGTTTGCATGCGGACCGTTGGGCCGCCCCCACGAACCTTGCCGGTGATGTGGTGGCGATCGAACGAGCCTTGAACAGCCATCTCCTGATCGCTGTGGACGGAACCGGAGCCGGTGGATGCGTCGAGGTTGAAGCCGGTGTTTCCGGCAGTGAACTCGATGGAGCCGGAGCCAGTTTCGAGTTTCCAGTCAGATGTCGGCGAGCCCTGGACCTTGATGTCGCCCGATCCGGTGCCTGCGCGGAGGCCGCCCTTCACGTTTTTCAATTCGACACTGCCGGATCCTGTCTGGACTCTCACATCACCCTGGCCCTCGGCCTGTTCAACGTGGATGTCACCAGAGCCAGTGTTGGCGGTGAAGCCGTTTTGGAGGCCGGTCGCGTAGATGCTGCCGGAGCCCGTTCCGAGTTTGGCGTTTTGGCCCACGCCGTCATCTTTGATGTCGCCGGAGCCGGAATTGGCTTCGAGGAAGGTATTGGCTGGCGCCTCGATGTCATAGTCGATGCTGATGTTGTGGTAGTTCTCATGGCGCTGGCCAATGCGGACGATGTTTCCGGTCTGATCGATGGGTGGATTTTTCGCGATCTCCTGGACCTTTTCATCGCCACCGCTGCCCCAGTTGGATTTGACGCGGCCGAAGATGTGGACGCGATCGGAGGAGCCGTGGGTGATGTGAATGTGCCCGGAGCCGGTGGAGACAGCGAGTTCCACGTGGCCGTTGACGGTGAGGTTGCGCTCAAAGGTGGCTTCGCTGGCGAAGACGGGCAGGGCTGCGAAGGCCAGGACTGCTGCTGCTAACGCAAAATGTTTCATCTGTTCCTCGATTCAAATGCGTACCTGCGGTCAGAGTACGGGGTTCTGGTGGTTGTGGTTCCCCGGTTATTGATTCCGCGTGATCTAGTTAAGCAAGTGCTTCAGTTGCGACGGTGATGGGGGGAGGGCAAAACGAATTTCCACGATCAGAGGAGGAGCATGCGCGATGCCAAAGGCGAGGTGCAACACAAGTGCATTCCTATGTTGAGTTCGGCGGCGCCGGGTGTGATGGTGGGCGGGAAAAGGCTTGTCCGATTGCGAACACCTTTGTGCGGGGGTGAACAGCAGTGCGAAGCCTTTTGGTGAATGAGATGTGAGCGAGCTTTCGCACGGGTTCTCCGGAGTGGGTACAACGATGACGAATGAGGAGGTGTGGATGTTAACGACTTTTCTTGTCCCGCTCATCGCGAGAAGACCCGAGGCGGTGCACAGCCAGATCAGGCCATCCATCATTGCTGGAGCACGACCTGGTCGCCTTCCTTGAGGCCTTTGACGATTTCGGTTTGTGAGCCATTCGAGAGACCGACGACGACGGCAACTCTGTGCGTGCCTTCTTTCTGGCTTTTGTCGGGAACCTGTACGAATGCGTTTTTCTGCGCGTCGTAGCTGACGGCGTTTTCGGGAACTGAAAGGACGCCTTTGTGCTCGTCGAGCATGATCTCGGCGTTGGCGGTCATGTTGGCTTTGAGTTCGCCGGTAGCGTTATCGATGCTGACGCGGACTTCGAAGGTGGTGACGTTGTCCTTTTCGACGCCGAGGGGCGCGATCTTGGTGACTTTGCCGTTGAAGACGCGATCGCGAAAACTTTCAACCTTGATGCGCGCGGGCTGGTCCATGTAGACGTGAGCGATGTCGGCTTCGTCAACTTTGCCTTGCACGTAGACCTGGTTTACGTCACCTTCAGTCATGACGAGCGTGGCGGTGGATCCGAGGACGAGGATGGAGCTACCGGCGTCGCCCATCTCGACGTCACGCGAGAGGATCACACCATCCATGGGCGCGACTATGGTGGTGTAGGCGAGCTGCTCTTCAAGCTGTTTGAGGCTGGCTTTGCTTTGCGCGACCTGTGCGCGGGCCTGCTTAAGTTTGGCGGTGTCGACGCCGATCTGAGCTTTGGAGGAGTCACGCTTGGTGAGCGCGGCTAGATAGTCGCGATCCGCGTCGTCGAGGGCCTGTTTGCTGACGATGCCTTCCTTGGCCATTTGCTGATTGCGCTCTAGCTTGGCCTTGTACATGGGCAGGTCCGGGGCGGATGCGTTTACCTTGTCTTGCTCGATATTGGCCTCATAGGTGGCGACATTGGCTTCAGCGGCGGCAAGCTGGGCCCGCTGCGCTTCGACCTGGGCGAGAATCTCCTGCTGATCGAGCTGAGCGAGGGGCTGGCCCTTGTGAACCTTGTTGTTGATGTCGACGAAGAGTTTCTCGACGATTCCAGAGGCCTTGCTCTTGACCTCGACTTTGGTGATTGGCTGAATTTTGCCGGTAGCGACGACGGATCGGGCGACATCTGCGCGTTGCACTTTCGCGATGCGATTGGGATCGATGCTGGCAGTGCGGACGAGGCGCGCGGCTCCTACACCGATGACGACGATGAAGAGAAGCACGACGGAACCAATCCAAATCCAGAGTTTTTTGCCTTTGCGCGATGCCATGGAGCACCTCCGAGCCAACTGGAGCTATTCCGCTCCTCGATACCAAAATGACGACCGATGAAGGGTACTGATGATGTTTCGGGAACTGGCAAAGCAATTCCAGTTCCAATGAATGAGCCTGCAGTGGACGAATCAGGTACGAGTTCGCCGCCACTGTTATAGAGATCTACGCAGCCAGAGTTCGTTTGGTTCAATGTTTTGTCAACGGATTTGGAACACCCGGGTGAGCGGGCGGAACTTACTCGGCCGCAAGAAGAAGACGCTGCAAGGGTGAGGAGTCCGATGTTGAGCGGCACTGTATCATGGACTTAATCCCACACATGAGGCACGCGCTATCTCCTCCGTGCCTTCATCGCAGTAGAGGCCAATGGAACAGGTGAAAATGCCCAGGGTTGAGCTGTTCGATACCAGCCTTCGTGACGGGCTGCAGCAGCCCAATCTTGAGATTTCTGTACCCAGCGCAGTTCATCTGCTGCAGCGGATGGGTGCGTTCGGTGTTCATTTTGCGGAGATCGGATTCGCGGGTGCGAATCAGTTTGTCGTGGATCTGACACAGTCACTTGAACGGGTGGATACCGGCGCGACGAGGCTGGCACTGTTTGGGCGAACACGCGGCAAGTGGGCGAAGGTTGCAGAGTGGCCGGACCTGGAGTTTATCGTCAGGCGGAAACAGCGCGTACCGATTGCGGTGATCGTGGCTAAGTCGCGACTGCTGGATGTGGAGAAGTCGCTCGAGTCGACCGCGGAAGAATCGTTGCTGATGACTAGGGAGACGGTCGATTACCTGCACGAGCACGGGCTTGAGGTTTTTGTGGACTTTGAGCACGCGATGGATGCGAACTGCGGGCGACGCGAGAAAGGACAGGCGTCGGAAGAGAAATTTCACAAGCGCAGCATGGAGTATTTTGACCAGCTGACGCGGCAATGTGTGGAGCAGGGCGTGAGCCGGATCGTGATCTGCGATACGAATGGTGGAGCGAGTCCGGAGGAGGTTGCGGAGGTCTTTGGGCGACTGAGGAAGGATTTCTCGGGCGCGAAGTTTGGCTTTCATGGACATACGGATCGCGGACTGGGAGTTGCGAATACGCGCGCGGCAGTTCTGGCGGGGGCGGTGCAGATTCAGGGTACGCTGCTGGGGACCGGCGAGCGTTGCGGGAACGTGAACCTCACGACGGTGATCGGCGGCATGCAGTTGCGAGATGAGGCGCAGTTTGTATCGCAGGAGCAGCTTGCCGGGCTTACGGGCATGGCGCATTCGGCGTATGCGTCATTTGGCCTGGAGGCACCGCACAGCGCACCAATTGTGGGACTGGGAGCATTTGGCACCTGGGCCGGGATGCATGGGTCGAGCGAGCGGAAGAATCCGGGTGCGTATCTGTGGTGCGATCCTGCGAGAGTTGGCGCGAGCCCGGTGATTGGTGTGAATCGGCAGTCGGGACGAGCGAACGTGATGCTGCTGGCGCAGTCGATCGGGCTGACACTCAATGCGGAACAGGCACAGGCGTTGATCGACGCGAATGACGCCATGATCGAGGGCGGGGGATTCACGGCGAGCGAGGTGTCTTTCCGTCTGGCTTGTATCAAGGCGCTCGGGCAGCACAAGAATCGGTTTGGAGTTCGGAGCTGGCGGGTTTTCGACGAGTCGGATGAAATTGGGAACCGGTTTGTGCAGGCGTTTATGACGCTGTCGGTGGGCGAGACGAAACTGGCGACTTCGCGGGCTGAAGGAGCGGGGCCAGTGGATGCGCTGACAAAGGCGATGCGCAAGGAACTGGACAAGTGGTATCCGGCGCTGGCGGAGATGCGGCTGGGAACTTTTACGGTGACGGCGCTGGATGTGGCGGCGCAGGATTCGGCGGCGCACGTGCGCGTGACGGTGAGCTTCCACGCAGATGAGCATGAACCGTGGGTGACAGCCGGCGTGAGCAGCGATTTGAATCAGGCTGCGCTGAACGCGATCATCGATGGATTTGATTTCTGGCTAGCGAAGATGGAGGCGTAGGACAAGCGGGGTTCAGGGCCCGCTCGGGGGCACCGCACCCCCGGTCGATACGCCTGAGAGTTCCTCGGGTCCCAGGTGTACAAAGTCGGGTGACCTGGGGCACTCGGCAAATTTTGGAATAGCGTGAGTACAACTTTCAGGGAGATCGTTTGCCCTGGAGTGGGGATGGGTATCGGCCAAAGGGCTGGGTAGAATCCTTACTTCAAAGGAACGAACGATGAGCGCTGACAGACACCCAGCACCGGGCCCGACGATGATGAAACCCAATGGACAGTGGACCTTCTACGTGTTTCCGGATGGGCAACAGCAGGAGGCCGGGTTGTTTGAGACGGAAGCTGCCGCAAAGCTGGCACGCGTCCACACACTGCTGCGGTGGGGCTCGAATGGGGAGAAGTATCCTTCGGGCAATGAGAAGGCGAGACTTTCGTTCGACTGATCAGCAGTTCTGATACTGTCTTCGGAGATCGAGCGGACACTTCATTCAGCTAGATGTGAGCTCAGTAAGCACATTCCGGGCGTAATCGCGCAGTTCGTCTTCAGTCTGTCCCAAAGCATCGGCGATGGCTATTCGATCATCAAGACATCCGGCTTTCTGTAAGACATCCATATAGTCGGCATCAATCCAAAGCCTGAGGAAATCGCCAGCAAAGCTCAACGGATCCAGATCCTGCGACAGGATGCGAGTTGCCAAATCCCTCGCCACGCGTAGCGAAGCCTCGGCGCGTGTTAGTTGGCAGAGGCCTGTCTCTGCCATAAACTTTGGCAGAATCTGATCTGTTTCCCACCCAGATGGATTGATCAGAGATGCGAGCCTGCGGATCCAAGGACCATCGAGTCCAGCCTCAAGCGCATCGCAAGCGAGATTCGGCAACTCCTCTGGGCCGACTCTTTGAAGTGCGAGTTTTGCTTCAACGAGTTTGGGGTCGAATGCCACTCTTCAGCAGTTTTGATACTTCCAGTTGCGCTGTTTGCCTTCGGCGATCCATTCAACTGCCTGGGCTATGCGCTTGTCGCGGGTTTCTTCGCGTTTGGCTTCGGCGATCCAGTCGACATATTCGCGCTTGCAGCTTGGGCTGAAGGCTTCGAAGACGGCTGAAGCTTTTTTGTTCTTCTTGAGGGCGGCGGTGAATTTGGGCGAGGCCTTGGGGGCGGGCTTAGGCGCTTTTACGACCCTGTTGCGCGCGGCCATGATGCTGGTGTGTTCGCCACTATCGATAAGCGCAGAAGCCTGACGGATCCAGCCGAGCATTTCTTTCTCCGACGGAAGGTCTTTCACGGAGGTGATTCTGCCGAGGCTGCCCATACCGCCGTCCTGCACGACGTTGGCTTCGCGCAGTGTGGCGCCGATCTCTTCTCCCCAGAAGCCGAAGCTGCAATGCTGCTTGAACGCTGCCATGTGGCCGAGGATGGTGCCGCGGTACATGAAGAAAGGGTGTCCCCACTTAATGGCTTCTTCGACGTCGGAATTCGCTTTATGCATCAGCTTGCGGAGGTGAGTGAGGATGGGCTGTGCGAAGGGTTGAGCTTTTTCGATGTACGCGTCGACTCTGGGTTCAGAGTGCTGTGCCATGGCCTGAGTGCCTCCGGAGGGTTTGAGCGGAAGTGTACATGATGAGAAGCAGCTTTCAGCCGCCAGCTACTGGCTAGTGTCCCAGTGCAAGCAGTGCCAATGCCGTTCCAGCTGCGCTGGCGGTGGAGAGGAAATTTACGGCGTCGTTGTTGAGCCAGTTGCGCCGTTCGAGGGTGGCGCCGAGGAGGCTGTCGAAGAAGAAGCCGAAGATGCCGCCGGCCCAACTGATTATGAAAACTGCTGTGCCCCCGCCGAGGGCCCAGCTGCCGGTCGCGGCAACGGCTGCGGCGGAGATGATGCCCATTGCGGTGCCGCCGAGAGAGATGGCGCCGTCGGTACCGGGTTCGGCTTTGCGGAGGGTGGTTATCATGCGCGGGTGGCCGCTGAGGACCTGGCCGAGCTCGGAGGAGACGGTGTCTGAGGCGGCTTCGGCGAGAGCCGCAAGGCCGAGCGTGAGAGCTGCAGCAGAGTTTGGGATGACGCCATTGGCGTGAATCCAGCCGTGATCGACGAGCCAGATTTGAATCACAGGGTTGGAGACGAGGGCGCCGATGCCGAGGTTGGCGGCTACCTGGGAGGCTTGGCGACCGGTGCGGCTTTCGGCGGTGCCGAGGTTCTCCTTGTGTTTGTGGCCGGCGCGGGTTGCCAGGGAGGTGAGTATTAGGAGGGTGACTAAGGGGATGAGGGCGGTCTTCCACGGCAGGTAGGGAAAGGATGAAGTTGTCGCAAACATCATGCTGGCTGTAATGGCCATTCCGGCGAGGGCAGCACCTGCGGTTGCGGAGCGCAGTTGGTAGGCGATGAGGCCGAGGAGGGTGCTAAGGCCGAGAGTCCAGATGGCGACGCTGGGAGTGTGCGTGAGCCACCAGCGCGATTCGAGGACGACGTCCGCGCCGAGGGCGGGGAAGACGAGGAGCAGGACGGTTTTGGATTGCCACCGGAGATGGTTTCGGGCCACGGTTTCATCGTATCTGTTGTCCCCGGTCCCCAAATGCGAGGGACCGGGGCCACCCAGTCTGTGTCTGTGATCAAACGATTCAGCACTGATTATCAAGAGGGCTCTCGTTTAAACTCATCTCGGTTCCGGAGTTTCAAGATGAAGAGATCGTTTGCGTTGGTTGGACTGCTGGGCTCGGTGGTGGTGGGTGCGGCATCGTTTTGCGCAGGGCAGAGTTCTGCTCAAGTGGTTCTGGATCGCGAGGGCGAGACGATTGTGCTCGAACCTTATGCGCCGAATATTGTTCGCGTGACGCTGAGTTTGCAGCGAGAGAATGCGCTGGGCAAACCGGGGTATGGATTCGTTGGCAATCCCGATGAAAAGGGATGGGCAAAGAGTGAGACCGATACGGATGACGTCTACAAGTCCTCGCAGATGACGGTTATGGTGGAGCGGCCCCACGCGCCGGCACATCCACCAATGTCCACGCAGATTGATATTTCGAAGTACTTCGGCGGCTCGACGCCCGGCGCACACATCACGTTTACGAGTGTGGATGGGAAGAAGTTGCTGGAGATGACAGGGTGGGATCAGGCGGTGCCGAACCATAAGGACGGAACGGCGGCGTTGAACAACGATCGACGGCCGACAGATCCGCCGTTTTTTACAGTTGGAGCGACGTTTGTATCGCCGGACGATGAGCATTACTACGGCTTGGGTGATAACCATGAGGGCTTTCTGGATCATCGGCATCACGTAGTGCGCTGCTGGAATGACTACCTGGCTGCGGGTGCGCCGAGCACGTGCATTCCGTTTGTGGTGACAAATAAAGGATACGGACTGATCTGGGACAATCCATCGAAGACGACGATCGAGCCGGGATTCAACGAGCAGACGAAATGGAAGTCGGAGGTGGGTGATCGCGTTTCGTTTTTTGTGATCGCGGGGAAGACGGCTGACGAGATTTATGCGGGGTACAAATTGCTGACGGGGCCCACGCCGCTGCTGCCGAAGGCTGCTTATGGGTATATCCAGTGCAAGCAGCGGTATGCGAGCCAGGAAGAGGTCATGTCGGTCGCGAGGGGTTATCGCGAGCGGCATTTGCCTGCGGATGTGATGGTGGTGGACTGGTTCTACTACACGAAGATGGGCCAGATGGACTTGGATCCGAAGTTCTGGCCTGATCCGGCGGGGATGAACAAGCAGCTGCACGACATGGGCTTCGAGACGATGATCAGCGTGTGGCCGCGGTTCACGCCGGAGTCGCGCTATTTCGACGAGATCCAGAAGAATGGGTGGATCATTCACACAGTGGATGGGAAGCCGGTGAATGGACTGCCGTACGATCGCGCAGGATCGGATATCGATACGACCAATCCGGATGCGGCGAAGTGGTACTGGAACATTATTCGCGACAACATCATCAGCAAAGGATTCGATTCGATCTGGGCGGATGAGACGGAGCCGGACCTGCCGCCGAACGGGGCGTACTACAAGATCGGGCCGGGGACGCAGTACTACAACGTGTACCCTCTGCTGCACGTGGGAGCGATTTACGACGGGTTCCGGCGCGATCTACCGCAAAAGCGCGGGCTGATCTTGTCGCGCGATGGGTACACGGGAATCCAGCGCGAAGGTGCGATTGTGTGGTCGTCGGATATCTATCCGACGTGGGATACGTATCGTAGGCAAATTCCGACGGGGCTGGATTTTGCGGCCTCGGGTGTTACGTATTGGTCGAACGATACGGGAGGATGGCAGTATCTGCCGGAGGAGCATCATCCGGCGCATCCACCGCTGCTTGATCCGAGTGATGCGCGGGACAACGTGGGCGGATATGACGATTATCCGGAGTTGTATACCCGATGGTTTCAGTACGCGACGTTTCTGCCGATCATGCGGACGCATGGAAGCAGGAAGTACAACGAGGTGTGGTCGTACGGGAAACAGGCTGAGCCGATTCTGGAGAAATATCTGCGACTTCGTTATGAGCTGATGCCCTATATTTACTCGCTTGGGTATCACACCTGGGAGACGGGTGCGCCGTTCATGCGGGCGCTGCCGCTGGATTTTCCAAATGATCCGAACGTTGTTGATATGAG
>Ga0105240_10007184_pt1 | contig 16221 bp, 27 predicted proteins | sample KBSC54metaG_FD_80426 | JGI IMG/M metagenome (GOLD analysis project Ga0105240, IMG submission 80426) | Corn rhizosphere microbial communities from Kellogg Biological Station, Michigan, USA - KBS C5-4 metaG | ecosystem: Host-associated > Plants > Roots > Rhizosphere > Soil | place: Michigan, USA... | reverse complement strand
TCACTTTAATTTATCATATTTAATTGAGTATTAAACTTAATGGCTCAAGGATTTAGTTCTAATAATACATTTAGTGGTACATTACCAGTTGTTTCTGGAGGAACCGGAGTAACTTCTTTAGGTAATTTAACTAAAACAGATGATACTAATGTAACTTTAACCTTGGGTGGTACTCCTACAGGAGCTTTAATTCAAGCAGCCTCAATCACAGCAGGATGGACGGGTACTTTAGCAGTTACTCGTGGTGGAAATGGGGTTGGAAGTATTGCAAATGCTCAACATTATAGAGCTACTGCAGCTAATACCTTAGCAGCTAAATCTTATTGTCACTTTGAAACTTTTACTGTCATTACAGCAACAAATGCTTCTTGGCCCATTCCAGCTGATGTAGATACTATATATATTATTGCTATTGGCGGTGGAGGGGGTGGTGGAGCTCCAGCAGCTTCTGGATCAGTAGGATCTGGAGGAGGATCTGGAGGATTATCCGCTTCTCTCCTAGCAGTTACTGCCGGAGGAACTTTAAATATACAGATAGGTTCAGCAGGTTCTGGAGGAGTTTCAGCAGGGGCAGCAGCAACCAATGGTGGCGATACTACTATTAATAGTACTACTATTGTTGCTAAAGGTGGGACAGCAGGAACTGTAGGTGGAGCAAATGCTGGTGGTGCTGGTGGGATTGCTGGGACAGGGACTTTAGCATTAGTAGGTACAGCAGGAGATGGTGGAGCTTCTATAGCAACTGTATTATGTGGTGCTGGGGGTGTAGGTCCTTTAGGAGGCCGTGGAGCTGCTACAACAGGTGTTGGTGGTAATGCCCCAGCCAATTCAGGTGGAGGAGGTGCTGGCGGTAGAAATGCTAATAATGGTGGTAATGGTGGAACTGGAATAGTAATTTTATATTATTAGGATTTAGAAATGATTTCTCTCTCTATTATTCAAACAGATAGAAGTAAAGAACTTCAAATGGCTACTGATCCAAAACAACGGTCTGTATGGTTAGAGATTTTTAAAGATGAAATTTCTATTGGAGTTTTTCAATTACAAGAAATTACTAAAATTACGTTTAATATTCACATACATATCTTTGAAGAATATCAAAAGAAAGGATTTGCGTTTAAATGTTTAGATCCTTTATTAACTCGCCTTAAACATCTTAAAATTAAAAAATTAATGTGTACAGTATCAAAAAATAATAGAGTAATGAGAAGAGTTTTATCAAGAACTCCCTTCAAACTTTGTGGTTCTATTAAAGATGGAATTATTTGGAATGATGAATTAACGGATTTATTAATATTTGAATTAAATATAGGTAACTAAATATGTCCATGGGTGGCGGTGGAAGTTCCCCAAGTCAAGCAATAGTACAAACAGGGCCTACAGTAGGAGCTGCAAATGCTGCTGCTGCTGCACAAATAAATTCTGCTAATTTAGCATCTCAAATTGCACAGCAAAATACTAATAAAGCTTTGAATTCTTTAATGAAGCAATATGGGACTGCTCTACAATATGCTCAACCTGCCATAAATACTGGTAATCAGGCTATGGCTCAAATGAATTATTTAATGGGATTACCAGCTGTAAATCCAGGACCTGCTCCAGATGTAGTAAATCTTCAATCTGAATTGGCTAAATTAACTCCAGATGATATTAATACTTATATTAATAGTCATACTAATTTAGTAGGAGCTTCTGGAGGAGAACATGAGAACCCTAATAAAGATGCTAGTAACTGGCTACATCCTAGTTATACTGGTGTGGGAGCTGACGACCCTAATTTAAGAGCTCAATATTTGAATGCTTGGAATGCTGCGAAAGCTGCTGGAGGCACTAATTCTGATTATGTGGGTGGTGCAGGACTTACTTCAACTCAGAATGTTAAAACTCAGTCTGGAGTTACTGGGGCAGATATTTTTGGAACTGATTCTACTCTTAAAAGTGATATCTCAAATTATTTAGCAAATCAAAATTTACAGAACGATCTTCCAGCTTATCAAAATACACTAAATGCTTATAATAATCAAGCTAATACATATAATTCATACAATGCTCGTGGTCCTGCTTCTGCAGCTGATATTAATAATGTTGTTAATAATATGCCGGGATTCCAATTCCAACAGCAACAAGGAATAGGTGGTATTGAGAACTCAGGAAGTGCATCAGGATTATTAAATAGTGGGGCCTTGTTACAACAATTAGATAAATTTGGACAAGGGTTAGCTTCAACATATTATAATAATTATTTAAATCAATTAGGAGGATTAGCTAATGCTGGTAATGCAGCTTCTTCTCAAGTTGGTCAAGGTTCTCAGGTTGTTGGAAATAATTTAGCAGGATTATATAGTAATCTTGGAGATAATATGGGTAATGCTGCTTTAACAGCCGGACAAGCCCAAGCATCTTCCTTTTTATCCCCTCTATCTGCTCAAGAAACTAGAGTTACAAATATTGGTGGGGGTGGTGGTGGAGGTGGTTTTGGGGATATCTTAGGAGGAGCTCTAGGTTTATTAGGAGGAGGTGGAAGTGGTGGAGGAGGTTTTAGTGGATTATTAAGTGGATTATCATCCTTATTTTAATTAGAGGTTTTTATGGCAATAAATTTTGGTCTTCTTCAACCAACCGCCCCAAATATTTCAACTCAAGTAGTAAGTCTTCCAAACTATGCCCAGCAGAATGCTGATGGATTTTTAAAGGGGATTAATACAGGATCAGAAGTTGCTGCTAGAAATGCTGAACAAGCACGACAACAAGCCCTTTTACCGGGTCAATTACAAGGACAAAAATTAACTAATGAAGGTTTAGAATTACAGAATCAAGAAAAACAAAATTCCTTGAATGCTACTCAATATCAAATTCAAATGAGAACTGATAGAATTAAAGCATATGAAGATGCTAAACAAAATGGTGGGATTGATGCAGGCTTAGATGCAATGCAGAATAAATTTTTAGATCAGGGAGATCATGAATCTTATTTAAAAATGGCAGAAGAGAGAGAAAAACTTCAACATAGAATTCAGCAAAATGATCAAAGTTATTTAACTAATATGGGTACTATGGCTCATACAATAATGACTACTGCTGGAACTAAAGGAATTACTCCTTTAGATGAATATAAAGAACAATATAAAGCTGGTACTATTAAAAGATTTGATCCTAAAGCCCCTTCTCCAGAATCATTTAAAAATAATGACCAATTTGAAGATACTTATATTCATCCTGTATTAGATAAAGCCTTACCATTTCAACAAGCTGAGGCCCAAAAACAACAAGAATTATTAAAAAATCAGTTTAATCAATCTACTTTATTAGTAGACTCTGCTCGTACTCGAGTTAAAGATGCTGTATCCAAATATGGAGCGAATTCTAAGGAAGCAAAAGAAGCAGCAGATGATTATAATATGAGTATCAAATATAGGAATAGTATTGTAGGTGGAAAAGGAGAATTAGGACAAATTGGAACTTCTCTATTAAAGAAATTTGGGTTTACTGATAAGTTTGAACAAACTCCGGCTGAAATTACTGGACAACCTACAACAGATTCTACATCAACTAACACTCCGAATAATTCCCCACAAAATACTAAACAAATTAATGGTATAATGTATATTAATCAAAATGGTAAATGGTATCAACAATGATGCAAGAAGTCTCTGATACTAAAATATTAGCTCAATTAAATGAAACTCAAACTTCATCTCCGACCAATCCGAGCTCTTCCACAACTAATTTAAAAGAAGTAACTGATCCAGATCTTTTAGCCAAATTAAACGGGAGCTCTACAGGTGTTTTAGGTAAAATAGATACTACAGCTATGAATCTAGGTCATGGTATTATTTCTGGTGCTCAATCTATCGGAGGAGTTACTCATACTTTATTGGATAAGGGAGCAGATGCATTTTATGGAAAACTTTTACATGATCAAACTACAGCGGACTTAGTAAAACAAGGCGTGGATAAAATTAGTTCTGGAGTTAATGCATTAGCTGAAAAAGGTAAAGAATTCTTTAGTCCTCAGAATGAATTTGAACAAAATGCTCAATCAGAAAATCCAAAATTATCTGGAGTTGCTGGAGCAGCAGGAAATTTATTAGGGAATGTAGTTGGAGGAAATATATTAGCTAAACCTGTTACAGCCCTAGCTTCACCTTTGACTGGAGCTATTTCTAAAGCAATTCCCTTCGTAACTAAAAGTCCAATGGTAGCGGGAGTTACTTCTAATGCTTTACAAGGAGGTATTATAGGAGTATCCCAAAATCCCGATAATCCTGGAACTGGGTTTACTTTAGGTGCAGCTACTGGAGGTTTAATTGGTGGAATAACTAATAAAATTGGTCATGAGGCGGATATAACTGCAAAAGTAGTTAATAGATCACTGGAAAATGCAGAAATTACAGGATCGAATCCTTACTCTATTGTCAATAGAGAGGCGATTAGAAAAGAACTAGCCAGTGGAGGGATTTCAGCAAAAAAACTGGATATACAACAAGAGATTAAATCTCAAATTGATAAAAAATTAGAGTCTAGTAGACCTGAAACTTATGATCCTAAAGACCAAACTCCTGTAACATACTTAAGTCAATTAAATCAAGACAGGTTTAAATGGGTGGCCAATAAAAAAGAAGAGTTATTTGCCCGGATTAACGCAGATAAAAATATTATAAGCCCCTCAACATATATTAAAACTTTACAAACTAATGCCGATAAGCTTAGATTGGGGCTTCCTGAGGAATCTTTACCAGCTAATCCAACTTTAAATGATCTTTTAAAATATAGAAGATTACTAGATGCTAAAATCCAGCAATCTTATAATGCTGCTAGACAGGGCACTATTTCTACAATTCCGGCTCAGGAGTATGAAAATTTAAGATCTGCATTAAATGTAGATATTCATAATGGAGCCAAATCAATAGGATTAGAAGATGAATTAAATAAAGCTGAAAGTTTCTGGAAAAAAGAATATAAACCATATGAGGTTTTTGATAAAAATTTAGGACGTTTTGTAACTGACCCAGAAGCGATGAATAAAACATTAAATGTGATTTCGAAACAACTAATATCTAAAAAACCTAATTATGAAAAAATTTCTGCTGTGGCTAATTCTTTTGGAGAAGACGGGAAAATTAAATTAGGTTGGGGAATATTACAGACTACATTAAATAAAGCTACTACTGATGGAGTTCTAACCCCTAAGACAGCTCTTGGGCAAATTAGAAACTTAAGAGCATCTGGCTTATGGGATCAATTTCCCTCAGAGATAAAAGAAACTGCTACTGGAATAGAAACAATTTTAAAACGCGGAAGTGAAAGATTACAAACAACAGGAATTCCTAAAGAAGAAAAAGGATTAACATTATTAAATCTTCCTAGTAAAATTGTTGGAGGAATGCTTAGATCCTCTACGGGTATCTCAGTTTTAAGATATTTAGGCAATAATCCCAATGCTAAAGATATGATAGATAAACTTTTAGTTGGTGGAACTGCTATGATAGCCGCAAAGCCCTCCAAATAGTTAAAATAATATTAGTAATCAAAGTACTAATAAATATTACAATAGAACTCACTATTAAATATAACCCAACAGCTAATGCCGGTAAGATTATAGAACCTGCATAAGCTATAAAAATTAATGAAAATAAACTAATCATATTAATTCTCTTCTTTATAAGAACATTATAACATATGCCAATAAATTTTCAACTATTAAATTCTCAACCACCACCAACTCAGACTCAAGTTGTTAATATCCCGGGTACTTCCTCTGGAGGAGATTCTGGTTTAGGGGGGATTTTATCTGGTGTAAAAGGGCTTCTTAATGGGATTTTTGGAAGTAATCCAGTATCTACAGCAAATAATGCTTTAAATATGTCCTTACAGAATATGAATCCAACAGATATTCCTAAAGCATTATTACCTAATTCAATGGGTAATTCTAATTTACCTAATTCAACGGGTAATACTCCTTTATTACAAAAGCCCAATTTAGCTTCTCCAGCAACTCAAATAAATAATACTATAAATTCTAATAATCAATTAGGAATTCCTCAAATTCAGCAAATGACTCAACGAGCATTTCCGAATAACCCTGTAATGCAACAAGTAGCCCTTACTCAAGCAACTCATGAATCAAATTTATTAAATAAACCATCTGGATTAGCAACTAGGAATAATAATTTATTTGGAATGACTGGAAACGGAGATAAAGGTTCTTCTGTATTAACTGGAAATCTGGACACAAGCCCTCAACACTTTGCTAATTATAGTTCTCCTTTAGCTAGTATGCAATCTTATGCTAATTTAATGCATAACCCTAGATATAAAGATGTTATAGCTGCTAAGACTCCTGAAGAGGCATTTAAAGCTTTACAGAACGCTGGATATGCTACAGATCCACATTATGCATCTCAGTTAACTGCTTTAAATAAACAACTTCAGGAAAAATTTGGTAGTTCACAAAATCTTCAAGTAAATACTAATAGAGCAATACAGGCCTCTCAAACTGGTGATCCCATGAAGGTAGCGGCACAATACTTAGGAGATGGGAGAAAAAATCATGCGGAAGTTTTAGGTAACTTTTTTAATAAATCTGGTATGGGGAATATAAATATTCAAACTACACCGTGGTGTGCCGCATATGTGGGTAGTGTACTTGAAGCATCTGGAATTAAAGGGACTCATAGTTTAGCAGCAAAGTCATATTTAAACTGGGGAACTCCCACTAAAACCCCAACTAAAGGTGATGTAGTGGTTTATAATAGTATGACTGGAGCAGGGCCTGAGCACGGACATGTAGGGTTTTTTGATAGTTTTGTACAACAAGGTGGAAAAACCTATATTAGAACGCTTGGGGGGAATCAAGATGGAAAAGTTTCTTATAAAAATTATCCTTTAGATAAAGTTGCTGGATTTAGACAACCCCCTACAGCTGAAGAAATTAAACAAAAAGGAATTCCAAATCAACATTTAACTGCAAATACTCCAGAAGAAGCAGGTATTCCCCCCTACCAACCAGGAAGTGCACAGCCAATGACTACACCTATAGTTAATAGATGGAATCAGGCTAATCCCTCCCCTTTAAAGATGCCTCCTCCACAACAAATGGCTCAGAATTCTTCATTATTAACTAACCCAGCATATGATCAATGGCGTCAGAATTTAGCTTAAGTTATAGAGGAATAAATCTCCAACCATCCGGTATTTTAGTTCTATATTTTTTTGCACGTCCTTCTTCACTTGAATTACAACCATCATAAAATACTTCAAAAATATTGTACTTTCTTTTTAGTTGCTGTATTGTTTTATCCTGAAATGCTCTTTTAGCTTCTGGTAATAAAATTAAATTTTTACTAAATAAAGACTTATAAGCATATAAAATATTCATATCAAAACTTCTTACATAGTCTTCGATAGAATAATGTTTTAATATAATAAAATTATATTTACTAATTCTCATTGAAAACCATGAGAATGGTTTAATTCTTTCTTGCCAAGAAATTTTAATTCCTAGAAAATCTTTAGTAATTTTATTAGAATTTTTAGAATGTTTTTTTGGCAATAAATTAAAAATTTTACCTATATTCCAAAAAATAGTAAAAAATAATTTAGTAGATATTGCTATATCTATATCATTCGGTTTTAATAAATCCCCATAAATAGAACTTCCAACGTGAGCAATTTTCATGTTTCTCTCCAAATTTAAAATTCTATTATTAATAATAATCCTTTCAATATTAATTGTCAATCCTATTCAAGCTATTAATGTGAATAATTATATTACTTCAGAAACTAATTTATATAATTATACTGGAAAATATATAATATTAGTAGCTTTTAATCTACCTTCTATTGAGAAGAGATTGTGGATTATAGAGAAAGAAACTCATAAAGTAATCTTGAATACTTATGTAGCTCATGGAATTGGTTCAGGGTCTGGGATTTATGCTACCTCGTTCTCTAATACACCCGATTCAAGAAAGTCTAGCCTAGGGGCATATATGACTTCTGGTGGGTATATAGGGAAACATGGATATAGTATCAGAATAAAAGGATTGGACAAAACTAATAATAATGCTTATAATAGAGTTATAGTTATTCATTCTTCTACTTATATTGGAAATGGAAAGACGGGACATTCTTGGGGATGTTTTGCAGTGCCAATTGAGGCCATGAAGACTATAAGAGATTTAATTACTGAACCAACTTTATTAATAGCTTATAAGTGAGGAGTATGGGTTTAATATTATTATTAGTTTTTATAATATCTTCTATCCATAGTATATATATAAATACTAAAAAAGATTTTATGAAGAACCCTTTTACATATATTTTGGGGATTTGTCTAGGTAGCCTATTAAGTATAAGTTTATTATATTATATTTATTAAGGAGAATTTATAATGAGTAAAAGTTACAGATATACACCAATTACAAGTAATACTACAACTAGAAGTAATAAATTATTTAAAAGATATGAGAATAGAAGAGCAAGAAGAAAAACTAAGGTATTAATTATTACTGGAGCAGAAATTTTTCCAATTAAACATAGCTATGGAAATGAATGGAACAGTCCTAGAGATGGAAAAATGTATATTGGAAACTTAAAGAATACTAACTCTAGGACTTTTTACTTACAAGAAATGAGAAAGTAATGTTATTGATTTGCTCTTTTTATCCATCCTGCTAAAAACTCCTGACTTTCAGGTCTATCTTTAACTAATTGTTCATAAAAATTTACACTTCTGCGTCTCAAAGAAGTTAAAAAAGCTTCTACATTTTGTTTATTAATTAAATTAATTGTTTCCTCCCCGATTATCCCATCTATTGTTACTTTAACTCTGCAATCATTTGCAAGCGCTTGCTGAGCAATTATCCCTCCTCTATAACTCCCCATATTCACACACATATCAAATAGTTTTCTAGCTAATAATTGGCTAGTTAATTCTCCTAGTTTGTTTTTATTCCAAAATTCATTTAAGTAAAAATTATGTACTTCATAAATTAATTCTGGATCTAGAATTCTTTCTTCATCTTCTAAAGGTTTGTAAGAATCAATAATTTCCCAACCTTTCCACATTGGATAATTCTTCCTAGAAATTCCTCTATAGGTTTCCTGTCCAGGATCATTAGGATTATCAGAATATCCCCCTTCATTTGTTAATATATAAGGTAAAGCAGATTCAAAAGAAGTTATCATTCTGGGAGCTCCACATCAGACTCATCTACTAATAGATCGATTAAAATCAGTAAACAAAGTTTTAGGGGCTATTATTATTTGATCACATGAATAACTATTTGCAAAAATAATAATAAATTTCATTCTAACTACATCTAATGGACAAACTGCCATATTTTGATTAACTATTTTTAATAATACATAAAGATTTTGATAATTATTACCCCGCATAATAGGATAAAATTTATTATTAAAATCTTTACAACCATTTAAATTAAATATTACCATTAAAATAATCAAAAAGGCACTGAATTTAAAAAACATGTTTATTTACCTCTAATAACAAGTCTATCATGATTAGCTTCTTTAATCAACCTTTTTAATTCATTCTCTGCTTCTACTTTATTTAGATCTTCTGCTAGAGTTTTAAACTTTCCATCAATTAAATTAGCTCGAAGTATAAATAAATGAGAGGAATTTATATCTGCAATACTATAGCAAAGAACTACATAATCAAAGTTAAAATACTCACCATTTAATAATTTTACAAACATTATAAAACTCCTAATAAGGGAGCTAATTTAATAGCTATAATAGTCCCTAATAAATTAATTGTAGAATAAACTAATAATACTATGAAGATTCTGCCTAAAATTTGACTTTGAATTGTTTTAAGAAAACGCATGAAATTGTCTCCTATCATAAAGATAATAAGTAGTTGAATGAGGATAATTAGGAAATATATAAACTTCATAATCATGTTGCAAATGATTTAATTCTATAGGTAACATAATACCTTTTTGAACACAAGGACTACTTAAACTAGTAATCTCTTCAATCCCTTCTTTTGAAGTATCTACACCCAAAGAAGTCTGTGCTAAGTGAAACATAATAAAAAATTTATTTTTGTTATCTATGCTATCAGCATAGCATACACTCATAGCATGCGCACTATAGGAATCTCCAATTAATACGAAATGAATAACTTTTCCAGTTAATTTACTCATAGATAAAACAGTAATAAATTTTACCATTAAATCTACCTCCCCTCCAAAACCCTTCCAATATAAATATATATCTTGATCCGGGGTGTTAATAATTTGAGATTCAATCTTATTCCAGATTAACTTATTAGAATCTTCAAATGTATCTGGGACTTTGGTTAAAAATCCGCAACAGTTTAATAATAAATTAAACCCTAAAATTAACGCTATTATTTTTTTAATCATTTTAAACCCTAATTATTAGAATTATTTAAATGGTTTCTAAATATTTCATTTTTTTGACTTTATATGTTGTAGGATGGATAAATCTAACCGGAATATTATTACTTATTGCAAATGTAAACTCTGCTTGAACCCCAGTTGATTGTTTATAAGCCTCCTGCAAATCCATATAAATCCATAATTCATCACATTTACTTAAAACAGTTAAATCTATAAGAGCCCAATCTTTGAATTTTGTAGAAGTTTTTTTCATAAATTGAGCAGTTAAATGTGACTGAGTTATAGGACCAAAAAAAGCATATTCAAATTTGTCCTGTAATTTTCCAATACATTGTGTTATATTCAAGAATCTTTCTACCATAATATCTTCTGATTTATGTGTATATGCAGAAGCTATATATATAAATTTAGTTAATCTCATTAATAAATATCCCCGTTTTGAGTAAGTTTGGTATTTTCATAAGGTTCTACAATTCTTCTATAAAATTCTCTACTAGCTCCATCTAAAGCTCCTAAAATATCATTAATAGTTTGATAAGACATCTTATGGACTTTTAAATAATCCTTAATTAATAAACTAATTTCATAATTCAGAGTTCCTGGACTATCTAATACAGGATCTAATCCTTTTGATTTTAAATTTAAATTTCTCAATCTACTTTCTGAAGATATATAAGGCATTATTTACCTCCTATTTTACGAATTAATTCTCCGGCTACTCCTTTAGAAGGTCGGTTATCTATTAAATTACCTGTCTCCATAGCATCTATATAAACTGCTAAACTAGCTAATGCTCCAGCTAAATGATGCTTTCCAGATTCAGGATCAATGTCTTCTCCATCTATTGTAGCTAATAAATGTCTTAAAGTAGCATCTAAATAATCATCGCCTGAACTTTTTTAGTTCTCCAGTTATAAGCTCCATATTTTCTAGCACCCTCTTTAAAGGCTTCAGCTAAATGAATTAATACTGAGGGGGGGACTAAACTAATGGGAGGTTTTTTATTACCTTCTAAATCTTTAGGATTAGTAGTAATTATTTCAGGTTCAATTAGATTTATATCAGGTACATGTTCTATTTGATAATTTTTTGGACTCATTTTTACCTCTATATTTTTAAATAATCTATATAATTATCACATCCATCGCTGATCTCTGCAGCAGTTCTCATTGCTAACTCTAATGTTGCACAGGAATTATACCCCAGTAAACTTTCTTCCGAATGAAGAATAGGTAAAGCACTTATAGATCCACAGCCAATAGCAAAAGGAATTGGAACTCTATCTATAGAAATACTCCCATTATCTTCTTCTACTTCAGGACTTATTATATCTAATATATAAGCCTCTTTTTCTAATATAATTAAAGCTTCTACATCCATTCCAAAAGGAATTACTAGATCTTTTTCTTTATTAGTCCAATTAAATTGTTTTATTAAGAAGGATCTTAACTTTGGAAGAAAATTAAAAAGCATGTATTCATTAATTATTTCTCCAGAAGAAAATTCTGGAGGAGTAAATCCAGACACTAATATATGGCATCCACCACCATTCCCAGAAGCTCCTATTAACATTCCATTATCTTTTAGTGCAATTTTAGGAACTGGGGAGGTATACCCTGTACCATAAGTGGTACTCACTCTCCTATCTCCAGCCATAATAATTTTCCCCCTCTGAGTTTTTATTACAGAGATACAAGTTTTGGATGTTCTTTGTTTTCTCATTTAAAACCTCAAAAATAATTTAGAGTTTTATTAAAGCTTGATTACCGCAATTGCAACAAGTTGGTTTTTTCTCAACTATTTGAATATTATATCTACTTTGTCTAGCTAATGCACATCTATCACATTTATATTCCTTATTTTTAAGGAGTTGTTCATATTCATTCTTAGTAATTAATTGTAGAATCTTAGTTATTGTAGCTTTTGGAAAATTAATGTAAGGTAGATCTAACCAAAAGATCGCGTCTGTATCTAAATTATCTTTTAATCCATAAGGTACCATTTTAACTTCTGGTTTAATTCCTAATTCAATTATATCTATCCAATCCTGGCGTACCATTTTAATCTTGCCTCCAAGTCCATATTGTTCTGACCTTGCATCTAATCCATGAGATAGAGTTTTAAATGAACTACTGCTAGTTTTATAGGTATCAATCATAAAGTCCACATTTAATGGAGGAAGTCTAAGTTTTTTAGCTCTTTCTTGCACTACTTTAATATCAAATGCTTTTCCATTTTGAGCTATAACTAAATCACATTTATTTACCTTATTTGTAATCCAAGATACTACATCAGAATCATCAAATATACCCGGAATATTATTTTTTTTATCTGGTTTTCTTATAACTTTCCAAGCTTTATAATCACTTTCTTTATCTAAAGAATACATAAATTGAGCTGTAATTAATTGAGTTTCATTGACCACTTGGTCATGAGCAATATACTGATTAGGTCCCGTCCCCCAAACTCTAGCGAGAATGTAAGAAGTTTCCACATCAAACACTCCAACTTTAATCTTCTTTTGTTCCACAGCATTTCTGAATAACTTAATTTGATCTTCTGTAAGAAGCATTAAAAATCTCCATTAATTAAAACTCTAATAGCTTTAACAACATCTAAGGCATCATCTAAAGCTTTATGAGTAACCCCAGAATTACCTATATATTGATTAATTTCTGACAATGATGGAATATATCCAAATTTAGAATAATAACAACTTCCAATATCTAAAATTCGGTGATGATATTTTATAGTAAACCCATTACTAATTAAAAAAGGTATATCAAAATTAGCTACATTTTTCCCAGCAAATGTGGGAGTAATGCCGTTATCTTCTTCAATTATTTTTTCAATCCATTTCTCAAATTCTATAACTATATTAGAACATATTTTATTTTCTGATATTTCTTTTAATAAATTAGAGTTTAAAGATAATGCAAAAGCATTACCTGAAAATCTAATGTTCGGTGATATAATCCGGAATGTTTTTAAATCTTTTATTTTGGATACTCCATCATCATACACAGCACCAATTTCTAAAATCTGATCTTTTTCTGGGTCTAATCCAGTTGTTTCTAGATCTAAAGCTATATAAGGTTTAATTTGCATATTATTTCCCCTTCTTAACCTTTTTTAATATATAAGTTACTTCTTTTTCTGGAATAACTAATCTTTCCAATTTTAGTACTTTATATAATTCTTTAAATTGTAACTGTATTTCTTCTTTATAATCTAAAAATTGCTTAAAATCACATGACGGTTCATGAGTACCAAACTTTATTATATACAATCCACCACAAGTACATTTCATATTATTTATCCTTGAATAACTCTGGATTTTCATAAATATTACCAATTATTTCTAGATTCCTTTGGATATGTGAGGCATCAAATAAATCATAGCATGTATATCCCCGACAAGCAGAAGTTAAATATTTTCCGGTATAAGTAGGTCCTTTATAAGTATCTACAGTAAAGGGTAAAATTTCTGCTAAAAATGAATAAAACCATTCAGAAGCGTCTTTCTTCACTATATCCCCTTCATAAATATCTTTACCTTGTTTATCTTTTAATCCCGTGTATTGGTGATGTGGAAATTCATCAATTTGTTTTCCTTCATATACTAAATATCCCTGATCAGTACAATGTACCCCAATATAATAAAATATTTTCTCTTCTGGATCCCAAACTCTAAATTTATTTACTCTCATATTTATTTTTTATACTCCATACAAATAGGACAATATTTAAATACTATTTTAACTATATTTCCAATTAATAGATTCAAGCATTTCTAATTGTTTTTCTACTCTTTCTATTCTTTTAATTCTACTATTATGAGATTTTTTATGCCAGGATTGGATAGTAGAAGCTCTCCATTTTTCATATTTTCTTTGACCTTCTAATATATCTGTTTTAATATAGCCTAATAATTGGCATAAAAATAAGGAAAAAAGATCACAATCTTGTTCTTCATGTACATCTCCATCATATCCATTACTAACATGTCCTAAAACATGATGCCCCAATTCATGTGCTAAAGTAAATGCTATATTACTACCTGTTTGATCGTGTTCTATTAATTTTAAACCTAAATTTATACACCTTGTTGGGGCTATGGCACCTTTACTTAAATCATAGTTATGGTAATCTTCTCCACCATAAATAAATAAATCAATACCATTGTATTCTTTAGGACATAACTTAAGTAGTTTATTAAAAATTTTATAGGCATCTTTTATATTCATTTTAACTATCCTCTAAATATAAGTTTACTATTTACATAACTTATCTTTCATATGATCTCCAATTCTTTCAATCTTTTTCTACAACTTAATAATTTATTAATTTGATCAAAACTATTAATAAAAAAACTAAGATTATTAATTAATTCTGCAATACTAGAAGCAACCTGCATAAACACTCCAAAACTTATCTTACCACTAAAATATACAAATAGCAAGAGAATATGAGGTATTATAATAGTTATTTGATTATAAAAACTTTGAAAGTATTGTAAATATTTTAAATTTTTATATAAAATTCTATTATTATTATGAACCTTTTTGTAATTAATTTTTGTTAATATTTGTCGAAATTTAGCCTCAACAACTTGATTTAAATAATTCAATTTTATTAAGGGGCTGGCAATCTTAGAAGCTAAGAAAGTTCCTAATAAAGCATAGCTTAAAGAAATTAAAACATAATACCAGGGTAATTGGATAAAAATAATTAATATAAAAATTCCAATCATTAAAACACTTTTAAATAATCCAGTGCTTAATTGAATTAATAATTGTGGATATACATTACAATCTTCCTGAACTCTTTGAGAACCTCCCTCAATTTCAGGATGATTATTTAAAGTCAAGGCAATTTTAGTTAATTTAGTACGGTAATATAAACCTAGTATATTACCTATATAATTTCCATATCCTGAAAGTAAACAACTTAATAAAGCAGCTATACTAAATTCTCCAAGATATAGTAACCAAGAGTAAAATTGTTTATTTGATAAAGCCTGCCAGTACCACTCTCTCCAAAATCCTATAAATCCACCAATCCCACAATCACAGAGTGAAAAGAGAATTAAGAGTATTAAATAGTATTTTAATTTAAATTTTTTCATTTAATAACTCTGGATTTTCATAAATATTACCTATAATTTTTATTGTATTTAAATTTGTATTAAAATTACTATATTCATCATATTGAAATTCTCTAAATCCAAATATTAAATCAATATCTTTAATAACTGTTTTATATTTAGTTTTTTTATCAAATTCAATTTTATATTCTATAATATCACCCTCATAAATCTCTTTACCCTCTTTATCTTTTAATCCAGTGAATTGAAAGATTGCATAAGGACTACTTAGCTCTTTCGGAAAAGATTTTAAAGAGTACTGATTAACTGTATATTTTTTCCCTGGTCCAGGTTGTATAACCTTAAATTTAAAATCTTCCAAATCTCTGCAGTTGAGTTCTTTCATATTTAATTTCCTAAAATTAATTTAAATCCAAGGTTTATTTTTTATTTGAGTAAGACCTAAATCAGGATTAAATTTAGGTTTTTTAAAAATGACTAAGAACTCTTTAGTTTCATCTTTATGGAATGCTCTTACAGTTGGCAGCATTGTTTCATACTGTTGAATATCAGTTACAAACATTACTCATTACCTCGATTTTAATGTTCGGCTTCATTATATTTCCCCTTTTAAATAAAAATTAGTAAAATAATTATAAGTGTTTTCTAATTGTTGTCTATTTCTATGCCCATTATTTGTTTTTTCAAAACCCTTTAAAGCTGTATTGCACATAAAACATA
>Ga0105240_10007183_pt1 | contig 16221 bp, 16 predicted proteins | sample KBSC54metaG_FD_80426 | JGI IMG/M metagenome (GOLD analysis project Ga0105240, IMG submission 80426) | Corn rhizosphere microbial communities from Kellogg Biological Station, Michigan, USA - KBS C5-4 metaG | ecosystem: Host-associated > Plants > Roots > Rhizosphere > Soil | place: Michigan, USA... | reverse complement strand
TCGGGGAGACCCGGACCGTGATCGCGAACAGTGATGCGCGCGAACGCCCTTGCACCCGTAGTTTCGCGGCTCAGATGAATCTCCACCTGGGTTCCTGGTCCCGTGTAGTGAATGGCATTGCGGACCACGTTCTCAATGGCGCTGTGGAGGAGCTCGGGGTTGCCGTGAACGAGGCAGTTGCTCTCAATGACGAGCTTTACGCGGTCTTCAACGGGGTGAGATTCAAAGTTGGCGTCGCGAGCTATCTGGATAACGAGTTCGGCGGGATCGACCTGCACCATGGGGATTTCACGAGCAGAAACATCGAGTTTGGCAATGGTCAGCAGCCGCCCGATCATCTCATCCAGCAGAGCCGTGTCCTGTTCGGCCTGCTCGAATGCGGGGTCGTCGCCCTTGCGCTGACGGGCGAGGTCAAGTGCAATGTTCAAGCGTGCCAGCGGCGACCGCAGCTCGTGAGAAACATCGGAGATGAGCTGGCGTTGTCGCGAGACGAGGTCCTCAATGCGGGCGGCCATTGAGTCGAAGTCGCGCACCAGATCACCAAGTTCGTCGTTCCGCGGCGCCATGCGTGCGCCGGCCCGCGTACTTAAGTCTCCCGACGCGAGCTGATGGGCGGCTTCGCTCAATCGCAAGATAGGAGTGGTAAGATAGCGCGTCAGGAGAAAACAAATCAGGCCGGATACGAAGAGCGCGACCGCCCATTGAAGCGCAAATCCCAACCTGGTTAGCCTCGGACCAGCACGCGGAATCTGGGGCGGCAGCTCCGTGGCAAAGATGTACTCGCGTCCGCTGCGGCTCTTCAGGATCAGTGCCACACGCCCCACCCCAGCTCTGATGCCGAAGTCGGGAACGCCGGGAGCGCTGAGATTCGGGAGCATGTCAGCGACCGCATTGCAGTCTCGTCCGGCCAGTATGTTGCCGGATCTGTCGAAGATGCAGGAATTCAGGAGATTGTCGCGTTTGAGCAGAACAAGGTACTTGACGGCGGCTACCGGGCCGCTCTCTTCATATATCTGAATCGCACTTTCTCCCGAGCTTCGCGCCTTTTCGATTAGCGATGCATGCCACTGGTAAGGCGAGCTATGTGCCCGAATCCAGAATGTGATTGCCGACGCGATCGCGGTGATCAGCACAGTGGCCCAGAACCAGAGGAAGATCTTGAGCAGAAGACTGCGGTGCGTCCTATTCATCTCACCTCAGCCCGTGCGACGAACAGATAGCCGCTCCCGCGGACGGATTTGATTCGATGACCGTTTTCTGACGGCCCGAGCTTCTTGCGAATGTTGCTGATGTGGACGTCGATGACGCGATCGAATGGGCCAAGTTTGCGCCCAAGAACAGACTCGGTGAGTTGTTCACGCGTGACAACGTGACCGGCCTGTCGGAGAAGCGATTCCAGCAGAGTGAATTCGACGCTGGTCAGGTTTAGCGGTATCTCATTAAGAGATGCCTCTCGCGATTGAGGATCAAGGCGTATGTCGCCATGGATCAGCGGGCTTGCGGATGCGGCGGTGTTCGAACTGCGGCGGAGGATTGCGCGGATACGAGCGATCAGCTCGCGCGGATTAAATGGTTTGGGAACGTAATCGTCGGCGCCGATCTCGAGACCCAGAATTTTGTCGATGTCTTCGCCGCGTGCGGTGAGGATGAGGACGGGAATGGGTGACTTCGTTCGTAGTCGCCGCAAGACGTCGAGCCCACCCATGCCAGGAAGCATCAGGTCGAGAACCACGAGAGCGTGTTCGAGCGAGAGGGCCCGTTCGAGCCCGCGTACACCATCGTGTACTGCCTCAATGGTGAAACCCTCGCTGCCGAGGCGCTCTTCCAGCAGCCTGCATAACTGAACATCATCATCGACGATGAGAACGCGATCCATCTGCACAGAGGTCCCTACGCCTTCGATGGTAGTTCAGATGAACTTTCACGCTCTCAGCATTTACAAATCTTTACTCTGCTTTGCCAATCTTGACCGCACGCACTTCGTACCGCTGCTGGAATCGTGATGTGCCACCGTCGCGGCCGTGCAAGTGAGCGGATCGCACGGACATCAAGGAGGAGAGTATGAAACGTGTCAAGTCAGTCATGGCTGGATCCCTATTGGCAGTTCTGATCGCGGGTGCAGCATTCGATGGAAGACTAGTTGCCCAGAACGGGCCGGGCGAAATCTTTACCGTGCCATTTGCGTTTACTGCCGATGGGCATCAGATTCAGCCGGGAACCTACGAAATCAGGCGCGATTCCAGTCAGTTCCTGGTGTCGATTCAGAATGTAAAAACGGGAGATAAGCAGCTCTTCAGCGTACGTCCGGAGCAGCGCGCGGGTGTCTCCCCGAAGGGGCTCCTGGTGTTTCACGGATGCAGTGACCGGAAGCAGCTGAGCGAATTTCACGTTCGAGGGACGAGTCTCTTTAGCGCGACCATGGATTCACAAGCCGGCAGCAACCTGCACAGGGAGAGCTGTTCACGGCAAGAGGTGGTCACGCTTGCGGCACGATGATGACCGAATCAGGCGCGCGCGACCGGGGGCATGCCTTCCGGTCGCGGCGGCTTGGATCAGCGATCCGCCGTCTCCTTCTAGTTCAGAGGGGTGATCGGCGGTGCTCAGAGGATTCGTCACATAAGGTTTGACAGGGAGTTTCAGTCAGACTATGTTCCCCTAAGATAATTATGGAAAGCATTCACGATTCGGGTGATTTGATTCCGGGGACGCTGGAGATGCTGATTCTGAAGGCGCTCTATCGTGGTCCGCAACACGGGTATGCGGTTGCGGAGTGGATTCAAGGCACTTCTCAGCAGGTGCTCAAGGTGGAAGAAGGCGCGTTGTATCCCGCGCTGCACCGCATGGAGTTGCGCGGCCTGCTGAAAGCCAGGTGGGGCACATCTGAGAACAATCGCCGGGCCAAGTTCTACGACCTGACTGCCGAAGGGCACAAGCAGCTGCATACGGAATCGCGCCGCTGGGCACGGTTATCGTCGGCAGTTGCATTCGTAATGCAGGCATCCTGAAGCCGCGAAGAGGTTTGTTATGAAACAGCAGTGGCACGAGCTCATGCTTCGTTCGAGAGCAATCTTCGTGAAGCGCCGGATGGAAAAGGAGATGGCGGAGGAACTTGCTTTTCACCAGGCGATGCTGAAGGAGAAGCTTGTGCGCCAGGGTGCCTCTCATGAAGAGGCGGAACGAACTGCGCGCCTGCGCTTCGGCGACGGACGGCGGTGGCACGAGCGGCTGAGGGAACTGTGGCAGTTCAGGTGGCTTGAGAACCTGCGCCGCGACCTGAAGTATTCGCTCCGCGTCCTTCGCAAGTCGCCGGGATTTACGTGCGTTGCGATTCTGACGCTGGCTCTTGGAGTCGGGGCAAATACGACGGTCTTCTCGATTATTAACGGGCTGCTGCTGCGCCCCTTACCGGTCCCAGAGAGCGATCGGTTGGTTGTCCTCGGCATCGCGCAAGACCAGCCGAATCCATCGTATTCGTTCCCCGAGCCGCTGTTTCGAGCGTTGGAGAGTCGACACGAGGCATTCTCATCCGTGTTTGCGTCGTTCTCGACCGAGGCCGATGTCAAAGCCGATACCGGAACGGAACGGGCTCGGCTGCAAATGGTGAGCGGCGACTTTTTCAGCGGTCTTGAAGTGGCCCCGCTCATGGGACGAGTCCTGACGCGCGCTGATGATTCCAAGGGCGGCAGCCCGGCCGGGTTTGCGGCGGTGATCAGCGACTCTTTCTGGCAACGCTGGTTCAATCGTGCTTCCAACGTGGTCGGGCAGAAGATTCGGGTCGATAACACCGTATTTACCGTGGTGGGAGTGATGCCCAAGCGGTTTATGGGAGTGAACCCGCTGGAGCGCCCCGAGATCTTTGTGCCGCTGGCGGCGGAGCCGGCAATGGATGGCGCCCAGAATCTTACTACTGCGGGACTACATGCATGGTGGCTGAACACAATGGCGCGCTTGCAGCCCGGGGTGTCGCCGGCACAGGCAAATGCGCAAGTGGAAGCCGCTAGCCAATCCATTCTGCGGGAGAGGGCGCCAGACGCCAATTGGCTCAGCAAGCGGGAGGGCGAACACTTCCACTTTGTGGCCGAGCCAGGCTCGGCTGGTTTCACATACATCCGCCTCATTTTCCGTAAGCCGCTGGTAGCCGTGTTTGCAATGTGCGGAGGAGTTTTGCTGTTGGCTTGCCTGAACCTTGCCAGTCTACTTATGGCTCGAGGCGCAGCCCGGCAAAAGGAACTGGCCACTAAGCTCTCTATGGGCGCGACGCGGGGCAGGCTGATTCAGCAACTCCTGCTGGAGAGCCTGCTGATTTCCCTTGCGGGAACTGCAGCAGGACTTGCCGTTGCGCCAGCGATCGGAGAGTCGCTCTCCGCGCTCTTACTCGGAGGCCAGACTGAGATCAACATCGATACGAGGCTTGACTTGCGCGTGTTTGCATTCGCAGCACTGGTTTCACTGGCGGCTACATTGCTGGTGGGCCTCGTGCCGGCATTGCAAGCGACATCGAGCGGGCTGAATGAGCAGATGAAACAAGGGCAGCACACCACCCAGGCGCAGGAGAGGAACAGGATGCTTCCGCGCGTGATGATGGCTTTTGAAGTCGCGCTTGCCTTGATGCTCGTGGTTGGAGCGGGCTTGCTTACTTCGAGCCTCGTCAAGCTCTACCGGTCCGGTGCCGGATTCGACCCTCGCGGTCTTGAGAGCATCGCCATCAGCATGGACCATCAGGCGCTGCGCGGCGAAGCATTGATGCAGTTTTACCGGCAGGTTGGAGAAGAGCTGGCGCGCCAGCCGGGAGTAAAGGCGGTGAGCTGGCAATGGGTCGTTCCTCTCGCTCACATGACATGGGATGAATCCTTCTACGCGCCGGGCGGGAAGGAGGAAGACATTCACGAGAATTCCATCGCTCCTGACTACTTCAAGACCATGAGGCTTCCCATGTTTGGCGGCAGGGATTTTCGCTGGAACGATCGTGCAGCTAGCGGCCAGAAGATCATCATCAATCAGGCGGCAGCAAACCTGCTGCTCCCCGGCCGTAACCCACTTGGACAAGTGCTTAGTAAGAAGGATAAGGGCAAGGTCATCCCATACGAGATCGTCGGCGTCGTGGGAGACGCGAAGTACGAGGATATTCGGCAGGCGGCGCCGCCCACTATCTACCACCCGATGACCCAGGCGGACGCAGAGCAGCCGCCCTCGTTCAATGCAGTAGTACGCCTGGAGGGAGGGTCTGGGGAGTTGGCTTCCGCGGCACGCGCAATCGTGCAGAAGATCAATCCAGAGATTCCAGCGCCCAAGATCAGTTCGATGGAGACGATGGTAGACGAGTCTCTGAGCGCGGAGAGAACCATGGCGTTGCTTTCGGGGTTCTTCGCCCTCTGTGCGCTTATGGTGACGGCGATCGGATTATACGGAACGCTCGCCTATGCTACGGCCCGGCGTACGGCTGAGATCGGAATCAGGATGGCGCTCGGCGCGAAGAGGATGCAGGTGGCGCGAATGGTCTTCGCGCAGAATAGCGCGGTGGCGTTGGCTGGCTCGGCGGCGGGGCTGGCGTGTGCTCTTCTCGGGTCGAAGCTGCTGTCGAGTTTTCTTTACGGCACGTCTGTGCGCGATCCGTGGATATTTGCAGGGGCAATTGTGGTGCTGGCTCTCATTGCGAGTGCTGCGTCCCTGCTGCCGGCGTTGCGAGCTGCCCGCATTGAACCGGTGCGAGCAATTCGTTGCGAGTGAAGCGCCGTCCGGCGCAATGCGCCTGATGCTTTTGGAACGTCAGTTGGATTTGTGCTGAGAATTAGCTTGCCCGGGAGATGCTTCTGACGGGTATGCTCGTTGGCATGGATTCCCTGAATTTGCTGCGCGGGCGGCCGGTGCCCCGCAGCTTGTGGTGTGTTATTGCCGCGGTCTGGGCTCTTTGTGTGTTTGCGAGCCTGGCATCTGCAGAGTCTCAACAGGCGTCGACGCCTTCGATCAAGATTGAAGCGCTCGGTAAAGGAGCGGCGCCGCTGGACGGCCCGTGGCAGTTTCACCTGGGCGACAACCCTGCGTGGGCGGAACCGGGAATCGATGACGCCACAGGCCATGACGGTTGGGAGCAATTGAAGGCGGACGCCCCCTGGGGAGCGCAGACCCATGCGAATACCGAAGGCTACGGGTGGTACCGCCAGCATATCGACTTAACACTGGCGCCGGGCGCACCGAGCGATGTGGCGCTTCTGATTCCGGCGATCGACGATGTTTATGAGTTGTATTGGAATGGGCAGCCGGTCGGACATCTCGGTTCGTTCCCGCCGCGAGTGGATTTTCAGAGCGCAATCCCAGCGCAGACCTACGGCTTGGGTCCGGTGCGCAGCGGAGTGCTGGCTGTCCGCGTGTACAAGGCACCGTTTGCCTCGAATGACGATGGAACGGCGGGTGGGTTTGAGGGTGTGCCGATCATCGGCAGTCCCAAGGCCATCGCGGTCATCAAGGACTCGCTCGACTACAAGTGGCTTCGCGGGCAGCAGTCCCGGTTTGCGCTGACTGGGCTGTACGGAATCGTGTGCCTGCTGAGCTTCTTCGCGTGGATGCGCAATCGCAGTCAGCCTCTGTTGCTGTGGATGGCCGTATATGCGCTGATGCCAACGCTGGAGCTGTTTTTAAATGGCATGCGGCTGCAGGTATCGACGATCCTGATCACGTTCCTGGTGCAGTTTGCAATTCAGCTGCGTGAGTTCTCGCAGTGGTACGTACTTATCTACCTGCTGCAGCTGGATGATCGCCCGCGCCTGATGCGGTGGATCAAGATGTTTGCAATCGGGTCACTGGTCGCCGGTGCCGTGGACGGGAGTCTCGGCATGTTCTACGGCGTGATGGCGAAGACGACTTTTCAAATCACCGATGCTTCCCTGACGTTCCTGATTCTTCCCGGGGAAGCGATTCCAATTGTGCTGGTGCTGCTGGCCGTGATGCGCGGTCGCAAGTTGGACCGTGCGCGATGGATTGTGGCGAGCATTGCTCTGCTGAACGACGTTACCTATGCGGTGTCGAATATTTCGCAACAGGGCGAACGATTCACCCACTGGCCGCTTGCGGGCTGGCTGCAGAACGCGCATGTGACGGTGTTCGGAAATACGATCGGGCTGCAGTTCGCGCTGCGCACGGCGCTTTTCCTGGCCATTGTGTATGCGGTGTTGCGCTACGCGATCGACTACCGGACGCGGCAGAACGCACTGGAGCGGGAATACCAGAATGCGCGAGAGGTGCAGCAGGTGCTGGTGCCGGAAGCGCTGCCCGCGGTTCCTGGTTTTAACCTAGCGAGTGCCTACAAGCCGGCGCGCGAGGTGGGCGGCGATTTCTTTCAGATCTTGCCTATGGACGGGGGCGGGGCGCTCGTGGTCATCGGAGACGTGAGCGGAAAAGGAATGCCGGCCGCGATGACCGTTTCGCTGCTGGTGGGGACGGTGAGGACGCTCGCACACTACACACAAAGCCCCGGCGAGATCCTTACGGCGATGAACTACCGAATGCTGAACCGGAGCGCGGGTGGGTTCACGACCTGCCTTGTTGTACGGGTGGATGCCAACGGCAAGTTGACGATCGCCAACGCCGGGCACCTGGCGCCTTATATCAAGGGACACGAACTGGCCGTGCATGGAGGAATGCCGCTGGGGCTCGAGGCGACACGGAGCTACGCGGAGTCGACGTTCATGCTGCGCGCTGACGAGCAGCTCACGATGCTGACCGACGGCGTGGTGGAGGCCCGGAACAGGCAGGGCGAGCTGTATGGCTTTGACAGGACGGCGCAGATTGCCATGCATTCAGCAGAGGCAATTGCGAACCTCGCGCGGGAGTTTGGCCAGGAAGACGATATTACGGTCCTGACACTGAGCCGGATTGCGACAGCCGAAATGAGAGAGCCAGAGCTGACTCCGGAAGCGCTGACGCCCTCGCCCGCGTAAGCCGGGGTAACATCCGAAAGAGTGACCAGCGTCATTTGAATTGTTGACGCTGCGAGTACCATCGCTCAGCAATCGGGCGACCAAAGCATGTGTATATCGCAGTAACTAGCTCCTATGTGGGATCGGAGTTGCTGCGATCGGGGCATTCCGAAAGTACCGGACAGGGTCGATATTCACTTCACAGACGCTCGGAGAGTTCCCCCGAACCGAACGTTGAGGCAGTGTAAGGAGGCCCTCCGTGGGTTTGCTGCGCGACGAGAGCGGTTATGTGCTGGTGCTTGGAAGACCCCGGCTGATGGTGGTGGGCGGGACCGCGGTAGCGAAACAAGAACCGGCCAGACCCGCTTCGATGCCCGTAGTGGTGGCCTCCTGTTCTGTGCCTCACTACTGTTTCTTTTGCTCGTGGTGTGGTGAGCAGGCTCTGCTGCCGACGGATCGGCTGGGATCACCCTTCGGCAACCCCGATGCGCGGAAGATTGAAGCGCAGTCTATTGCATCGGTCTGCATGAAGTGCAAACACATTTCGAATTACTCGATGTTCCGCAACTGCCGGGGATTTGACACGCGGCATCGGGTGACGCATGCGCAGCGAAAGGGCGAAACTGTCCTGCTGAACTGGTTGCGCTGCGAGGAGCCCTTGTGCGTCAGACCGGTTCCGCTTTTCGTGAATACGGATCCGGACACGCCGCTCTTCGAGGCGGACGCTGCAGGCTGGTACTGGGACGAATTGACCTGTTGCCTTGGGCATCCGGCCAGGCCGATTGCCCTGGATCCTACGCTGCATCTTCCGCTACGCAGCTCCAACTGGCTGCGCTGATGCTGTCATGTGCTCTTGATGGGCCACCGGTTTCCGAAGCACATTTGGATGTGAGAGAATCCAGCCATTCCTGATTTCCCCGTTCCTGAATCCCTTCTGGAAAAGGTAGGCGTATGGCCCAAGGCGCCGCAGTCTCTCAACTGACGCTCGATGTCGAGCGCAATGGCGATGTTTTCACAGTGAAGTGCCACGGCAAGCTGGTGCTGGGCGTGTGCGACGTGCTCGCAAACAAGGTGAAGGAACTGATTCCGCAGTCGAAGCGGATCGTGCTTGATTTGACCGATTTGTCGCTGATGGACAGCATTGGGCTCGGTACGCTGGTGCGGCTGTACGTATCCGCGAAGGCGGGCGGCAGCTGTGTGGTGCTGATCAATGTGGGGCCGCGGATCAGGCAGCTGCTGGGCATTACGAACTTGCTGTCGGTGCTGACCGACATGTGCGAGCAGGGCGTGAATATACGGTTCTGACTCATCTGGAGAATGCAGAAAGCAGGTCGTTCACTGCGCCGGAGAAGGACGCTCCGTTCCGACAGGCGCTCCCCAGCCGTGATTTATCCTTCGGGGGGATGTCCCGCAAGACTCTATCTGTCGCGATGATCGCCATGAACGAGGAGGCGAATCTGCCCCGTACGCTTGAAAGCGTAAAGTGGGCGGACGAAATCGTCGTGGTCGATTCGGGGTCGCGCGATCGGACCATTGAGATTGCTAAATCATTCGGCGCGAAGACGAGTTTTCACGAGTTCGGGGGGCATGGAGAGCAGAAAAACGTCGCCCTCGATCTGTGTTCGAGCGATTGGATTTTGCTGTTGGATGCCGACGAGGTGCTGACGCCGGAGTTGCAGAGGGAGATCCAGGAACTGTTGGCGGGAGAGCCGAAGTTCGATGCCTACTGGATTCCGCGGTTGAATCTGTACTTCGGGAAATGGATGCGCCATGGTGGGTTTTATCCCGATCGCAAGCTGCGCTTGTTCAAGCGCGGGGTGGCGCGGCTGAGCGAGGGTGTGGGGCCCCATTCCACTCCGCAGTTTGCCGGGCCCGGGGGCAAGCTGAGGGGTGACATGCTGCACTATGCCTATCCAACCATGGGCATCTATCTGGAGCACATGGACCGCTACAGTTCAGAGATCGCTCAGCTGCTGCACCGGCGAGGGAAGGACAGCCGGAGAGTGGGCGAGTTCGTGTGGAATACGGTGCTGAATCCGGCGGCGACGTTTGTATACAACTACTTCTTCCGGCTGGGATTTCTGGACGGGCGCGAGGGGCTGATTCTGCACATCAACCACTCGGTCTACGTGCACTGGAAGTTCATTAAGGCGTGGCGGCTGGGGCGGGGGAAGGAATAGTTTTCAGTTCATAGTTCGTAGTTCACAGTTGGCTCGACGCAGGTGGAGGCTCTTACTGTGAACTGCGAACCACGAATGGTGTTCTAGATGTGGCAGCTAGCCTGGCCACGCTTTTCCAGATATTTCTGGTGGTACTCTTCAGCGCGCCAGAAGGTCTGTGCAGGCTCCACCTTGGTGACGATGCGCTTCGGGCTGTAATGGCCCGAGGTGGTGAGCTGCTCGATCTTGGCTTTGGCCTGCTGCTCCTGATCAGGCGAATGGAAGAAAATCGCGGAGCGGTATTGCGCGCCCCAGTCCGGGCCCTGACGGTTAAGGGTGGTGGGGTCGTGCAGGCTGAAGAAGGCGTCCAGGAGCTTTTCGTAGCTGATCTTCTCGTTATCGAAGTCGAGCTCGACGACTTCGGCGTGGCCGGTCTGGTCGGTGCAGACGTCTTTGTAAGTGGGGCGGTCGAGGCTGCCGCCCTCGTAGCCGACGGCGGTTGCGGTGACGCCCGGGATGGCTGCGAAGGTGGCTTCGACACCCCAGAAGCAGCCCGCTCCAAATGTGGCTTTTTCGATGCTCATATATGTCTAGATGCTCCAGCGGCCTTCAAAGTAACAAGATGCGAATGGAGCGCGGCAACTCATTTTTCTGCGTGAGACTTGCGCCGGGCTGATCTCTGGTTCCACTGCTTGGAGACAGAAGCGAGGTATTGCTGGAGGTCCTCGAGGGGATCCGGTTCAAAGCTGAACAGGCGTTCCCGCCCGGATTGGGCGCTGGAGACGATGCCGGCACGCTCGAGTACGCCAAGGTGCTTGGTGATGGCCTGGCGGGTGAGCTTGGAGTCGTCGGCCAGCTGGGAGATGGAGGCGGGCTCGCCGGTGCAGAGCCGGGCAATGAGTGCAAGGCGGGTTTTGTCGCCAAATGCGGCGAAGACGCGCGCCTTGGCTTTGGGCTTGGCAGTGATGCGCTTACGGGTTTTGCGGGACATGGCTCTCGATCATAGGCCGAAAACGGGGCTTTGGGCAACTCGCGGGTTGCGTATCATCCCGGGCGTGTCGCGCCTCTACTCCATATTGACTGGTTTGTTACTCACTATTCACTCGCTTTGCTCCCGGTTCTTCTGAACTTGTTGGCCCTGTCGAACTCCTCGCGCAACTCGGGTGTGCGCAGGTTCTCGCGGATATGAGCAATGTGCTGCTCCAAGCTTTGAAGGGTCGCGTCGATTGCCTCGGTATTCGTGAGGGCGATATCACGCCACATCGAGAACGGACTTGCGCCGAGACGCGTCATCTCCCGCAGAGCCCGTCCGCCCACATCCTTCAACTCGGGGGCGTCACCGACGCGATCCTGCAGCAGGGCACTCAATGCCGTCGCCATGAGCTGCGGCAGATGACTCACCCACGCCACCAGTTCGTCATGCCGCTTTGGCTCAAGATCGATACCGCGGGCGCCCATCGCCACAACCCACTCGCGCCAGCTACGTGCGAGTTCAGTTGCCCGATCTGACCTTTGCCACGCAGGAAAATCCGTAAACAGCCAAACCGCTCCGCGAAACAAGTCCGCGTCTCCGAGTTCGGCTCCGCCGCGTTCTTTCCCTGCCATTGGATGTCCCGGCAGAAATCCGGCTCGCTCGGGCGTATTGAACAACCGGTCGGCAGCCTCGGTGATCTGCCCCTTCGTGCTCCCCACGTCCGTTACAAGCTGTTCGGGCCCAAGGACGGTCGAGAGCTGCTCCATCAGATCCAGCGTGGCGTAAATCGGGACCGAAATCAGGACAACCTGCGACTCGCGCGCAGTGACGATCGGGTCAGCGCCGATCCAATCAAGAGCGCCCATCTTCTGCGCCGTCTCGGCATGAGCCCGGTTCCGGTTCCACCCGACGATCTCGCCCCGGAATCCTGCTGCGCGCAGGGCAAGACCTGCCGATGTCCCGAGCAAGCCCGTGCCCAAAATCGCGATGCGCTCCATGTGGCGTTCCTTCCGTTCAAAGAAGCGGTGGGGCCCAGGTCTCGATTGTGAGACCTGGGACGACAATCACGCATGCAATAAAACCGCGAACTCCGATCCTACAGCGTCCTGCCGACCGCCTTCGCGATCACCCGCAGCTCCTTCACCAGTTTTTCAAACTGATCCGGATACAACGTCTGCGCCGCATCCGATGCCGCCTTGTCTGCATTCGGGTGCACCTCCACGATGATGCCATCGGCCCCTGCAGCCACAGCCGCGCGCGCCATGGGAGCCACCATGTCGCGATGTCCGGTGCCATGCGACGGGTCACCTACGATAGGCAGATGCGACAGCTTCTTGACTACCGGGATCGCCGATATGTCCATCGTGTTTCGCGTCGCGGTCTCATACGTTCTGATGCCTCGCTCGCATAGGACCACATCGTAGTTTCCGCCGCTCATGATGTACTCGCTCGAAAGCAGCAGTTCCTCAATGGTCGCAGCCATTCCGCGTTTCAGCAGCACCGGCTTGCGCGCCACGCCAAGCTCGCGCAGGAGATTGAAGTTCTGCATATTCCGTGCGCCTACCTGGAAGCAATCCACATAGGGAAGCATTGGCTCGATCTGCGAAATCTCCATCACCTCGCTGATTACCAGGAGCGCATTTGCGCGCGCTGCCTCATACATCAGCTTCAGCCCCGGAATCCCCAATCCCTGAAATGCATAGGGCGAACTGCGCGGTTTGTATGCTCCTCCGCGCAAGAAGCTGGCTCCGGCGGCCTTCACGCTCTTCGCGATTTCGAAGATCTGCTCTTCGTTCTCAATCGAGCAGGGCCCCGCCATTACGACAACCTGTTCGCCGCCGATCTTTATCCCATTGGCAAACTCAATCACGGTGCCTTCAGGCCTGAACCCTTTGCCCGCGAGTTTGTAGGGCGAACTGATCCGGTGAACCTTGAGCACACCGGGCAGATTCTCGAATTTCGTGAGATCCAGCGCTGCTGTTGGCCCAACGGCTGCCAGAATGGTTTGGGTCTCACCGGTAGTGCGATGAACCTCCACGCCCTCTTCCACCATCGCTTCGATCACGTAATCGATCTGTTCCTCGGTGGCCTTCTCCTGCATTGCAACGATCATTTTTCTTTCCCAGTCTCGGGCGCCGATCCCGGAGTGCCGCCGTCCGGTGCGCCAGTGCCTTGGCCCTTCAGGGCAGCTCTCTCTGATGCCAACTCGTTCCGCTGCAGCGCCCGCATGACGTCGATGATTCGCTCGTAGATGTGCGTCAACTCGATGTCGGGCAACGGCCCTTTGTTCGCCGCCCGCACATTTTGATAGATCACCTTTTCGCGCGCCGGCTCGTAGACGGGCAGCGAAGTTTTTACTTTCAGGTGACCGATCATCAGTGCAGCGCGGGCCCGCTCGCTCAGCAGGTCCACAAGCTGGCGATCCAGAGCATCGATTTGTGCGCGCAATTCTTCCAGCGTCATCTCATCCTCGTTATGTGAAATACAGCCGTCAGCCGTAAGCTCTCAGCTTTCAGATCGCCGACTCCAGCGTCTGCCATGAACCCGCGGGGCTCATGGCTAGAAGGCTGAAGCTGAAGGCAGATGGCTGAAAGCTGCACTTCTTACCGGGTCAACGCCGCTTGAGGCTGGCGCAGACCCTTGATAAATCGGGCAACAGCTTCGGGCGCTGCTTGCGGAGTTGACCGCTCAATCAACTCCACGATGGCGCTGCCGATCACCGCCCCATCCGCAAACTCCCCAACCCGCGCAACATGCTCCGCGTTCGAGATGCCGAATCCAACGGCCACCGGCAGCTTGCTCCATCGCCGAATCCGGCTCACCAGCCCCTCGGCGTCCGCTGTCAGGCTCTGCTGCTTGCCCGTGATTCCCACACGCGATATCGCGTATATAAATCCTTTTCCGTGTCTGGACACGGCCTCGATGCGTTCATCGGGACTGGTCGGGGCTGCCAGGAAAATCGGCGCCAGCCCCGCGCGCTCCATCTCCGCCAGATACTCGCCGGCTTCTTCCACAATCATGTCGATTACCAGCACGCCATCTGCGCCCGATGCCTTTGCGTCATCGACAAACTTCGAAAGCCCGTAGCGCAGAATGGGGTTCAGATAGGTGAAGATAACGAGCCCCGCGTTTGCTCGTGCCGCACGAATCCCCTTCGCTACCCGCAGCACATCCGCCATCCGCGTATGCCGCGCAACCGCCCGCTCGCTGGCCCGCTGAATCACCGGCCCATCCGCCAGCGGGTCGCTGAACGGCACTCCCAGCTCGATCACATCCGCGCCGGCGTCAATCGCCGCGATGGCGATTTTGAGTGTGCTCTCTACGTCGGGATCACCCGTCGTGAGATACACCACCAGCCCCGGCTTGTGATTGAACTCGAGCGACATGAATCTTAATTCCTGTTCCCTGAATTTCTACAGCTTCAGCTCTCGCGCAATGATCCCCATATCTTTATCGCCGCGTCCTGAGAGATTCACAACCAGTATGTCATGCGGTTTGAACGACCCGGCGATCCGCAAACACTCCGCCACGGCGTGCGCACTCTCCAGCGCCGGAAGAATACCCTCGGTACGTGCCAGCTTCACCACGGCATCCATGGTGGCCGCGTCATCCTGCGAGACGTATTCCGCGCGCCCGGAGTCATGCAGGGCCGCATGCTCCGGCCCAATCGACGCGTAATCCAAGCCTGCCGACACCGAATGCGTTTGCGCAATCTGTCCGTCCTCGTCTTGCAGGATGTAGGAGAGTGTTCCCTGCAGAACTCCCGGGACGCCGCCACGAAAACGTGCAGCATGTTGACCAAGCTCCGTCCCCGTCCCACCGGCCTCTACGCCAATCAGCCGGACATCGCGATCCTGCAGAAATTCGTAGAACGCCCCGATGGCATTTGACCCGCCGCCGACGCATGCAATCACCGCGTCCGGAAGGCGGCCTTCTTTTTCGAGGATCTGCTGCTTCATCTCGCGACTGATGCAGCGATGGAAGTCGCGCACCATTGTCGGATACGGATGCGCCCCCAGCGCACTCCCCAGCAGATAGTGCGTGGTCCTCACGTTCGTGGTCCAGTCGCGCATCGCCTCGCTAATCGCGTCCTTAAGCGTCCTGGAGCCTGCCGACACTCCACGGACCTCGGCGCCGAGCAGCCGCATGCGCAGCACGTTCAGCTCCTGCCGCTCCATGTCCACGTCACCCATATAGATGACGCATTCCATGCCCAGCAGCGCGCACACTGTCGCTGTCGCCACCCCATGCTGACCCGCGCCGGTTTCGGCGATGATCCGCTTTTTGCCCATCCGCTTTGCCAGCAGTCCCTGACCAAGCGCGTTGTTGATTTTGTGCGCACCGGTGTGGAGCAGGTCTTCGCGCTTGAGGTAGATTTTGGCCCCGCCCAGTTCTTCCGTCAGGCGCTTGGCAAAGTACAGAGGAGTGGGACGCCCGGCAAAATCCCGCAGCAGGTCGTCGAGCTCTTTCTGGAAAACAGCATCAGCCTTCGCCAACTCGTACTCGCGCTCCAGTTCGAGCAGCGCGGCCATTAGTGTCTCAGGAACATACCTGCCGCCATAAATTCCAAACCGCCCCGGACGCGACTCCGACGGAGCCGATGGAAGAATCACCGATGCCATGTTGCCCAACCTCCCGCCAGAAGAGCGGATAAACTCGCCTCCTCAGTTTACAGAAGGCCAATGTGCAGCCCAAAGGGGCGATGCCTCCTGAAGAGAATGATCGAGGCATTCCAGTTCGGGTCCTACGGGGCGGATCCCCTCGCCTGCAAAGGAGTCAAAGAGGAGATCGGGGTGCTGGCAGTGGATCTGATCGCCAAGGCTGCGTTCGATCGAGTGGAGCCTGATCGGATGAGTGGGCCGGCAAATCGCTGCACCGGCAGAATGCGCCGGGACTGTGCTCGCGTGGGGATAAGGTGCGATCAGTCCGCAGCTTGCTGCGATGCTGCGCGAGCAAGGAGGTCTTGAATGGTTTGCTGCAATGCGAGTTTCGCAGGCTCAAAGCTGGAAGGTACCTCGTTCATGCGGCGAGCATAGTAGTCCATCAGCGAAACCGTGCCCTCCAAGATCTCTCCAAGGTTGCGATAGGGGTCCGACAGCATAATGAGTTCTGCCATTATTGCACAGCTGCAATATCATGAACGGAATTTTGGTACCGCTTTAGGCCCGACCAGGGG